>Ga0247720_100145_pt1 | contig 33652 bp, 31 predicted proteins | sample MSEWel2015_12_15_FD_189078 | JGI IMG/M metagenome (GOLD analysis project Ga0247720, IMG submission 189078) | Subsurface sediment microbial communities from gas well in West Virginia, United States - MSEEL Well Study Marcellus 3H_2015_12_15 | ecosystem: Environmental > Terrestrial > Deep... | reverse complement strand
GAATAAACTCATCATTTATCATCCTATATTTCTAATATATAACCCCTAGGATTACCATTTATAAATCCAATCATCATCAATTGAAATTTCTTTTTTACAATACAAGTGATAATGATTATTATTTAAATAATTAAGATTTAAAATGGTGACTCAGATGGCAAATATTCAAAAATTCGTGATAAATAACCAACAAACTTTAAAAAAAACCTTGAGTTACTACATCATGCACATCACTGTTGCTATGATGGTAGCATATCTAGTGACAGGCAATTTGATCATGGCAGCAACGCTCAGTTTGCTTGAGCCAACAGTGCAAGCCTTTGCATTTTTCTTCCATGAAAAAGTATGGAATCGTTTCTAGAACCTATCCGTTGCAGATACAACGAATTTAAACGCCTTATGGAAAGCCAATATGAATCTCGCTGCTTTTGAAGCATTTGTGAAAGTGATGGAAACAGGTTCTATTTCAACCGCTGCAGAATTATTATTTATCACTCAACCTGCAGTCACTAAACGTATTCATAGTTTAGAAGATTACTTTGGCGTAAAATTATTTGAGTCTGCAGGTCGTGGTATTCAACCAACACATGCTGCACATTCATTACTTCCAAAAGTAAAGACATGGTTAAATGAATTAGGTGAGATTCACCACACACTGAGCCATGAACAGACTCAGGTACAAGGTCGCCTTAAAATTGGCACTAGCCATCATATTGGTCTACATCATCTCGCCGAACCACTTAAGAAATTTGTTCAACTTTTTCCTCAAGTCACTTTAGATGTGCATTTTGTTGACTCTGAACAAGCACATGAACAAGTCCTTGCAGGAGAGTTAGAACTTGCCTTTTTAACGTTACCCCCAGCAGGTGATGATCGACTCAGCTACGTGACTATTTGGAATGACCCCTTAGTATTTGTGAGCGCACCTTTTCATCCTTTGGCAAAACAAACTCAACTTAATCTTGAAGATTTGATCGCCTATCCTAGTCTTTTGCCTGCGGCACAAACTTATACGAGTCAAATTACGTTGTCAGAGTTTGAAAAGAATGGTCTAAAACCAAAAATAACCATGAGTAACAATCCCTTAGAATCTATTAGAATGCTTGTTTCTATAGGTTTGGGTTGGTCGGTTTTGCCTAAAACATTTCTAAACGAAGATTTAAAGCAACTCGATTTAAATTTAAAAATGAATCGTCAACTCGGTATGGTTTGGCATCCCGCGCGAATTCAATCTAGAGCTGCTGAAGAGCTGATTCAACTGATGAAAAACGATTAAATTTAATCCCCACCACAACTGCTACAACTACTTCCACAACTCGATGATGAGGACGACTGTTCTTGCAAGTATTTTGCATAATCTTTAGTCATTTTATTCAAATCAAAGTGTTGTCCCTGCTCCCAATTCAAAGCTTGGTCAATTGCAAATAATCGAGGCATTTGCGTCGTATTTCTAGGATTATATCCATGCAACATACAACTATATTTCCATGCTTCAAATAATTGCTTCGCTTGTTGCTCTGGTCGAGTCTCATCACCATAAGGATGATGATTCAACTCTCGGTCAATAGTCTGAATGCATAATTTTCTGTATTGATCAGGATATTCCAACATCTCATGCCATAAGGAATCGACTGCGTTTGAAGGCATTGCATATGCTTGCTGTTGAATTGCATGCAGGGCTAGATAATCTTTAAATCCTGCCTCAATCAGGCGACGTTGCTTTAAACTAATATGTGGGTAGCGTTGTTGTAACGATCGCATAAAAACAGGGTCAAGTTTTATCTCTTGAATCTTTTGTAGTTTTTGTCTTCTGCTTCGAATGATCAGTAAATGGTTAAAGACCAGCAGCATCCATATACTCGGCAAAATCACCCAAGCTGTAAACAGATGTTGTTGCCAACTAAACATTAGTAGAACAATCAAGATGGGCAATATAATCCATCGTATTTTTAAGTGTTGTTGTTGTCGATCTAGTTTCAGTAACGCATCAAGCTTAGGGGAAGTATTTTCTTCCTGATTTATTTTTATTTTCATAGTTTTATCTTAAGAAGAAAAGATGACAGTTATATGACAAAAAAACCTCCCAAATGGGAGGCTTTTAACTTGATTATGCAATCTGTAATAAACGACGAATTTGCTGTGTGATTTGATTCACATCAAGGTTTTGATTTGAAATCGTCATCGTCAATAATTGATCTGAACGGAATGTACGATCAATTTCTAACATGATATGAGTTTGCTGTGCTTCAGCGACGAATGAAACTTCTACCTCATTAAAGCCACTAAACATATGTGAGGATACAAACTCTAACTCCTGATAGCAGCCAATTGTCGATCTAAAGTTTCGAGCTGTAAGCTGTCCTTTTTCAACATCAACTGTAGATAAAACAAAACCACACTGTTGCATCGCTTGTAAAAAGCTTTGCATTGCTGCTGTTGGCAATACTTTTAGATAATCACGATCAGTGGCATCTAAGCCCCAATCAACATCCATATGAGTCTGAATCCAAACTCGCGCACCATTTCTACGACATGCAACTTCTGTAATTGGTGTTTCAAAAGGCAATTGGATACTAAATGGGAAAGAATGAGCCTGATGTGCAGGTAATAAGAATCTTGAATTCACTAACCATTCTTGTAAAACCAAAGGTTGATTAAACTCATGATCACCAGATTCTACTTCTGCCATCGTCATCAATTGTAAATAAAGACCATTAATTTCTTTATCAGAAGATCCCCCTTTGAAACTAATTTCCCCATGCAGTGTCTCACCTGCTTGCAAGTTTGGATTCTGTAAACGTGTTTCTACAGTCACGCCTTGAAGACCCAAACCAGACATAATTTTATTAAACATTTTTCTCTAACCTTTCGAATTATTTCATATCATCTGTAGCAGCATACTTATTGTTACAGCGCATCATCTCCAGCGAGCTGAATCTTACCATCAGCAACTTCATTCATAAATTGCTGATAGTCATTTAGATTACGTTCTGCATAAGCTTCTGCATACGATTGCAATACCTCTACAATCGTACCACCCTCACCAAGATATCCCATCAATACATCAGCATTTCCAGCCTTAGCGTGAGCATGAGCTAAAGCCAAACCACAACTTTCAGCATATTCATAAAAATATTCATCATCCATATCACTCAGATCAACTGAAATTTTCATATCGCGTAATTGGCGTACATGGAAATGTTGATCAAGTGTTGAAGAGAAACCTAGGAAAATATCACTAGCGGCTTGCATGAGTTGCTGACCATGCACTACACGCTCACCCTCATGTATCACTTTGTCCAAAAATAACGGACTAAGAATAGAAGGATTGGCTTCTTTCATTTGTAAAATTAATGGTTCACGATCCGCATCCTGGAATAATGCGATAGCTGATCGTGTCCCAACACTTCCGACTCCGACTACCTTCAACGCTACATCAGTGCGTTGATAACGATCAAAGAGCACTTGGCGATCATATTTCAAAGATTCACGATATTGTTTGAAGAAGATATCTACATCTTTGCTAAATGGTTCATCTGAATTTGGATGCCATAATAATGGCGCATCATCCACGAAATGGCGGAATCCTGTATCTTCATCTTTTTGCGTGAGCTTAGGCAAAACAGAATATGCATTTCTTTTTTGTGCAGAATCAAGATGCTTCGCACGCTTCTTTCTTAGCTTTCGACATTCAGTATTTTCTAACAAGGTACTGGCATCAACTTTTTCGTACCACACTTGTAATGGTGAAAGTTCCGTATTTTCCAGTAGATGCTGACGGTAGCTGTTCAGCATTGTTTTAATTGCTTTTAATCCTACTTTATCTGCTAGATCAATATCACGTGCAGCAATCACAAAGCTAGTGGCTAAACGTTTTAAATCCCATTCAAATGGCGCAACCAAAGTCTCATCAAAATCATTAATACCAAATAATAAGTTACGTTCTGGACTAGCAAAGCCACCAAAATTACTCAAATGACAATCGCCACAAATCTGCTGGAATAGACCAGAGTTCGACTGCTCCCAAGCTTGATCAAATAGCATCAAGGAAGGCATACCACGATAAAAGGTAAATGGTGAAACGCTCATACGTTTTGCACGAATTGGTTTAAGCAATTCTAAACGTCCTTGATTGCTCCAATCATAAATCGTGAGTGCTGTTGTTCCCTTTGGACGTTCAGATAATTGTGATAGTTGTTCGCGTGGAATTTTTTTCCGTTGAGCTTTACCTAATTTAAAGCCTTCGCTTTTGTTGAGTAATTTCCCCTGATAACTATGACGTGTCAAATCAATCGTTTCATCATTCCAAAGTTGTTTTGGTAACTTAATTTGTGGTGTTTTTGGCATTATCCCCTCATCATTTTTTAAATAAAATTTTATATTCTTATAATCTTGACACCAGCTTAATTCAATGTTTTTATTCAATATCATCTTTATCAAAAATAAAAAATAGACGTCATTACAACGTCTATTTTAAACAACTAAATTCAGAAACTTAAATCGACCAGTCTTGAATGTCCCAATCCTGTTCTTTTGCCAATTTTTCTAAGCGGTCATCAGGATTTACCGCAATTGCATGAGTTGCATACTCAAGTAAGAACCGATCATTAATCGAATCAGAATATGCCCATGACTCAGCTACTGTGCGCCCAGCCAACCACTGATCCAAACGTGCAAGCTTGCCTTTTTGATAACAAGGAATTCCAGTCACTTTACCGGTATATTTCCCGTCTACAACTTCAGCATTTGTCGCAATAATTTCAGTAATACCAAATTCACGAAAAATCGGTGCAGTAATAAAATCACTTGTCGCAGTTATCCCGACAATCGCATGTCCTAAATCTTGATGTTTTTTGATTGCATCAAAACCTTTAGGTCGCATTTTAGGACGAATAACTTTCTGCATAAACAACTGATGTAACTCAGTTAAATAAGTATTGTCATGCTGAGTTAAAAATTGGAATACAAATTCATTGTAGGCAATCGGATCAAGTTGCCCAGCTTTATAATCTTCATAGAATTTGTCATTCATTTGACGATGATGAACTGGATCTACCAAACCTTCATTGACCAAAAATTCACCCCAAGAATGGTCAGAGTCAGTATTTAACAGGGTATGATCTAAATCAAACAAAGCCAATTGCATAGAGTTTCTCGTTTAAACTGAAAATTAAGAAAAAAAATGTAAATCTATCTCCGCTAGTCGATAGAAATTCGTTAAGATCATAGCAATTTTAAACATTTTACTTTGACCTTTTTCGAGTTGGACGTGAAGAGTGACTGTCCCCGAGATCAAAGTCAACGATATAGACAAAATTTAGGTAGCCAAATGATCGACTCAGAAGGTTTCCGACCCAACGTCGGGATCATTTTGGCAAACGATGACGGACAAGTCTTATGGGCAAAGCGCATTGGTCACAATGCTTGGCAATTTCCACAAGGAGGTATCCAGTTTGGAGAAACCCCTGAACAGGCACTTTATCGTGAACTGAGAGAAGAAGTCGGCTTATTGCCCGAACACGTCCAGATTATAGCGCAAACTAAAGGTTGGCTGCGTTATCGTTTGCCACATCGGTACATTCGGTCAGATTCAGATCCCGTATGTATTGGACAAAAACAAAAGTGGTTTTTACTGAAATTAACGGCATCGCCGCATCATATTCAGTTAAACCTATCCGACCCACCCGAATTTGATGAATGGCAATGGGTGAGTTATTGGTATCCATTAGGTCAAGTGGTGAATTTCAAACGTGATGTTTACCGTAAAGCCATGATGGAGTTGTGTTTGCAACTACCTCAACGCTAAACATCAATAAATCATCACTTTAAGCAATGATTTTTGACTAGAGAGCTGTTATAACTAGGTTCATAACGATTTATAAATTGGAGTAAACATCCATGTCAAACATGCAACTCGACACGCTTAGACGCATTGTGCAAGAAATCAATGCGTCCGTCAGTTTGCATGACTCCTTGGACATTATGGTCAACCATGTGGCTGAGGCGATGCATGTAGATGTTTGCTCGATTTACCTATTGGATGAACGTAATAAACGCTATGTGTTGATGGCTTCAAAAGGTCTTAAACCTGAAGCAGTTGGACATGTCTCATTAAATATTGGTGAGGGTCTGGTCGGCTTAGTTGGACAACGCGAAGAAATCGTTAACCTTGACAATGCTCCCAAGCATGACCGATTTGCTTATTTACCTGAAACAGGTGAAGAGCTATTTAACTCATTCCTTGGCGTACCAGTCATGTATCGCCGTAAGGTTATGGGCGTTTTAGTTGTTCAAAATAAAGAACCACAAGACTTTAGTGAAGCAGCTGAATCATTCCTCGTGACGCTTTGTGCTCAGCTTTCTGGCGTAATTGCACATGCACATGCCGTTGGTAATATTGATGTTTTCCGTAAGCCTACCAGTGGCTCAACATACAAAACGTTCCAAGGTGTTTCAGGTGCAGGCGGTGTCGCGCTAGGACGTGCAATTGTGCTCTACCCTCCTGCTGATCTTACGGTAATTCCAGATCGAGAAGCAGAAGATATTAGTGAGGAGCTCGAACTTCTTGATCAAGCGATTGCCTCTGTACGTAAGGAAATTCAATCCTTAGATGAAAAAATGCAAGACTCACTGATGTCTGAAGAACGTGCTTTATTTAGTGTGTTCTTGAGAATGTTAGATGAAAATGCATTACCAAGTGAAATTAAAGACCACATTCGAGCAGGAAGTTGGGCACAAGGTGCTGTCCGTAAAGTTATTGATAAACATATTGCGTTGTTTGCGCAAATGGAAGATGACTATCTGCGTGAACGTGTTTCAGATTTAAAAGACTTAGGTCGTCGAATTTTGGCATGTTTGCAAGAAGCCGATTCGAGTCATCGAGAGCTGAGCCCTGACAGCATCCTGATTGGTGAAGAAATCAGTACGGCTGCTCTGGTTGAATTACCTGTTGATAATATTGCGGCAATCGTTACTTCTGAAGGTGCTGCCAATTCACATATGGTGATCGTGGCTCGTGCGCTTGGTATTCCAACAGTTGTTGGCGTCACTGAATTACCAATCACCACACTTGATGACATTGAAATGATCGTCGATGCTTATCAAGGTCGAGTCTTCGTTAATCCGCCACGTCGATTGCGCCAACGATATAAAGAAGTCCAAAAAGAAGAAGAACAAATTGCGAAAGACTTAAAGCAATATGAAACCAAGGATGCAATTACCCCTGATGGTGTATCAATTCCTCTATTCGTCAACACAGGTTTGATGATTGATGTTGTCCGTGGTGTGCAACGTGGTGCAAAAGGTGTCGGACTATACCGTAGTGAAATTCCTTTCATGCTTCGTGAGCGCTTTCCAGGTGAAGAAGAACAACGTGCTATCTATCGTCAACAGCTAAGCCACTTTGCAAATAAGCCAGTGATTATGCGTACCCTCGATATTGGTGCGGATAAAGACTTGCCTTATTTCAGCATTGAAGAAGAAAACTCGGCTTTAGGTTGGCGTGGTTTGCGTTTTACCTTAGACCATCCTGAGATTTTCTCTGCACAGATTCGCGCGATGTTAAAAGCGAGTATTGGTCTAAATAACTTACATATTTTATTGCCGATGGTGACAAGCGTCAGTGAAGTTGAGGAAGTTCTTTATTTATTGGAACGTGATTGGATTGCGGTTCAAGAAGAAGAACAAGTTAAAATCACTCGACCAAAAATCGGAATTATGGTCGAAGTACCAAGCGTCCTCTTTCAAATCAGTGAGTTTGCCGAGCTAGTTGATTTCTTCTCTGTCGGTTCTAACGATTTGACCCAGTACTTACTTGCAGTCGATCGAAACAACCCTCATGTTGCAAACGTTTATTCGCATTTTCATCCATCAGTTTTGCGTGCATTAAGTCGTTTAGTTGAAGACTGCCACATCCATCAAAAACCCGTCAGTGTGTGCGGCGAAATGGCAGGTGATCCTTTATCTGCGATTTTATTGATGGCGATGGGCTTCAATACGCTTTCAATGAGTTCAAGTAATATCTTGCGTGTTCGAAAAGCAATTTGTCATGTTCCAATGAGCGATGCCAAACAACTTTTGGATGAAGTACTGAAAATGAATAACCCACTGATTGTAAAAAGTTGGTTAGAACATTATTTCAGAACACATGGTTTAGCTGACATGGTGAAATCAAATCGTATGTTGAATGCTTAATTCAATGCACAAAAAACAAAAAGGATGATCTGATTGGATCATCCTTTTTCTTTGAAAGAATAAAATAGTTAAACGCTTCAAAACATATCCCTATGTTCCTATTCAGAAGATTCACTATTATTGGCGATCACGTAAAAGTACTTGTTGTTTACCTGCACCCAAGCTTACGCGTGGAAACTGTCGATCATAATTGTATCTTTAGTCACTGGATTAGCTGCGTCAGCTTCCCAAGTAACATAATAAGTGAGCTCTGCATTGTCCTTCACAACGGGTTGAATATGCTCACGATGCTTCTGAGGAATAGCAAATTCAACCGTAAACGGAATCTGCGAAACCTGAACCTTTTTTTCTTGAATCAAAGTGGCAGGTGCATCAGCCATACGTTTTTCTAAAGCATACAAACGCACTGTACCTTGTTGTTGTGGGACTTTATATGAACTATTCCCAACAAACTCAACTGAGAGTAAATTTGAATTGCTTGCTTCCCGCTCCTGACTCTGAGGAGATGAAACACATCCCGTTAGAATAGTTATTGTTAAACCAACACCAAACGCAACTTTCTTCATTTGCTATTCCCAATCATTTCATTTATCCGAAAATAACATAAAATTTTGCCAAATCCCGTTTGCTTACAGACCTTCAACAGAGTCTAAGAAACTCGATGCATTGAGCACAATTTACAGAACTACTACATGAAAATTGTTATGCATTGATGGATTTAAAGCGATTTATAATTATGAACTTTAGATAAACTATATCTACTCTCCCTAAAAAACAGAAATTGTAAATATATATTTTTAAATGATTTTTATAAAAAAATAACAAATATCATCTCTACACTTCGGCATTTCAAGTTTAAGATTTAATCAGCTTCAATCGAATAAAGCATTTAAGACATCAACTTTAATCCATTGGAAAAAAAGGTTTCACAAACCTAGAGTAAAAGTACAAAGAGTGTGAATTGATTCATATGCAATCAAATTTAGGCATCACCGAGATCGATACCCAATTTGTGTAATGGATCATTAAAGCATTCATCATTTTGAACGGTAAATAGTAAAAGTGACTTCGCTCACAGGTCACTTTGCTGGAGAAAGATCATGAGCCAAGACAATAAAGTACAATCAAATACAACGACTTCAGGACAATGTCCTGTCATTCATGGTGGTAATACCGAGGTTCATGGTGGACCAATGGCATGGTGGCCAAATGCACTAAACCTCGACATTTTGCATCAACATGATAAGAAAACTGATCCCATGGATCCTGATTTCGATTACGCAAAAGCATTTTCTGAACTTGATCTAGAAGCCGTTAAACAAGACTTACGTGAATTGATTAATACCAGTCAAGACTGGTGGCCAGCCGATTGGGGCAGTTATGTTGGCATGATGGTTCGTACCGCTTGGCATCTTGCAGGTAGCTATCGTAAACAGGATGGTCGCGGTGGAGCGAACACAGGTAATCAACGTTTTGCTCCTCTTAATAGCTGGCCAGACAATGTCAACACAGATAAAGGTCGCCGTTTGCTTTGGCCAATTAAACGCAAATATGGCAACAAAATCTCATGGGGCGATTTAATCGTACTAGCTGGTACAGTAGCTTATGAAGTTGCTGGGTTGAAAACTTTTGGTTTTGCTGGTGGTCGCGTCGACATTTGGGCACCTGAAAAAGACGTGTACTGGGGAAGCGAGAAAAAATGGTTGGATGCAACCAAAAATCGTTATGAAAATGATCAAGATCGTACTTCATTAGAGAATCCACTTGCAGCTGTACAAATGGGTTTAATTTACGTAAATCCTGAAGGTGTTGATGGTGTACCTGATCCACTGAAAACAGCTCAAGATATGCGCACCACATTTGACCGTATGGGAATGGATGATGAAGAAACAGTCGCATTAACAGCTGGTGGTCATACTGTTGGTAAAGCACACGGTAATGGTAAAGCAGAAAATCTAGGTGCTGATGTTGAAGGCGCTGATGTAGAGTTCCAAGGTTTAGGTTGGCACAACTCTGAAGGTACGGGTAATGGTGCAAACACCATGGTCAGTGGAATCGAAGGCGCTTGGACAACACATCCAACCAAATGGGACAATGAATTCTTCTATTTATTATTTACCTATGATTGGGAACTGCGTAAAAGCCCTGCAGGTGCTCATCAATGGGAACCGATTAATATTAAAGAAGAAGATAAACCTGTTGATGCCCACAATCCGAATATTCGCCGAAACCCGATCATGACTGATGCCGATATGGCACTCAAAATTGATCCAGAATATCGTAAAATTTCTGAACGTTTCTATCGCGATCCAGCTTATTTGGCTGAAGTATTCTCTCGTGCATGGTTTAAGTTAACCCACCGTGATATGGGGCCAAAAAGCCGTTATTTAGGACCTGATGTTCCACAAGAAGATTTGATTTGGCAAGATCCTATCCCAACAGTGGACTACACTTTGACAGATAGTGAAATTGCAGAACTTAAAGCGAAGTTACTTGCAAGTGGGCTCTCTGCTTCAGATCTTATTACAACAGCATGGGACAGCGCGCGTACCTATCGTGGTTCGGACTTCCGTGGTGGTGCAAATGGTGCACGTATCCGTTTAGCTCCGCAGAAAGATTGGGTAGCTAACGAACCAGAACGTTTACAAAGAGTCCTTTCAGTTTTAGAGTCAATTCAAGCGAGTTTGGCTAAAAAAGTGAGCCTTGCAGATCTGATCGTACTTGGTGGTACTGCTGCGGTCGAACAAGCCGCTCATAAAGCAGGTGTCAACATCACTGTACCATTCGCTGCAGGTCGTGGCGATGCAACAGCTGAACAAACTGATGTTTACTCTTTTGAGCCATTAGAACCATTGCATGATGGTTTCCGTAATTGGCAGAAACAACACTATGATGTAACGCCTGAAGAGTTGTTGTTAGATCAGGCTCAACTTTTAGGTTTAACAGCACCTGAAATGACCGTATTGATCGGTGGTATGCGTGTGTTAGGTGCAAATTATGGCGATAATCCTCAAGGTGTATTGACCGATCGAGTAGGTGTTCTGAGCAATGACTTTTTTGTGAATTTGACAGACATGAAATACAACTGGAAGCCAACTGGTCGAAATAGTTACAACATCGTTGAACGTGACACAGGTACAGTTAAATGGACTGCAAGTCGTGTTGACTTAGTCTTCGGTTCGAACTCGATTTTACGTGCCTATTCTGAAGTCTACGCTCAAGATGACAATACAGAAAAGTTCGTTAAAGACTTTGTGAAAGCTTGGGTAAAAGTGATGAATGCAGATCGATTTGATCTTGCCTAAATCCTCTTAAAATGAAGAAATGAAGAACCTTTTATGGTTCTTCATTTTTTTATGCTGGATTTTGAACTATGATCACAACAATAGACCTCTTGCGAAAGTATAGTTTTATCTAATTTTTGAATTGGATAAAACCTTATAAAATATAGCTTTTTACTGCTTAAAATTTGACTAACACAAGAAGTCTAATGAATCAGGAAAATAATAACAATGACTACTTCACTCGATCATATAATCCAAACCAATAGCATCATCTTGTTTGATGCTCATTGTGTATTATGCTCTGCATGGGCAAATTTCATGGTAAAAAATGATCCTCAACTTCAATTCAAGTTAGCATCAGTTCAGTCACCAATAGGTCAACGTATTTTAACGATATATCAACTTCCTACTGATCATTTTGAAACAATGGTATTAGTAGAGCGTGGAAAACTGTATACAGAATCAACTGCTTTTATCAGAATCATTAAGCACTTATCTTTTCCATATTCAACACTTCAGTACACTCAGTTTATTCCCAAAGTGATCCGAGATTTTGGATACCGACGAATTGCGCTCAACCGTTATCGTCTTTTTGGCAAGACTGAACAATGCTACAGAATGACACCTGAAATCGCGGCGCATTTTTTAACTGATGATATGGTCTCATGAATAAATTAATCCAAACCCATCAACGCATTTTGAAGTTCAGTCAATGGATGATTGCCTTGCTATGGATTTATCAGGGTTTATTTCCAAAATTGATTTTTAAAGTAGAAGATGAACAATACATTTGGCAATACATGGGCTTAGCTTCAGAGTATATCTTCTGGATCATTTCACTTTCAGGGATCGCTGAAATTATCTTCGGTTTTATGTTTTTATTGTTTACGCAGCGATATTTACACTGGCTAAATATTATAAGTTTGATTGGGTTATTTTTTTTCGTTTTATTGATCTACCCAAACCGAATTTACCAAGCATTTAATCCTGTCGTCATGAATCTCGGATTGATTAGCATTTCAATTATTGCATTGTGGTGTATTGATGCTCTCAAACAGATCAAGCACGAATAAAATGTCCTTCTCTTATACAATAAAATGGATTGACCAATTTTGACGAGGACTTCATTGCTTGTTGCAACTCATGTTCAGGTGCATCACGGTCTTCATCGGTGAGCTGGAAAGTTCGATAGTGAATCGCCAATGATCGGTGGGCATGTAGATCTAAGTGTGCATGAAAAGCATCTTGTGGATTCATATGAACAAAACGCATCAATTGACGTGGTTCGTAAGCCCCTATTGGTAATAGAGCTACACGGGCATCACCATAACGCTCATGAATCTTTTTAAAATGCGGAGAATATCCCGTATCACCAGCAAAGAAACAATGTCCTGTTTTTGCCAATAATGAAAAACCACCCCATAAGGCCCGATTTTGATCACGCACGCCACGACCAGAGGCATGCTGTGCAGGTGTATAAGCAATTTTTAATTCATCATGAAACGGAATTTCTTGCCACCAATCCATCTCAATAACATGAAAGTGTTTAGGCAAATAATATCCATTACCAAGCCCAGTATAGATTGGCATCGTAAATTTTTGATGCAACCATTCTAAACTGGCTAAATCCATATGGTCATAATGGTTATGACTTAACAACACACCATGAATCCAAGGCAAGTGTTCCAAAGCAATACCTGCAGGGCAAACACGTTGCGGACCACGACCCTGCTGAGGACTCACATACTCACACCAAACGGGATCCGTCAGGAAATTGTAACGACCGATTTGGATCAATACCGTTGCATGCCCTACGAACCAAATTTTCCAGTCATTTAAATCAGCATGTGGTCGATTTTGAGGTAACTCAAGCATCTGATTTCGTAGATTTTGCTCGTGATGTCGATCAACGTTCCACGTATATGACTTCCGTGTTGCAAGCCATTTAAACAAGCGTGTTCGATCAAATGGTGGATCACGTTTTTCAATATTATAAAAACGATCAAAACCACAATGGTCAGAAGCCTCATGAGGAAATGGTGGTTTCCCAAAAGTATGGCTCAAGCAAGATTGGGTCGGCAATTGGTAAGTTAATGTCGGCTTATCTTTCATGTACTTCTTCTATAGTGGAATTTAATCATCTCAAGCAGCGATGGTGATCTATTCATCAGATAAATAGTTTTCTACTTTAACGTTTTCCATCTCACGTGAATGTATCAATTTTGAGAAGTTTGAATGCATTTCAATTCATGCACTTTAGTCCTCGTAGAACCCATTTAGTTATGCTGATTTTCACCTAATGAGTCAACATAAATTTATATAAAGGTTCAATTTTTTATCATGATCAGATTAAGTCACAATTTTAGGTTTTTAATACATTTTTTCTATCTAAAAACTGAGCACATCGGTCATAAAAACAACTATGATATAGTCTTACGCCAGTTTCACCCATTATCAATCTTTCTAAAACTAGAATAAGGCACACTTGGATTCGTCTTATGGAATTACGACATTTACGTTACTTCATCACCGTTGCCGAAGAGCTAAGTTTTAGTAAAGCAGCAATTAAGCTTCATACAGCACAGCCCTCTTTAAGCCAACAAATCAAGGATTTAGAGGATGAGATTGGTGTTCAATTATTTCATAGAACCAAACGAAAAGTAGAATTGACAGATGAAGGTCACGTTTTTCTAGAGCAGGCACGCTTAACGATCACTCAAGCAGATAAAGCAGTGACAATGGCGCGACAAGTTGCTGCTGCAAAAGTTCAATGTCTTAGAATTGGATTCGTTCCTTCAGCAGAAATCCGTATTTTTCCTTATATTTTGCCACGTTTACGCGTGAAAATTCCAAAACTACAAATTTGTACACTCAATCTAAAAGAAACTGACCAAATCACTGAATTAAAAAAAGGTGATTTAGACATTATTTTTATTAATCAAGATTTTCAAAATGATACTTTTGCCAGTCAGTTAGTTTTGAAAGAGCCTCTTGTATTTATGCTCCCGAAACAACATCCTTTTGCTAAATTTGAAGAAATTAAACTTGAGCAATTAAAAGAGTTAGAGTTAACCATCCTCTCTAATAAGCTGTCACAGCCCTTATCGAAAACGATTTTGCAATATATTGAATTTAATAAGATTCAGTTCAAAACCATCCATGAAACCAATCATATAGTGGATTGCATTCAAGCGATAAACTCGGGTGTCAGCTGTGCAATTCTGCCATCCTATATGGAAGCTCTAGCGACTGATCAAGTCATAGTAAAACCCTTAGCCAAGCCATTGCCCAGTTTGGATGTATTTATGGCGTTTAATAAAAATCCCCCCAATCAAGCGACCGAACAATTTTTGGAAGAGATTCGACAAGTTTTTGCACTTGATCAATTTGCACTTTATGCAAGCTGAAAAAATAAAAAAAGCCGAGTTGTCGGCTTTTTTTGATGTTTGGGCTTAAGCATTACTAAAGAATTCAGCAAACTTCTGATAACTTGGGCGCTGACTAACACTCTGTAAATATCGCTCAATCGTAGGATGCGACTGTACTTCACCCATTTTCAACTGCCAAAATAGCATTGCTGCAACTAACACATCAGCAGCGGTGAATTGTTCTCCACATAAAAAAGGAGCTGCTTCATTCAATCCAACCACAAAAGCATGATAAGCATCTTGGTAGTCACCATAACCAATCGAAGATTTCTGCTCAGGTGTAACCTCATTTATACCCAACATTCGATCTGTCGCTGCCGCTTCCCATGGCCCTGAGATAAAGAACAACCAACGATAATATAAACCTCGTTTGGGATCGTTGAGTGCAGGTGCTAGTCCTTTATCTATAAATTTATCAGCTAAATAAGCACATATTGCACCCAATTCATAAATAACAATGTCACCATCAACCAGAACAGGTACTTTACCAAAAGGATTCATCTGCAAATATTCTGGTGTTTTCATTTCAGTTTTAAATGCAACCTCAATACGCTCACATTCAATTCCGAGTTCTAGTAGTAGCCAATCCACGACCACACCGCGTGAAAAACTATTGGTATAAAGTTTAAGTGCCATTTTTGTATTTCCTTGTTTATTGGTTTTATTTAAATTTAATCGCTTTGATTGTCAGTTTTTGTCAGTAGTCGATTCACACACTTCTTGAACCCACCATTGTTGAAATAATTGCTGTTTGAATTGTGGATAATGGACTTGGGTCAAACTTAACTCACGTATTCTATCGATACGAAAGTGTCTAAACCCTTCGCGTAACTCACACCATGTTGCTAACACAATACGATCATTAAAATATCCTAAAGCAAAAGGCCAAAGCATTCTTGTACTTATTCGTTGTTGCTCATCTGCATAATCCACGAGGATTTTTACTTGTTGGCGGATAGCTAAACGCACTTGCTCAACGAGCATTTCATCGACAGGCAACCATGTATTAATCGACCTTAAGGTCGTCTGCTGTAGCAAATGCTGACAGTGCTGAGGTAAAACTGCATTTAGTTTTGCAAATACGGAGGTTGATGCCGCTTTAAGTGATTGATCAGGAATGTCTTTCAACCAATTCAACGCAAGAAAAATTGCTTCAATTTCAGTTTCATTTAAAGTCATTGGCGGCAAAAGAAAATCTTCTTTTAGCTGAAATCCCAGTCCTGCCGAAGCATCAATACTGACGCCTTGCTCACGTAGTGTTTCAATATCTCGATATAAAGTGCGTTGGCTAACCTCAAGACGTTCGGCTAGCGCCTGTGCAGTAACAGGATAACGGTATTCTCTAAGCAGTTGTAATAAATGAAGTAAACGAATGGAACGACTCATACTTTCCCTATTTTTATTATTTAAGATAGGGATTGATCAATCCCTATCTGTGTCGTCTCAAATGATTTTTGTTGTTTAACTTTCAGTTAAAGCAAACTCAGCTAAGTGATTGCGCAAATACTGATGCAACTCCGCCACATCATTTGCAATCGTCAAAGGTTGATACTGTACTAATGTTTCAACAGTATGCACTCCATAACTCACTCCAATTCGAGGCATGCCAATATTTTGAGCCATCTCAAGATCATAACTGGTATCACCTACCATAATTGCAGATTCAGCAGCCACATCCATTTCCGTGAGTATTTCCTGCAACATCAGCGGATCTGGTTTTGACTTAGTTTCACTAGCTGCGCGGGTAATATCAAAAATGTGATGGCTATTGGTTTGGCTCAAAACTCGATCTAAACCTTTACGACTTTTGCCAGTCGCCACGGCAAGTTTTAAACCTTGCTGTTTTAACTCTAGCAAAAGTTCAGCAACACCCGTAAACCAAGCATCACCTTTTGAGTTGGCAACATAATGATCTGCATAGCATTGCAAAATATCTTGCTGTAAATGCGGAACCTGTGGAAATAAAATTTGCATGACTTCAGGTAAGCCTAAACCAATGATACTCTTTGCAGCATCATCGGTAAGCGGTTGTTCAAACTGCTGTGCTGCGTATTGCAGACTTGCCACGATTTGCCCAACCGAGTCAAACAACGTCCCATCCCAATCAAAAATGACTAATTCAACATTCTGACTCATTTTTGCTTTCTCAACTCATTAATCACCTGTTGCATATCTTCAGGCATTGGTGCTTCGATGGTTGGGTAGTTCGGAATATCTAAGCGCATTGCATGCAAGCATAAACGGCGTGCTTCAGGACCTGTATAAGCTGTATTGTGACCATACTTATCATCCCCAATCAAAGGATGCCCGATACTTAGACCATGTACACGAATTTGATGCGTACGACCTGATAAAGGTGAAGCGTGGACTAATGTTGCGGCTTTAAATCGCTCAATCACCTTCCATTCCGTCTTGCTAGGTTTACCTTCTTTAGTGACACGGACACGTCGCTCACCATTCGCAAGTTCATAACGAAGCAAAGGCGCATCAATCAATTGCTGATCCAAACTCACTTGCCCTTTAACGATTGCCGCATAGGTCTTCTTAATCTTATGCTCTCGCAATAGATCCTGAAGTAACTTGAGGGTACTTCGCTTCTTACTAATCATCACTAGACCGGAGGTATCACGGTCAATACGATGAATTAATTCTAAATATTTTTTGCCTGTCGCAGCACGCATGGCTTCAATCAAGCCATATGCAACCCCGCTACCACCATGAACGGCAATACCAGATGGTTTATTCACCACTAATAAGCCTTCATCTTCGTAAACCACTCGACCGAGTAAACTTTGCGCTACACCATCACTCACGGGTGCATCGGTTTCATCTTTTTGTTCATAACGAATCGGCGCAACTCGAATTTGATCACCAATACTCAGTCGTGTTTCTGCTTTTATTCTTTTTTTGTTGACCCGAACCTGTCCTTCACGAATTAAACGATAGATTCGACTTTTAGGAACACCTTTTAATCGGGTAAATAAAAAATTATCGATTCGCTGCCCTTCTTGATGCTCATCCACGTCAAACCAAGTGACACTTTGCCATTGTTGTGTAGAATTCATACGTTCGATTCATCCAAGATTTGCTAAATACGATTAAAAAATGATCATTTAGCTAAGTTATTTCACAAGAAACCTAAACTTAGCCCATAGGCAGATGCCGCAAGGTTTGATATATTCAGCGCACGGATACCACCGTAAGTGAGCATCAAATCAGAAATTTTATTTAGATAAAATTTTAAATCGATGAGATCTTCACCAACAACTCGGATAGGTCCTAAAGAATTATGCCGACGCCGAAGGCTTATTATATCGGCAAAATGACAAACTGTTGCGTTTAATTGTGCATCAGCACATGCAGTTTGCTCAGAAAAAATATGTCGCCAGCAATTTGTTGGTTATTAAACGTAAACTGATCCACATCAGACAATTTGCTCCCTGATGTCGCATTCAGGCTAAAGCGTTGATGCATTGGAACTGCTAAGCAGTGATACGATGATCATTCCGTATCAAGACTTCCAGATGGATCGACTTCAATGCTTAATGACAGTGAAAGTCACCATCCAATGCACCGCTCACCCGCCAGTGAAGCGTACAGGAAACTTTGATTATGTCGGGGTCTTACCATATTTCTCAGATGCAAGACAGAGATGAAATATCAATAGACCAAAGATAGAAGCAGTATTGCCAACATCGAAACAACCGTATCAAAGCCCAAACTGGAAATTTACAGTCAGTGGTTTCAGAGCTTCGCAAATAAAAGTAGCCTCTGAGTCTTGATCGCGTCAATTTGATGTTTGCTCAAAAGTATTGAGCTTGTTGTTTGTGTGCATCACTATTAGGTGTCACACCCATGAAACGTATGTTGATTAATGCAACCCACGCCGAAGAAGTTCGCGTTGCACTTATCACTGGTAATCGCCTTTACGATTTCGATTTAGAAAACCGTACTCGTGAACAAAAAAAATCAAACATCTACAAAGGTCACGTCACTCGCGTTGAACCATCTTTAGAAGCGGTTTTCGTCGAGTATGGTGCTCAGCGTCAAGGTTTCCTTTCAATGCGAGAGATTGCAAACTCGTATTTCAAAGCAGATCCTCGTCAAACTTCTAACATTCGTGAACTGATCACCGAAGGTACTGAACTACTCGTTCAAGTTGAGAAAGAAGAGCGTGGCAACAAAGGTGCTGCCCTCTCTACCTTTATTTCTCTTGCAGGACGTTATTTAGTTCTTATGCCAAACAACCCGAAAGGTGGTGGTATCAGCCGTCAAATTTCAGGTTCTGTGCGTGAAGAGCTAAAAGAAATTTTATCTTCTCTAAATGTACCTCGTGGCATGAGCGTGATTGTTCGTACCGCAGGTATCGGTCGCACCCAAGAAGAACTTCAACTGGATTTACAACATTTGTTGGATCTTTGGGCTCAAATTCAAAGCTCTGCAAGTTCAGGTCCATCACCAATGCTTGTTCACCAAGAAGCGGGTGTAGTGACGCGTGCTATTCGTGATTACTTACGTGATGACGTTGCAGAAATCTTGATTGATAGCGAGCAGGCATATAACGAAGCGTATAACTTTGTTAAAGCAGTAATGCCACGTCAGCTTGATAAGTTAAAAACTTATACCTTGAATGAGCCTTTATTTGCTCACTTCGGGATTGAAAGTCAAATCCAAACCGCTTATGAACGTGAAGTAAAACTTCCTTCAGGTGGTTCAATTGTGATTGATCAAACTGAAGCTTTAGTTTCAATTGATATTAACTCAGCGAAATCAACGCGTGGTCACGATGTTGAAGAAACTGCATTAAATACCAATTTAGAAGCAGCTGAAGAAATTGCGCGTCAACTTCGCTTACGTGATATTGGCGGTTTAGTTGTGATCGATTTCATCGACATGACCAAAGATCGCAACCAACGTATGGTTGAAGCGAAATTACGTGAAGCGACACAAAGCGATCGTGCACGTATTCAGTTCGGTCAACTTTCACGTTTTGGTCTGATGGAAATGAGCCGTCAGCGCTTACGTCCTTCTTTAGAAGAAGCGACAGGTTATGTGTGCCCACGCTGTCATGGCACAGGAATGGTTCGTGACTTACGTTCACTTTCACTTTCGATTATGCGTAAAGTTGAAGAAATTGCTTTACGTGAACGCCAAGGTGAAGTTCAAGTTGAAGTACCTGTTGAAATCGCTGCGTTCTTATTGAATGAAAAGCGTCACAGCCTGGTTTATCTTGAACAAACTTCAAATGTACGTGTCACTGTGTTGCCTCACCCGCACTTGGAAACACCACATTATCAAATCCAGTTCAATCCAGATGGCTTTGCCCCATCTAGCTATGAACGTACTGAAGCAACTCGTTCAAGTGAAAAAGAACTTGGTTATGAGTCTTCTGATTGGCATTTAGAAGAAGCAGATCACAGCCATCCAGCTGCTCCTGCACAAAATGCAACAGCACCACAAAAGAAAGCCCATCAAGCTCAAGCTGCGCAAGCAAAACCAGCTCAAGCCACTGTACAGAAATCAGCAAGTCCTTGTGCTTGGTTAGAGAACTTATTTGTTCAAAAACAAGCTCAAACTACTGATCAATCTCGTTCTGCACAAAATGCTGCTGCTGCGATTGAGCAAATGATCAATAACGGCGCAGTAAGTCGTGGTCAGTTTGGACAAGTGAATATCCCTGCTCCTGCAGCTGTAGAAACACCTGCCCCTGCAAGTAATAACGCTTATATTTCACAAGCACCTGCAAAACAAGAAGCACGTGAAACATTTGAAAAAGACGAAAAATCTCATCGTCCTAATCAAAACCAGAAGAAGCGCAAACATAAAGAACAACGTGAGCAACACTCACATGCACATGAACCACAAAATCAAGTGCATGAAGAAGTGACTCAAGTTTCACGTCATGAACAACGTCAAGAACAACGTGATCAAAAACGCCAGCAAAAGCGTCATCAACCTCAAGAAGCTCAGCAGCTACATCAAGAGACTGCAGTTAATGAGTCTGCGCCTTTGCCACGTCGTGATCGCAACAATCAACAGCGTCCGAACCGACCAAACCGTCATCGTGACCAAAGTGTTTTAAATGAAACTCCAGTAGTAACAGCTGAAGCGGCAGTTAATCCACAACAAGTAAAAGTAGACGTTGTTGATGCACCACGTGCGGAAGCGATGAACACGGCATTGATCGTAAATATTGATCAAGGTCAAAGTGAAATCGTTGCAATTAATGCAGAAAAAGCACCGTTAGATGTGCCTCACACTGAGTCAGTAAAAGCTGTAATTGCGACAGCAGAAACAGTTGAGCCAACTCAAGCGGCACAGCCAGAAGTTGAAGAAACTGCTGTTGTTGAGCCATCAACTCAAGTAGCGCCTGTAAAACGTGCAAGTAACGATCCTCGTTCACGTCGCCGTTCGCATCAAGGTGGCGGGCATACTAATCAAAAGCCAGCACCTAAAATTGCGCACTCGCAGATACCAACCTTAGGGCAATATACTCTTGGTGGTCTGATTCGCCATATCTATGGTGAAGATTGCACAATTTTGATTGAACAATTTGGTTTAGTCACAACGTTCAACCGTGCATTACAAAAGTTCGCTGAACAATACGCAAGTAGTATTGCAGTAGAGACTGTTGTGGTTGAAGAAAAGCGTCCTGTTACACGTGATGCTGTTCTTCCTTCACAGAAGCCAACTCAGGAAGCAGAACCTGCACCAGTGTTACCTTTAACACCACCTGAAGCTCCTGTGACTCGCGTTGCAAATGACCCTCGTGAACGCCGTCGCCTTGCCAAACTTGCTGCGGAACAAGCGAAAGAAGCACATATTGCAGCGAACGCTTCAGTAGTTCAACCAGCAACTACCGCAGAGACGCCAGTTGAAGCGAAAGAAGCTGAACCAGCAACTTCTACTTCAGAGCCAGTTGATGCAATTCCTGAGCAACAACCTCTCGAGCTCACAACGGCAACAGAAGTGCAAGATGCTCAAGAAACTGCTGCAGAAGTAATTGAAGAAGCACAAACCACTGTTCTTCAACAAGAAGCAACTGAAACAGAAACCGTTGAAGTCGCTGTAGCCGAAGAAAAAGTAGAGACTGTTGTTGAAGGTGATGAGACTGAAGCGGAAGATGAAGCTGCGAAACTAGAGAAAGATAAATCTAGTCGCCCTCGTCGCCCTCGTGGTCGTCCACCGAAAAAAGCAACTGCTGGCAATGAATAATTTGCTAAATTGCACACAATAAGCACAAGCCTAGTCATTTCGATGACTAGGCTTTTTTGTTATTTTGTCAGATTAGGTTGATTGCTCTAGGAACTTCCCATTAAAAAACAGCATTAACAACAATGATCTTAATGGTTGTGTTCCAACAGATAGCCATTTTTTGGATTGATCGAAAAAATAAACAGGATTGATATGAGCCAAACTACACAGACCGATATTATTACCCTTAGTGATGTCGCAACTCGCCTTCCCAACTTCATCACAAAAGTACCTCATATCCTCAATGGTCTTAAACAGGCTTATTTGCGGACGCCTACTTCCCCAGCAGGCTTAGGAATTGCCTTTGAAAAAGCAGTTAAGCGTAATCCGCAAGGAATCGCCCTGTTATTTGAAGATCAACGTTATAGCTACAGTGCTTTGAACGAATGGGCAAACCAAATTGCGCATTACTACTTGTCGATTGGGGCAAAAAAAGGTGATGTAATTGCAGTGATGGTCGAAAACCGCCCTGAATTGATTGCCACTATTGTTGCTTTAGCTAAAATTGGCGTAACGATTGCACTTGTAAATACATCACAGGTCGGCAAAGTTCTAGCACACAGTATTAACTTAGTTAATCCTATCGCGGTGATTGCTGGCGAAGAAGTACGAGCTGCGATAGATGAAATTCGTCAAGATTTAACTGTTGCTCAAGATCGTTTCCATTGGTTTGCAGATCAAGAAACTCGTCAAAATGCCGGTGTAGCACCTAAAGGCTATGTCAATCTTGCTCAACAAATTGATCAATTCCCTAAATTCAATCCATCAACCACACACACTGTGACAGGTAAAGATGGATTATTCTATATCTATACATCTGGCACGACAGGCTTGCCTAAAGCTGTAATCTTCACGCATAGCCGTTGGACACTTGCTTATGGTACATACGGTCATATTCTAAATTTAGGTAAAGATGATGTAATGTATGTCACTTTACCGCTCTATCATGCAACAGGCGTCGTCGTGTGCTGGTGTGGTGTGATTGCTGGTAGCGCAACTTTAGCTGTACGTCGTAAATACTCGACGAGTGCATTCTGGAAAGATGTTCAGAAATTTAATGCGTCAGCGATCGGTTATGTCGGTGAATTATGTCGTTACCTCATGGATGCACCAGTTACAGAACTTGACCGTGCTCACCGTGTTACCAAAATGATTGGTAACGGTATGCGACCAAATATTTGGGGCAAATTCAAAGAGCGCTTTGGTGTTCAAGAAGTCCTTGAGCTTTATGCATCAAGTGAAGGTAACGTTGGCTTCAGCAATATTTTCAACTTTGACAATACAGTTGGTTTTTCTCCTACACCATATGCAATTGTTGAATATGACAAAGAGAAAAACGAACTAGTACGTGACAGCAAAGGTTATTGCAAGAAAGTCAAAACAGGTCAAGTCGGCTTACTCGTAGGTAAGATTACTAGCCGTTCACCTTTCGATGGTTATACTGATCCTGAGAAAAACAAATCAGTTATCTTGAAAGATGTCTTTACTAAAGGTGATTCGTATTTCAACACTGGTGATTTAGTACGTGACATTGGCTTCCGTCATGCACAGTTTGTAGATCGTTTGGGTGATACTTTCCGTTGGAAAGGTGAGAACGTTTCAACGACTGAAGTTGAAAACATGGTTTCTGAATACGAAAAGATCGCTGAAGCTGTTGTTTATGGTGTAGAAATTCCAAACACCAATGGTCGTGCAGGTATGGCTGCTATCACTTTAACCGATGGCGCTGAACTGAATGATAATGACCTTACGGAAATGGTCAGTGTATTCAAGAAATGCTTACCAGCTTATGCGATTCCGGTGTTCTTACGTGTACAAGCCAAAGTTGAAACAACAGGTACCTTTAAGTATCAAAAGAATAAGCTGAAAGAAGATGCATTTGACCCAAGCAAGACAGATGAACGCTTGTTGGTTTTATTACCAGGCGCAACGAGCTACTGTGATGTAAATGCTGAAATCTTTGAGAATATTCAGGCATATCAATACCGTTTCTAGTTTATTTTTTAGCTAAACAAGAGGAAATCGTGCTTTTTATAAACAATCATGCAGATGTTTTTAAATTTCCTCTTGTGTTAGCTGAATAAGTTGCTAGAATACGCAACATCAAAACGAAGACGCACTTAGAACTGATTGGTTGTACTTGCGAAGCATGTTTAATCGCTTGCTTAGGGTCGTTAGCTCAGTTGGTAGAGCAGCGGACTTTTAATCCGTTGGTCCCGCGTTCGAGTCGCGGACGACCCACCACTTAATGTTTTGATAGTTTGTAAAATGTATTTTACAAACGCCTGTAAGAGGTTTAACTTAGAAAAATTATAGATTTTCTCTAAGGTCTAAGTAAAGGTTATTTTACTTACCCTCACTCAGGGTCGTTAGCTCAGTTGGTAGAGCAGCGGACTTTTAATCCGTTGGTCCCGCGTTCGAGTCGCGGACGACCCACCAAATTCTAAAAAACCTCATCATATGATGAGGTTTTTTTATGCCTATTCATGAAGTTAATATCTGTGAAGTTGGGATTTGTGATTACTTCATCTAAAATGATATCTAATCATGATCTACAACTATCTTTATGTATAAAACAGAAACTAGCTCACACAAATTTAATCAATAAAAACAAATATTTATAATTATACAACATAGTATTTTGACTAAATCTTTTATACTCCGAAAACAATTTTACATACTATTCTCGGATGAAAGGACCTATTCATGAAGAATATTCAATTGATTAGCTTGGTTGCTATAACTTCTTTAGGCTTAGTTGCATGTGGTGGTGGAAGCAGCGCTGATAATAATTCAAACAATACAGGCACGCTCAATGTCAGCCTAACCGATAACCCTGCTTGTGGAATGGATCACGTCTATGTCACTGTCAAAGAGGTAAAAGTACATAGCAGTAGTACAGCAAAAGATAGCGATGCAGGCTGGTATTCAGTAAAACTAGCTAATCCTAAAAAAATAGATTTACTTACACTGACCAATGGTGCTCTCACAACTTTAGGACAGACCCCTCTTCCAGCTGGGCGCTATACACAAATCCGTTTAGTTCTAGATCAAAATCAAGGATCAAAATGGGCTAACTCTGTTGTTCCTACAGGAGGTACCGAGCTAGCATTGACGACACCGAGCGCGGCTCAGAGTGGCTATAAAGTCGTGGGATCATTTGATGTAAAGCCAGACACGCTAGTTGACCTTGTTTTAGATTTTGATGCATGCCAATCTATTGTGAAACGTGGAAATGGTTCATACAACCTGAAACCAGTTGTCACAGCAACACCACAAGTTGTGAGTGGAACCATCAGTGGCTTCGTCAGCCCAAGCCTTGCTCAAGCAGGTGCAACCGTTTATGCACAGCAAAATGGTGAAATCATTAAAGGTACTCCTGTACCAGCGACAGGTGACTTTAAATTAATGCCACTTGTCCAAAGTAAAACTAATGGCAACTATGACATTGTTATAACCGCTCCTGGATATGCAACTGCAGTGATTAAATCAGTTCCAGTCACCGCTGAACAAACCACCACCATTTCTACTCAAGCATTACCGATTAATACAAATGTAGCAACACACTATCGTGTTAGTGGAACAGCGACTCCAAGCAGCGACTTAATTAAAGTCAATGCAAAACAAACTAGTGGTGGTACGACTTATACAGTAAATACCATCAATGCGACTTTAGACACTGGTGCCTATAGCTTATCCTTAAGTACAGGTGCACCTTATTTAGGTCCATACACAGGTACATTGCCAATCGTATTCACTCCTGATAATACCGTAAATGGACAATACACTATCAGTGCGACTGATACAGTAAAAGCAACGACTCAAAATGCGCCTGTTACGATTTCAACGATGGATGTAAACAACATAAACTTTAATTTTTAATATTTGTGCTCCCTTTAGCAATGCTCGTTAAAGGGAGTTTTTGATCTTATAAGAATGATTCTAAGACTGAATTTAAAAAAATATGTCCCTGCTCAGTACAAGCAATTTTACATGTATCATTAAGCAATAATTTTTTCTGACGTAATTTACTCAATGGTGATTGCAGGTGATTTAAATCTAAACCAGTTCTTTGCTGATAAAGCTCAGCAGCAACACCTTCATTCAAACGTAAAACATTCATCATAAACTCAAAAGGTAGCTCATCAGCCTCGATACGTTTCATTTGTAGGTGTTCGGCAGGAACTTTAGCAAGATAATCTTTTGGTAAACGCGTTTTTTGGAAACGGTATACTCCATCAGGTCTTGTGACCTTGCCATGTGCACCAGCACCAATCGCCAAATAATCACCAAATTGCCAGTAATTCAAATTATGGGCTGATGGCTTTTCTTTTCTCCATGCTGACACCTCATAATTAATAAAACCATTCGCAATTAAATATGCTTCACCCAGTTCTTGAATCTGCTCCAAAATCTCATCTTGCGGTAAAGCAGGTTGCGTTCGAAAGAAAACCGTATTCGGCTCAATCGTAAGTTGATACCAACTGATATGCGTTGCACCACGCTCCACAGCCAACTTAAGATCTGTTAGAGCTTGTTCGACAGTTTGCGAGGGTAAACCATGCATAAGGTCTACATTGACGCGCTCAAAGCCTGCTTGACGAGCCTGCTGAATTGCATCCATAGCATTGTGCGCGGAATGGATACGCCCTAAGCGTTGTAAGTGCTCTGTATCAAAGCTTTGCACACCAATCGACAGGCGATTGATCCCAACAGAAAGATAATCCGCAAAAGGATCATGCTCTACCGTTCCAGGGTTTGCTTCTAAGGTAATCTCACAATCATTTGAGAAACTTAAACGTGCTTTAAGCTGGTCAAAAAGCCACTGATAGCCTTGAGCGGAAATCAACGATGGTGTTCCACCACCAATAAATACGCTATGAATTAATCTTCCCTGCGCCATTTCAACTTGTGTTTCAAAGTCAGCGACCAATGCTTTTAAATACTGCTGTTCCAAATCCATTGAGAGTTGACCATCAGGCACAGCGTGTGAATTGAAGTCACAGTAAGGACACTTACGCACACACCAAGGCATATGGATATACAAGGAAAGTGGGATATTAATTGGATTTAACAGACTCAAAGTAGAAGCTCAATGACAGAACATCGCTATTTTAACATGACTCTTACAGAGTCTGTTGCTGGTTCTGTAGACACGGCTTATCATCCTGTAAGTATTCAGTTAGACTGAGATAACGAAGAACAATTACATTGAGATGATGATGAAAATTTCTAGCCAATTGCTACTCTTTCTGCCTTTAGCCTTTGGAGTAGGAATTGCAATGGCATTTCAAACTGCAATAAATTCACAATTGAGAGAACATTTAAGCTCTCCCCTTCAAGCAGCATTTCTTTCGTTTCTCATCGGTACTGCTGTTTTAGCGGCACTCGTCTATTTTCAGGATGCATCTAAACCAAATTTACATGAACTTTCAAGCATTCCATGGTATTTATGGATTGGTGGATTTCTCGGTGTTTATGCGATTAGCATGAGTATTTATACTGCTCCAAAATTAGGTTTTCTCACATTTTCAGGATTAGTTATTTTTGGTCAGATCGCTATTTCAATGCTGCTCGATCATTTTGGCTGGTTAGGTACAGATAAAGCACCTATCAACTGGCAGCGTTTACTCGGTGGTATCATTATTTTTATTGGCGTTTTACTCACTTTACAGCGCTAACGTTTCTTCCGTTTTTAATAAATAAGAGTATTTTTTGTGTTACAAGCAACCAGCAAGCGCTATGAATTAAAACAACTGTTTCACTTGATGCTACCAATACTAATCACTCAGTTTGCCCAAGCTGGATTAGGCTTGATTGATACAATTATGGCAGGTCATCTTTCTGCTGGCGATCTTGCTGCAATTGCTGTGGGTGTGGGTCTGTGGATTCCTATCATGCTGTTGTTTGCTGGGATTATGATTGCGACCACACCACTCGTCGCTGAAGCACGTGGTGCTAAAACACCTGAAAAAATTCCAACTATCGCACGTCAATCTTTATGGGTAGCATTGATTCTAGGTGTCGTTGCAATGTTTATTTTGCAATGTATGCCACTTTTGTTGCCTTACTTTGGCGTACCAGAGCATCTCCTCCCGAAAGCCAGCCTATTCCTACATGCGATTGGTTTTGGTATGCCTGCTGTAATGATGTATGCAGCTTTACGTAGCTATTCAGAAGCGCTTGGACATCCTCGCCCAGTCACAGTAATCAGTTTATTGGCACTCTTAGTACTGATTCCACTGAACTTCATTTTCATGTATGGCTTTGGGCCAATACCAGCTTTAGGCAGTGCTGGATGTGGCTTTGCGACAGCGATTCTACAATGGTTAATGTTCATTACACTTGCAATATACATTTCTAAAGCAAGTGCATATAAACAAGCTCCTATTTTTACGCAATGGGAAAACATAGACCCAACTTGGGTTAAACGAATTTTAAAACTTGGCTTTCCAATTGGCTTAGCGGTTTTCTTTGAGGTCAGTATTTTTAGCACAGGTGCTTTGGTATTAGGACCACTGGGAGAAAATGCGATTGCAGCACATCAAATTGCAATTTCAGTCACATCTCAGTTGTTTATGATTCCTTTATCCTTAGCGATTGCCTTAACAATTCGGGTCGGAATGTATTATGGGGAAAAGAATTGGCAAGCTATGCGCCAAGCACAGAAAGTAGGATTGATGAGTGCGACATTCTTTGCATTGTGCACCATGCTTCTGATTGCCTCTGCTCGACCATATATCGTTGCAATCTATACCAATGATATAGATGTGATCCCCATGGCGATGTATCTGCTATGGTTTGCAATGGCATACCAATTAATGGATGCATGGCAAGTAAGCGCTGCAGGCTGCCTACGTGGTATGCAAGACACGCAAGCGCCGATGTGGATTACACTGATGGCATACTGGGTGATTGCTTTCCCAATCGGTTTGTATTTAGCTCGTTATTCGATTTGGGGTGTTGCAGGTGTTTGGCTAGGTTTGATTATTGGCTTAACGATTGCTTGTGTATTATTGATTGGTCGTTTGTATTTAAACAATCAACGCTTAGAGAAAACACTATAAAGAATATTCGTTTCTAACGTATTCATGGTATGGAAAGCTCTAACAACTGAGCTTTCCATTTATTATCGACCTACTCATAAATAATGACTTACATCACTTAACATTTTCTTATAGGCAATTTAAGTTTTGTACCCTATGATCAAGATACTCCTTTGAGATAAAACAATTGAGGTCTAACGAATATGGCAAAGCATGCGAGTTCTTCCGGTAAACGCTTTTTAAAACTGGCAGGCATGACCGCAAGTATTGCAAGCAAAAGCGTGGCTAACTCTATTCGAAATCTCACTGCCGATGAACAACAAAAAAATGCAGCACGTAGCCAACTTTTCCAAGATATCGGAATTCAAATCGCCGATACACTTGGAGAAATGAAAGGTGCTGTAATGAAGGTCGGACAGATTGCCTCTCAATACAAAGATATTTTTCCACCAGAAGTCGCCAAAGCGATTGCTAAGTTACAACGCCAAGCCCCTGCCATGCCTTTTGCTGCGATCCAGCAGCAAGTCGAAAAAGAGTTAGGCAAACCCTTAAACCAAATTTTTAGCTCTTTCGAAATCGAACCATTTGCAGCAGCATCCATCGGTCAAGTGCATCGTGCTATTTTGCCGAATGGGCAAGCAGTGGTAGTTAAAGTGCAATATCCTGGTGTCGATCAAGCTTGTGAAAGCGATTTAAAACAGGTTCGCCTTGCTTTACGTTTAATGGGCGTATTAAAAATTGATAAAAAACTTCAAGATCAACTTTTTAAAGAAATCCAAGACAGTCTATCAGCTGAATTGAACTATGAAATTGAAGCCCAGAACCTAGAAGTATTTAAAACCTTCCATGAAAAACTCGATCAACAAGTGATTATACCTACCGTCTATAAAGACTATTCATCTCGCCGTGTACTCACACTCAGTTATGAAAAAGGTGAATCAATTGAAACGGCGAGTACGTGGTCCGTCGAAACACGCAATCAAATTGGTCGTCGAATCGTACGTGCGCTCGGACAAGAAATTTTCTTTTTAAGACGATTTCATTGCGATCCACACCCAGGTAACTTTGCATTTAGAGAAGATGGTAGCGTAATTATTTACGATTATGGCAGTGTAAAAACCTTATCGCCTGAAATCGTTCAACATTTTAAATCTCTCGTCAATGCTGCTCGACAAGAGAATATTGCTCAAGTTGAAGACTTATTAGTCGAATTAAAGGCATTGGCTGAAAAAGAAAAGTTCCCTGACGAACTTTATAGTCAATGGATTGAAATTTTATTACGTCCGCTCAGTACACATTATGATTTTGCAGAAAACTCTTCACATCACGATGGCATGCGCCTAGTGAAAAAATCTTTAAAATATTGGGATGTATTTAAACCCTCTCCTGATACATTGATGGTGAATCGTACGGTATCTGGACATTACTGGAATCTCATTCATCTCAAAGTGCATGACAATCTGAACGATTTATTTGAAGAACTCGTACCTAGTTAAATTTCTTAAAAACTTGGTGTCCCTTGCTTAATCGAAAGACGAAAATCTATTTGTCATTTCAAATCAAAACTTGAAATACTCAAAATTGACTTCATATATTGTTACGTTATAACATTTCCATATAATTTTAGGAGTCTTAAAAGTGCGTAAAGATATTCACCCTGCTTACCAACAAGTACTATTTCACGATACCAATGCCGATGCTTACTTCTTGATTGGTAGCACGATCCAAACCAAACAGACTAAAGAATATCAAGGTCAAGTTTACCCTTATGTGACTCTAGATATTTCAAGCGCATCACATCCGTTTTATACAGGCGAAGTACGTCAAGCAAGCAACGAAGGTCGTGTTGCGAGCTTCAATAAACGATTTGGTCGTTTTAGTCGTAAAGCTTAATCTTATTTTAAGTTTGACGCTGTACATTAGAAGCATTCGAAGTCTAAGGTTATATCTCCTCCACTTAGACTTCTTTTTTTATGTCAAAAATTTGTCATCCATCTCGCAGTGATGATTGCCCAATCACACCATATTCAACAGCCTGCTTGACATAAAATAGAGAAATCGCTTTATCCTCAAGACATTCAAACAACACTCTAGCCTGTTCATCATTCACGGCGAATTGAATTTGAACAGGCTGATCAGCCAACTCAAAAAATCCTGCAGAATGAATTTGCCCACGATGATCCATACCATGTGTTGCATTTATGACTGTTGCACCTCCCAACTTCATTTGTTGGGCAACGGACAATAACCATTCAACAATCGGTTGACCTTGGTACATTCGACTGCGTTCAGCATAAAAGGTAATTAAGAATCCATTCATAAGTTCTCTCCCGAACTACGCAGCACTCAACCACTGATGCAAGCTCATGCCAATCAAAGTAAAGACGAGTGAACCAATCACGTGAATAACAATCGCAGCAACAGCATAGCTGAGCTTACCTTGTTGCAATAATGCAATGATCTCTGCTGAAAAGGTTGAAAAAGTCGTTAATGCACCACAAAACCCTGTGATCACAAATAACTTATAATTTGGACTAAGTGCGCTTTGTGAAAAATATGAAATTGCAAATCCAATAATAAAACCACCAATAAAATTTACGGTGACTGTACCCAATGGAATCGCTGGAAAAATAGAATTGAGCTTTAAACCAATCAACCAACGTAGCCAAGCACCTAAGATTGATCCTAATGCAATTGAGATAAGTGGATAGTACATGATTTACTCCAAACTCAGATTTGGAGACAGTAATGCATTAAACATAGCGAGTACTTTTGCCATCTGCGGACTCCAGAAGATAAACAGAGCGCGCATAAACCTACGCTCCCTGTACAGGACAACGTAGGCATCATTAGCCAGTTTGGCGGTTTGTAAAAGGAGGAATGCCATCTCCTTAATCCTAAAATAACATAGATTTTGAACAACTCAACCTATGTTTTTTCCTGTGTATAACGCTTCAGTTATCCACAATCTGATGTTCAATTTAATATTTTTTCATTCAAGACGTGGAAATCTAGAGCAGGAATTACAAAAGCAAAAACATCTGCATCAGCGTCTATTTGGAACTGCTTTAGCAGTTCAGGGGGGCTTAGAGCAAGCACTTCTGCGGCTTGAATTTGCTCGAAGCAGACTGGCATTTGAATATCACCTTGCGACATTCGTTGGGGTTGATCAACCCACTCTGCCCATGCATGATCTTGATCAACTAGAAAATGCACAGCATCCGCCCATGAATCAAATAAATTCTGCCATGTTGCAGGTAAACTTTTTTCCTGTCGAATACCGACATGGCTCTTAAAAGAATAATCTTGATCTAGATAAACCTCCGTCTGAATAGCCTGCTGTTTAGAATCAAATTGATGCTCGAACTTTGCAGCATATTGGGCAGGCATTACATCGCTTGCAAGACGACCACCAACAACATACAAAGCATGGTCAATCAAAACCTGTTCAAAAATGACCGTTTTAGGTGCCGTATCATTGAGATAAAAACGCCAGTTACTTTGTCGGGGAGAAGGCATCCAACGTCGAAATGGACCAAGAAAACGAAAGCCAAAATGATGATGTTGGTAACTGAGAATGGTAAAAACTGTTTTCCCCTGCCTTTCCCATAAATGAACCCGCTCAGGATAGCGTTCTCGAACCTGATCGATATCAACTAACCAAGATAAATACACAATATGACTGACCTGACTTTCAAATCGTATAAAAGGTAATAGACGCATGAAAAAGCGGCGCACAGTCAAGATAAATTGACAGCTAAGCAGCAAGCTAAAATAACGGAGGAAAAGTTTGTGTTTAGGTACTTTAAAATGATGTCGATTCATTATTATTTATACATTTGATTTATCTTTTACAGCATAAACAGCTTGCCCTATTCGGTCTAGTTTCCACAGCATCAAACATCAACTTTCTTGATTCGATGGTATGATGCTCACATTCATTTTATGCACATGGAATTTTAAAATGGCTCAAACCTTATTGGCACAACTGAAAGATGGTTCTGCAAAATTTGCTGATGTTATTGCCTTTATTGAAGCACGTTATCAACACACGCCTACAGCTTTTCAAAATGGCGCTCAATTTAATGCTGCAACTGAGAACCAAGGAAGTGCAAAAGTCTTTAGTTTTGCTCAATTAGAAGGTTTAAACCAAGCAGATACTTTAAGTTTATTTGCGGAACATTATGCATCTGTGCTCGCAACACCTGAAGGAACAGATCACCAAAATATTCGTCAGTTTATGCAAAATGGCTGGGATGGTGTGAAATTTGAAGGTCAGGCATTGTCTGTAAAATAATCTAAAAAAAGGAGGGATTAAAACCACTACTGTCCCATAGTTTGCTTTAAATAAAAAAACCTGAGTCTAAATAGTTAAAATATGAGTGCAAACAAACACTTTAACTATAAAGGACTCAGGTTTTGTCACATCAGAATACCGTATTTCATC
>Ga0247720_100144_pt1 | contig 33684 bp, 33 predicted proteins | sample MSEWel2015_12_15_FD_189078 | JGI IMG/M metagenome (GOLD analysis project Ga0247720, IMG submission 189078) | Subsurface sediment microbial communities from gas well in West Virginia, United States - MSEEL Well Study Marcellus 3H_2015_12_15 | ecosystem: Environmental > Terrestrial > Deep... | reverse complement strand
GAGTGAACCACCTGATCCCTTCCCGAACTCAGAAGTGAAACCTCTTCGCGCTGATGGTAGTGTGGCGTTTGCCATGTGAGAGTAAGTCATCGCCAGCTTTTAAATATAAAACACCCCCTCCGCGTAAGCAGAGGGGGTGTTTTTTATTGGGAAGCGAAAAAGAAAACTTAAAACTAATCTCAATTGTTTTATCTCTACTTCAATTTATAATCGAGTTAAATTCATAATTATAAAAAAGGAATTCAGCATTGAATGTAATTATCCAGTTGCTAGGTGGTATAGGCCTATTCCTTTTAGGCATGTCTCTGATGACGGATAGCTTAAAAGCAATCGCTGGTGAAGCTCTACGACAATGGTTAGTTAGATTTACAAATTCTCCGATTAAAGCTGTTTTATCAGGGATTGGTCTAACTGTAGTTGTACAATCCTCTACAGCTACTACTTTAGCAACAATTGGTTTTGTCAGTGCAGGCGTTCTTAGTTTTAGTCATGCAATTGGAGTGATTATCGGAGCGAACATAGGGACAACAAGTACGGGATGGTTAGTTGCACTGCTGGGATTGAAATTCTCAATTGCAAGTTTCGCCTTACCTATGATCGGAATTGGAGCTCTGCTTAAAGTATTAGGTAATGAAAAAGTTTCTTTTTTAGGATTAACTTTAGCTGGATTCGGCCTGCTATTCTTTGGAATTCAAATATTACAAGATGCGATGAGTGGTATCGCTGAACTTATTGATTTATCTCTTTGGGCAGAACCAACACTTATAATCAAGGTCATTTTAGTGGTGATAGGTATTTTGATGACCATTCTATTACAGTCATCAAGTGCAGCAATAACAACGACATTGGCAGCATTATCTACTCAAGCAATCAATTTTGAACAAACTTTAGCATTAGTGATCGGTCAGAATATTGGGACCGTCGCAACAGCAGTACTCGCGGCGATGGGAGCGACCACAAGTGCAAAGCGGACAGCAGCGGTCCATGTTGTTTTTAATGTAGTCACGGCAATTTTTGCTTTTCTTCTTTTGTCTCCAATCTTTGTATGGGCATATCAACATGTGGATGCGATCCATCAATTAGATGAAGTATTGTTAGTTGCAGCATTTCATACAGCTTTTAGCTTATTGGGAGCATGTATTTTCATGCCTCTTTTACCTAAATTTGAACAACTGATTATCCGTTTACTACCTGAACAAGAGCCTGTGACGACCCGTTATTTAGATGAGTCACTTTATAGCGTTCCAGCATTGGCAATTGCAGCAGTAGAACGAGCATTATTGAAGTCGATTGCAGATATGTACAGTGTATTGGTTCGTTGTATCCAAAATGAGATTATTCCTTCATTTGTAAATATAAGTGAATATGATCATTCACTTGTAAAAGTTGAGCAGTATCTAAAAGAAATGTCGATTCCACAGTCGAATATTGATCAGCAGCGCTTTATTATTTTGTTACGGCTAGTTGTGTATGTTCGAGTGCTTAAAAATGATTTAGCTGATGTTTCTAAAATTGAATTTATTCAAAATCAAAGCATTATTTATGATTTAGCACAGCGTTTCGCCACAGTTTTGGAGCAGAATATTTCTTATTTACTGCAGCAACCTTTTTCAAATTTACCTGAATCATTGGTAAATGAATTAACTGAAATAGTCGAAGAGCTGAAAAAGAAACAAGAATTTGTTCGACAACAACTGATAGAAGATGCTGCAAACAAGAATATTCCTGCGACTTATACTTTAGAGCTCTTAGCTGCGCAAAGATGGTTGGAACATCTTATAGTTCACTGTAGCCGTGTAGCAATCTTGTTGAGTGATACAACACACATATTAGTGGATGATGAAGTAGAGTTAGCTCATTAAAATATAACTTTTCATAAATCCTACGTTTTCTACTTTCCTACTCAGCTGACAAGCCTATAATGATTGAGAATCATTCCAAATCTAATAAGGAAATAACATGTCGACCGATCAACAATTTCCAACGCCTGCAAACTTAGGGATAGCAGTATATTCAAACAATGCTGAAGCGATTGGTAATACACCATTGGTTCGTATCAATCGTCTGATTAAAACTGGCGCAACAGTATTGGCAAAAGTTGAAAGTCGTAATCCTGCATTCTCAGTGAAGTGCCGTATTGGTGCAGCTTTGATTGCGGATGCGGAAAAGCGTGGTGTGTTGAAAGCGGGTATGCATATTGTTGAACCAACAAGTGGCAATACAGGAATTGCATTAGCATTCGTTGCAGCGGCAAAAGGTTATCCAATCACTTTGACGATGCCAGCCAGTATGAGTTTAGAGCGCAGAAAAGTATTAAAAGCTTTAGGCGCGAATCTTGTTTTAACTGAACCTGCCAAAGGTATGAAAGGTGCAGTAGATGAAGCGGTTCGTTTAGCAACGGAAAATCCTGAGTTTTATTTTCTACCACAACAATTTGAAAATCCAGCCAATCCACAGATTCATGTCGATACCACAGGTCCAGAAATCTGGCAGGCAACCAATGGGCAAGTTGATATTCTAGTTGCGGGTGTTGGCACTGGCGGGACAATTACTGGCATTTCTCGTTATTTTGAGCAAGTTCAGAATAAGCCAATTTATTCTGTCGCAGTTGAACCTGCTGAATCTCCAATCATTACTCAAACTAAAAATGGCGAAAGCATTTCACCCGCACCGCATAAGATTCAAGGCATTGGAGCGAACTTCATTCCTAAGAACTTAGATTTGGATTTGGTGGATGAGATTGTACCAGTGAATAGTGCTGATGCGATTGAGTGGGCAAGAAAGTGTGCAACTCAAGAAGGCATTTTGGTTGGTATCTCAAGCGGTGCAGCTTTAGCAGCAGCAGCTCAAATTGCAGAACGTCCTGAAAATACAGGTAAAACCATTGTGGTGATCTTGCCTGATAGTGGTGAGCGTTATTTATCTTCTGTTTTATTTGAAGGCTTATTTGACGAAGCTTAATTGGATTGTTCAATAAGTAAAAACCATGCCTAAGCGCATGGTTTTTTTTATTACTCCATTCTTATAAGGCTTTCTTTAAGGTTTTTTCATGGCGCTTAACTGAGCGTGCATATTTCTTTGCTTTATGGCGAGTCCAAAAACTACGTTCATAGCCTGTCGGTCCAACATTGTAATACGCTACAGCTTTAGACCAACTTCCAGCAGATTTGTAATAGCTGGAAAGAATATAAGCACCACAGTTGATATTGGTATTTTCATCATACAAATTGCCAGGGCAAGATGTACCCCAATAGCTAGAAATAATTTGAGTTAGACCAATCGCACCTGTAGGAGAGCGCGCTGAGCTATTAAAATTTGATTCTTGGCGAATCAGTGCAGCAAGTAAAGTCGGTGAAACATTATAACGTTCGGCACTTTGCACAATCATAGGAGATAAACGATTGGCAGTATTTGGAGCAACAGAATAAGCATTTTGCAAACCTGAAGACAATTGATTAGATCGGTTTGCAAATGACCCGCTTAAACTACTGCATGCTGTCATACTGATCGCTATCATGATCAAACTAATTTTTAAAATCATTCCATTAAATTTATTGATACGACTGTATTGATCAGTATGATTGAATAAGAATTGCAAAATAATAAACCAAAAGTACCAAGATGAATTGATGGTATTAACACCATGTAAATGAGTCAATAATAGTTATTTTACGATCATGTGAAGAGCATTGTTTGGACATAAAAAAAGCCCCGACATCCTGTCGAGGCTTTTTCATATTTGGTTTCTTGCCGTTAACTCCTGTCAACGACCACGTCCTGTGCTTCTTGTTGTTCTGAATGAGACTTCCTGTCTCTTTATGATTCTTATGATAGAGCTTTATACTTTAGTCGTATATTCGCTAATCACCGAAACTGATGTACGTATATGCGTACATGATGTAATCATAATGCTTCTTTTAAAGCTTGCTCATGGCGTTTTACTGAGTTGGCGTAGCGATGTGCTTGATTGCGCATGTAGAGGCTTCTTTTATAACCGGTTGGTCCGACATTGTAATAACCAAGTGCTTTGAACCAATCACCAGTCGCTTGATAGTATTTTGCAAGAATGTATGCGCCACAATTAATATTAATCTGTTCATCATAAAGATTTCCAGAACAGGTCTGTTGCCAAAACTTGGGACGTACTTGGGTCAATCCCACAGCATCTGCTGATGATCTGGCATTGGCGATATAGCTAGATTCTTGTCGAATCAGTGCAGCAAGTAAATGTGGAGAAATATTATAAGATTCAGCGCTTTGCAGAATCATCGGTGCGACACGATTTGCAGTCGTTGGATGAACAGAAAAAGCCGTTTGAATGCCTTGTGAAAATTGTTGTGAATGGTTGATTGTTGGTGATTTTGTTGTTGTACATGCAACGATGAAGTAGGCACTAATAACTATAAAGCTGAGTTTAAGACATTTGTTTTGAAACTGAGTAAAAGAAAATCTGTATCGCGTTATCATCGTGAAAAAAGTGTGTCCATTCTATAAAAGCACGCGGATAGTAAAAAAGAGGCCTATTGCGGGTCAATGATGGTTCATAGGCAAAATCGTTCGTTTTTATATTTTAGGCTTGACTTAATTTAGAAAAAAAGAAGTCTCGACATCCTGTCGAGGCTTCTTCGTATTTGGTGCTATCATCAAATCCTATCGATGACCACGTCCTGTGCTTCTTGTTATTTTAAATGAGACATCCTGTCTCTATGTCTTGCATTCTAGGTAAGTATTGGCATGTTGTATATGCGTTAATCACCTGATTTTGTGTAGGCTCTGGCTTACATAGTTGATTATCTCAGTGCTTCAAATTTGCCGTCTTTATTATCCACGCCACTAGCTTTTGAGCAATCGGAGCGCAGACTAATACACTTGGAAACGCAAACATCCACGCCACAATCCAAGCTGACATCCACATCGAAAAGAAGTTATCAATTAAACCTACCGCTTTAAAGGTGGTAATTCCTGAGATGAGAAATGACATCATGCAAGATAATATGAATGGAAATAAAAGACTTGCTGCCTTCACGTAATCACCTCTGAATTGCATTTAAATTTAATGCAAAATTTTGCCCGAATAATTGGGCGGTTTTAATATCACCAAAATCAAACGCATTGGCTGCACTTTGATGTTCAGCTTGTGCCATTAAACCTGACCAAGAACCAAGACGATTGAGTGCCTGAGTATAAGGTACACCTTGATGTTGTTCAGGTAGAACAGGATTACCAATCCATATCATACCGTGTTGCATACAAAAGGTGAAAAGTGAAATGAGTGTAGACTGTTTATCTCCAGCAGGAAGTGATGAAACCGTAAATCCTGCCGCGAGTTTTCCTTTTAGGCTTTGCTTTTTCCATAATGCTCCTGTGAGATCCATCAGTTGTTTGAAGGTGCCTGAAACACCGCCTAAATAAGTTGGACTACCCCAAATGAGTCCATCATATTGGGCGATGAGGTCTGGATGAGCCATCAATGATTCTGCTGTAAACAAATCAATTTGAATATTCTCTACTTGTGCAGCACCTATTTGAATTTGCTCTGCAATAAATTGAGTATGACCTTGGCGGCTATGATAGATAATTGCGATAGATTTCATGGAGTCGTCCTCGATTAGAAAAAATTAAGCAATGCAGCGGTGAGAAATAAACCACACCCAAAAATACTGTGATTGATCAAACTTTTGATGCGGTTAATAAAAGGCTGAGGTGTTTTTGAGGCAGCGATACCTAAACCCATCGCGGGTTGCATGATCAGGAAAGGGATCAAAACAGTGATGACACCAAAGGAAAGTGCAGAAGGAAATTGAGGTTGAACCAACCAATTTTGGCCTACCATTAAAATAAAGCTGAAAGAGAAAATGACACCCACACTGTAATGAGCAATCCAGCCAAGTAGATATTCATGTCGAATTTCTGGACTTTGAGCAATGGATTGATGCTGGATTTTTCCACGCAAAATCCAGCCAACCCAACGCCCAAGTAAAGCAAAATTTAACGTTGGGATATTGAATCTTTTTAATATCAACAACCAAATATCCATGATGATGGTTGCACCAATACCAAGTCCAAAAATGTAAATCAATCGTTCCAACACATTCATTTCATCACCTTGAGCCTTTACCAATAAAATCTGATAAATTGATTGTGCAAGTTCAAGTTAACTTGAAGTCAAGGGGGATTTATGGATATTGGTGAAGTCGCAACAAAAGCAAAGCTCACGACATCGACATTGCGCTTTTATGAAGAGAAAGGGTTAATCAAATCGATTGGTCGTCATGGCTTACGTCGTCAGTACAGTAAACAAGTTTTGGATCAACTGGCTCTCATTGCATTAGGTCGAGCAGCAGGCTTTTCATTGGATGAAATTGCAAGCATGTTTGGGCAGGATGGAAAGCCTGAGTTGGATCGGAAAATGCTGAATGATAAGGCAGAACAATTAGAACAAATGACACGACGTTTACATTTTATTAGCGAAGGATTGAGACATGCTGCGGTATGTCCTGCAGAAAATCATATGCAATGTCCGACTTTTCAGAATTATTTAAAAGCTGCGATTGCAGGTGAATATCAGCCCACAAAACTCTAAAACAAAACAGAGTTTTAAGGAGAAAGCATCGGATTGCATCGCCATAAAGATGTCATTTTATTGAAGTCAAAGCTTCATAAAAACTTGTTCTAATTTTTCTTAATTTTTACCAAATGTAAAAAACAATGAACAAGAAAACTTTATTGGCTTTATTGTGCTGTAGTGCTTTGGCTTTAACGGCATGTAATGATGATGATCAAGATCAAAAAACATCGGTCGATCAAGTGACTGAGCCGACCTTGATTTCTTTTGCTAAGCTGCCTGTAGAAACCTATGCGATTGGACCTGATTCTGGCAACGCTGTCAGTGGCGGTAATGGTATTTATCCACCATTTAAAGGGCAACCTGTACAAGGTTTCTCGGCTGCTTTGAAGAATGAAGACGGTAGTTATATGGCGATGTCTGATAATGGTTTTGGTACACAAGACAATTCAGCGGATTATTTATTGCGTATTTATAAAATCAAAGCCGATTTCAGAACAAAAAATAAAGGCACAGGGCAAGTTTCAGTCCAAAGCTTTATTCAATTACGTGATCCCAATAAACGTATTCCATTTGAAATTGTGAATGGAAATACTTCAGAACGTTTATTAACAGGTGCCGATTTTGATCCTGAGTCGATGCAACGTGCAGCAGATGGCAGCTACTGGATCGGTGATGAGTTTGGCCCTTACTTATTACATTTCTCAGCAGAAGGAATTTTATTGGATGCCCCAATTGGATTACCTAATCCTTTAAATCCAGTCCAAGAACTACGTTCTCCACAAAACCAATTTAACAAAGCCAACATCAATTTTGTTGAGCCTTTGGTACAGCGCAGTGGGGGCTTTGAGGGAATGGCGATTTCTCCAGATGACAAATATCTATATCCTTTACTGGAAAAGCCATTGCTGAATGATGCTACAGGTCAACTTCTTATTTCTCAATTTGATATTCAGAAGAAAAGCTATACGGGACAATATTATTGGTTCGCTTTAAATAGCAAGGCAACCAATATCGGTGATTTCCAATTGTTTAGTAATAAAGATGGCATCATCATCGAACGTGATGCGAGCCAAAATAATTTAGGCGGGTATAAAAAACTGATACGAGTTACTTTGACCGAGCCTAAACAAATGGTAGTGCGTGAAGATTTGTTGGATTTAATCAAAATTGCCAATCCAAATTTACTCTATGGCACAGCGCGTGAAGGGGATATTGGAACAGGTCAGGTCTTTGCTTTCCCATTTGAAACGATTGAAGATGTAATTATTGAAAATGGAACGACATTAACTGTATTGAATGACAATAATTTCCCAGGTTCTTCGGGACGTAATGCTAAACTTGCGGACGACAACGAAATTATCCAGATTCGTTTGCCGAAAGCATTATTTTAAACGTCGGGTAAAATTAGCCGAAATGGTCATTCCTCATTTCGGTTGAAAGCGTATACTGATCAGGCAGAAGGAGTCCTCATGTCTGAATCAGTTACACGCCCAACCCATATTGAATATGGTTCAAAATCGTTTACCGCGATTTTATGGTCTTTGTTCTTTGCTGGTTTTGCTTCCTTTTCATCCTTGTACTGTGTACAGCCGATGATGCCAATCTTTGCAAAATTCTTTCAGGTCACACCGACCCACAGTAGTTTCCCTTTATCTTTTTCAACCATTGCACTCGCGATTGGTTTGTTGTTCACAGGATTCATATCAGATCGTTACGGACGCAAAAGGATCATGGTGTTTGCCTTATTTTTTGTTTCCGTATTATTGCTGATTAGTGCTTCATTTCCGATTTGGGAAATTTTTCTGACTACTCGTATTTTTATTGGCTTAGCTGTGAGTGGTGTCGCAGCGGTTGCAATGACTTATATCGGGGAGGAGATCGCACAAAAAGATATCGGTTTTGCCATGGGGCTATATATTTCAGGTACGGCAATTGGTGGAATGGGAGGGCGTTTAATCGCGGGGGTTTTAGTTGATTTTATTTCTTGGCAATCTGCTACTTATATTATTGGTTTTCTAAATCTGATTATCGCTTGTTTATTTTATTTTTTATTGCCCAAATCTCAGCACTTTAAACCGTATCCCTTTCGGTTTTCTCGCTTTAAGGATGCATTTGAGCAGAACTTAAGAGATTCAAAATTAAGGATTTTATTTGCCCAAGGTTTTATCTTAATGGGCTGTTTAGTGACGGTATTTAACTACATTAGCTATCATTTATTAGAAGCACCATTTCACTTATCACAAGCATGGATTGGTGTGATTTCGATTGCTTATCTAGCAGGCATTTATAGTTCGCCTAAAGCCGCACAATGGGGCTTTAAATATGGGCGTGATAAGGTTCTGCCGATGATGTTAATGACGATGATGATTGGCTTGTGGTTTACACTCCTTCCATCATTATGGTCAATTTTGATCGGTTTGATTATCTTCGCTTTTTCATTTTTTGCAGCGCATTCGACCGCAAGTAGTTGGGTTTCAGTACAAGCAGTTCAATATCGTGCAGTGGCATCCTCGCTGTATTTATTCTGCTATTACATTGGTTCAAGTTTGCTCGGCAGCTTCGGTGGATTGGTTTGGGAGCAGTTTGGCTGGATTGGAATTAATTTGAGTGTGAGTGTGGTTTTGGTGATTGGGTTAGTATCCGCTTTATATCTTGGTAAATTACAACGTTCAGCCTAAATTATTAAATCTGAATAAACTTTGTACAAATAATTTGTTATCTCCTTGTTCTTGAATGCTTTATAAACAGGGAAAATGAATTGAATTCATGTTAAAATGATCGGCTTTCATCTTTAGATGTCTCTCCTTCATCTGCTAGCCGAGATTCGCAAGCTATGTCTACTGCCTATACCAAGCAGACTGCGCCTAAAGCGCTGTTTGATTACGACAAATATTGGGCGTCGTGTTTTGAACCCGCACCATTTTTGCCGATGTCACGAGAAGAAATGGATCTACTCGGTTGGGATGCGTGTGACTTTATTTTAGTTTGTGGTGACGCTTATATTGATCATCCATCTTTTGTATCGGGTGTGATTGGGCGTGTGCTCGAAGCACAAGGCTTCCGTGTAGGTATTATTGCTCAACCAGATTGGACCAATGTTGAAAGTTTCCGTGTTTTAGGTAAACCAACCATTGCGTGGGGCGTAACTGCGGGCAATATGGATTCGATGATTAACCGTTATACGGCAGATCGTAAAATCCGTTCAGATGATGCTTATTCGCCAAATAATGAACCGAATAAACGTCCAGATCGTGCTGCCACGGTGTATTGTCAGCGTTGCCGTGAGGCTTTTCCTGATGTGCCAGTATTGCTCGGTGGGATTGAAGGTAGCCTACGTCGTATTGCTCATTATGATTATTGGTCAGACAAAGTTCGCCGCTCAATCTTGATGGATTCTAAAGCCGATTTATTGATGTACGGAAATGGTGAGCGTGCAATCATTGAAGTGATGCATCGTTTAGCTAAAGGTGAGAAAGTTCATGACATCACTGATGTTCGTGGTACTGCATTTATTATTAATAAACACAATAAAGCATCAAAAGCACAATTTGTTGAAATCGCAAGTAATGATGTGGATACGATTGGTCGTGTAGACCCAATTATCAATCCATATGTCATGACTGAAGATATTGATGGCTGTGAAGTTGAAAAAGAAAAAGGCAACTCACTCGCACAATATCAAAATTTCCAAAAAGAAATTGTGACCAATCCAATCGTTCGTGAAGGGGATCAACTTGATCCAGATACGCAGATCGTACAGTTAAAACCTGCGCCATCCAAAGCGATTAAACATAAATTACCGCCACGTGAACTCGCTGTGATTCGTTTGCCTTCTTTTGAGGAAGTCGCCAATGATCAAGTGCTGTATGCGCACGCCAACCGTATTTTGCATCTGGAAACCAATCCTGGAAATGCTCGCGCATTGGTACAACGCCATGGTGAACGTGATGTTTGGATTAATCCACCACCAATTCCGTTAACAACGGAAGAAATGGATTATGTCTTTGATTTACCTTATGCACGTTTACCGCATCCAGCTTATGGTAATGCGCGTTTCCCTGCATTTGATATGATCAAATTCTCTGTGAATATCATGCGTGGTTGTTTTGGTGGTTGTACGTTCTGTTCGATTACTGAACATGAAGGTCGTATTATTCAGAACCGTTCTGAAGAATCCATTCTGCGTGAAATTGAAAAGATCCGTGATACTGCACCTCAATTTACAGGCATTATCTCCGACTTGGGTGGTCCAACGGCAAACATGTATCGTTTGCACTGTAATGACCCTGAAATCGAGAAGAACTGCCGTAAACCGTCTTGTGTTTATCCAGGTGTTTGTCAAAACTTACACACTGATCATGCGCCATTGGTTCAGCTTTATCGTAAAGCACGTGAAATCAAAGGCGTGAAGAAGATTTTGATTGGTTCTGGTCTGCGTTATGATCTCGCAGTATTAAACCCTGAATATGTCAAAGAGTTGGTACAGCACCATGTTGGTGGCTATCTGAAAATTGCACCTGAGCATACCGAACATGGTCCATTATCCAAGATGATGAAACCAGGGATCGGAACTTACGACCGCTTTAAACAAATGTTTGAGCGTTTTAGTAAGGAAGCAGGGAAGGAACAATATTTAATTCCTTACTTCATCGCTGCGCATCCGGGTACAACGGATTACGACATGATGAACTTGGCGATTTGGCTGAAAAAGAATGGTTTCCGTGCCGATCAGGTACAAACCTTCTATCCATCGCCAATGGCAACTGCGACCACTATGTATTATTCAGGCAAGAATCCATTGTCTAAAGTGGCGCGTTATACTGAAAATGTCGATATCGTGAAAGGCGAAAAACGTCGTCGTTTGCATAAAGCTTTCTTGCGTTACCATGATCCAAATAACTGGCCTTTATTACGTGAAGCACTGAAAGAAATGGGGCGTTCGGATTTAATTGGTAATTCGAAACAGCATCTGATTCCAACCTATCAGCCACAAGGCACGGCTGAAGGTGAATATAAGTCTGCTCGTAAGAAAAACTCGACCGTGGCTGGTGATTCTGTAAAACGTGGTCAACAGTCTCGTCCGCAGTCTCAATCGAGTCAGAAACGTCCACAAAAAGGACAAATCTTAACGCAACATACAGGTTTACCACCGCGTGAAACTGGTGATAAAAAGCCATTTTCAGGAAAGAGTAAACCTAAGGCTAAAGCTCATCGTTAATATTTAAAAGAAAGGGAAACATGCTTTCCCTTTCTTTTTGTCTGAAAATGTCAAAATAATCACAATTTAAGTGTAAAACTACAATTTATAGAAACATATACTGACAATATCAACTTGAAAATTTAAGCTATGATGATTATAAATAAAGAGCAGAACAGCTTTTACGACTTTGGTCGACTAGTAGAAAACGATTAAAAACTTTAAAGTTGCACTGCTAAAATGACTTTGCTATCGCTGTTATTGATTAAAAAAATGGCATAAAGCCAAATGATTATAAAAAATCTAAAGGGATTGGTTAGAAATGTATTATTTCATTACATTAGCTGGGTTGCTAATAATTGCAGCACTCGCGCTTCGGCGTATGCATCAAAATCAACGTCAAGATAGCCCGTTAAAACGCCGCGGCATTCTCACGATTTCTGAACAAATTACACTTATGCGCTTACAGGCTGTTTTGCCACGTCATACTGTACTTGCACACGTGTCTTTTGATGCTTTATTGACAACAAAATATGCGCATACACGCCGTAAGTATCAAGGACTAGTGGCAGATTTTGTGGTGCTTGATCAACAATATCAGGTTCTCGCTGTGATTGAGATTGCAGATGAGTCTTCAATTAATCGTTTGAATCAAAAATACTATCAAGATAGTTTGTTGGAGCTGGCTGGTTATAAAGTGCTACGCTACAGTAGTATTCCAACAGAACATGAATTACGTGAAGATTTGGTATCTGATCCTTATGAATCAAATACCATTATGACAACTTCATCTACCTCATTGCCTCAAACAGAACGTATGATGAAGTACAGTATGTTTGCTGCAAAATCGTCTTAATCTGGAAGAACAGCAGTAACGGTCATTTCCACTAGTACGTCAGGCGCATAGAGTTTAGATTCTACGCAGGTACGTGCTGGGGGATGACCTTCAGCAATCCATGCATCCCAAACCGCATTCATCGCGGCATAATCTTTCTCGATGTCTTTAAGAAAAATAAGCACTGACAAAATATGGGTTTTATCTGTTCCCGCTTCCGCTAGTAAACGATCGATATTATCTAAAGTCTGCTGTGTCTGAGCAGTCACATCTACACTGGTATCATCAGCTAATTGACCTGCTAAATGAACCAAATTTCCTGAAATTGCGACTTCGCAGTAACGAGAAGTGACATGCAAACGCTGCACAGACATAAGATTTACCTGAATGAATAACAATATAAAAGATTGTACTTGATACGATTCTGATGCAGTGTAAATTTGTTTAAATTAGGCTGAAAAAGTTTCTATTTCCATTAATTTACGTTGTTTGAAAATCAAAATAGAGCGGGATTGTGGGCAAATAATAATATTGCCGAGATTCAGAAATTGAATTTTGGCTTGTCGAAGTTGATTTAAACAGCTCGCAATAGAGCTCTGGTTGGGACACAGTTGTTTGAGTCGGCTCAAAGCTGAAGTGGTCGTGTGATACATTATCTTATTCCTTATCATTATTGTCAAAAATTGGGCAAAGATATGACTTTGCCCGATTCGTTTATATGTTTTGTTGTTCGGATTGATACCAATTGACGTGGCGTGTGATGTACATGACGCATGCAATTAAAATGAAAGACAAAATGGAGCCGAACAAGAAAGTTTTTCCGCTGGATTGTAGTAATAGATACATCATGCCGTATAAAGCACTGAGCAAAACACCGAAGAGTATGGCGGCTTTAAAACCTTGAACGACGAAGTATAAATACCAAGTAATCAAGCCAATACATGCAACTGCCGCAATCAGATAGGCAAGGGAAAAAGCGTAATATTCACTGATTGATAGTAATAAGACGAAGAACACGCCTTGTGCCATGGCAACCAACGCATACTGAACAGGATGAATTTTAAGATTCTTCAAAACCTCGAATAAAAAGAAGCAACCAAACGTAATAATGATCACCATAATGCCATATTTGATGGCACGATCAGTTTGGGTATAAATATTAACGGGTTCTAAAAACTGCGTTGAAATACCAGAAATGTTATTTGAAGATGTATTTGAAGCAACATAAGCAGCTTCAACATCACTGATCAGATTGCTTTGAGTATTTAAAGCTTGGTAAAAACACTGACTGTTTTCACAAGTTGAGAGACGATCTAAATTACGTTTACCTAAAGCAATATTTTTCCAGTCCGCTTCAAAAAGTTGTCTTTTGCTGAGTTTCTTAAACGGTAAACTTTGACCATCGTATTTCACATCACCCCAATTACCTTTAGCTTGATATGTCATTTCGTAGCTGGTTGGGATAAAGGCAAATTCGCTTAAACCTTCTAGATCAAATTGTAGGCTAAAGCTAAAACCTTGTTGGAATTTTTGGATCAGTTCAGGATATTGCTTGCTGGTGATATGTAGTAGATCAAAGCCATGCTGTCCTTGGCTTTGTTCAGAAAAGTCAAATTTATAATTTTTTCCATCAATATTAAACGTTGGCTTGGCGTTTAGACCGCGAGCATCTTGGATAGGAAAAATGATTTCAGCTTGATCCCAAAGATAGTTGTGTTGAGGTTCAATCGTAGCGCCTTTAAATACGCCTTTTCCTTGCATGTGATTTTGATAACTAATCGCTTTATACATACTACGTTTGTAGGTATTGTCTGAAACTTTAAATTCAGCGGTCCAGTCTGTTGTTTCAGCACCTAGTGTAACAAAAAGAGTTTCATTGCAGTTGTAACTTTGATTCTGTTCATCATTTGTACATTGAGTTTGCACCTGATAAGGCAGTTTTAAATAGGGTGCAATCACTTGTTGTGGGCGAATTTGTTCTTTTGCAATGTCCTGAATCACTTGTTGTTGATAGCTTTGGCGCTCATCTACCAAGTTAGACATGAAAAAAAGACCAATATAAAAAATCAAAATCAGGAACAAAATTGCTCCTATTTTCAGATTAATAAAGTTTCTGCGCATGGTGGATTCCATTGTCATTGTGATCTGACAAGTATCTCGAATCGATATGCGTTCTAAATGAGTTGTAATTGAAGCTTATGTGAAGTTTCGATGAAGTATAATTTTTACCAGTACTCCTGATTTGTGTTGCTCTAAGAAGTCTAAATCATTTTCAGGGATATTTTGAATGCTGACGTGACCTTGATGCTGTTGGATAATCTGCTGCACGATACTCAGACCAATACCCGTGCTTCGTTGCTGATTATGTGGACGTGGTAATGAAAAGTAGGTTTCAAAGACACGATTTAAAGCGTATTCAGGGATGGCTTCACCCTCATTGAATAATAGTATTTCAATACCACCAGTGATAGTGATGGTATTTGCCCTGAGTTGAATTGCGAGAAGACCTTGTTCAGAGCAAAAGTCTCTTGCGTTATCTAAAAGATTATTGATTGCTTGTTTAAGCCAAAAGGGATCAGCATAGATTGCGCAATATTCAGGAATATTCAGCTCTACTTGAATTTGTTTAATTTGAAGAGCACTCTGTTGTTGTATCACGCAATCCCGAATCAATTTTGATAAATCAATATTTTGAAACTCTAAGGCGTGCTGATTTTTCTCTAAGCGTGTGAGCAGTAGCATTCGTTCGATTAAAGATTGTAAGCGATGACTTTGCTCAACAATATGTACTGCAAATTGTTGTTGATCTGCTAAGGGTAAATCATCTTGTAATAGTTCTGCACTGGCTTGAATTGCCGTGAGTGGGCTTTTTAACTCGTGGGTTAGCGTATTGACATAATTTTCGACATAAGCACGATCTTCGAGTTTCTCTCGCATTTCACTGAGCGCTTGAGTCACTTGGTTGAGCTCTTTTGCAGAATAGAAAAATGGAGCTTGATTGACGGGTGCTAGTGCTTGAGCATAGCGACGCACTTTATCAATGCTGTGTCTTAACCAATATGCCACCATGCTTGCGAGTAATAAACTCAGTGCGGCGATCCAAAGCGCTTGATGAATCAGTTGACGTTCTGCACGAGCAATATACGGTTGTACGGATTGATTTGGTTTACCAATGCTAACTACACCAAGTAATTGTTGTTTGTAAATAATGGGTGCAGCAATATGCATCACGCTGCTGTTTCGATCATAAGGATTGGTTGCAGTCGAACGTGCGCCGTATTTGCCGCGTAAGGTCAGATAAACATCATTCCATTTAGAATAGTCTTGCCCAACGGCTTGACCTTCGGAGTCGTAGATGACAATACCGTGCTGATCTGTAATATACAGTTGTTGGTTAATTTCATCTTTTTGATGCTGCCAAATTGTGGCATTGAGTTGGCGTGATAATGCTGCTTGAATTTTTTGATCAAATTCAGGTGTACTGACTTTTTGTTGAGCCACATCTTCTGCAATCAGTTGGGCAATAATATTGGCATTCTCGGCGAGAGTATCTTCGACCACTTGACGGACATTTGGTTTAACCTGTTGATTCAACGTGTAGGCAATAAAGCTCAGGCTCAGCATAACCACTAAGCTAAAGAAAAACCAAATGCGGATAAAGATGGACATTGGTTAACCTAACTTCACTAAACTATACCCAAACCCTCGATGTGTCCGAATGGGATCATCATCAGGGGTAATTTGTTTAAGCTTTTGTCTTAAACTTTTAATATGGGTATCGACTGTACGTTCTAGGCTATGCTCAGGATGTTCCCAAATATGATCCATCAGTTGTTGTCGGCTAAAGACTTGTTCAGGATGCTGAATAAGTAAAAATAACAAACGATATTCATATCGTGTCAGTTGCAGTGTTTGCCCATGATATTGAATCTGTAGCGATTGTGGATTGCACGTCCATGTTGCAGATTGTAGGGGTATTTCTACTTGGCTGATTGATGGTTGTGATGAGATATTTTGCGCCTGTATTTCCATTCTGCGCCAAATGGCTTTGATTCGTGCCACAATTTCTCGTGCACTAAAAGGCTTTGTACAATAATCATCTGCGCCGATTTCTAGACCGACAACCCGATCAATTTCATCATCACGTGCAGTGAGGAATAATAAAGGTGTTTGATATTTTTGGCGTAGCTGTTTGCAGACTTCAAAACCATTCTGATCAGGTAAACCAACATCTAAAATAATAAAATCAAAAGCTTGTTCTGAAAGATATTGTAGTGCTTGAGCCCCTGTATTTGCCCAACTTACGTTCCAGCCTTCGCGCTCAAGAGCATAACGTAGCGGAAGAATAATCGCAGCTTCATCTTCAACACAGAGAATTTGTTTTTGATTCATCATGATTAACTAATCAATATTTTCTAATTTTATTGGGTTAGTTTAGCGGAAGATGTGGTTGAGAAAAGTAGGAATACTCATTTTTATAATTATTTAATAAAGCAAAGGACACTTGAAGTGCCCTGTAATATTCGGATTTGATCGTCACGCCAACCACAGGAGCAAATGCTAAAAGCGAGGATTTCTTTAGCAAGAGCAAATGACAAGGATAATGTCACTGCGATGCTTAGAGTACTGAAAACCGCATAAAAAGCAAACATAAATTTGAACGAGAATTGTGCTTTTGCATAAAAAAGCAACGTTACCACAAGGAAAGTTGAGATTCTTCCTCATGCGTCTGTAGTTGGTAAACGCCTACACCGACTAAACGGAACTGAAAACTTTGATCAATATGCATTTCTTCGATTAATTGCAAAACCACTTGTTCTAAATCTTGCTGCGAGCGCAGAGGGAGTTTAAAACTCTTACTATGCTGCAAGGTTTGAAAGTTTTTGAGTTTGAGTTTGACGTTTACCCCACGAGCAGTCAGTTGTTTTTTTTGCAAACTGCGCCAGACTTGTTCTGCTAAAGACTGCCAAGCATGAGCACATTGATTCAATGTATAGTCATCATCAAAGGTAACTTCTTTCGAGATTTGTTGGCGTTCACGTTCTGCTTTAACTGGACGATGATCAATGCCTTGTGCATATAAATACAGCTGTTTACCGTATTTTCCGAAGTGATGGATGAGTACGTTCTCTTCTATTTTTTGTAGGTCGCCCAAGGTGTGTAAATTTAATTGATTTAATTTTTCATGCGTGACTTTGCCAACGCCAGGGATTTTATTCAGTGCTAAGTCTTGAATAAAATGTTGGATTTGATGGGGTTTGATTACAAATAATCCATTCGGTTTATTCCAATCAGATGCGATCTTAGCCAAAAACTTATTAGGTGCAACGCCTGCAGAGGCTGTCAGTCCTGTGACGGCAAAAATATCTGCGCGAATTTGAGTCGCAACTTCAGTAGCGCTCGGGATGTTTTTTAGATTCTCAGTGACATCCAAATAAGCCTCATCTAAAGATAATGGTTCGATGAGTGGTGTGTATTGCTGAAAAATTTGATGAATTTGTGCTGAAACCTCTCGATATTTCTCAAAATGAGGTTCAATCACCACCACTTGAGGACAAAGCTTTTTTGCTTGTCCCATCGACATCGCAGAACGTAGACCAAAAACACGAGCAGGGTAGGAGGCAGCGGCAATGACAGCGCGTGGATGGTGTGAGGAAATGACCACTGGTAAGTCTTTAAGTTCAGGACGATCACGTAGCTCAACTGAGGCAAAAAAAGCATCCATATCGATATGAATGATTTTGCGTAACTCATTTGCCATCTTGAATGCCTTGCTGCTCAAGAAAGATACGCCACTGGCGTGGTGAATCCGCATACACATTTAAATCAACAGCTTTAGGTATCCCATCAATTTTTCCAGTTTGGGTGTGTTGCCAAAATAGCCATCTTCGTCCGTCTTTTAATTCAGGTTTAGCTTCGTAATCACGAACCCATAGCGGCGTATCGTTAAAGCTCCCCATCAAAACGATGTGATAAAAACTCTTAGAAATATAGAAAATAGGTTGTTTGCCATAATGTTGTTGTAATTGATCATGCATGACCTGAATTTCTTTGAGTAACTGTTCTTTGGTATAGGTATTAATACAATTACTGTCATATTCCAAATCAATCACAGGGGGAAGGGCATCTGCTTTCTTTGGAACAGTCGCGATAAAATTTTCAGCTTGAACTTTGCCATCACGACACAGGCGATAGAAATGATAAGCACCGACATGCAACCCCTGTTCGCGAGCTTTTAGCCAGTTGTTCTGAAACTTACGATCTTTAAAATCGCCACCTTCTGTGGCTTTGAGATAGACAAATTGATATTGCATCGGAGAGATTTTTTTCCAGTTAATCTCACCTTGATGATGTGAAACATCAAAACCGCGAATCGAATAATCTTGTGCAGAGGCTTGTTGTTGGTAGAACAAACCGAAATAACTGACGATACCTAACATGACGGCTAAACCGATACTGGTATAAGTCGGATAATGCTCAGAGAGTCGGTATTTCGCAGTTTTTTTCGCCATGTCGTCAGAAGTTATGCAAGGTCTAATAGAGAGTCGGATTTACAATACTGATCATGGATTGATTGTACTCGTTTTGCTTTGGGATGAACCATCTGACTACCAAATTGTTCCACAAATCTACACGATGCATAATCTTCAGACTGTCGTTCATATTTACAAACCCAGTTTTCTCTGTCTACCATGCGCTCGTTTGATATCGGCCATATACCTTGTCTTAATCGCTCTACGCCTATTCGCCACGGTTTAGGACTGATTCGGGCACGGAAGCAATTTTGATTTTGGCACATCAGGTCATAATAGGGATCGGCATAGATTGCTTTGAAAAATGATTGAACTTGCTCCCCTCGAGGTTCAAAGATTTGATGCATAACCAAAATTCGATAACCATTGGGCGTGCGATAAACACGTAAGTGCCATGTTGGATAATGTGTTGAGAACGCTCTAATTTTCTCTAGAGCTTGTTGTTCAGGTGTGCCCTTAAGTTTTTTTTGGAATTTAAATACCGATTTTGCAATCAGGTTCGTAACTAGAAGCGAAAGGACAAATCCAAAGCCAAAGATAAACCAAGAAGAAAAATAAAATGCGCCTAAACCGCTGCAAGCCAGTAATACACAGAAAATGATGAAGTACAAACTAGAATGAGGTTGGGTCACAAAATCAATATCAGCAAATAAGATATCAGGTGTGTTTAAACATAATGCACCATAGCTATTACGCGTAATAATCACATCATCGTACTGGCTGATGATTTCCTCTCGAATAGGTAAGCCCTCTGCACCGTTATAAGCAATTTTATGATCGATACGCCGAACCGTTTTATCTATTTTAAGTTGTTCAAGCGCCTCAAAGACTCGTTGCTCGGCATGCTGCTGAGCCGCTTCGATATTTTCATCTGACCAACCAAAGCGTTTAATCGTATATTGGCAACCTTCAAATTTCGTTTTGGTTTTTGCTTCAGCCCAATATTTAGGGATGATCATCTCTAGATCCTTCTTATTTTTGATATTTTATTACTTAATTAATCTGTTGTTTCTTTCGGAATTTGCCAAAAAATCCAAGCAGTAATGATATTGATACATCCTAAAGAGATGAGTGTGGCATGGAAAGCTGTAGTTATCGATGATGTTGGAAAATGTTGACCATACACATTGATCAATGTACCTGCTAAAGCAACCCCGATACTCATTGAGAGCATCATAATCATCGATAGGAAGCTATTTCCACTACTCGCATCATGCTGTGGTAAATCTTTAAGGGTGAGCGTATTCATGCCAACAAATTGCAGTGAGTTGAGCGTCCCAAAGATAAATAAATGTAATATTTTTAGCCATAGAGGCGTATCAGCGGTCATTAATGAAAAACTGGCAATACATAGACCGACCAACACGGTGTTAGTGAGCAGAAAGCGACGATAACCCACTCGTTGAATAATCGGTCGAATAATCGGTTTGGAAAATAATGAACCTAGTACCATCGGGATCATCATTAAACCTGTGATAAAGGGTTCGAAGCCAAAAGCCACTTGCAGCATCAACGGTAAAATAAAGGGAATCGCATTACTGCCTAGACGAGCAAAGAAATTTCCTAGTACCCCAATTGAAAAAATCTTATAGCGAAATAAACGTCCATGAAACAAAGCATTTTGATGGCTATGTGCATGATAGGCATACGCAACTGTTGCAATCGTGCCTGCGACTAATAAGGAAATACTGACTAAACCTGAATATTGAGGTGCAGCAATATTTTCAATGCCTAAAGACAATCCGACCATTGCGATCATGAGCAAGATAAAACCACTTAGATCAAAGGCTTTTACGCTAGGTTCTTTTTGGTTAGGCATGACTTTAAAGGTCATGATCATCCCTAAAACTCCCATCGGGATATTGATCAGAAAAATCCAGTGCCATGTAGTGACTTCGACGAGCCATCCGCCCAATGTCGGTCCCATGAGTGGACCAATTAAACCAGCCAAACTCATTAGGCTCATAGCGGAGAGAAACTGAGAGCGAGGAATTAATTTAAGTAGTGCCAAACGACCAACAGGCATGAGCAATGCACCACCAATCCCCTGAATGACACGAAAGAATAGCAACTGATCGAGATTTTGGGATAAGCCACAACCTAGTGATGCTAAGCTGAAAACTACCATCGAACTGAGATAAATATTGCGAACACCAAAGCGATCAGCAAGCCAACCGCTTAACGGGATACAGGCTGCAACGGATAATACATAAGCGACAATGACTCCATGCATTTGCAATGGGTCTTCATTGAGCTGAACTGCCATAGCAGGAATCGCCGTGTTGACGATCGTGGTGTCTAAGGCTTGCATAAAGAAGCCTATCGAAACCAATAATACCAACAAGCGAAATTCAGGTTGTACAGCTTGATGAGTCGTCGTTGTCATATATTTTAAGGTGCTAAAACTCTATTCAAGTTTAATGCAAAAGAGCCTGAAAGAAAGACAATAATTGTCAAAGAGACGTCATCGAAATGACATCAAAATGTCATCGAATTTGAATCTCAGAACACTAGATTGATCCTACATAATAAATCGTATGGAAATTGATCATGAAGTTTAAGATTTCAGTTTTATTGACAGCTTTACTGTCTGTGGGATTAGTGGCATGTAACGATAATAATGACAACAACAATAAATCAGAACAAATTGAACCTACCCCTGAAACCATTAAATTAAGTGTATTAGGACACTATAAAACCAATATTTTTGCTGAAAGTGCAGCAGAAATTCCTGCGTATGATGCGGCAAGCAAACGGTTATTTGTCGTGAATGCACAAAAAGGTTTGGTAGATGTACTGGATGCATCTAAGCCTGAACAACCTGTTCATATTGCAGAACTCTCTGCACGTGATTATTTAGCTGACTCAGAAGTGAATAGCGTTGCCGTACAAAATGGCATCGTGGCGATTGCAGTCCAAGCAAAAAATAAAACCGATGCAGGTCTCGTGGTTTTCTTTAATGCCAAAGATTTGAGTTTTATGAGTAAAGTAGCTGTAGGTTCGTTGCCTGACATGCTGACCTTTAGTCCAAATGGCAAAACTGTTTTAGTGGCAAATGAAGCTGAGCCAAATGATGATTATTCGATTGATCCTGAAGGTTCGGTCAGTATTATTGATATTCAAGACATTAAACAACCTAAAGCGAGTATTGCTGATTTTAGAGCTTGGAATAGCCAAAAGGCAGATCTCATGGCAAAAGGTGTGCGTATTTTTGGACCAAATGCTACTGTTGCTCAAGATTTAGAACCCGAATACATCACCATTTCAGGTGACAGCAAAACAGCATGGGTGACATTACAAGAAAATAATGCGATTGCACGAATTGATATTGCTCAGCAGAAAGTTACCGATATTTATCCATTAGGCTATAAAGATCATGGCGTAATGGGTAATGAACTGGATGTCAGTGATAAAGACAGCAAGATAGATATCAAAACTTGGACTGGTTTAGTGGGTATGTATCAGCCAGACTCGATTGCGAATTATCAAGTGAATGGACAAACCTATTTGGTCACAGCCAATGAAGGGGATAGCCGTGAATGGTTAAAAGATGAAGATGCCTATTTTGCGGGTAACTTAGCTCAAGGTTATGTTGAAAATATCCGTATGAAGCATTTATTTAACAGTAAAGGCTTCAATGCGGAAGGTGATTATCCTGCCCATTTACAAAAGATCGCAAATGGTGTGAAAGGAGCTAAACTTAATCCTGTTACATTTGCCTATTGTGGTGCGACAGCAACCGAAGCAGGAGATTGTCGTAAAGATGGTAATTTAGGCCGTTTAAATATCGCATGGAATATGGGATATCAAACCAATGCGGATGGATCACCAAAGCTAGATACAAATGGACGATTAACTTACGATAAATTGTATGCCTATGGCGCACGTTCATTTAGTATTTGGAATACCCAAGGACAGCTGGTATGGGATTCAGGAAGTGAGTTTGAGAAAAAAGCTGCTGAATTGTTTCCAACTTATTTTAATACCGATCATGAAGCCGTTAGTTTAGATGATCGTAGTGATAATAAAGGTCCTGAACCTGAAGGCATTACACTTGGCACGATTGGTGCGAAGACCTTTGCATTTATTGGTTTAGAGCGAATGAGTGGCGTGATGGTATATGACATTACTACGCCAATGCAGCCTAAATTTGTTGAATATTTCACGACTCGTAATTTTGTGGAAACGGATAGTGCCAAGCAAGGTGATTTAGGACCAGAAGGTTTGATCTTTATCGCTGCCAAAGACTCACCAAACGGCAAGCCCTTATTGGTTGTCGGAAATGAAGTGAGTGGCTCTACTGCAATTTATCAAGTGAATGTTCAGTAATAAGTTATAAAAAAGCGGATCAATAGATCCGCTTTTTTGATCAAAATACATCAAACTTCAATATGGGTCGGTGCATCCAAATTTTTAATTACATTGGAAATTTGTTCAGTAGTTTCACAAATAATCACTTTGGCACGATGTTGAGGGGGAAGAAATCCTTCTTCTACTGCATAATCAAGTTGGGCAATTAGTGCATTATAGAAACGATTGACGTTATAAATAATCATTGGTTTTTGATGCTGATTGAGTTGTCCCCAAGTCGCAATTTCTAGAATTTCTTCAAAAGTTCCCAAGCCACCTGGCAGAGCAATAAAGGCACTAGCACGCTCAGCCATTAACGCTTTACGTTCATGCATGGTCTCTACGACGTGTAACTCGGTGAGTTTACTATGAGCAATTTCATAATCCAGCATGAACTCAGGAATTACGCCAACGACTTCGCCACCATGTTCTAAAACCGTATCTGCGACTTGTCCCATTAGACCAATACTGGCACCGCCATATACGATGCCAAAGCCTTGATCAGCGACATGCTGTGCGAGTTCAATCGCTTTATCGCGGTAGATTGGTTTATTACCAGTACGTGAACCACAATATAGCGCAATTAAAGCTTGAGTTGTTTTTGGGAGAGGTGTTGTTCTTTTCTCAGTCATTCTTAGTACACTATTCATTTCGTTTATTTTTCACCTTATCATTTTCATTCTAGTTGTCTAGGCTAAATCACTTTTATGACAGTTTTATGCACATTTTACATACAATCTCTTTTGGCAATACTTAGAAAGAATTTGTAAGAAACATCCACATAAAAAAGGTGAATTTCACTACGATCTTGCCTATACTGAAAATCCTTTTATTAATTTATGTACCTCTATGAGTAGTGGTTGTTGTCGCTCCGCTTTGTTTTTATTTCCTAAGAAAAATGTTTTGGCTGCTGATGCTGGCCTTTTAAAATTTAAACTCCAATACCTTGCTGCCAATTTTGCAGAGGAGTCTCGTCAATGATCTTCGAATGGATGTCTGACCCTTCTGCATGGGTTGGTTTGGCGACTCTAGTCGTATTGGAAATCGTATTAGGTATTGATAACCTTGTTTTTATTGCGATTTTGGCGGAAAAATTGCCACCAGAACAACGTGCTGCTGCTCGTAGAATTGGTTTAATTCTCGCATTATTAATGCGTTTGGTTTTGTTGGCATCCATCGCTTGGGTGGTCACTTTAACCCAGCCGCTTTTCCATGTGTTCGATCATCCTTTCTCCGGGCGAGATTTGATTCTGTTGTTCGGTGGTGTATTTTTATTGTTTAAAGGAACAATGGAATTACATGAGCGAATTGAAGGTAAGCAGACCTTAAAAGAAGAAAATCCAGTTCATGCGGCATTCTGGATGGTGGTTGTACAGATCGTTGTACTTGATGCGGTATTCTCACTTGATAGTGTGATCACCGCTGTGGGTATGGTCAAAGACCTTTCAGTCATGATGATCGCGGTGACTATTGCAATTGGTATTATGTTGTTGGCAGCACGTCCTTTGATGGAGTTCGTCAACAAACACCCAACCGTTGTGATTCTGTGTCTCGGTTTCTTGATGATGATTGGTTTCTCCTTAGTCGTTGAAGGCTTTGGTTTCCATATTCCGAAAGGCTATTTATACGCAGCGATCGGATTCTCTGTTTTGGTTGAAATGGTTAACCAAACTATGCGTCGTAACCAAGAAAAACTTGTGACAACGACTGACTTGCGCTATCGCACTGCTTCAGCAGTGTTGCGTATGTTGGGCGGCAAAAATGATGGTCAAAACAAAGAAGCGGAAGATGTTTTAGCAACTCAAGCTTATGCCAAAGAAGTCTTTGACGAAGATAATGGTGTTTACCATAGCGTACTTGTACAAGGTGTACTGGGATTGTCGGAACGACCTGTTAAATCGGTCATGACACCTCGTCCAGAGTTAGAGTGGTTAGATTTAGATTCTGATCCTGAAGAGTTAAAACAGCGCTTAATGGCAATGACCCACTCACGTTTAATTATTGCGCGTGGTGAGTTGGATAATATTGAAGGTATTGTTCTGACTCATAAAGTATTAAATGAATATATTGAAACAGGCTCAATTGATTTCACAAAACATATTAGAGAACCTTTGATTGTTCATGAAAATGCGCAAGTGTTGATGGTGATGGAGCAATTACGTCAAGCACCTTTGCAAATGGCGATTGTACTCAATGAATATGGTTCAATTGAGGGTATTGCGACTCCAATTGATGTACTTGAAGCGATTGCTGGTGAGTTTCCTGATGAGGATGAACTCGAAGCTGCGGCTGCAAGCTTAGAAGACGGTTCGATGTTGCTAGAAGGATCGACTGATATTCGCCATGTGTCATTGTTACTCGGTAAGGACTTAGTTGATGAAAGTGAAGAATATTCAACTTTGTCGGGTTATATTCTTTTCCATTTAGGACGTTTGCCTGAAAATGGTGAAATGATCGAAGCCGATGGTCATCGCTTTGAGGTGGTGACGATGGATGGGCACAAGATTGAAAAAGTGCGCATCATTGCAAAAGACAAAACATCTGAAAAGTAATTCGATTTGTTGAGTTGCATTAAGTCCCTGAGCTAAATCTAATATGTAGAGCAATCACATTATGGTTTTCTCAGGGTTTTTATTTTTGAGAATGAAAAATGACTGTGTTAGAGAATTGCCCTTGCGGACAAGGTTTATACATAAATTGTTGTCAGCCTTTGCATCTAAAACAACAATTTGCTGAACATGCAGAGCAGTTGATGCGTTCACGCTATAGCGCATTTGCCTTGCAAGAAATAGATTATATTGTTGAAACGACTGCTTTAGGTCAACAGTCTATGCTTGATCGTGTGGCAATTGCAGATTGGAGTCAGTCCAATCAATGGTTGAAATTAGAAGTGTTACAACACCAGCCTAAACTTGATAAAACCCATGCCTTAGTCGAGTTTAAAGCCCATTATTGTGATCAAAATCAGGATGCAAAACAGCAGCATATACATCATGAAATTTCACATTTTGTTTTACATCAGCAGCGTTGGTATTTTCTTGATCCAACCTTGAATATGCAAGTCACCATGAAACAACCGTGTATTTGTGGTTCGGGGAAAAAATTTAAACAATGTTGTGCACAATTCATCTAAGTTTGTCTTAAAATAGCGCACACTTTTATGCCTGATTGAAGGATGTAGGCAGATGTTGCTCACCGTTATTTACATTATTGCCATTACTGCGGAAGCAATGACAGGAGCTCTGTCAGCGGGACGTCGTAGTATGGACTGGTTCGGTGTGACACTGATTGCCTGTGTGACAGCTTTGGGTGGTGGTTCAGTTCGAGATGTGTTGTTAGGGCATTATCCTTTAACTTGGGTGAAGCATCCTGAGTATTTGGTACTGACGTGTTGTGCTGCATTTGTCACGATTATTATTGCCAAATGGATGAAGCATTTACGCAGTATCTTCTTAGTACTTGATGCTTTAGGTTTAATTGGTTTTACCATTATTGGTTGCCAAATTGCGTTGTCGATGGGGCACGGTTTTGTCGTCTCAGCCGTTGCAGGAGTTTTGACAGGAGTATCAGGTGGTATTCTGCGTGATATTCTGTGTAATGACGTGCCTTTAGTTTTCCGCCGTGAGCTATATGCCAGTATCTCTTTTGTTGCTGTGATCTGTTATTGGATCTGCTTAGAGGTCGGTTTGCCACATGATTTGACCGTTATTTTCACTTTGGTTTTTGGTTTTACTTTACGTTTGATCGCGATTTATTTTGGCTTAGAAATGCCGAAATTTATTTATAAAGAAGATGATGCAGAATCTGCTTCGTCTACAGATGAGCATTGATTGACTAGCTGTATATGCGATGCTTTGAGATAAATTAAAATGAATGATATCAAGTTTGATAAGAAAGATTTTTATAAAAGTAACAAGCTTTTTCTTATCTTGGTGATTGTATATTTTCTGGCACAGTATAAGTTTCAGTTAGATGTTTTAAACATTCTGCATGATCTCCTTTTATTCGGAGTGACTGTCGGATTGTTCAAATTACTAAGAAATACTCAACAAGATCAACTGAATTATCTTATTCCGAATATTATGTTTATTTGTCTCATAATTTTTCAGATTGTATTTAAGAAATAACATCTCTTGTAAGACAGCATTTGACGTTTAAACAACAACAAGGGCTTGTCACAACGCTTTCATCCACATAGCATACAAAGCATTGACGATAACAATGATTTTGGATGACTTGCTGAAATGACCAGCCTTGCACATCATGCAACCGAAAACCGTTCCGTAGCTGAATTCACAGAACAAGCTTATTTAAACTATGCCATGTACGTGATCATGGATCGTGCATTGCCACATATCAGTGATGGTTTAAAACCTGTACAGCGCCGTATCGTATATGCGATGAGTGAGTTAGGTTTAAAATCAACAGGTAAGCCAAAGAAATCTGCTCGTACAGTTGGTGATGTACTGGGTAAATACCATCCACATGGTGACTCAGCATGTTATGAAGCCATGGTGTTGATGGCTCAGCCGTTCAGTTATCGTTACCCATTGATCGAAGGTCAAGGCAACTGGGGTTCACCAGACGATCCTAAATCCTTCGCTGCGATGCGATATACCGAAGCTAAACTGTCCGCTTATAGTGAATTATTGCTGAGTGAACTAGGACAGGGCACCAGCGAATGGCAAGATAACTTTGATGGTTCGATGAAAGAACCAATTACTTTACCTGCACGTATTCCCAATATTTTGCTGAATGGCACCACAGGAATTGCGGTGGGGATGGCGACTGACATTCCGCCTCATAACTTACGTGAAGTGGTAAAAGGTACGATTGCATTGATTCGCAATCCTGAAACCACAGATGAAAAATTAGCAGAATACATCCCTGCACCAGATTTACCGACTAAAGCAGAAATTATTACCCCACCTGAAGAATTATTAAAAATTCAAACCACAGGTCGTGGTAGTTATCGTATGCGTGCGGTATATACCATTGATAAAAATGAAATCGTAATTACTGAACTACCGTATCAAGTTTCAGGTTCCAAAGTGATTACTCAAATCGCTGATCAAATGATCGCTAAGAAATTGCCTTTGGTCAGTGATGTACGAGATGAATCGGATCATCAAAACCCAACACGTTTGGTGATTGTACTGCGCTCTAACCGTGTCGATGCAGAAACGGTAATGAGTCACTTATTTGCTACGACGGATTTGGAATCTAGCTATCGCGTCAATCTAAATATGATTGGCGCGGATGGTCGTCCGCAAGTTAAATCGATTCGCCGTATTTTGTTGGAATGGATTGAAATTCGTAAGCAAACGGTGACACGTCGTCTTCAATACCATTTAAATAAAATCGAAAAACGACTGCATATCTTGGCAGGTCTTTTAATTGCTTATCTCGATATTGATACTGTGATTCGAATTATTCGTGAGGAAGATCAACCAAAACCAGTGTTGATGCAGCACTTTGGGATTGATGACATTCAAGCGGAAGCCATTTTAGAGTTAAAGCTTCGTCACCTCGCCAAGCTTGAAGAAATGGAAATTCGTCGTGAGCAGGAAGAGTTAGAAGCGAAAGCTGCGATTATTCGTGAGCAATTGGCAAACCCAGAATCATTGAAGAATTTAATCATAAATGAATTAAAAGAAGATGCTAAAAAGTTCGGTGATGATCGCCGTTCACCTATCGTTACTCGTGCTGATGCTGTACAAATTAAAGAGCAGGACTTAATGCCTGCGGAAACGGTGACGGTTGTTTTATCCGAAGCAGGTTGGGTGAGAGCTGCCAAAGGCGGTGATGTCGATGCTGCGAACTTAAACTATCGTGCTGGCGATCAATATCTCAGCCATGCAGTTGGAAAGACCAATCAGCGGGTGTATTTCTTGGATGAAACAGGTCGAAGCTATGCTTTACCGATCAGTAGTTTGCCATCGGCACGTGGATTGGGTGAGCCTTTAAGTTCTAAACTTGCACCAGCCAGCGGTGTGTCATTTATTCAAGTCTTTATTGAAGATGATGCGAGTGAATTGCTTGCCGTGAGTTCAAATGGTTACGGCTTCAAAACACAAGCAGCTCAACTTGATACCAATGCTAAGGCAGGTAAATCCTTCTTGACTGTGGCAGATAAAGCGACGGCATTACCATTGTTGCCAATTCAGCAAGCGACACATGTTGCAATCTTAAGTTCTGCGGGTAGGTTACTTATCGTTGATTTGACTGAGTTACCTGTGCTGAATAAAGGTAAAGGTAACAAGTTGATACAACTTGATGAAAAAGAGCAAATTTTATCCATGACAACCTTGAATTTAGATGAAATAATCCAAGTCGCTGCAGGACAACAACATCTAAAACTGAAAGGGGATGATCTCCAAAAATATATAGGAAAAAGAGCAACAAAGGGGCAACTTTTACCACGGGGATATCAAAAAGCAAATAGACTCCTCATTCAGAGATAAGGCTAGTATTCTGCGACACAAATACGTTATATATGAAATATATTCATCTTGTGTGAATAGATTGACAAGGCAATTCAAAAAGTTAAAAAAAATGTTTTGCCATGGAAAGTAACGTTGTTACATTTTAAGGATTACACTCGGAGATAATGGCATTATGGAAAAGATTTGGTTTGCTGAATACCAAAAGACAGGAATTCCAGAAACAGTTGCACTGCCTGCTGAAAACACCTCACTTGTTGATATTTTTGAACGCAATTTCCAAAAATTTGGTTCACGTGATGCCTTTATCTTCATGGATAAAGTTTTAACGTATAATGAATTAGAAGTCGCTAGTCGTAAATTCGCAACATATTTACAAAGCCTGGGTTTGGCAAAAGGATCACGCGTTGCGGTGATGATGCCTAACGTATTCCAATACCCAGTGGTTGCTTTAGGTGTATTCCGTGCAGGCTTAGTACTGGTAAATGTGAATCCACTTTACACAGCACGCGAACTTGAGCATCAATTAAATGACTCAGGCGCGGAAGCTCTTGTGATCATTGAAAACTTTGCAAGTGTATACCAAAGCATTATTGGTAAAACGCCTGTGAAGCATGTTGTGGTAGCAACTGTTGGCGATATGTTGGGGACCTTAAAAGGTACGATCGTTAACTTCGTTTTACGTAAAGTGCGTAAGCAAATTCCTGCTTGGAACATTCCAGGTCATGTGAAGTTTAATACTGCATTAAACAAAGTAAGCCCAAGCAATTATAAACGTCCAAGCTTAACCTTGAGTGACACTGCTGTACTTCAGTACACAGGTGGTACAACAGGTGTTTCAAAAGGTGCTGAATTAACTCATCGCAACCTTGTATCAAACTTATTGCAGTGTGACGGAATTTTCTCAAGTAAATTCGGTACGGGTGATGGTGCTAAAGATGACCGTATCGTATGTGCTTTACCGCTTTATCACATCTTTGCATTCATGGTGTGTGCACTTTACGGTATGTACAAAGGTCAAGCGAATATCTTGATTCCTAACCCACGTGACTTACCAGCTGTTGTTGGTGAATTACGCAAATACAAACCTTCATTCTTCCCAGCAGTAAATACATTATTTAATGCTTTAGTGAACAATGAAGAGTTTAAACAACTTGACCATAGCAATCTTAAGATGGCAATGGGTGGTGGTATGGCTGTATTGCCTTCAACTGCTGCTGCTTGGAAGAAAGTAACAGGTACGATCATTATCGAAGGTTATGGTTTATCTGAAACTTCACCAGTTGCAACTGCAAACCCACCAACAACAACTGAGTTTAGTGGCACAATCGGTATTCCATTGCCATTAACAGAAGTTGTATTGCTTGATGATGATGGTAACGAAGTAGCACAAGGCGAACAGGGTGAGATTTCAATCCGTGGTCCTCAAGTCATGAAAGGTTACTGGAACCGTCCTGACGAAACTGAAAAAGTGATGACTAAAGATGGTTTCTTCCGTACTGGTGACGTCGGTATCATGGATACACGTGGTTACTTCAAGATTGTAGACCGTAAGAAAGATATGATCTTGGTTTCAGGCTTTAACGTTTATCCAAGTGAAATCGAAGAAGTGATTGCAAAACATCCTAAAGTGTTGGAAGTTGCTGCGATTGGTGTACCTGATGAAAAATCAGGTGAAGTGCCAAAACTATTCATCGTGAAAAAAGATCAGTCATTAACGACTGAAGAAATCTTGGCTTATGCAAAACAAAACTTAACAGGTTACAAATGCCCTCGTTATGTTGAGTTTATGGATGACTTACCAAAATCAAACGTAGGTAAAATCTTACGTAAAGATTTACGTAAACCTGCTTAAGCAACCAACCTTTACACTGCTATAACCGCAGCTCACCCTTTAAAAAAAGGGAGGCTGCAAAAACGCCGCAATCGCGGCGTTTTTTTGTTTGGGTTTATTTAGAGTTATTCGACTTCATTAACCAGCGATCAATATACGGTCGACCTATGCCGACAATCCCGACAAATACAACCATTGTGGCAAGTTGGAAACGTAGACGAGTAGGATCAATCCCATTAAAACTAAAATAATTATCTGCTACAGCGTAAGCAACAATAATACTCAACCAATGCCAAAGCGTTAAACGCTTAATCCCAACAGCATAGAAGGCAATCGTCAGTATAACAAAGGTTCCTAGAGTCGATTGCCAGTTCAAGTTTGCACAAATGACACTGAGTAAAAATGCCATGATTGGCAGCACGACTTTCAATACACGATCTACGAGGACTTGATGTTGTCTTTGCTGTGCAAGTACTTCAAACATTTCTTTTTGATCTGGATGTTGCATAGTCTAACCCTAGAAAACTAAAAATGAGTTACAAGTGGATGGCATATAAACTTGAGAGATTTGTCGAATATACACAAATGAAAATTAAATAAATTTTAGGTTATGATAGCATGATCAAAAGAATTTCAAGTGACGGATGTGAGCATGCAAGGTATTGGCGGCATTATATTGATTATTATCGTCGCGTGTCTGTTGCCCTATGTTTTCACCTTGATTGCAAAATCGAAGGGTGGTTTTCAAGCAAAAGATAATCAGAATCCGCGTGAATTTCTAGCTAAAACGACAGGTTTGGCCGCACGTGCCAATGCTGTACAGCAAAATAGTTTTGAAAGCCTACCTTTGTTTATTGCGGCTATTTTAATGGCTGAATATATGGTGGTACCTGAGAAATTTATTATGACTTTAGGTTGGGCTTATATCGTTTGTCGCGTGATTTACGGTATTTGTTATCTAGCGAATTTAGCGACTTTACGTTCGATCATTTGGTTTTTTTCGCTACTTTGTCCGATTCTCCTTTTTGTGATTACTGTCAAAATGACTTAAAGTAAATAAAATAGAAAATTCTCTAGCTGATGGTTTTCTAGCATCATTTTCATTGTATTCACGTTATAATCTCTCGGATTTACATCTAAGTTCACCAATATAAACGAGTGTTGATATGAGTTATAGCAATATTCCTGCGGGTAAAGACGCACCAAACGACATTTATGTCATCATTGAAATTCCTGCAAATGCAGCACCTATCAAATACGAAATCGATAAAGATTCTGATGCGTTATTTGTAGATCGTTTTATGGGTACAGCAATGTTTTACCCTGCGAACTACGGTTATGTGCCAAATACATTATCTGAAGATGGCGACCCATTAGACGTACTTGTTGTAACGCCACATCCTGTTGCTGCGGGTTCAGTAATCCGTTGTCGTCCAGTGGGCAAACTGAACATGGAAGATGATGGTGGTATCGATGCGAAACTCATCGCAGTTCCACATGAGAAGTTATCTCCTCTCTATAAAGATGTGAAAGAATATACAGATCTTCCGCCTTTATTGATTAGCCAAGTTGAGCACTTCTTCGCACACTATAAAGATTTAGAGCCTGGTAAATGGGTAAAAATCAGCGGGTGGGAAGGTGCTGACGTTGCGAAAGCTGAAGTATTGAAAGCAATCGAAGCTGCTAAGAAGTAATTTTCTGAGTAGATTCAGCTAGATTTTATGATTTAAAGTCTAGCTGATAAAAAAACCTCCATTCAATTGAATGGAGGTTTTTTTATGACTTAAATAAAGCTGTGAATTAGAACAGTTTCACAGGAATATCAAGGAACAAACGCCATTCATTGGTTGAGCCAATGACATTGCTGACATATTGACCAGAAACATTATTATAGGTATCACTTGAACGTAAGTAAGAATAGCGA
>Ga0247720_100143_pt1 | contig 33974 bp, 35 predicted proteins | sample MSEWel2015_12_15_FD_189078 | JGI IMG/M metagenome (GOLD analysis project Ga0247720, IMG submission 189078) | Subsurface sediment microbial communities from gas well in West Virginia, United States - MSEEL Well Study Marcellus 3H_2015_12_15 | ecosystem: Environmental > Terrestrial > Deep... | reverse complement strand
CCTCTCCAGAATTGACCTGGCTTTTCAACCACTGTTCAGTTTTCAAGGACCATTTCCCTCCGCCGCCCCTCAGAGCGGCAAATTATATACTATCAAATCAACTTTACTTTGTCAATACCCTTTTTTGAAATTTGAAGCCTGTTAATGCTGAAAAACATGCACTTTCAAGATTCTATTATAGCTTAGCATACATCATCCATGCTTGTCAATATATCAAAACCGTCTTTATGTTTGGATCTTACATTTTTAACCTGATAGAGATAATAGAGAAACCGGTAAATCCCCAGAAAAGTCAGAATCAATAGCCTGTTTCCAATGCATGAATATATTTAATATAACGTATATTATCATCAACCAATCTTATCGCAATGCCTAAATTATCTTTATGACCTAATATTGGCTTTTCGTTGTCATAAAAACGCAATCTAGGAACCTCATTCGAAAGCATCAAAAAATGAATCCTCATTAACATACCTGTACCTGCTATGGGCTGAACATTTCCAATAAGCGAAACGGCAAATTCGGCCATCCCATTATGTTGGTCAATCCGCTTTATGATTTCCATCCAAGGTTTATCACAATCTTTAAATAGACTTCCTGTTTCCAGCTCTTTTATTGTTAACATATCTGGGTCATAACAGAGGTCTACCGCAGCTGCATAAAGGCTTACTATTTCTTCTACCCATATCTCTAACCTGTCTTCATATAAAGTTGCACGTATAACCGGTAGGTTTGGTCTTTTTGGCAAGGGCGTATATAGCAAAAAAATCATAACGAAGAGCACGATACATGTCATTTTAAGTACAGCCTTCCTGCTCACAACCATCCTTCAATAACCCCTTTGTTAATAACCCCTCGTTGCAAATCTCCTAATTCACAATATTGCTCTTTTTTCCATAATTCCTAGCTACAATAGAGACATCTATGATGTCAATCCATTTATCTCCATTGTAATCCATAACAGCATCCCATCCGTCTTTTTCGGAATTAAGCGAAAATTTCTTACAAATAGCCGCAATATCTAAAATATCGATTTGACCATTTGAATCTAAATCCCCTGCTATCATGCTTAACCTTTCAGTCGTATCGCTTTGTACATCTACTGAATAATCCATATCAAGATATCCCGGTTTCAAAAGCCTTATAGTATAAATACCCGGCTTTAAATCATTCAGTTCAAAACTTCCATCATATAGATTAACAGCAATGCCAATCAACTCATTATCCACAAGAAATGCCTGTAAACCGTCAAAAGCTTTAAATCCAGCCAGCTGAATATATCCACGCAAAGTATAGCTTTGTAGTATATGTACTTCTTCATTTGAAAAATCTACCACGATATCTTTCTCAGTGCCTTCTGCTATTCCATGAGCCTTCAAAGGCGCAGCTACATAATTGACAAATTCCAAATTGATACTGGTCACTGCTTTCGGCATAAAACTAAATTCGCAGATGGTCCATTCATCGTAATATGTAACATAATTAAACGTTTTTGATACCATTAGCGTGCCGCCAAATACCGTTCCAGAAGAACCGGTTCTCGTTTGCACCTCACCAGTAAAATTTTCATTTAACCTGGATAAAGCTTGATATCCAAAATAACTTTCATCGTATCTTACATAAAATGTGAGCCTTGTGAGTTTTTCCACCGGGCCCGCTTTAAGCCTAACAATGCACGCATTGCCTTTATAAATCGGACTCTCAGCTTCCAACCACAGTTTAAGAGCCCCACGAAATTCACTGTTCAAATAACCATCGATTTTATTCCCTATTACATCTTCTATATTGGACACAGTAACTTGATATGTCCTGTTTCCTACCTGGGAATCTGTTATAAGTATTACCGCTGTGCCGCTGGGATCGAGCTGTACATCCTTTACTGCAAGGTATGGAGATATGGAATAGTTATTCAAATCCTGCGCTGATTGTGGATCTACAGCCTCATCAAATATTATTTTAACTGTGTTATTGCTCAGCACCTCTATGCTCTTTATGCCAGGAGGAGTATTGTCATTTACAACCTCGACATCGCTCAGCTGATATGTAACGGTTTGAATTGCGCTGTCCACACCCATACAGGCCCTTTCGCCAAAATCCGCTGTGTTGGCAGATATCCTCAAGCCCTTGGTCTCCTTACCCTTAACCTTAAAAACTATCGTGCCTACTTTGCCGCTCCCTGAAAAGAATCGCTCCTCTCCCAAACATGTAAAGGCTATGCCAAAAGTGCCACTTTGACCATCACCCAAGTTTGAAATTACATAATAGTCAACTGACTCTTGCCATCCAAAAAAAGCAGGCCAAAAATCGACTACTTCCAATTCATTGGAGTCATACCTTAAATGGATTTGAAGGCCATACAAGTCGTACACATTCTCCAAATAAACGTCCACTTCAAATTGCTGTCCATATCTTACCCGTTCTGTAGATGGGATTAGCTTTACCGAACCATCTGCATTTGCATTGGCATCAAAAAGCGGCAAAAGCATTTGATAAAAGATGAACAATACAAGGAGCAATCCTGCCTTTTTCAATGCTCTTACCCCCTGTAGTTTGATTTTCCACAATAGCGGTTAAGCTACAGCTTTCATTGATACAACGATTTGATATATCCTTCAGATTAAATTGCGACAAACTTGCCAAAAGATTGCACGTTGTTGTTTAAAATTAAAAAAATAAGAAATGGATTTTGGATTAAATTGTCGTTTTTTATAAATATACCACATGCTTTGAATTTTGTCCAGTTATTTACATAAAATTTAAAAATATACAAATTTTCGACACAATTCGATGTCGTTTTGTTTTTGATAGCTAAAGTCAAATCTCCTTTATAAAAATTAAAAGCAGGTGCCATCAGACACCTGCTTTTTCCAGCTTTTCAATCCCTATCTTTATCCTCCTTAAGGACTCCTCTTTGCCTAGCAAGTCCAGCAGCTCTATGGCTCCACCCGGCGTGTACTGCTTTCCCGATATGGCGGTACGTATAGGCCACAGCACCTGGCCATTCTTGACGCCCAGCTGCTGTATGAGCTCCATCAATACCCTGTGGATCTCCTCTTCATTCCAGTTATCAAGCTTTTCCAGCACCTCATAGCTCTCCTTAAGATGCTCCAGGGAATTTTCCAGATTGGTCTTCATCTTCTTGTGTACAAACATCTGGACATCGTAATCTGGGAGCTCATCTATAAAATCAACATTTTCTATTATGTCGCTCAAAATCTCTATACGGGTCTGCAACAGGCGGCTCAACTTCATCAAATCTATATCCTGCCTCTTTATGGCCTTCTTGTAGTAAGGCAGGGCCAGCTGATAAAACTCTTCCAGGCTCTTCTTTCTTATATACTCGCCATTCATCCAGCGCAGCTTGTTTACGTCAAAAATGGCCGGGGACTTGTTGAGCCCCTCTATGGAAAAATGCTCTTTAAGCTCTTCTAGGGTGAAAAACTCTCTGTCTGTGCCAGGACTCCATCCCAGCAATGCGATGTAGTTTATTATAGCCTCCACGAGATACCCTTTGTTGTAGAAATCTTCAAAAGAGGCATCGCCTTCTCGCTTGCTGAGCTTTTTGCCCGCTTCCTTCATCACAGGGGGTAGGTGAATGTAAGTGGGAATCTCCCATCCAAACGCCTGATAAAGCAGATTGTACTTGGGGGTAGAAGAAAGGTATTCGCTTCCCCTCACCACATGGGTTATTCTCATCAAGCTGTCATCGATTACATTGGCAAAGTTATAAGTGGGCATGCCATCTGATTTTATGAGCACGCCTTCGTCCAAAGTTGAATTCTCCACCGTTATGGTACCAAATACCTCGTCATGAAATGAGGTGGTGCCTGTGGATGGTATCCTCTGCCTTATAACGTATTTCTCGCCGTTTCGAATCCTCTGCTCAACCTCTTCTCTGGTCAGGTTCTTGCAGTGCCCATCGTATTTAAACGGAATCCCCCTCTTCTGGCACTCCTCCCGCAGAGCTTCCAACCTCTCCTTGGAACAGAAGCAGTAATATGCTCCCCCCATCTCGACCAGCTTCTTTGCGTATTGCTGGTAAATCTCCTTACGCTGACTCTGTATATAAGGCCCGTAAGGTCCCCCAATATCAGGCCCTTCATCGTAGTCAAGCCCCACAATCTTCAGCGTCTTGTATATTACATCTATAGCCCCTTCTACAAACCTCTCTTGATCCGTATCTTCAATGCGCAATATAAACTTCCCGCCCTGGCTTTTGGCAATCAGATAGGCATAGAGCGCTGTTCTCAAGTTACCAATATGCATATAACCTGTAGGGCTTGGCGCAAATCGCGTCCTGACTTCACTCATCGGCCTTACGGCGTTAAATCCCAAAATGCTTTAAAACGGGAAAACGCCTTTTCCTCCTTTCGTTTTTTAAATCCCTTTTACCCCGACAACCTTTTATAACTTACAAAGCCTTCCACCCTTGTCGCAGGGAGAAAGGCCGCCTTTTACCAGTCTATTCCCAAGTGTAGTATAATACTATTATAGAAAATCTGTCAAGCCGATTATTCCTCTAGGCCAAGAAATTGCCGATGGTTATTGTTATTTGATGTAGCTGTGTGGTATTATAGACTATAAAGAAAAAATTAAGGAAGAGGAGTAGTGGCCATGTTCGACGTCAAGGACATTATTGCACAGGCAATACATAAACAGCTTCCCGAACTGAGCCGTGACCAGATTTACGATATGCTGGAATATCCTCCTAACCCTGAGATGGGCGATATAGCCCTGCCGTGTTTTAAGCTGAGCAAAACGCTCAGAAAGCCTCCGGTGCAGATTGCTCAAGAACTGGCATCAAACATTTCAGATATGGAATTTATCGACAAGGTAGAACCCGTATCCGGATACCTCAACTTCTTTTTCAATAAACCTCTGTTTATAGAACAGACTTTAAAGCGTATATTAGAAGAACAGGAAAGGTATGGTTCCCAACCCATTGGAGAGGGCAAGACCATCGTCATAGATTATTCGGCTCCAAACATAGCCAAGCCTTTCCATGTGGGGCACCTTCGCTCTACGGTCATCGGTAATTCCCTGCGCAAAATTTTTGAGTTTATGGGATACAGGTGCATCGGCGTAAACCACCTGGGTGACTGGGGAACCCAGTTTGGCAAACTTATAGTGGCGTACAAGCTATGGGGCAATAAAGAAGAAGTAGAAGCCTATGGCATAAAAGAGCTTATGCGCCTGTACGTAAAATTCCATGAAGAAGCCGAAAAGGATCCAAAGCTAGAAGATGAGGCAAGAAGCTGGTTTGCCCGCATGGAGAAAGGAGACAGCGAGGCTTTGGAGCTGTGGCAGTGGTTTAAAGATATAAGCCTCAAAGAGTTTCAAAAGGTATATGACCTTCTCGACGTCCATTTCGATTCATATGCCGGCGAAAGCTTTTATAACGATAAAATGGATGCCGTAATTGAAGAGCTCAGACAAAAGAATTTGCTCAAGGAAAGCGAAGGTGCCATGATCGTAGATCTAGAAGAATACGGGATGCCTCCCTGTATGATACTAAAAAAAGATGGCAGCAGCCTGTATGCCACTCGCGATATAGCCGCCGCCATATACCGCAAAAAGGAATATGATTTCCATAAATGCATATACGTAACGGGTGCGGCGCAAAGCCTTCACTTCCAGCAGTGGTTCAAAGTCATAGAACTCATGGGATACGAGTGGGCAAAGGACCTCATACACGTTCCCTTTGGGCTTGTAAGCCTAGGCGGAGAAAAGCTGTCCACCCGCAAAGGAAAAGTTGTATTGCTTGAAGATATACTATCCGAGGCCATCAAGAAAACCCTTGAAATAATCGAGAGCAAGAATCCCGACCTGGAGGATAAGGAAGAAGTAGCCCGTTACATGGGAGTAGGCGCCGTCATATTCAGTGACCTGTACAGCAATCGAATCAAAGACGTGTCCTTCTCCTGGGATGAGGTGCTGAACTTTGATGGAGAGACAGGCCCGTATGTACAATACACCCACGCAAGATGTTGCAGCGTCATCAGAAAGGCCCCTGAGCAGGACAGCAGCTTCAATCCCGGCCTGCTTCAGACCAAGGAAGAGTATCAGCTGTGTAAAACGCTGTACCAGTTTCCCGAAAAAGTTATGATGGCTTTAACCCAGCTTGAACCCTCCATCATAACTCGCTATCTTGTAGACCTGGCCCAGGACTTCAATCGTTTCTACCATGAACACCCCATCCTGGCAGACGACCAACAGCTGAGAGCTGCGCGATTGGCGCTGGTGAAGGCCACGCGGATCACGCTGGCCAATGGGCTTAAACTGATAGGGCTCAAACCGCTCGAAAGGGTGTAGGAGGTAACATCATGAAAAGAATAGTACTGACTGGTGGGGGCACGGCAGGGCACGTGACCCCCAATATAGCGCTCATCCCAGAGCTTAAGCGTGATGGATGGGAAATCCATTATATAGGCACAAAAAGCGGCATCGAATACAACCTCATATCAAAGCAAAGCGGGGTCATATATCACGCCGTACAGTCAGGCAAATTAAGGCGATACCTGGATGTCAAAAACTTCACCGACCCGTTTAAAGTCGCGTACGGTATAGGTCAATCCATGCACATAATACAAAAGATAAAACCCAATGTCATATTCTCAAAGGGAGGGTTTGTGTCGGTTCCGGTTGTAATCGGCGGGTGGGCAAACCGCATCCCGGTCATAGTACACGAATCCGATATCACCCCTGGCCTAGCAAACAGAATAGCTTCGTTGTTTGCACAGGTTATATGTACCACATTTCCTGAAACTGTCTCCCAATTTAAAGGAGACAAGGCTATATACACCGGCACTCCTATACGTAAAGAATTATTTCAAGGCAACGCTGAAACCGGTAGAAAGCTCTGCGGCTTTACACAAGAAAAGCCAGTAATAATGGTAATGGGAGGAAGTTCCGGAGCAGTAGCCATAAATAACTGCCTGCGCAAGATAGTCAAAAAGCTGCTCACCAGATTTCAAATAGTACATATATGCGGCAGAGGAAATATAGATCCCAATTATGCAGATGTTCCTGGCTATGTCCAATTTGAATACCTGGATAAAGAACTGCCTCACATCATGGCTTTGGCGGATATAGTGGTGTCCCGGGCTGGATCCAATTCCATCCATGAATTTCTGGCCCTTAAAAAGCCCTGCCTTTTAATTCCCTTACCCCTCAAAGCCAGCCGTGGGGATCAAATCTTAAACGCCAAATCCTTTGAAAAGAAAGGCTACAGCAAGGTCCTCCTGCAGGAGGATATGACAGAAGATTCACTGTATCTCTCAATCCTGGACCTTTACAACAAGCGACACCAGTACATAAATGCCATGTCTGCAGAGGACCATACCTCGGGCACAAGAAACGTCATGGAGATAATCAATAGATACGCATAATTTGCAGAGAAAATAGCAAAATAAAAGAGCTCCTCGCTTGAGTCAAGGAGCTCTTAATTTTTATCAAATACGCAGCTTCAGAAAGTATCATTGACCTGCCGCAATCCTTATCATCGCCTGGTGGTCCGGGTCTATCCTGTTTGTACCATGGGTCCGGCTGCCATAAAAGTGTATACAAAAATGTCCCGGGAAATTGTTGTTCCTTATGCTGTATTCCCCATGTGGCATACCATTCATGGAAGCCGCCATCTTCTTCCCGTTCACCTGCACTATTATGGGTTTACGATCCCAGCTGAATCTGCCTCCGTATATACGTTTAATAACAGCGGTGTCAGCCGCAGTCAGTGGCTCGCAATCAGCATGATTTGTTCCACCATACCGTATTACATAAAAAGTCAGTCCCGTCCCCACATGAGTAACTTTAGCAATAGAACCCCTGGTAAAAATGTTATCCGCTCCGCCAAACCAAGGTGTCATCTCCACACCATCTCTTGAAATGGGTGTAAGATCTGACGGCCTTATATAACTGCGGTTCGATGTACTAGCAACAGGTCTGTCTTTTGTGCCTATGAGCTCTATTTGATCCACAGGTTGCTTCAATATGGTTTCGCCTATCTTCTCACGGAATACTTCGACCCCATTCTCCCTCGTTATATAGACCTCAATCTGCTTCTCGCCATTTTGGCCTTGCTGCGCTATCCTCTTCTCACCTTTATAGAGGTCAGAGGTATTTTCCACAACGGTATTGAACGGTATCTCCTCGGTATACGTTACCTTTTCGCGCGTCACAACCGTCACAAGGCTTTTGGGAGCTTGGAGCTTGAGCTTTTGCCCGGGTTTTATCATTTCAGGATTCAAATCGGGATTGGCTGCCTGTATATCCGATACGTTCAGGTCATGCTGTCGGGCAATGCTCCACAGCGTATCCCCTTCTTTTACCTCATACTCTTGAGCCTCTGCTGTACCCATAGTGACTATCTTAAAAGCTCTATCAGCATCGACAATGCTGCTATACAACACCGTTTGGGGAACAATCTCCACGCTTTCCTTAAACCCTATATCCTCCAACACCGTATTTTCAGATCGTTCAACCATTGATTGATATGAATTCTTAACCCGTTCCAGTACCTCCTGGGCTTCCTCATAAGTCTTCAAAAAACATACGGGCTCCCCATTAACTACTATGGCAAATGCATCAGCCTTTACCTCCACGACTTCCTGGATGGCCCTTGCCAAATCGTATTCACTTGTAAACCGGCCACTGTGCATCTCTTTTTCTTTAAAATGGATCTCGGCTCCTATGTATATTTTCTGGCCCGCGTATTTATCATTTATGCCCTCTATAACTTCATCGTAGATGCTGAGCCCTTTGGCTGCCGATTTCAACACGCCCACTTCCACGTCGTTTACATACATAACATAGGCCGTTGCGTTGCGGTCCCTCTCATCGCTATAAGCAAAACCCGTCAAAAACATGAAGCATACCGTCACAAACACAATCACAGCAACACTTCTCTTCATTTTGCTTCGCCTTCCACTACACCCTCTTTCTTTTTTCCAAATTATTAAATATATTTTACGAAATTGTTACAAAATTATACTTCTACATTTTTTCCGAAAATCCTTCTTTTCAGTTAAATTTTTTCATGAAAATTTTTGATTTATTAAAACTCGATTTTAGGAGAAACTATTCAAAGAAAGGAGGATAAGCAAGGATGGAGCTTACAAACAAAGAGAGGATATTGCTGGAAGATCAGCTTCGAGTCGAATACATGTGCATGAACAAATACAGGGCATATGCTTCACAGGCAGTGGACCCAGAGATCAAATATCTTTTTGACCTGGTAGCCAAACAGGAAGAACAGCACGCAAACACCATCAAAATGCTGCTTCAGCAGGGCGGTTTCAACCCGCCAAAGCAACAGTAAAATACACAGGGGAGGGAAAGCCATGCCTCAAAATCAACTGACCGAAAGAGAAATGCTTTACGATTCCATTATGACAGAAAAATACGTTTCAGATGCGTACAACAACACCATCATGGAATCGGCCAACCAAAATATAATCCAGGCCTTACAGCACATTCAGCAGGAAGAGCAAAACCATGCACAGCTGTTTTTTGAAGCCATGCACCATCGCGGCTGGTACACCGTAGAAGCCGCCCATCCCAGCCAGGCCGCCAAGCAAGAGGTGGACCAGCAGATCTCAAGCCAAATGCAGAACAGGCGCCAGGAACTTGAACAAAAAGTACAACATGAAGGCTGATAACAGTAAAAGGGGTATTTAAATCGATACCCCTTTTACTGAACCCGTTAACAAATCTTCTTTACCCAGTTGAACTTGTCTTCCTCTCTGCCGTACTGAATGCCTGTCAACTTATCGTACATTAGCTTAGAAAATTCTCCCATCTTGCCATCGTTTATCTCTATGACCCTGTCATTCCAGTTGAGCTCTCCAACAGGTGATATGACAGCAGCAGTGCCTGTACCGAACACTTCCTCAAGCTTGCCCTTTTCGTGGGCTTCAAATACCTCTTCAATGGAAATCAGCCTCTCCTCCACTTTATAGCCCATGGACCTGGCGAGGGTAATCACAGAATCGCGGGTGATGCCCGGCAATATGCTGCCTCCTTCCAGCGATGGCGTCACCACCACCCCGTCTATCTTAAAGAATATGTTCATGGTGCCGACTTCCTCTACATATCTGTGGTGACATGCATCCAGCCACAACACCTGGGTATACCCTTTCTTCTTTGCCTCTTCGGCAGCATAAAGGCTGGCAGCATAATTGGCAGCAGCTTTGGTATAGCCCAAGCCACCCTTGGCAGCCCGCACGTACTTGTCGGTGACATATATTTTCACGGGCTTAAACCCTTCCGCATAGTATGCCCCAACAGGAGAGAGTATAATAAACAGCTTATAGGTGTTTGATGGCCTCACACCCAAATAAGGATCAGTAGCGATTATGAAAGGCCTGATATACAGAGCCGTACCTTCTGCCGCAGGGACCCAGTCTTTTTCAATCTCCAGCAGCATCTTTAAACCTTCCCACAGCAGCTCTTCATCCACCTGAGGGATACACAGCCTTTCGGCCGACCGGTTCAGCCGAGCAATGTTGTCCATGGGGCGAAATGTGACCACTTCTCCTTTTATATTCCTGTAAGCCTTCAAACCTTCAAAAATGGCCTGTCCATAATGGAATACCATGGTAGACGGCTCAAAGCTGATGGGACCATAAGGTACGATTCTGGGGTCATGCCATCCTTTTTCTACGCTGTAATCCATGACAAACATGTGATCAGTAAATATGGTGCCAAACTTAAGCTCATCGCTTTTGGGCTTCGGCTTTGGATTCTGGTTCCTTATGAATTGAATGTTGCTCATAAATATGCCTCCCATTGTCTTGATGTAGAGGTGTATAAAAATTCATCATCTGTAGATTATATCACCTCTGTGCTCCCTTTTCCATATAGCAAATTCATTTTTTGAAATTTTCATAAAAAATAGACCCGCCAAAAACAGCAGGCCTATCAATCCTCTGAATCCTCCGAACGTTTAACTCTTGCAACTGAAACCACCGACACGCCTTCATCCAGCTTCATCAGCATAACACCCTGGGTGTTTCTGCCGGTGCTGGCAATCTCCCTGGAATCTATGCGTATAACCGTTCCCTCCGAATTGATGATCATGAGGTCATCATCATCGGTAACTACCTTCAAAGCGACCAGCTTGCCGGTCTTTTTGGTGACGTTCATGGTTATGATGCCTTTTCCACCTCGGCCTTGCACCCTGTATTCGTCAATGGGCGTCTTTTTGCCATATCCATTTTCGCTTATTGAAAGGACATAAGCCCCTTCCTTTACAAGCTCCATACCGATAATATAGTCTCCTTCATCGAGCTCCATGCCTTTCACTCCCATAGCTGTCCTGCCCATGGGGCGTACCTCCGACTCATGAAAGCGGATGGCCATTCCGTTGTGAGATGCCATTATTATCTCCCTATCGCCATCGGTCAGCTGCGCCTGTATCAACTCATCGTCGTCGCGAAGGGTGATGGCCACAAGCCCCCCTTTGCGTATATTCACAAATTCATCCATCAGGCTTTTCTTAATATAACCTTTGCGGGTGGCCATCATGATATATTTCTTGTTATCTACGTCTTTTACAGGGATGACCGCCTGTATCCTCTCCCCTGGTGCCACCTGGATCAGGTTTATTATGGGCGTCCCCCGGGCCTGCCTTCCAGCTTCAGGTATCTCATAAGCTTTGAGCTCGTAAACCTTCCCCAGGCTGGAGAAGAACAGCAGCCTGTCATGGGTGGAGGTAACATATATGTCCTCCACAAAGTCGTCTTCCCGGGTTTGAAGGGCTACAATTCCTCGTCCCCCACGGTGCTGGCTCTTATACACGCTAAGAGGAGTCCTCTTTACATACCCATAATGCGTCAAGGTGATTACCACATCCTGCTCCTGAATCAAGTCTTCAATATCTATTTCATCAGACGCCGAAGAAATCACTGTCCTTCGCTCGTCTCCATACTTTTCTTTGATGGCCAGCAATTCCTCTTTTATGATGTTATACACCATGTGCTCGTTGGCCAAAACTTCCTGCAGGTATTTTATGGTGTTTTGAAGCTCTGCGTATTCCTGTTGAACCTTTTCCCGCTCCAGTCCAGTGAGCCGTTGCAGGCGCATATCTAGTATGGCCTGGGCCTGTTTTTCGGTTAATGAGAAATTCTTCATCAACCCTTCTTTCGCGATCTGAACGGTTCTGGAGCTGCGAATCAATGAAATCACCGCATCTATATGATCCAGCGCAATGAGCAAGCCCTCCAGTATATGCGCCCTTGCCTGTGCCTTATCCAGGTCATAACGGGTACGACGGGTTATGACATCCTTCTGGTGAAGGATATAATGGGTCAGCATTTCCTTGAGGTTCATGATTTTGGGCTGCCCATCCACCAAAGCCAGCATGATAACCCCAAAGGTCTCCTGCATCTGGGTATGCTTGTACAGGTAATTTAAAACTACGTTAGGATTGGCGTCTTTTTTAAGCTCGATTACAATCCGCATTCCAGATTTATCCGATTCGTCCCTTATATCAGATATGCCCTCTATGCTCTTATCGCGTACCAGCTCGGCAATCCTTTCGATCAATTTTGCCTTGTTTACCTGATAAGGTATTTCGGTGACCACTATACGGGCCCTGCCGCTTTGCATCTCTTCAATCTCGGCTTTTGCCCTAGTTATTATGCGTCCTTTCCCGGTGGTATAGGCTTCACGTATGCCCTCTTTGCCAATGATTATACCACCGGTTGGGAAATCCGGCCCCTTTATATATTTCATAAGCTGTTCTATGGTAATATCAGGATTATCGATGAGGGCAATGGTACCGTCTATCACTTCTCCCAGGTTGTGAGGAGGAATGTTGGTGGCCATTCCTACCGCAATGCCCGACGAACCGTTGACCAGCAAGTTGGGAAACTTCGAAGGAAGCACAGTGGGCTCCTTCAGAGTCTCATCAAAATTGGGCATGAAATCCACTGTCTCTTTGCCTATATCGGCCATGAGCTCCATGGCAATTTTAGATAACCTGGCTTCGGTGTAGCGCATTGCGGCAGCCGAATCGCCGTCTATGGAACCAAAATTCCCGTGGCCGTCCACAAGAGGATATCGTATAGAGAAATCCTGTGCCATGCGCACCATGGCTTCATAGACTGCCGCATCGCCGTGGGGATGGTATTTACCCAGCACATCGCCCACGATTCTGGCAGATTTCCTATACGGCTTATCGGGAGTGACGCCCAGCTCAAACATCGAATACAGTATACGCCTGTGAACGGGCTTTAAACCGTCCCGAACATCGGGGAGCGCACGGCTAACTATAACGCTCATAGCATAATCGATGAAAGACCGCTTTACCTCATCCTCTATGTTTACCTCTATTACCTTCTGGTTTATGAGCTCCATAGCAAACATTCCCCTCTACTTCCAAAGTTTTATATGTCCAGATTCTTTACCAGTTTTGCGTTTTTCTCAATGAATTCACGTCGAGGCTCAACCTTTTCTCCCATGAGTATGGTGAATATCTCATCGGCTGCTATGGCATCCTCCATCTTAACTTTTAATATAGTCCTGGTTTCAGGGTTCATGGTGGTTTCCCATAGCTGTTCGGGGTTCATTTCACCCAAACCCTTATACCGCTGTATTTCAATGCCGTCACGGCCTATATCGTTGAGCAACTTATCCAGTTCCGCATCGCTGTACACATAATACTCGTCCTTGCCCTTGGCCACCCTGTACAGAGGCGGTTGGGCTATATACACGTGCCCGTTCTCTATAAGAGGTCTCATATACCGGTAGAAAAACGTAAGGAGCAGCGTGCGTATATGGCTTCCATCCACGTCAGCATCGGTCATGCATATGATCCTGTGATACCGGAGCTTGCTGATATCGAACTCATTGTCGATGCCCGTCCCAAAAGCCGTCACCATGGCCTTTATCTCTTCATTGGCCAATATCTTGTCAAGCCTGGCTTTTTCAACGTTTAAAATCTTACCCCTTAAGGGCAATACAGCCTGAAAACGCCTGTCTCTGCCCTGTTTTGCAGAGCCGCCTGCCGAATCGCCCTCCACCAAAAATATCTCGCTGAGGGCTGGGTCTTTCTCCGTGCAATCGGCCAGCTTGCCGGGCAATGAAGTGCTCTCTATGGCGCTCTTTCTCCTCACCAGCTCCCGCGCCTTTCTTGCCGCTTCTCTAGCCCTTGCTGCACTTATGGCTTTCTCAATTATTGCCCTGGCAATAGCAGGGTTTTCCTCCAAGAATACGGTCAAACCCTCATAGACGATGCTGTCTACCAGTCCACGTACCTCGGTATTGCCCAGCTTTGTCTTAGTCTGTCCCTCAAATTGTGGTTCTACCAACCTTACGCTTATAATAGCCGTAAGGCCCTCTCTGGTATCCTCCCCTGTCAAGTTATCATCATTCTGCTTCAGGATGTTGTACTTTTTAGCATAATCGTTAAGCGCACGGGTCAGAGCCGATTTAAAACCTATAAGGTGCGTACCGCCTTCATGGGTGGCAATATTATTGGCAAATGAGTATATATTTTCCATGTATGAATCGTTGTACTGAAGCGCTACCTCCACAAAGGTAGTATTCTTCTCACCTGAAATATATATGGGCTCTGGATGCAAGGTATTTTTATTCTTGTTCAGATATTTAACAAAAGACGCAATCCCTCCATCATAATGGAATTCCTTCTTTATCCCCTCGCGCTCATCTTCAAACACAATGCGCAGCCCTTTGTTTAAAAAAGCCAGTTCACGCAACCGATTGCCCAATGTTTCACTGCTAAAATTTACCTCCTCAAATATCTCGGCATCCGGTTTGAAAGTTATGGTAGTGCCCGTCTCATCGGTATCACCGACCACCTCTAAGTTTGAAACGGTTTTACCGCGCTCGTACCGCTGTCTGTATATATGGCCATCCCTTTTTACAACTACCTCCAGCCACTCTGACAAAGCGTTTACCACTGAAACGCCCACCCCATGAAGTCCACCCGATACCTTGTAACCCTGCCCGCCAAACTTTCCGCCTGCATGAAGAACGGTGAGCGCAACCTCGACTGCCGGCTTGCCCACCTGCGGATGGATGCCCACAGGGATACCCCTACCGTTATCCGAGACGGTAACCGACAGGTCCTTATGGATTATCACATGTATGTGATCGCAGAAGCCTGCCATGGCTTCATCGATGCTGTTATCTACAACCTCATAAATGAGCTGATGAAGGCCCTTAATGCCTGTACTCCCAACGTACATTCCCGGCCTTTTCCTAACTGCTTCTAACCCTTCTAAAACCTGAATCTGGCTCTCGTCATATACGGGTACGTTGTCTTTCCTGTTGTGCTCCATCTCATGCTCCCTCCGTTTCTTTGCTATCCAAAGCAATCCCGTCTATAAATGAACTTCTTTTAAGAAGGGTAGAAGAAGAAATGGGCGACAAAAACACCACGCTTTTTTTATCGATTTCAGCCAGTATAAAGGTTTTGGGTTCATCGTCCGATACCCTTCGTACGAAGCCTTCTTCCTCAGCAATATGCAAAAACTCTCGGTTTATACGGGATGCATTGATGGTCTCTATATCAAAGATTGCGATAATATTCTTCATTGAAACCACTACGTCTCCTCCAAGGTGTAATATCATGATTATTCCTCCAATACGGCCTAAAATCACGCTTATAGACCTATTATAACCGTTTTTTGCCCAATTTTAAAGCCCTATTTTTGAATATCCTTCATTTTACCCATAAATTTACCTCTTTGTTACTTTACCTTCCTCTACCTCGTAAATATGAAACTTTTCTAACTCCCGCGGCGGTATGCTATTCAAATCAGTTGCTGTGACAAACACCTGAACATCCCCCAGCTCCTCAAACAACCTCCTATGCCGCCACTCATCAAGCTCCGACATTACGTCATCCAATAATAGAACGGGGTATTCCCCCGTTTCCCTATACATAAGCTCGATATCAGAAAGCTTGAGCGATAACGCCACCGTTCGCTGCTGCCCCTGCGATCCAAACACCCGCACATCCACGCCGTTTATCTCAAACCCAATATCGTCACGGTGGCAACCTACCCCGGTACTCCCGCGCTGTATATCTTCCGACTTGTTCTTTTCCAGAGCCGCAAAAAATTCTTTCCGGATATCGCCAACATCCAGGCTGCTGGCCCTAATCGATGGCCTGTACTTTATATCCAGCCTTTCAGCTCCCGAAGAGATCCTAGCATGAATTTCCCTGGCTATTTTAGAGAGGCTCTCTATAAATTCATACCTCTGCTTTATTATGAATGCCCCCACCTCTGATAGCTGTTCATCAAAGACCGCCAGCATTTTTTTGGCCTCAGGATTTTTGTTCATCTCTTTCAAAAGATTATTGCGGTGGGCCAGTATCCTGTTGTACTGTTGAAGGTTATAGAAATACTGGGGCTTCATCTGAGATATCTCCATATCCATATATCGACGCCGCTCTGAAGGAGCCTCTTTTACCAGCCTCAAATCCTCCGGCGAAAATATTACGGCATTGAAATGACCCATCAACTGCCCCAGCTTCTGTATTGTTACTCCATTTATCTTTATCCTCTTCTTATCCTTGAGGCTCAAAAAAACCTCTATTGAATTGTATCCCACCCTTCTCTCAACCAGTACCTTTACATAGCAGCTATTCTGCCCCCATCTTATAAGCTCGCTATCCCTGGGCGTCCTGTGAGAACGCCCTGTACACGTGAGAAATATAGACTCCAGTATGTTGGTCTTACCCTGCGCATTTCTACCAACAAATAGTATTCTACCGCCGTCAAATTTTAAACTAATATTTTGGTAATTTCTGTAATTATTCAGGGTCAGTTCCTTTAGATGCACCCTCAGCACTTCCTCCCCCGATAACACGATATAGGACCGCACCTCTAACCTCGACACAATCGCCAGGATACAACTTTCTGCCCCTTCTTAATTCCACCTGTCCATTTACCTTAACCATCCCGCTTTTTATCATTTGATTTGCTTCAGAACCCGTAGCAGCTATATTAGCCCACTTTAAAAACTGGGTAAGCTTTATGTATTCGGTGTGTATCCTGATTTCCTGCATATTTCCATCCCCTAACTGTGTAGTCTAACAGGAAGCACAAGGTAGCAGTAGGCCTCCCCTTCCAGAGGACGCACAATACATGGGCTGACATTTGTAGTAAAATCCAGGCAAATTTCGTCATCCTTTATAACGCGCATCACATCCAGCAAATACCGTGCATTAAAAGCAATCTCGATGTTCTTACCCTCCACAATTATTGGAATCTGTTCGTATATCTTGCCTATATCTGAATTGGATGTGATCACCAGCTTGTCGTCCTGCACGTTCAGCTTTATCAGGTTGTTCTCCAGCTCGCGCGACATCAAAGACGCCCTTTCAAGGCTCTGTTGCAGAAGGAGCCTGTCAACTTTAACCCGCGTTTTATATTCCTGAGGTATTATCTGCCTGTAATTTACAAATTCGCCCTCCAGCAACCTCGATATGATCTGGGTATCTCCCAGGTCAAAATGCACGTGCTTATCCCCCACATTTATGTATAAATCGAGCTCTTCGTCCTCCAGTATTCTGCTGATTTCGTTGAGGGACTTGCCCGGTACGATTAGGCTGGTATTTACAGTATTTTCAGGAAGAATTTCCTTTCTCAGCGCCAACCTATACCCATCAAGGCAAACCATTACAATAGAACCATTTTCTACTTCAAGCAGAGCACCTGTCAAAATCGGCCTGGTTTCATCTGTAGCCACAGCAAAGGTGGTTTGTTGAATCATCTTTTTAAAGATGTCCTGCCTCAGCTTTATTTGCTCTTTTTTCTCCACCTGCTGTACTTCGGGATACTCATAAGGTTCCAGCCCCTGCAGAGTAGTGAATATGCTGTCTTCACAGATTATATCCATTTGAAATCTTTCGTTAAGCTGTACTGTTATATCGGCTTCAGGAAATTTCTTTATGACATCCCCAAAAATGTGTGAAGGCATAACGACAGAGCCTTCTTCGATGACCTCTGCGGCTATACGCGTTTCAATCGTAATGTCAAGGTCAGTGCCTGTCAGCTTTACTGTATTTTCTTTTGCTTCCACCAGTATGCCCTGTAATACAGGCATGGTGCTGCGGGTTGGAACAGCTCTTTGCACTATGGCTATTGCATCAGACAGGTCTTTTTGGAAGCATCTGAATTTCATAGCATACCTCCCGATTGTAGTTGTTTATTTTAATAGTTAGGAGTAATAGTAATAAGGATTGTGGATATGTGGATTTTTATGTCGAAAGGGGTAAAATCCACAAACCCCCTGTGGATAGTCGTGGGGATATCCAACTTCGTTTTGGCATACCTTGTCCACAGATTGTGCATATTAGCCTTCTCTGATCTTTTTCTTGAGCTCATCGATGGTCCTTCTGAGCTGGCTGTCTTTTTGCATGTCCTCCTGGATTTTTTCGCATGCGTGTATAACTGTTGTGTGGTCGCGTCCTCCAAACTCTTCGCCGATTTTCGGCAGGGATTGATCAGTAAGCTCTCTGCACAGGTACATTGCAATCTGTCTGGGGTATGCTATTGGCCGGCTTCTCTTTTTGGACTTAAAATCGTCCACTTTCAGGTGGAAGTAATCGGCCACCACCTGTTGTATCAGCGGTATGGTTATTTCCTTAGGCTGCGCAGTGGACAATATATCCTTTAGCGCTTCCTCGGCTATGGATATATCCAGCTTGTTGTTGGTAAGGGAAGCATAGGCCATAATTCTGATTAGGGCACCTTCCAGCTCTCTGATGTTGGACTCGATGCGCTTGGCAATGAATAGAAGTATTTCATCGTCGATTTCTATGTTTTCCAGCTCAGCTTTTTTCTTCAAGATGGCCACCCGGGTTTCAAGGTCTGGAGGCTGTATATCGGCAATTAACCCCCATTCAAACCTGGAGCGCAACCTGTCCTCAAGAGTAGGGATCTCTTTAGGCGGGCGATCGCTCGATATTATGATTTGTTTGTTTGCTTCATGCAGCGCGTTAAAGGTATGGAAGAACTCCTCCTGTGTCCTTTCTTTGCCTGCTATAAACTGTATGTCGTCTATTAGCAGCACGTCGATGTTGCGGTAACGGTTGCGAAATTCCACGTTTTTGTCGTCGCGTATAGAATTTATTAACTCGTTTGTAAATTTTTCGGATGTAACGTACAACACCTTGGCTTTGGGATTGCGGGCTAAAATGTAATGCCCTATGGCGTGCATAAGATGGGTTTTCCCCAATCCCACGCCTCCGTATATGAAAAGGGGGTTGTATGCCTTTGCAGGAGCCTCAGCCACTGCAAGGCATGCAGCGTGGGCAAATCTGTTGCTGTTACCCACTACAAAAGTATCAAAGGTGTATTTTGGATTTAATATGCTGTGTGTTTGGGTGTTGTCCACATCTCTGTTATTTATGCTTTCAAGGTAAGCTTCTACCTCGTTTTCTAAGATAAATTTAACGTAAATAGGTACTCCTGCCACTTCTTTTAGAGAACCGGCTATTGTCTCTATATACCTCGATTGAAGGATATTCTTAGTAAATTCGTTAGGCACGCTCAGCACGATTTCGTTGTCTTTCAAAAGCAACGGCTGTATAACCCTTATCCACGTATCGAAACTGACATCGGATAATTGGGCTTTCATGTATTGAAGAGCTCTGGCCCACAAGTCGTTGACGTTTTTGCTCATCAAAAAAACCTCCTACGATTTTGGGAAAACTTTCTAAGTTATATTTTTGCCAAAATTATCAATAATAATATCCGTCGGCTAATTTTAAACAGCAGCTGAAGTCAATTATCAACATTATCCACATGGCCAAAATCTTTATTTTTTAAGTACAGCTGGGGAAAAATTCAGAAGTTATACACAGAGTTATCCACAACATGTGTATAACTTTGGGGGATTCCTTCCTTATTATATATTCCGAAGTTATCAACAGCCAATACTATAATATCAGATTATTTGTGGATAATCAACGTCGAAGTATCTTGATTTTCTTGACATGCTGGAGATGTTTCGCTTATAATACTGTCGTACTCAAGTATTGCAAGGATGTTATAGGAAGCGAAAGGCAATTTAGCAGGAAGGAGGGTTGAAAGGGATGCTGAGAACGTACCAGCCCAATAACCGAAAGCGAAAGAAGGTACATGGTTTTAGGAAGAGAATGAGCACAAAGAGTGGTCGTATGGTAATCAAGAGGAGGAGGAAAAAGGGCAGAAAGGTTTTGACAGCATAATAAGGCCGCTGGTAAGTGGCCTTTTCTGACATTAAGCGGTAGCTTGCTGGAGGAAAAAGTGAAGAAGATTTACAGGTTGAGAAAGCGAAGAGACTTTAATTATACTTATAAAAAAGGAAAGTCAGTTGCCAATCAGTATCTGGTACTGGTGTATCGTCGTTCGGGCCTTCCTGTTACCCGCGCGGGTTTTTCGGTAAGCAAAAAGTTTGGTAAGTCTGTTAAGAGAAACAGGATAAGGCGTCAATTGAAGGAGATATATCGCAAGAGGATTCCGTATGTGAAAGAGGGATTTGATCTTATCTTTGTAGTACGAAAAAATGCTCGGGATGTGGAGTTTTCTAAGCTTGAAGAGGCGGTGGACAATCTGTTAAAAAGGGCTGAGCTTTTCAAGGAGATGGGTTGATTTGATAGCCGCTCTCATGAAAAGGTTTTTGATAGGCGTTATACGCTGCTACCAGCGAACGATTTCGCCTTTGCTGCCCAATAGCTGCCGTTTTTATCCCACATGCTCTGAATATGCTGTACAAGCAGTGGAAAAGTATGGCGTTTTAAAAGGACTCTATATGGGAATAAAAAGAGTGTTGAAGTGTCATCCGTTTCATCCGGGAGGCTATGATCCGGTAGAGTAGTCGATGGGGGTAGTGAATGTAATGAATAATCTAATAGCAGGTGTCTTTGTCATTGCGGAGGCGGCCAATCCAGGGCTATGGGGTTCATTTGTAAACTTTTTGGCGAATGTACTGCAGCTTATAAATAATATAACCAACAATTACGGCCTTTCAGTGATGCTATTCACTATATTGATGAGGCTTGTGCTGTTGCCGCTGGATTTAAAGGCCAAGGCTTCGACCAAGAAGATTAACGAGCTACAGCCTCTCCTGAAAGAGATAAACGAAAAGTACAAGTATGACCCTGATAAGAGGAACAGAAAGACTGCTGAACTGTATCAGAAGCACGGGGTAAACCCGCTGGGGGGTTGCCTTCCTTTATTGATACAGATCCCGATATTTTTTGCTCTGTTTGCTGCTTTAAGGCAGATTTCAAGCATGGAGCTTGGAAGCTTTTTGATCGATGTAATCAAGCATCATGACCCTTCAATAATACCTGTTTTGGATCAAATTACAAAAGCTGTTGAGTCTTCAAGTGCCATTAAGCAAAGAATGGTGGATATAATACCTCAATTGTTTATAAGAACTGATTTGCCAATCGTCGATCAGATGAAAGAAATTGCGGGGGCAGAAAATGTTTCTTTGCTTTTGGAGACAATCAAGAACATAAGCAATAAGGAAATATACAGCTTTCTCAATGCGCAGTATGGTGCTTACAGATTCCTCTGGATTAAAAACGTATGGATTGCTGACTCTCCCCTTGTAAGCGTTGTGGGAAGACCTATAGACCTGTTTTCAAATGAGTGGAACGGCCTGTTCATACTCCCCATTCTTGCAGGTGTTACCTCTTATTATCAGACAAAGCTGGCGAGTACTTCAACGGCTAACCAACAGACAGGTGGTTTTACTGCAATCTTTCCTATTTTATCCGTATGGTTTACCGCTATGTATACAGCGGTATTTGGCGTGTACTGGGTGACAAATAATATATTTCAAATAGTCCAGCAAATTGTATATAATCGAACAAATTCACCTGAAGGGGAAGGTGTAAAGCCGTGAAAAGCGTGGAGACCACCGGTAAGACTATTGAAGAAGCCATTTTGATGGCTGTGGCAAAGCTGGGGGTGCAGAGGGATAATCTGGAAATAGAAGTTCTTGAACAGCCTGTGAAGGGTTTATTTGGAATAATAGGTGGTAGAGATGCCAGGATTCGAGCGACTATAAAGAAGAGCATAAAGGACGAGATAAAGGAGTTTTTATCCAGGGTTTTGGAGTTGATGGGAATTGAGGCCAGAATAGAGATAACCGAAGAAGAATCACAGATAATGGTAAAGCTCAGCGGTCAAAATATGGGATTGGTGATAGGCCGTAGGGGAGAGACGCTGGATGCACTTCAGTACATTACAAATCTCGCTGTGAATAAGAGCAGAAGCGATTGCAAGCGGATCATCATAGACACAGAGGAGTATCGCAGCAAAAGAGAGGAGACTTTGAGAAAGCTGGCAAAGCGGTTGGCCAATAAAGTGCAGCGCACAAAGAAAAGCATCGTGCTTGAACCGATGAATCCTTATGAGAGGCGCATCATACATTCTACTCTTCAGAATCATCCATATGTGACCACACACAGCGAAGGGGAAGAGCCGTACAGAAAAGTGGTTATAAAGCTGAAATAATGGTTATCTTTTATGTTAACCCAGTAGATAATTACTGGGTTAATATTTATGTTTAAATGGCAAAAACTTATAGTAAATCTATTTTGTCAGGCAAGCAAAAAAGAGGATGAGATGTTATGGCAATGGCTTTTGAAGATACGATAGCTGCAATTTCAACGCCTATTGGTGTGGGCGGCATTGGCATAGTGAGGATGAGCGGAAGTAAATCCCAGGATATCTTAAAGAGGATGTTCAGAACCAAAAGCGGCAGACAGCCGGGCGATTTTGAGAATCGTCGGTTTTATTATGGGCATATAGTAGATGGTGAAGGGCGGATTATCGATGAAGTGCTTGTAGTGGTCATGAAAGCACCCCATTCCTACACCAAAGAGGATATAGTGGAGATACACTGTCACGGTGGGATTATTCCACTCAGACAGATCCTGAAGCTTGCCATTGAGTATGGGGCCAGGCTGGCAGAGCCGGGAGAGTTCACCAAGCGGGCGTTTTTGAACGGGAGGATTGACCTGGCCCAGGCCGAGGGAATAATGGAGCTTATATATTCCAAGACAGAGGCCCAGGCCAAGGTATCGATACAGCATATGGAAGGTGCTTTGTCTGAGAAGATTCGCCGTATAAGAGAAAAGTTGCTGGATATTATGGCGCACATAGAGGTTACCATCGATTATCCGGAAGAGGATATAGAAGAATTGCCGGTAGATGATTATTTGCAGGGGCTCAATGATGCGGTAAAGGAGATTGACTACCTGTTAAGTACGGCTGAACAGGGCAAGATAATCGGGCAGGGCATCAAGGTAGTGATTGTGGGCAAACCCAACGTGGGCAAGTCTTCGCTTCTTAATGCTTTACTTAAGGAAAACCGGGCTATCGTTACCGATATACCTGGCACCACCAGGGATGTAATCGAGGAATCGCTCAGCATAAACGGCCTTTTGGTGAGGATATTCGATACGGCGGGCATAAGGGAGACCACTGATGTGGTGGAAGGGCTGGGAGTTGAACGGTCAAGGAAAAGCATTGAGGATGCAGACCTGGTGTTGTGGGTGCTGGATGCGTCAAGGCCATTTGATGATGAGGACAGACAGATTATGGCTGAAATAGCCGGCAAAAGGGTTATAGTGGTGCTCAACAAGACCGATAAGCCCATCGTTTTGGATTTAAAGGATATTGAACTAAATGCGCCCGTCATACACACCTCCATGGTTTTAAATAAGGGAATAGAGGATATCGAGAGGTGCATATACGATACCGTTATGGAGGGCAAAGTAGAGGCAGACGATGGGATTCTCATAACCAATTTGCGGCATCAGGAGGCGCTGATAAGGGCAAAAGAGCACGTTGTGGAAGCGTTGCAGGCTTTGAAAAACGGTATACCGGTGGACCTGGTATCGATTGATATACGGAGTGCTTGTGATGCACTGGGGACCATAACAGGAGAAACGGTGACCGAGGATTTGATCGATAAGATATTCTCAGAATTTTGCGTAGGGAAGTAGGAGTTGAATGCGGCTATGGAGTTTTATGCAGGAGATTATGATGTAATTGTGATAGGAGCTGGTCATGCAGGATGTGAAGCGGCTCTCGCTGCAGCGCGGTTGGGCTGCAGAACGGCCGTTTTTTCTATAAGCCTGGAAGGGATAGCCCTTATGGCATGTAATCCCTCTATAGGCGGTACCTCCAAGGGGCACCTGGTGAGGGAGATAGACGCTCTTGGCGGGCAGATGGGCATAAATACCGACAAGACATTTATTCAGATAAGGATGATAAATACAGGTAAGGGCCCTGCCGTTCATTCCTTGAGGGCTCAGGCCGATAAGAGGAATTATCATATAGAGATGAAACAAACACTGGAAAGGCAGGAAAAGCTTGATGTAAGGCAGGGTGAAGTGGTTTCTATAAAGGTTAAAGGAGGAGCTATTGAAGGCGTTGTTTTGAGCACCGGCGAGTATTACACCTGCCGTGCGGTTGTGGTGGCTACCGGAGTTTATTTGAAGTCCCGGGTGATCATAGGTGAGTATTCTGTAAACAGCGGTCCTTCTGGCCTTTTCCCTGCCAACTATCTATCCCAGTGTTTGAAGGACCTGGGTTTTAGATTGAGGAGGTTTAAAACAGGGACCCCCGCTAGGGTCAATCGCAAAACCATAGATTTTTCAAAGATGAAAGAACAACCGGGAGATGAAATTATAATACCCTTTTCGTTCTTGCATGATACCATAAAGAGGGAGCAGGTGTCCTGTTGGCTTACTTATACCAATGAGCGCACCCACGAGATCATCTTGAAGAATCTGAACCGCTCTCCTCTGTATTCGGGCGTTATAGAGGGTATTGGACCGCGGTACTGTCCTTCAATAGAGGATAAAGTGGTCAAATTCAGGGATAAGGAGAGCCATCAGGTGTTCATAGAGCCTGAAGGGCTCAATACGCTTGAAATGTATGTGCAGGGTATGTCCAGCAGTATGCCCATTGATGTGCAGATTGCCATGTATCGTACTGTTCCGGGACTGGAGAACGTTGAGATTATGCGTCCTGCTTATGCCATTGAGTACGATTGCATCGACCCCACTCAGCTCAAGTTGTCACTGGAAAGCAAAGAAATAAAGGGTTTATTTTTTGCAGGGCAGATAAACGGAAGCTCGGGCTATGAGGAGGCTGCAGCTCAAGGAATAATAGCCGGCATAAACGCTGTGCAGTATATAAAAGATCAGCCGCCGTTGATTTTAGACCGTTCACAGGCCTATATAGGGGTTCTGATTGACGACCTTGTCACCAAAGGTACCAATGAGCCATACAGGATGATGACCTCGCGCGCCGAGTACCGCCTGCTGCTCAGGCAGGACAACGCTGACCTAAGGCTTACAGAAATAGGTCGAAAAATTGGGCTGGTGGATGACAGAAGATATGATTTGTTCATGCGAAAGAGGGAGAGGGTGGACAAAGAACTGGCCAGGCTAAAGGAGGTAGTGGTAGGGCCTACCGATAAGATACTCGATTTTCTGAAGAAAAAGGGGAGTTCACTGATAAAGAGCGGGATTACGCTGTATGACCTGCTTAAAAGGCCTGAAATCCAGTATAGCGATTATGAAGAGCTGGGACTTGCAAACCCTGAGCTGACCAGGCAGGAAAAGGAGCAGGTGGAGATACAGATAAAATATGAGGGGTATATAAAGAAGCAGGTTCAGCAGGCGGAGCAGTTCAAAAAGATGGAAAATAAGCTGATACCGGAGGATATAGTCTACGACGATATACCCGGGCTTAGAAATGAGGCAAGGCAGAAGCTTAAGGAGATAAGGCCGCGTTCCGTAGGACAGGCCTCCAGGATTTCTGGGGTATCGCCGGCTGATATATCGGTTTTGATGATTTACATGGAAAAGATGAGGAGGAAAAAGGCCAGTGAAGGACATCAGCAATGAGATGGAGCTTTTGAAGAGTGGCCTTAATAAGTGGGGTATAGAGATAGACGACTTAAAGGTTGAACAGTTTAGGAAATACGTCTATCTTTTGATTGAATACAACGAAAAGGTAAATTTGACTGCCATTACGGAACCCAGGGAGATTGTAATACAGCATTTTTTGGATTCACTTTCTGTATTGACTATGAATATTTTTCATCCTGGGATGAGAATTTTGGATGTGGGGTCGGGTGCTGGTTTCCCTGGCGTTCCTATAAAGATAGCCATTCCGGAATTGGATGTGATGTTGCTTGATGCATCAAAAAAGCGAGTGGCCTTTTTAAACCATGTGATAGGTGCTTTAAAGCTTGATAAAATAACAGCGGTTCATGGGAGAGCTGAGGAATTGGGGCACTCTCAATATCGGGAAGCGTTTGATGCAGTGGTATCCCGGGCGGTGGCTCCGCTCAGGGTACTTTGTGAATACTGCATCCCTTTTTTGCGCCCGGGAGGATTTTTTTTGTCGTATAAAGGGCCCGGGGCTTTGGAAGAGCTTGAAGCGTCAAAAAACGCGATTGATGTTCTGGGTGGTAGCTTTGTTGAGATAAGAAATATTACTGTTCCATTTTCGGAAAAAACTCATAATATAGTGGTGATACGAAAGGAAAAAAGGACTCCGGATAGATATCCTCGATCGCCCGGAAAACCCCAAAAATCGCCATTGTGATGGCGATTTTTTTGTTTCCACAAATAAATATGGTGAAAAATGAAGAAAAATGAAAATAAGAAGAGCAAATATTTGAAATAATATAATAAACAAAAATTTCAAAAAAATTTAAGCAATTAAGAAGGAATTTAAGAATTTATGGCGAATATTATAAATCGAATGGGGGCGATAGAGGTGTTAAGGGTTATGAGAAAAGGCGTATCAGATAATCGCATGGTGGTGCAGCAAATCCCAATTGACAAGATAAGGCCCAATCCTTATCAGCCCCGGAAAGAGTTTTCAAAGCAGGGGCTGGAAGAGTTGTCACAATCCATAAAGCAATATGGGGTGCTGCAGCCTATTACTGTTAGGAAGATCGGCTCTGATGCCTATGAGTTGATCGCCGGCGAAAGGCGCTTGCGTGCCTGTCAAATGATAGGGATGGAGTACATACCTGCGATAGTTTTAAACGTCCACGAGAGGGATTCGGCAATTGTAGCCATGATAGAAAATTTGCAGAGGGAGGATTTACATTATTTAGATGAGGCAATGGGGTATGCCTGTCTTATACACGACCATGGCTTTACTCAGGAGGAATTGGCCAAGAGGATAGGGAAAAATCAGTCTACCATTGCCAATAAGATGCGCCTACTCAAGCTCCCAGATAATATAAAGAAGATGTTACTGGAGAACAATCTAACAGAGCGGCATGCCAGGGCATTGCTCAGATTGCCCGATGACGATTTGAAATTGAAGGTCTTGCAGCAGGTTATAAGCAAGAAATACAATGTAAAAGAGACTGAGATGCTGATAGAAAGGGTATTGAAAAAGCTTCAATCGGACAAGCTTGAGGATATTAAACGTACAAGGGTGAAACAGGCCTGTAATAAGGATGTGAGAATTTTTATAAATACCATTAAGAAAGCCGTGAGCATGATAAAGGAATATGGGCTCAACCCGCAGATGACGCAAATCGATAACGAGGACAGTGTGGAAATAATTGTAAAAATACCTAAGTATTCGTAAACATAATGTGATTTGTCATAGGGAGGCATTAAAGTTCATATTTAAAGTAAATACGGCATAACCGCAAAAATTGGTGATGCCGTATTTTGTTTTTGTTGCCCTTTAAATTGAAGTTATATTTTAATATAATATAGGTTAAAGGGCAGTGTTCTATGCTTGAAAATGAGATGAAGGGGTTGTTATTTCATGTCAAAGGTGATTTCTATTGCCAATCAAAAGGGTGGGGTGGGTAAGACAACGACAAATGTGAATTTAAGTGCCTGTGTAGCAGCTTTGGGTAAAAGGGTATTGACCATAGACATAGACCCACAGGGCAATACCACAAGCGGATTGGGGATTGATAAGAATAAAATTGACTGTTCTATTTATGATGTATTAATAAATGGGATTGATGCGAGGCAGGCTATAATGTCTACCAAAATAGAAAATCTCGATATCATACCTTCAAATATACAGCTTGCTGGAGCCGAAATAGAGATGGTCCCTATGATTGCCAGGGAGACCATACTCAAAAAGGCTATTGAACCTATCAGGGACGAATACGACTATATCTTTATAGACTGTCCGCCTTCTTTGGGGCTTCTTACTATAAACGCCTTGACTGCTTCGGATAAGGTTATAGTGCCAATTCAATGCGAATACTATGCGCTTGAGGGGTTAAGCCAGCTGATGAGCACCATCAATATCGTAAAAAAGAACTTGAATCCATCCCTGGAACTTGAGGGCGTTGTATTGACCATGTTTGATGCCAGAACCAATCTCTCAATCCAGGTTGTGGAGGATGTAAAAAAGCATTTTAGAGATAAGGTATACAGAACTATTATACCCAGAAATGTCAGATTGGGTGAAGCTCCCAGTCACGGGGTGCCCATAACCCTTTATGACCCAAAATGCGTAGGGGCTGTTGCGTACTGTGAACTTGCTGAGGAATTTATAGAAAATGATAGGGAGGCGATTTAGTTGGCTAAACGCGGATTGGGAAGAGGGTTGGATGCCCTCCTCCAGCCTTATGATGCACAAATGGTTCCCTCTGGAAGGGAAGCTATTCAAGAGATAAAAATAACCGATATTGATCCAAACATCAATCAACCGAGGAAGCGTTTTGATGAGCAGAAGATAATGGAACTTGCACAGTCTATAAAGCAGCACGGCGTTGTTCAACCCATTATAGTAAAGCCCAATAATGGAAGATACATAATCGTTGTGGGAGAAAGAAGATGGCGGGCAGCGCGGCTTGCTGGTTTAACCCATATACCGGCTATTGTACGGGATGTGGACAGGCGAGAGCTGGTGGAGATAGCGTTGATTGAAAACTTGCAGCGTGAGGATTTGAATCCAATAGAGGAGGCACAGGGGATACGTCAACTAATAGAGGAGTACGGGCTTACTCAGGAGCAGGTTGCCGAAAGGATAGGGTGGAGCAGGTCGGCCGTGGCCAATGCCTTACGGCTTCTCTCTTTAAGCGATGAGATTAAAAGTTACCTGGAGGATGGTAGATTGACATCGGGACATGCAAGGGCGCTGCTGGCTATTGAGGATGAGCAGATGAGGTTAATGCTTGCAAAGAAGATAGTTGAAAAGGGCCTAAGTGTTAGGGAAGTTGAGCAGATAGTCAGGAATCTAAAGGGTCGTACAGGGGATAAAGAAAGCAAAAAGGCAAGTGTAAATAAGCCTGGCTATATTTTAGAAATTGAGGCAAGCCTGGAGGAACGCTTTGGAACCAGGGTTCAGATCACTCCAGGGAAAAAGAAGGGCGTAATTCAAATTGAGTATTACAGCGATAGCGATCTTGAGAGGATAGTTGACAAGTTGATGTCATAGCAATGTTTCACGTGAAACATTCCAAAATTGTTTCACGTGAAACAATTAGAAGGGATTCGTTTACACGAATCCCTTTATAAAATTAGTGAATATGTTTGATTTGAAAAAGAACTTCCCCAGGAGAGAATTTTCTATTAATGAATAGATTATGTCAAGGGGAGCTAAAGTCAATATAACCGGTACCAATGAGAATAACAGAAATATTAAAAACATACCTCTTAGAAGTCCAACTCCAGCGCCCGCAAGCCCATCGTACTTCTTTAAAGCAGGTAATCCTGCAACTTCTTTTGTGATGGATATGCCAATCTGACAGACTACTCTAATTATCACAAATAGCGTTATAAAGCATATTATATTGAGAATTATATATGCAACACTATAGTTGAAGTACTCGCCAACAGTAGTAAGATGAGGCAAGGTTTCATTTAACATATTATACAACAACAAACGATCAAAAGGTGGAGGCAGCTGAGCTCGAGTCACTATATTTATTATTTGCTCTTGTGTTAATGATGATACGAGAAGAGCTTGTTCTTCAATCGATTGAACTTTGGATGCACCTTCAGTGTAATATATGAGGTTTTTTATTAAATCTGGATATTGATGTACAAGAAATTTTGAGAGCAGGGGATAAAATATAAGTGAGGTCAACCACGAGAAAAGGGAAGATAAAAAACCTAAACCCGAAGCCACAAAACCATTGTATACACCGATTAGTGCACATATTGATAAAATAGACAAGATTATGTAGTCAATATAGTTCATGTTTTTCCATCCTTTCGAGAATCAGCTTTATTTAACGCATATATATATAGCATATTATCTCTGCTTAATACATAAAAACGATCAGGGGCAAAAGATGACCAGTATACTTTTACCGGATGTACATCTAAGGTATAAGTCCTAACGGTGTTACCGCTTTTTCCTATAACGACCAAATCACCGTTTTTGTTAAGGGCAATGAGCTGTTGGTCCTTGTACGGCTGCATATCAGTTAGCCCATATGGGAGTTCAAGCAATTCTTTTTCCCCGTTGCTGTGTACATACACCGTATTAGCTCTATTGAACCTTGCTTTTGGAAAATAGAGTAACAGATCATTGCCTAAAGGGACATACTGATGGATATAACAGTTTGGAGCATTGATGCTCCATTTTATTGAACCATCAATATTGTAACATATTAATTGATGTATGCCAACCAAGACAACGTTTTTTTGAGTTCTGTAAATCTTGTAAAACATTGAATCGTTCAATGACAACATCCCTTGGGGGGAATTGCCATTGATAAAATTGAAAACACGGGTAGATGGGTATGGAGTATCGGTGGCCAGAGTAAGTACAGAAAAACCCTTTGTAACAGGATCATATGACGCATCCAGATAATGCGAATGGTCCATACCCTCTAGATTGATGGTATATATATCGCCCTTTTCAATGAGCACTGGTTTTAACAGGTTATCCTGTGTTTTTAATATTACTAGCAGCATATCACCCAGTTCACGTATGGCAAATCCTTCACTCCCTTCTTCAATGGTATATGCCAACTTAAAAGGTGTATGTGTAGTATCATATACAAATCTGTTATTTATTAGCACATGCTGAGAGGTAGATTGATTGATAACAGGGGAGTTGCCCACCAATGCTATATCTTCTGGTTTAAAAGGCAAGCTCATCTCTTTACCATCATACGTGTAAAATTTGGTATTAGTACCCGAAACTGCAAATCCACTTTTGAAAAAATGCACATGAGCTTTTTGTTCTACCTGAATAGGCTCGTTTAATAGGTTGCTGCTCTGCAGGTTTTCGTACCTGTAGAACAGCAATTCACGCAGCCGAGTGTGCATTATTATGCCGATTACAAGAACAATTAATGCAATGAGTAAAACTACCTTTGTCTTTTTCATCCTATCCTCCGTTTTATTAGATGATTTCATCAGAAAAAATAACAGTATTCAATATTGATATTTCGCCAAAAAGTAAAAAAATCCTGCTTTTGACTTGGCCAATTATTTTTTATTGTCCTATATTACAGTGAAATTTCATAAACATTATATTGAATGATATTTAAAATGCAGGGAAAAATGAAAAAAGAAGGGCAGGGGAAATTAGGGCAGTGCAAGCGGTAGAGAATAGAATCATCGATGTTAAAAATCCAAATGCATTACCGATGTTCGTTGAAAGGTTCATGTTGACTTTTAAAGAAACATACAAGACGGAATATACCAGCATTATCGTGTTGTGTATAGGTACTGATCGGTCAACGGGGGATTGCCTTGGCCCTTTGGTGGGGTACAAGCTCAGTTCAATGACCAGGTGGCAAAACATATTCGTATACGGTACGCTGGAGAATCCCGTACATGCTAAAAATTTACACAGCACGCTTGATGTAATAAAGGCAAATCACAGGCGTCCTTTTATAATAGCTATTGATGCGTGCCTGGGAAGCCATGAAAGGGTTGGATGTATAATAGTGGATAAAGGGCCTATTGTTCCAGGGGCGGGCGTTAACAAGAAGCTACCCAAAGTAGGAGATATGTACATAATAGGAATAGTAAATGTGGGCGGTTTTGCAGAGTATCTCATATTACAAAACACGAGGTTGAGCCTGGTCATGAATATGGCCGATATCATCAGCAGAGGGATGTATTTGAGCTTTTCAAAGCTTGCAGAAGCGCCAGTTTGGACTTAAAATAAAGGGCTGTATGCACGCCTTTCTATTATTTGAACGATTTCATCGATACTCTTATCCTTTGCGTTGATCAATATAACCCCAGAGTAATTATAAGCGGGGTTTAGCATGGTATATTGCTGAGATAGATATTTGTTAATATTGAGCAGAGTGTTGTCGTTGTTTTCTTCAAGGTATATCAGCGCATCAATGGGGCAGTTGGCTTCCTCATAAAACACAACTTTATATCCCAGCTGGTTTAACTGATTTTTTATATAATCCAGTCCCCTTTGAACCGCTATGACTTTCATAAAAAACACCTCCGTTAATATTTTTTCTCACGGAGGTGTTTTTTATACACCATTTATATTTGGTTTTACAGCTAATTAGATCTTAGTAGAAGAATTGTTTTGATTGATGGCTCTATTTATAGCCTCCATCTCTTCCTGGGACAAAGGATAGGTAGAAGTACCGTTTTGGATTGGCTTTGCGTATATGGAGGAAGAGCTTCTGGTGAACAATCCTGTCAATACTACTCCGTTATTGTTTTTATCCAGCAGGGCCACTGAAAAGCTTAAATCGCTACCCATCTGCTCGAATGGATTGTACCTTATAATTCCTACCCTTTGTACGCAGGATTCCAGTTCTTTTGCTAAATTTTGGTATCTATGTTCCAAATTTTGGATTTTTACGGTATTATTTTTGACGCAATCAAGATGATGCATCAGCAGCGCCTCAAGGTTTTTATTGTCCATACCTCTCATTAATCGTTTGTATTTTCTTATGATCTTTCTGGTTTTTATCGAGTAAACTATTACGATTGTAAACGCCAGTACAGATAAGGCAGCCGAAATAGCTGTGATCAAGTGGCTGTATTTTTCTAAGAGTGTGTACAAGTCCATATGTTACCCTCTCCCCTTGCAAAAACCTCTAGCAAAATACAAGGATACCATGATCCGACACAGAAAATTGTACAGGGGTTGTTGCGATGATATCGCCATCTCCGTTTACCGGAAGGCTTTCATCGCTGTGTATTTTCACTTTTTTGCACCTGTAAGCCTTAACATAAGGCAGATCCAGGTATTTCCCCGATACGAATTTCCAAAACAAAAAAGGAAACTTAAACCGTGGGACAGGCGTTATCAATATCGCATCGATATAACCGTCATCTATAGAACCGTTGGGATTTACATTCATTCCTCCTCCATAATAGGTACCATTAGCGATTGCAAAAAGCAATATTTTTGTACTAATTTTGGTATTGTCAATCTCAATTACAACGTCTTTGTGCCTGTAAGTGATGAACTTAAGTAATGCCGATACGTAATAAGCTGTCTTACCGGAAATCCAGCGCTTTATCTTTTGTATATCCCGGGCTATTTCGGCATCAAAGCCTATGCTGGCAACGTTAAAGAAATAACCGTTGCCATAAGAGACCGCATCTATGTATTTAGGTTTACCATATGCAATAATAGATAGGGCTTTATCTATTTTGGAAGGAATGTTTAGGCTTTTTGAGAGGTCATTGCCTGTACCTGTGGGCAGGATGCCCAGAGGAGTTAATGAGCCAACCAGACCATTTGCAACCTCCATAACGGTGCCATCGCCCCCTACTGCTACAACGGCATCGTATGACAAAGAGACGGCACTCTTTGCCAGAGCTGTGGCATGCCCCTTGTATTGAGTTTTTATTATCTCATATTTTAAACGGCATTGTTTACAAAATTGTTCAATTAAAGGTATGGCACCAAGTGCTGTGCCATTTCCTGCAGCAGGATTTACAATGAACAGCAGTTCTTTCATACCTCTCCCCTATTTCTTTAAAATATATATCTCTTCTTCCTTTTATTTCTTCGCCTGCGTATCATATACATTAT
>Ga0247720_100142_pt1 | contig 34085 bp, 33 predicted proteins | sample MSEWel2015_12_15_FD_189078 | JGI IMG/M metagenome (GOLD analysis project Ga0247720, IMG submission 189078) | Subsurface sediment microbial communities from gas well in West Virginia, United States - MSEEL Well Study Marcellus 3H_2015_12_15 | ecosystem: Environmental > Terrestrial > Deep... | reverse complement strand
TATATATCGTTGGCAGAAGAAATTATTTAGACCAATGATCAAAAACTTCATTGATGACTTTATTCTCGATAAAAATCATCTGCTACCACAGATAATCTATAAATAATAGTGCGTAAGTCCTAAGTTATTTAGATAAAAAACGTGAGGATTGGTCTGACTCGCAGATGAATACTACGGGGATGATGTTTATTGCTTCACCTTTCATGGTATGGGCGGATTACACTTGGGGGAAAAACTCGAATTTTATCGGTGGAGCTACCAATGCTACAGGTTTTACCTCTACGGTTTCGCCAAACAGTGATAAATGGCTTTATCGCATCAATTTGAATATTGGTTTTAGTTTCTAATTTTAGGTCCAAATGAAGAGTAATCATCATTACTCTTGATTCTTTAATAAGCAGAACAGTTGAATACCTATTTATTTACAACCTTCTCTACGACCTGATCCATTTCCATTGCATCATAATAGGCTAGGGTGTTTTTCGCAGTTAACTCACCATGACAGTGCTGACATGTCATGGTTGCTTTAGTCTTATGACCGCAGTCTTTATGCAAATATTCCAAAATTGGATATTTATTATCTTCATTATGCCAATAATTGCCCCATGTCGTGACTGCCATAATAATTGGATAGAGGGCTAAACCTTTGTCTGTAAGTTTGTACTCGTAACGTTTTGGTGCTTCTTGATATAACACTTTTTCAAAAATTTTATTTTCGACTAAGCGATTCAAACGCTCAGTGAGTAAGTGCCGTGTGATACCGAGCTGCTTTTGAAAATCATCAAAACGACGTGTGCGAAGAAAAGCATTGCGGATAATCAAGAGTGTCCATCGATCACCGAAAATCGATAAGCTACGCGCAATAGGGCAACTCATTTCACCCAATTCATGCCATTTCATGTTTAACCTCTATTGATTCGCTTTGAGATAAGCAGATCGCTATGACTGTAATTGAACGTAGATAATCATAACGTTGACAAATTATCTTAGCATAGATAAGGTATTGTTAATAAGTTCTAAATTAGAACTAATGTTGTTGCAGTCGTAAATGTACGATTTACTCTTAAAAGGGAAACTTCAATGAATCCATTAAAAATGACAGGTTTGGAAATCATGCAAGCATTTGCTCAAGGTCATTTTCCTGAGCCAGGAATTGCAAAGACAATGCCAATGAAACCTGTAGAGGTTGAACAGGGACGAATCGTATTTAGTGCGATTGCTGATGAACGACATACCAATCCATTAGGTGGTGTGCATGGTGGTTTTGCAGCAACAATTTTGGATTCAGTCACAGGTTGTGCAACACATACAGTATTGGCTGCGGGTGAGTCATATGGAACAACAGACCTTAATATTAAAATGTGTCGTCCGATTCCATTTAATACTCCGTTGATTGCAGAAGGAAAAGTCATCAATGTTGGGCGTAATCTTGTGATTTCAGAGGGTTATATTCGCGATGAGGATGGAAAATTGTATGCACATGCAACTGCAACAAATATGATTATTCGCCGTTCAGCGTGATTTTAAGATTATTGTTTTGAATGGACTTGAACTTGTTATGATAGCCATGTGAAACATCATAAAAATATGTTCAGTTCATTCAAATGAGATATAAAAATGTCAAACTCTATTGTTCTACATCAGTGGGAAATTTCACCTTTTTGTCAAAAAGTTTCACGGATGTTGAAGTTTAAAGGTATTCCTTTTGAAACAATAAATTACAACGGCTTACTGGGTAGCAAAGTCCCTTTGCTGAGTAAAGTCGGCAAGTTACCTGTCGTGGATATTAATGGGGAACGAGTTCAAGATAGCACTCGAATTGCACGTTATTTAGATCAACACTTTCCCGAGCTTCCTCGGCTTTATCCTGAAGATCCTATGCAATGTGCTTACGCAGAGCTTTGGGAAGATTGGGCAGATGAAGTCTTGTATTTTTATGAAGTGCATTTTCGTGTAAGTGATAAAAAAGCGTTCAATCAAGTTGTTGAAATCAGCTCAGAAGGTCGTCCTGCATTTGAAAAGCATTTAATGAAGCCATTACTGAAATCGGCATTGGGTTTTCAAGTAAAGATGCAAGGTACAGGTCGTATGGCTCAAGCCGATATTGAAGCTGAATTTACTAGACACTTAAAACGTATTGAGTTGGTTTTAAATCAGACAGGTTGGTTGGTTGGAGATCAGCAGACGATTGCTGATATAGCAGTTGCATCTCAACTTCTAGAAATTGTTAGAACTAGCCAAAAATTTGTTGCACAAATATTAGGCTTTGCAAATATTTCAAAATGGCTCGATAATTTTTAATTTATTGATTTAAATAAAAAAGCAAAGCCGAGGCTTTGCTTTTTTATGATTGAATGATCAGCTTAGATTTTGCTAATCAAATCATTGATTTGTTTTGCTTGTTCAGCAGCATTACCTGTATATGTAGCAGGAGTAAGCTCTGCTAAACGAGCACGCTCATCAGCTGGAACTTGAAGAAGTTCATCACCATTAACGAAGTTCACCATCATTTCACGTGTCATTGCTTGACCACGAGTAAGTGCTTTTAATTTTTCGTAAGGTTTTTCAACATTATAACGGCGCATTACTGTTTGGATCGGTTCAGCAAGAACTTCTTGTGCTTGGTCTAAATCTTCATTTAAACGGTTAGCATTGAGTTCAAGTTTACCAATACCTTTTAAGCAAGCATCAAAAGCAATCAAGCTTTGTGCAAAACCAACACCCATGTTACGAAGAACAGTTGAGTCAGTTAAGTCACGCTGCCAACGAGAAACTGGAAGTTTTTCACCTAAGTGACCCAATACCGCATTTGCAATACCTAAGTTACCTTCTGAGTTTTCGAAGTCGATAGGGTTTACTTTATGAGGCATTGTTGAAGAACCAACTTCACCGTCTTTTAATTTTTGCTTGAAGTAACCAAGAGAGATATAGCCCCAAACATCACGGTTAAAGTCGATCAAGATCGTGTTATAACGACGTAATGCATCAAACAATTCAGCCATGTAATCATGTGGCTCGATTTGAGTGGTGTATGGGTTGAAACTTAGACCTAAAGATTCAACAAATGCTTGTGCATGTGCAGCCCAATCAATTTCTGGATAAGCAGAAAGGTGAGCATTGTAGTTACCTACTGCACCATTGATTTTGCCCAATAATTCAACATTTTCAAATTGCTTGATTTGGCGCGCTAAACGATAAGCAACGTTCGCCATTTCTTTACCCAAAGTTGTTGGGCTAGCAGTTTGACCATGAGTACGAGATAACATTGGCTGTTCAGCATGTGTTGTAGCTAAAGCTGAAATCGCGTTCAGAATTTGCTTCATGCTTGAAACAAGAACTTCACGACCATTTTTAAGCATTAATGCATGAGACAAGTTGTTGATGTCTTCAGATGTACATGCAAAGTGAATGAATTCGCCCGCATTTTTTAATTCATCAATATTGGCAATTTTTTCTTTAAGGAAATATTCAACTGCTTTTACATCATGGTTAGTTGTACGTTCAATTTCTTTAATGCGGTTTGCATCTTCTTCAGAAAAATTCGTCACAATCGCATCTAAAGCAGCATTCGTTTCAGCAGAGAATGCAGGTACTTCGATGATTTCTGCACGATTTGCAAGTGCTTGTAACCAACGCACTTCAACAGTGACACGAGCGTGGATTAAACCAAACTCAGACAAAAAAGGGCGTAGCGCATCGCATTTGCTCGCATAACGTCCATCAAGTGGTGAGAGTGCGGTTAAAGCATTCATACAGATTCCTTAAAGTTTGTCTCTCTTGCAGAACTTTATTTATTCCTCAAGAGAGATTTATAGAGGTTGTAAAACGGTATAAAAAATTTGCTCTAGCATCGGTTTAAACGACCTGATACTGCAAACGAGCAAGAGCTTGAATATCTTGTAAAAGCTTACGTTTACTAAAGATCATACTCCATGAACTACCGCCTAGTTGTCGCCATAAATGCGCAAGTTGTAGACCTGTAAAGAGGCAAGCACGGATTCGATTTGTATGATTCATATCTTTAAAAGCTTCAGCGTTACCACGGACAAGGATACGTGGATTAATTTGCCCAGCAGTTTCAACATAGGTCTGAGCTAAATTGGCAATAATACTTGGGTGCAAATAGTTATTATCGAAAAAAGATAACTGTTTTAGGATTTTTTGTTGAGCCGTTTCGATAATTTTGACGTATTCAGGATTGCTATAAACTTTCTTTTCCAACTGCAATAATGCCATAGCATAGGACATTGGAAGTTTAGCTGTCGAAAGTTTAGGAACTCGGGATTTTGGTGCAGTATTAAATGGTTGAGTAATACAACCTTCTAATGTTTTTAAACCTAGTGAAATATCAGCCAGTTGATTAAAGAAATCTAAAGTTTGAGTCGCATTGTTGGTCGCTGGACGAATATTTAAACTTGCTTTGATCAGTAGTTCAAAATAAAAATTACCACTATCTCCAATACTCTGCTGTCCCGCCATCGCAGTCATATGGGTCAGCTGAGTTGCTTGGAAGACAGCAGCCAATGCTAAAGCACGGTTTTGTCTTACATTCAACGCTTGGGTGTGCTGAAAGGGTAACTCCGCCATGCTTCGATTCCAATATCCTTAAATAAAATCTGGTTGAGGTGCATCAGTATGGTGAATGACACCACCGCCTAAGCATACCTCTCCTGAGTAAAACACCACACTTTGCCCTGGAGTTACAGCACGTTGTGGTTCATCAAACTCAACTCGAATACCATTTTCTGTATGTTCGTCACGATAAATTGTACACGCTTGGTCAGGCTGACGATAACGAGTTTTTGCTGTGCATCGGAAACCCGTAGTTGGGATCTCTTGTTCACCTGCAACCCAATCAATCGCTTCACTCCAAAGTTGTTTACTTTGCATAAGTGGATGCTCATGACCTTGTCCAATGACGAGACGATTGTTGGCAATGTCTTTGTGAAGTACGAACCATGCACCTTCTTGCGCACCTTTCATACCACCGATACCGATGCCACCGCGTTGACCGAGCGTATAGTACATTAAGCCGTGATGTTCACCAACTTCTTTGCCGTTGTCTAAGACAATTTTTCCAGCTTGAGCAGGAAGATATTGTTTAAGAAAGTCGGTAAATCGACGTTCACCAATAAAGCAAATACCAGTTGAGTCCTTTTTCTTCGCTGTTGCTAAATCAAGTTGTTCAGCAATGCGACGAACTTCTGGCTTTTCGATTTCACCGACAGGGAACAGCGTCTTATTGATTTCACGACCATGCACTGCATGTAAGAAATAAGTCTGGTCTTTATTATTATCCACACCACGTAATAATGGTGCATAGGTTTCACCACGAGAGTTTTGCGTGCTTACACCACGACGTGCATAGTGACCTGTTGCAATAAAGTCTGCACCCAAAGTCATAGCATGGTCGAGGAACGCACGGAACTTAATCTCTTTATTACATAGAATATCTGGGTTGGGAGTACGACCTGCTGCATATTCAGCTAAGAAATGCTCAAACACACGATCCCAATATTCCATGGCAAAGTTTGCGGTGTGCAGTTTAATTCCAATCTTGTCTGCAACGGCTTGCGCATCTGCTAAATCTTCAAGGGCTGTGCAGTATTCCGTACCATCATCTTCTTCCCAGTTTTTCATGAAAAGACCTTCAACTTGATATCCTTGTTGAAGTAAAAGCGCGGCAGAAACAGAGGAGTCTACACCACCAGACATACCGACGATGACACGTTGTTGCATCTAATTAAGCATCCAAATGAGAAGTTAATGAGGGAGAGAAAGGGTGCTCATAAATAAGCGATAAAGGATATTTCTTACCAGCGAGGGCATCTTCAATTACTTTTAAAACTAATGGGCTTCGCGCACGAGCGGATTCTTGCAGCTCTTCTAAACTCATCCAAACTGCACCGACAATATCGGTATCTAGTTGTGCATTTCCCTCAACCGAGGTGACATGTGCCAAGAAGCAAAAACGATAATATGTGCGATCTGGAAACATGGGAGGGGTATAGGTATAGATACCAAGCAAATGATCTATTTCTACATGATGACCTGTTTCTTCTAAGGTTTCACGGATCGCTGCTTCAATAATCGTTTCACCGCATTCGACATGACCAGCAGGTTGATTAAACACGGTATGTACAAAGCCTTCGCTGTGTTCTTCAACAAACAGAAAACGTCCGTCTTTTTCAACTACAGTGGCGACTGTGACATGAGGTGTCCAAGCGGTCATAGAAAGCACCATGATTTTAAAAAACGTATTCTACAAAATTTGAGAGTTTTTGGCTATGGTGGCTGAATCATAGATTTAGCCACTAACTGCTTTAATCAGGTTTAATTTTACTATTAATAAATTTTCGTAGTCTCTTTGCCGATTGGCATGCTGGATCAGTATCACCATGTTTACAACTATAATTGAGAACATTTAAAGCTTTTTTATAATTAGGTTCAGTATTTTCCTCAGAAATTAATTGGTCTGCAAACATGGTGCATCCCCAAGGATCGCGCCAGTCACAAGTTTTCTCAAATGTTGAAAAAATACACTTCTTTTGTTCAGTGGTTAAGTGTTTTTTGTAGTCCAACATTCCAGCTGCCCTATTGGTACAGCCAGAGGCGATGCCAAGCTCACAACTTCTTTGAAATACTTGTTCGGCTGGAAGTTTATAATTTGCTTCTTGTAATGATAACGCCACTAAATAACAGGCCACTGCATCATTTTCCACACAAGACTGATAGCATTTAAATTTATTGTTTTCACAAGTAGATATTATATCTCTGTATGAATTTGATAGAGGAGTTTGTTGAGATGGAGATGTATAGGCTGGGCATTTATTTAAATTATTAGTAAAAATTTGATGATGCTTTAAATCACTTGCTATGAAACTCAATGAAGCTACTTCAGTTGTTGCATAATGAGAATCGGTACTCATGATTTCACTATCAGATTTATAGTGAGAGCATGAAGTTAAGATATTAATCGTTAATATAGATAAACCCAAATATATTGTTGTTCTATTCATAATCATCCGTGGTTTTCGTTAATATTATAAACAGAATTAATAAATTAGTTTTGTTTATAATCATTCTTCACTTTTACATAATTTTGCGCTGAATAAGGTAAAAATGCTTTTTCTTTATCTGTGAGAGGGCGGACTTGCTGGACTGGGCTACCCACATACAAATAACCACTTTTTAAGACTTTACGTGGCGGCACAAGACTACCAGCACCAATCATGACATCATCTTCAATAATCACGTCATCTAAAACAACGGTATTAATGCCGATCAAGACACGATTGCCAATAGTACAACCATGTAAGGTCACATGATGACCTACAGTCACATCATCACCAATTACTAAAGGTGAACCATTTGGTTTGGATTGATTTTTATGACTGACATGTAACATACAATGATCTTGTACGTTACTATTTTTACCAATCTGAATCGAATTGACATCACCGCGAATTACGGCAAAAGGCCAAACTGAAACATTTTCAGCTAATTTGACATCCCCGATGACCACAGACATTTCATCAATATAACAACTCGTATCAATATGAGGGTAATGATCTAAATAAGGGCGAATATTTTTAGCCATGAGAAAATACAATAAATAATTTGCATGAATTATAAAATAAAAAAGCATTCATACTAAATAGCATGAATGCTTGATTAGCTTGTTTACTCTAAGAATTAGAATAAGTTGCTAAGGAACTGTTTGATATGGTCGATTATACGAGCAAAGAAGCCTGCTTCTTCAACAGGTTTTAATGCAACTAGTGGTTTTTCAGCAATCACTTTTCCATCAAGACTTGCAACTAATTTACCTACAACTTGACCTTTAGCCAAAGGTGCATTCAGTTTTGGTTGAACGACGATTTGAGTTTTGATTTTATCAGCTTGACCTTTAGGCATAGTTACGTTGAAGTTTTCAGCCAAACCGATTTGAACTTCATCTTCTTTACCAAACCATACTTTTGCTTTTGCTAAAACTTGATTTGCTGGTTGAACATTAGCAGTTTCAAAGTTTGCAAAACCCCAAGCCAATAATGTACGAGTTTGGCTCGCACGTTCATTCATGCTTGGTGTACCAAAAATCACAGAAATCAAACGCATAGGACCACGTTTGCTTGATGTTGTTAAACAGTAACCAGCTTCTTCAGTATGACCTGTTTTTAAACCATCTACACTTGGGTCTGTGTAGAGAAGGGCATTACGGTTACCTTGTTTGATACCGTTAAATGTAAATTCTTTTTCAGAGTAAATTGGGTAATACTTTGAGCTGTCTTTGATAATATGCTGAGCAAGAACTGCCATATCTTTTGCAGTTGAGTAATGACCATCAGCAGGCATACCTGTTGAGTTTATAAAGTGTGTATTTACCATTCCAACGCGTTTAGCTTCTTGGTTCATCATGTGGGCGAATGTACCTTCATTGCCCGCAATATGTTCAGCCATTGCTTTAGAAGCATCATTACCTGATTGGATGATAATACCGCGAAGCATTTCTAGAACAGTTGCTGTTCCATTAAGCGGTACATACATACATGATTCTGTACTACTTCCACGACACCACGCAGATTCATTCATGCGTACTTGTTCGTTTTCAGTCAATTCCCCCTTCAAAAGTTTCTGCTCAATGATGTAGCTTGTCATCATTTTAGTCATTGAAGCAGGTGCAAGTTTTTCATTTTCATTTTTTGCAGCGAGAATCTGTCCTGTCTCATAATCCATTAATACATAGGATTTATTATTTAGTTCTGGTGGAGCAGATAGGACAGTTGCTGCATATGAAAAGCTTGGCAAAAGTAATAATGCAGCAAGAGCGCTTTTTTGATTCATTCTAGATCGTTCCAATATCTTGTGTGAAGCAGAAGAGCCTAGCATTTTAGGACAAAGCAAAGCCGACTTCTATGGGGGAAGTCGGCTTTTTAACACAGTATTGTAACGAATCGGTTACTTAGAATAATAATTTCGAACATCGTCGCAAATTTGGCGATTATCTTCATCAGATGCGGCTTTTGCATCATTACGTGCTTCTGTCAAAGCAGCCTGAAAATCTTTACTTTTTGCGCGCTTATTGAGTACATCAACAGCTTTTGGATCATTATCTAAATAGGCTTTAACAAGATTGTCGTAGGCTTTATTAAACTTAAGATCTTTGCCGATTAATGGAGGGCAAATTTCAGAAAGCACATAAATTGCAGCTAACTCTTGTTGAGTGACATTTTCTGAGGTCGGAGTAACTTCAATTTTTTCGGTTTCTGATTTTTTTTCTGCTGCATAAGTGGTTGCAGAAAATGCAGTAGACGCTAAGAGAAATGATAAACCCAGTGTTTTTAAAACATTTTTAGTCATAAGAAATCAAACTCAAAAACAAGACTTAAAGAATTTGAATAACTTATAGCATAACTGGGATTGAAATTTGTATCTTTGCTGTAGAAACAATGGAGAAAATGTGATCTTAAATCTGAGAAATAAAACCACATTTACCTATATCAAAACTTATTCTTCGAAATTAAGGACATCTTCACATACTGATTTCTGTTCTGATTTCTCAACTTCTGTTGCAGCAGAACGTGCATCTTTGAGCAGACTTTGAAATTCAGCATCTTTTTGTAAGCTGTCTATAGATGCAGTCTTGTCCGAGTAGTTACTTAAATAAGAACCGACCATCTTTTTAATGTTTTGGTCAAATTTAGCATTCTTACCGATGAGGTTTGGACACATTTCGATAAGTACTTGTGCATTTGCAATATCATCTTTGATTAATGCATCTGCTTCTTTGACTGAAACCGCTTCGTCAGCAAATGCTACAGATGCTGCTACAAGTGTGAAACTCACCCCAAAAAATCGAATAAAATTAGATAAATGTCTCATGGCAATGTAAATTTCTAATACTAAGAAGTTATAAATATATATAATTCAATGAATAATTCAATTGAAAAAACTCCCTAGTAATATTTGAAGAGACTGGAATTTAGTGAATATTTTGATTGCAAATGATGATGGTGTTTTTGCCCCAGGACTACAAGCTTTAGCGCAGGCCTTGAAGCCATTAGGTCGAGTGGTTGTGGTTGCACCTGAAAGTGAGCGGAGTGGTTATTCTAGTGCTTTGACATTAGATCGTCCTTTGCGACCAGTTCAAATCTCTGAAGACGTCTGGGCAGTGAATGGAACGCCTGCGGACTGTGTTTATTTGTCAATGAATGGTCTATTTGATTTTGAATTTGATCTGGTTGTGAGTGGTATCAATAGCGGTGCAAATCTTGGTGATGATGTATTGTACTCAGGTACGGTAGGAGCTGCATTTGAAGGACGGTTAATGAAACATCCTGCGATTGCTGTTTCTTTGGCAGGTTCAAATGTTCGATCATATGAACACCCTCAGCATTATGCGCAAGCAGCACAATGGGTCCATGACTTTATTGCAAATGGATTACCTATTTTACCACCTCGTCATATTTTTAATATTAATATTCCAGATGTGGCTCAAATCCAAGGTACAAAAGTGACGTATCAAGGGCGAAGAGCGCAATCTAAACCTGTAAGTAGTCATGTTGACCCCCGAGGAAGACAAGTTTATTGGATTGGATTAGCTGGAGAGGCAGTAACTGATCCTCAGGCTGTTTCTAGCAATATTCAATCAGATTTTTTTGCAGTGTCGAATGGTTATGTCAGTGTTACTCCAATTCAAATGGATGCAACGAACTACGCGATTTTAGATAATTTACATGTTCTTGTTAATGGTTAGCGGTTGCTATGTTATAACTTTGTGAATATAGAAAGTGAGAACTCGTTTTTTTTCACTTTTTTGATACTCTTAGGCGCAAATATAATTCAGGTTTCGATGAGGGTGAAGATGCATTCAAACCAAGTCTCGATTTTTCTAACAAAGAAAATGATTAAAACAATCCTATTGTCTTTATCAGTAGCAACGACAGTAATTGTGACGGGGTGTGCATCTAAACCGCAATATAAAGGTGGCGCACGCTACGTGAATGCACCTAATTACTATACAGTGCGTTCAGGGGATACACTGAGTGGGATCGCAAACCGCTATGGTTTGAACTACTTAGATATTGCTGCACTGAATGATATTGCAGCTCCGTATCGAATTTATGTGAATCAGTCACTAAGACTTAAAGGCTCAGTCAGTCAGCGTACTACGTCGACGCAGGCGATCACTCAAGCAACTCCTATCCAACGTCAAACGATTAATTTACCGACTCAACAGCCAGTTGTACCAAAAACACCTGTTATTACGCCAACACCTGTCAATCCACCAACTGCTTCAACTTTAGCATCGGGTTTACGCTGGGTAAAACCTAGCAACGGTCCTGTGATTCAAGGTTTTAATCTGGCAAGTAATGTCAAAGGGACCCGTTATGGTGGAAATGAGGGTGATCCAGTCTATGCAGCAGCAAATGGTCAAGTTGTATATGCAGCGGATGGTCTAAAAGAATACGGCAACTTGGTTCTGATCAAGCACATTGATGGTTACATTACTGCTTATGCACATAACAGTAAAATGTTGGTGAAAAGCGGTGACAATGTGACAGCTGGTCAAAAGATTGCTGAAATGGGTTCTTCAGGAGCGACTAGAGTCATGCTGGAATTCCAAGTTAGATTAGATGGTAAACCTGTTAATCCAACCACTGTTTTACCTAACTAAATATACATCATTATTTGTTTAACAAACTTTCAACAAATTGTTAAGAATCTCTAGTCTAGGAGTAGACTTCTCTGTATACTCATATTGATTGCTTTAATTAGAACAATAAGCATATTAATAATTTGAGAGGGAAGTCTATGCTAGATCAGTTGCGTGCAATGGGGGTTTTTGCGTGCGTTGTTGAAAAAAGTTCATTTAGCGGTGCTGCTAGAGAACTGGGAATTACAACAAGCGCAGTCAGTCAACAAATCCGTTCTTTAGAACAAGATATGGATGTGACTTTGCTTCATCGTTCTACACGAAAATTAAGCCTTACAGAAGCGGGTCAAGCATTCTTTTTAAGCTGTCAAGAAATGCTTGCAGCAGCAGAGCGTGGCAAAATTCGCATCAATGAATTGCGCGATGATTTAGTCGGTGACTTACGTATTGCAACGACACCAGAACTCGGTGCGCTTCATGTTATTCCAGCACTTTCTCACTGGATGTCTGCACACAAAGCACTTGCAATCCATTTTGAAGCCGATCATCGTTATATTGATTTAATTGAAGAGCGAATTGATATTGCAATCCGCATGAGTCTCAAAATTGATGATCATCAGTTAACAGCAGTGCCATTAGCACGAGTTGATCAGGTACTTGTTGCTTCACCAAGTTATCTAAATCAAGCTCCTCCGATTTCGAGACCAGAAGATTTACGTCATCATGAATTGTTGCCAGTGACTTTAATGCAAAATTATCAGCATTTCTCATTTCGTCATGGTTTAAGTGGGGAAGTGGTAAATATCGATATGAAAACACGCTTAAGTACAAATAATGTGTTTGTTGCAAAATCTTTGTGCCAGCAAGGGCATGGGATCGCGCGTATTCTATACATGGATATTCAAAAAGAGTTAGTGAATGGGTCTTTAGTTGAGGTATTACCTGATTGGAATATGCCAGCATATACCTTACATGCATTGACCTCGAAACGTGAACAATATCCAATGAAAGTCCATCGCTGTATAGATGCCTTAAAACAATATTTTGCTCAGCTTCCTGGTGGGCGTTCCTTGCAGGGCGTGGCCTAAATAAAAAAGCCATGTTCTCATCAGAACATGGCTTTTTTCATCTTATTTTTTCTTGTGTTTACGCAGCGATTTTAAGTTTTTCGCTTGTGCGGTTGATTCTTCAGCTGCTTTTGAATCTACTTCATCTTTTTTGGTTTTTTTACGCTTTTTCTTTTTCTTTGGTTCATCATCTTCTACAGCTTCACCATCTTCAATCGCTTGCCAATACTCAAGTTGTTCCATCACGGCAGCATAGATTGAGTTTTTGCTATATCGACCTTTTTTGTCTAGTGTTCCAACAGGACGGGCCATCAGGATTTCTAAAGCTTGGTCAATCGTGTCAATTGCATGAACATGGAATTGACCACTATTAACAGCATCAATAACGTCTTGGCGTAGCATTAGATGTTGCATGTTTTGACGAGGGATAATAACCCCTTGCTTACCTGTTAGTCCTTGCAATTTACAAGCATCATAAAAACCTTCAATTTTGGCATTTACGCCGCCGATAGGTTGTACTTGTCCTAGTTGGTTCATAGAGCCTGTGATAGCCCAAGACTGATCAATTGGGATTTGACAAATAGCCGAAATTAAAGCAGAAAGTTCGGCAACTGTTGCGCTGTCGCCATCAACTTGTCCATAACTTTGTTCGAATGCAAGAGCAGCAGAGAAGTGTAGGATCTGTTCACGACCAAAATGAGCTTTAAGGAAACTAGCCATGAGGAGTACGCCTTTTGCGTGTAGAGAACCACCAAGTTCTACACTTCGCTCAATATCTAGAATATCTCCACCACCTTGATAGACAGAAGCTGTTAAACGTGATGGGAGACCAAACTCAACATCAGCATAATGAATAACAGATAGGGCATTAATTTGACCTAAGCGATGCCCCGAAGTCTCAATTAATTGAGTACCTCGTGATAAGTCTTGCCAATAAAGCTCTCGTAAATAACCCAAACGGTATTGGCGATGATGTAATGCTTGATTGACGTGTTGATCTGTTACGATTTTATCACCACTCTTAAAAGCGTGATGATGTGCTTCACGAATCAAATCACCCAGTGTCGAAGCATGAAGCGATAAGGAGCTTTGATCTTCAGCTTGACGACTAGAGTCAGTTAACAGTGCAGCGAGAGCAGAACGATCAAAAGGTAAAAGTTTATCTGCTTGAACATAGTCAGCAATAAGTTGCATATATGCTTGTTCGTTGCTGTCATTACGTTGTAATGTATCTGTAAAATCAGCACGAATTTTAAATACACTGCCAAGTTCTGGTTCTACTTCTAAAATTTCATAATAAATTTCAGGTTCAGCCAGTAATACGACTTTAATATCTAGTGGAACAGCGGCAGGTTCAATCGAAATACTACCTGTCAATGTCAGCATGTGTTCCAAAGACGATAGTTTGAGTTGCCCTGACTTTAATGCGCGTTTTAAACCTTGCCAAGCGTAGGGTTGTTCCAGCAATTGCTCAGCTTCAAGCATAAGGAAACCACCATTTGCATGGTGCAATGAGCCTGGACGAATTAATGTAAAATCTGTCGTAATTGTGCCGTTGTGAGTGAGCTGCTCGACATGCCCAAGTAAGTTGTAATGCGTCGGGAAGTCTTCAAAAATAACAGGAGCACCACTGTTCGGTTTATTGGCAATGATGACATTGGCTTGATATCTTGAAGGAACGCGATTGAACAAAGCAGGCGTGAAATCATCTTCCTCTTGTTCTAAGATCAGTTCAACGTTTTCAATAACATCTTCAGCGTAATGCTTTAAATATTCTTCTAAACCTTTAACGTCTTTATTTTTATTTAAAATTTGTTCCATGCGAGGTAGAACAACTTGTGCTGCGATATCTCTATTTAAAAGTGAAACTTTATCTCGAGCATCATCTTCAAGATCGCCTAGATGTAAGCCTAAACGCTCTAATTTTTTCTCCATATAGCGGATATTAGAGCTTAGTTCAGAACGTTCTTTTTGGCTTAAAGCATCAATATCATGCTGTGTTAATTCTTGATATTCATTGTCGATCAATTGCATCGGCACGAAAACATGCTTGTCATTTCTTGAAATGAGTTTTAAGTCGAGTTCTGCGCCTTCTTTGGTTAATTCGGACAGCGCTTGTTGTTGTACATCACCCGTGTCTTGACGAATACGTTCAATTCGATTGTGATAGGTCTCTGCACTAAAGCGACGTTCTAATTGTTTAAGAATGGTTTGCCAAGTTTGTTGAAGTGCTGCTTGGAACTTTACGCCTTGTCCAGCAGGGAAGCGTAGTGCGATGGGTTGTCTAGGGTTTTTAAAATTATTTACATACACCCAATCATCAGGTGTTGGCATCGTTTTGGCATGCTGTTGCAGTAAACGTTTAATCATCGTTCGTTTGCCAAGTCCAGCAGTTCCGACAGCAAAAATATTGTAACCTGAATAAGGCAGAGAGATTCCAGCTTCAACAGAGGCACGTGCTCGATCTTGCCCTAAAAAATTGTTGAGCGGTTTGATTCGTTTCGTCGAATTCGGAATTTTGAGTAGGTCTGGAACATGAGTGAGTTGTTCCGAAGCTAGCGAAGTTCTTTTTAATGTTTCTTGTATATCCGTCTGGTCAAAAGCGCTTGGAAAGGTATTTAAATTTGCTGTAGTTGTGTTTGTTGGTGTTAAAGAAAGTGCAGTTGCAGTCATTTGATCAAGTTTTTGGGTCACTATTGATATCCAACAAATAAACGATAATTGAAATTAGAACTATAGATGCATCTAAACATATCTCATGACTTGCGAACAAATATAAATGGTGTGATTCATCATTTAACATTTGGTGTCAATTGGGACGTATATCGCAGATGTTTAGAAGTATTTATAACTTCTGTTAAAGGTATACAGTTTTAGGTCTAAAGATCAAGCGAACTTGTGTTTTTTATCGACAAAACAAAACAATGGTTGCACAAAGCAACTTGCAAGCGAACACAAGAAACGATTGAATAGGCACATTCAGGCATGTTCATGGAAAATAATAACCAATGACAACACAAACCACAGGTTGGGCATCTGCATTTAAAGCATTTTTAGATCGCCGTGCTTTGATTATGTTATTTTTAGGTTTCTCAGCGGGGATACCGATTTTACTCATTTTTTCTAGCTTATCTTTATGGCTAGGTGAGGCAGGAATTGAAAAAAGCGCAGTAACTTTTTTTAGTTGGGCTGCATTAGGCTATTCTTTTAAATTTGTTTGGGCACCATTAATTGATGAGTTGCCTGTCCCATTTCTAACACGCACATTAGGGCGACGTCGAGCATGGCTATTAATTGCACAGTGTTTAATTATATGTGCGATTTGTATCATGGCATTTTCAGACCCAGCTCTTGGTCAAAGTTATATTATTCAAATGGCGGTTGGGGCAGTATTACTTGGCTTTTCCGCAGCTACGCAAGATATTGTGATTGATGCCTATCGTATCGAGTTAGCTGAAACAGAAATGCAAACTGTCTTAGCATCGACATACAATGCAGGTTATCGCATCGGAATGATTGTTGCTGGTGCTGGTGCATTATTTCTTGCGGCTTACTTAGGAACTGCCAAGGGGAATTATATCTACGAAGCTTGGAAGTATACTTACTTAGCCATGGCAGCAGTCATGAGTGTCGGGATCATCACTACTCTAAGTATTCGTGAACCACAAGTAAATCGAATTTATAAAGATTATAAAAAGACAGATTATTATCGTTTGGTATTGGTGTTTTTTGTTGCTGTTGCAAGTTTTGTCGTGAGCTATATCTATTCAGGTAATCTCACAATTTACATCACCACTTCGGCTGAGATTAAAGATACCGCAGCTTTATTTGGTTTAGAAGCGCTTCGCTTTTTGACCGCAACAGCAGTCGCTTTATTGGTTGGTTCTGGGTTAGTAAAAGCTGGTGTCGTAAATCAGCAGATGGCGAAAGAAACATGGGTTGCGCCGATTCTTGATTTCTTCAAACGCTACGGTCTGAAACTCGCTTTAGTATTATTACTGCTTATTGGTTTTTTTAGAATTTCAGACATTATTGCTGGCGTCATTTCAAATGTTTTTTATCAGGACTTGAATTTTACTAAAGAGCAAATTGCTGAAGCAGTAAAAATATATGGTGTTTTATTTAGCCTTGTCGGTGGCTTTCTTGGGGGCTTGTTGGCACAGCGAATGAATATTATGAAGTTAATGTTTGTTGGTGCTGTTTTAGCCAGTTCTACCAATTTGATTTTTATCGGCTTGGTAAACTCAGGCAAACCTTTAGCTCAGGTTGGGGTACAAATCGCAGATAAACACTATCAAGTAGATACGGATGAGGTGGGGTATTGGAAATTATCTGTACCAAGTGAACAGTTATTAAAAGCAAAAGATATCCAAGTTACTAGTCAATATCAGCAAGAAGCGGACTCAAAGTATCAATTAACAGTTCCATATCTGATTGCATCACAAAAGCCTCAGATTCAAATATTACCAATGAGTGGTAATGATCAACTTAGCTCAAATGACTTAAAGCAAAGTTTAGTTATTAAAGGTCAGCTTGCTGGCGTAAATGTTGATACATTAGACACAGAGCGTCCAGTTGTCATTATGGTTGACGATAAAGAAATTGTAGCTAAAATTGATCCTCATGGAATATTCACTGGAGCAGTTGATGGGAAGGTTTTATTAAACTCTCCAACGAAGTTAGTTAAAGCTTCCGTTAATTTTAAAAACAACGACCAAACTGAATTAGCTACAAGTAGACCTTATTTTATTGATACAGCAACACATCCAGATTCCGCTTTAGATATGGATGTTCAGCCAGTGCAAGTAATCCAACCAGATCAAAAAAGCTCAGTTGAACTTTCTGGTAAAGTCATTAAAAGCTACAGTACCTTATGGTTATATTTGGCGATTATTATGGATAATTTAGCATCTGGATTGGCTGGTGCAGCATTCATTGCTTTTTTATCGAGTTTAACCAGTGTTTCATTTACAGCGGTTCAATACGCAATTTTTAGTTCTTTAATGACATTAACGCCAAAACTATTGGGTGGTTATTCAGGAACAATTGTGAGTAATATTGGTTATCCAAATTTCTTTTTAATGACGACTTTAATCGGTATTCCGATTCTAATTTTAGTGGTTTGGGTTGCGAAATTATTACGTGATCATGAACGAAACCAAACAACACAACAGACAGGTGAATAAATATGCGCATGTTACATACAATGCTACGAGTCGGTAATTTAGAACAATCTCTCAAGTTCTATACTGAAGTGCTTGGTATGCAATTACTTCGCAAACGTGATTACGAAGAAGGACGTTTTACACTCGCGTTTGTGGGTTACGGTGATGAGCAGAACAACACGGTTCTTGAATTAACTCATAATTGGGATACATCTGGTTATGATTTAGGCAATGCTTATGGTCATATTGCGATTGGTGTTGATGATGCTTATAAAGCATGTGAAGAGATTAAAGCTCGTGGCGGTAAGGTCGTCCGTGAAGCTGGGCCAATGAAAGGTGGTGTGACGGTCATTGCTTTTGTTGAAGATCCAGATGGCTACAAAGTTGAACTTATTCAACAAGATCAGAATGCAAGAAATAATTAGTTTTAATGAGTTAGACTGAGGTCTAATTATTTAAAAACTAGATTTATTTATAGAGCTCAGTATGATGGTTTGATCAAATGGTCAACAATATCATATTGGGCTTTTTTATTATTTTGAGGGTATGTCAGGGAAAGAATTATGTTGAAGTTATTAGCACTAGATCGCTTTACGATTTTATTGGTACTCATGGTCTTATTAGCCACATTGTTACCTATATCAGGTCAGTTTGCTTATTATTTTAATATTTTAACGACAGTCGCAATAGCCATTCTTTTCTTTTTACATGGTGCAAAATTATCACGTGAAGCTGTCATAGAGGGAATGTTGCATTGGAGAATGCATGCCTTAGTCTTTATTTTTACTTTTTTGATTTTCCCATTGATTGGACTTTTGTCGAGACCTGTTTTAGAACCAGTATTGGGGCAACAGTTATATTGGGGCTTTTTGTTTATGTGTTTCTTACCTTCCACGGTTCAGTCTTCGATTGCATTTACGTCTATGGCTAAAGGGAATGTAGCGGGTGCAGTGTGCAGTGCTTCCTTTTCTAATATTATAGGCATGTTTATCACACCGATTTTGGTCAGCTATTTTATCTTAGGGCAAAGTCAACATGATTTTGACCCGACAAAATCAATTGTACAAATTACATTATTGCTGCTTGTGCCATTTATATTAGGTCAATTATTAAGACCATTTATTTTCCCACAAATGCGTAAATTTCCCAGCGTTGTAAAGGTTTTTGATCAGGGTTCAATCCTCATGGTTGTTTATGGCGCATTTAGTAGCGCAGTTGTCGCTGGTCTATGGCAACAAGTAAGTGGAATTACATTGATTTATTTAACACTGGCATGTTCAGTTTTACTTACCGTAGTAATGTTACTTGCATTGTATTTGCCTAAATGGTTGGGATTCAATCAGGCGGATCAAATTACGATTTTCTTTTGTAGTTCTAAAAAAACTTTAGCGAGTGGTGTTCCAATGGCTCAAATTCTTTTTATTGGGCAGCCTTTGGGGATGATTGTATTACCCATCATGATTTTCCACCAAATTCAGTTGATGGTTTGTGGAGTAATTGCGAATCATTGGTCAAAATCAATGCAGGAATAGTTCGCAAAATATAATTTATTCGCGTATAATCTGCGCCACTTGTTGGCTTTGCTCTGACCTAAGATGTCTCGGTGAGTCAAAAGAAATGGTCTGTTGTGGTATTGATCTGCGAGTATTAAAACTCTGCTTTCCTCATCTTGAGAGTGATCAATTGCGATAACAGCTTAAGCCTTTCTTACTAAATAGGAGCATCGACCATGCGCGCCGATATTCACCCTAAATACGAAAAATTAGTTGCTACTTGCTCATGCGGTAACGTAATCGAAACTCGTTCTGCACTTGGTAAAGAAACTCTTTATCTTGATGTATGTTCAGCTTGCCACCCATTCTATACTGGTAAACAAAAGAATGTAGATACTGGTGGTCGTATCGACAAGTTCAAACAACGTTTCTCTGGTATGTCACGTTCTATCAAACGTTAATATCAAGAAATACAAAAACGGGCTATATGCCCGTTTTTTGTTGTCTCTAAAGCCTCTCCTTTGTATAAGGAGAGGCTGGTAGATTTCTATTGATCTTGTACGTCAGTTAAACGATCAAGTTTCTTTTGGAAGTAGTTGCCTTGTAAGAAGCGGGCTTCAACATTCCAAGCATTTGCGAATAAATTCATATCATTTAAATCAGTCAGTAAAATTTCTACAGATTTCATACCGATGAAATTCAGAATTTTTTCCTGTAATTTTGCCATGTCTTTCTCGCTAGCTAACATCTTGGAAAGTTTGCTATGTAGGCATAAATATTGGGTATCAATTTGCGTAAGAATAGATTCGCTATAAAGTGAATCACCAAAATTGCGTATTGAAATTTCAGCACCGTATTGACGCAGCAGAGCGACTTGCTGTTGAGCTTGAGACAGATTTTGTTGCAGACTATGCTCTGAGAATTGGACAATAAGCGGATGAGCTTGTTTGCTTCCAATAATCGTAAGAAGTTTTGCGACCAATTCAGGTAATTTTTTATCGTTAATTAGAATGTGATGGTTCAAATTAACGATTAGTTTAGCTTTTGGATATTGAGTAATAAAGTTGTGTAGTTGTTTACACGCTTCTACAAGAATCCAGCGGTCAAGTTGTACAGATAACTCAGGATCATCTTTTAAATCGGCTAGATCACTTAAATCAATCCATTGATTATCATGAATAAATCCTGCTGTAACCTCATAGGTATGAGTATGTTGGTCCTGCTTATCATATAGTTGTTGATATTTTAATTGGATCGATCCTGCATCTAGTTTCTGTTTTAACTCTTGTAATAAGGTTAGTTTAACAGAGGTTTGAATATGTTCGGTTGTAAGACCGATATCGGCATCTATCTTTTGACTATTGAAAACAGGAAGTGGTGTAGCAAAAGCTTTTGAGAGTAATTGTTCAAAAGCAGTTTCATTTGAAATTGGTTGATTTAACTCACAATATCCTAATTTTAATTGGAGTGGAAAGGTGTGATTATCTGTTACAAGAAGTTGAGGTTTTTGTAGACCATTTAAACCAATCAATAATGAGTTTAATACTTCTTTGGATTCAGCTTGGATTAAGCCAGCATAGAGTGCTGTTTCAATTTGATGAATTGGGACGTTGACTTGTTCTTTAATGAAATTTTGAATATTTGAAAAATAAGACTTTGTTCCACGCCAATCAGATTGAAAAACTTCATTTGGACAATGATTTAAGCCAAATAAAACTAAGGCATTTACATTTGCAGGATGATTGTTAAGATGGCGATTAATTTGTTGTAAAGATGAATTTAAACTTGAAAGTTTTTCTGCTGGAGCAATCGTTACAGTAGGCGTGACTGTAGTTGGTTCGGATTTTTGTGTGGCTTGAGAAGGACATTCGATATTGAGTTGAATTTCATCATCATTTCCAGATGGTAAAAACTCTACATGTAATGGATTGTTTTTTACATTTGAATTGAGTGTTTTGATCTCAAAGCGAGCATGTTCAAATTGACCTTGAGAAATCTTCTTGAAGCGTAGTTTAAATTGAGCCAAATCTTCAGGTTGTAAAACATCTAGTAATGGTAAACCAATCAAATCATCTTCATTCTCGAAACCAAAAAGAGTCGCATACTCTTTGTTGGCACTGAAATGAATTCCTTCTTGTAATACTGCGACCGCTTTATGAGTTTCTGCAACTAAAGATTGTGCTTGTGTTTGTGCGGCTTCCAATTCATTCAATAGACGATGTTCAGCTTGTACCAATCGACTATATGATAAAGCACGAATGATGCTGATATAAAAATGATCAGGGGATTTTAAACTAAGAACATCATAGATGCCTTTGTGAATATAGTTTTGATATTGTTGCGCATCGAAGTCTTCTGGTTCAAGCAATAAAACGGGCAAATTAGGCTGTGATGATGCTTGAATCAAAGAGAGAGTTTGTTCGATTTTTAAATCGTAAGCCCGACCAAAAATCACCATATCCCAAGGTAGATTCAGTTGCTTTTCAAATGTTTTAAAATCATCCAATAGACAAGCTTGGACTTGATGTTCTTGTGCAGAAAATAATTGCAAAATTTGATTATAACGAAGTTGGTTATCATCAATAATTAATAAGCGTGTTTCAGTACGTTTTAACTTTTTAGAGAGTAAAGAATTTCTCACTTCAATGCTTCCCATAAATCTTGATCATTTGTATCCATATTCTTTTGTGCCATAAATTTTTGAAGACTAGGTTCATCTTCTTCATTGAGCAATTCGAAATCAAACTGGACAAAACTTTGGGTAATTAACTGTGCTGTTAATAAGTACACTTTTACTTCCTCTTTCCCCAATCGTAAATGAACAGCTTGCTGTTCTCTGAAAATTTGCGAACCTGGCAATATGATTGTTGTTTTTGTTTCATCCAGATTCTGATTTTTTAAAATAAGTGCAGGGTGGTAATTACTCACATGGCGGTCAGATTGAATGCGTACTGCACATGGGAAAATATCTTGTGCTAAAACCTCTAAACCGAGTTCAAGGCTTTTTTCACTGGATTGTTTAAGCCAACGAATAACACCTCCTCGCCAATGACCATGTGAGGTTTCTTTCACCAAGATATATTCACCAGTCCGAAGGTTTTTAGGTGCTTCAGTCGTCCATTTAATACGATATCCATTTACACTAATATCAAGAATGTCTGCTTGATAAACTGCTTTACTTTCACGGCTTAAACGTTGGATGGAAGATTCTTGATTGTCAGAAGATTCTTTTTTATCCCACGATGACAAAAAGCGAGATTCGCTTTGTAATCCATAGCCATGTTCAAGTTGAAGAGTTTCAGCGAAGTTCTTTGCTTTAGATAGATAGAAATGAGCGGTGAGTAATCCAAAACAAATATGCAACTGCGCAGAGTACTCATAACGCTCGTGACGTCGTTCTGCAGTGGTGCCAAGAATCGTTTGAACATGGAACTTCAGCGCAGGTGTTAAATAGATTTTTTCATTTTTAGAAATATATTCTGCATTTTTGTGAAGTGTTGCAGTGACATGATCTAAAAGACTATTGGTGCTGATGAAAATATTTGGATTAAATCCCGAACTCTGTTTCTTATTATAAATAGGTGGGTGATCTTTACTGGTATCAACTACATATTTGGTTAACTCAGTTTCATTTGGTAATAGTTGCAGCATTTTCGCCCAGTCAAAGCTGCATTGGAATAAAGCTTGAATCTCAGATTGGCGGATTTGATTGGTGTTAAAGATATCTAGCAAAATAAGTTGTGCATAAGCTTGAGCAACATTATTGAGGCTTGGTTTACCTGCTGGTTGTTCCAAAGTAGTATGATGATATTTATGAGTTACAGCTGCATCATAAAGTTGGTGAGCAATGAGCCATTGTCCTGCAACAGGTTCACTATAAAGCATATGTTGCTGATACAGGAGTTGAGTGAGTTGTTGTAATGCTTGGAAAGTCGCTAAGGTTCTTGCAGTCTGGAGATTTTTCTTTTGATTTAATGCAAAAAAAGAAAATTTTTGATGCTCAAGTTGATCGCTACTTCGGCGAACAATATTGATATAAATCGCTGCGAAGTAACAACGCAAAAGCATTGCTAGTTCTATAATGTGTTCATTACGATCAGAGGTGATGACACCTTGATTAAAAAAATTCTTTTCTAGACTACCTAAAACATTTTCGATGGTAGGGTGTAGTGTCTGTATTAAATCAAAACGTAAAGTTTCTGAGCATTCTAATTCACTTAGCTCAAGTAAAGCTGAGAATAATGCTTTAGAGGTATCACCCAATTGCATTATGGCAAGTGTTGAAATCCATTCGTTCAAGCTTTTAGTGTTTGAATCACAAAAACTGAGTTTATCCCTTCTTAAAACAGTGGGAATTTGAAAAATATCCGAAAATGCATTATCCATCATTGTAATCAATCTCAGAACGTTTGAACCCCAAAAAGCGGTGTTTTATTTTTTTCGCCCGCAATTTCCCTTACGAGTTTAGGGACAAGATATCCAGGTAAACTCGCTAAAACATCAGTATATATATGATCTATCTCTGAAGACCTTAAATCAAAATGTTGAGCGCCTTTTACTTTATCTAATACATGAAGATAATAAGGCATTACACGCGCGTCAAATAAACGCAAACTTAAATTATTCAAAATTTCTGCAGAATCATTCACACCTTTGAGTAAAACTGCTTGATTTAGCACTGTAATATGGTGTTCTGATAACTGTAATAACTTTGAACAAGTAAAGTCGTCAAGTTCAGCTGCGTGATTTGAGTGTATCACTACTACAATGCGTAGCCTACTGTTTTTTAATATAGAAATCAGCTCTTCATCGATTCGATTTGGAATAACGACGGGAACACGTGAATGAATTCTCAGAATCTTAATCTGAGGGAGAGATGCTAGACGTTCCAACCAAAGTGATAATTTTCGATTTGATAAAGTTAGGGGGTCTCCACCACTCAAAATAACTTCATTAATTTGTGGATTTTGCTCAATATACTGTTTGATATTAATCCAATCATCATTTTTGGGTAGGTTTTCTTGGTATGGGAAATGGCGACGGAAACAATAACGACAATGAATCGCACATGCACCAGTTAAAGTCAGTAAAAAACGTGATTGATATTTATGTAGAACTCCAGCCATTTGATTAGCTGCTTCTTCACCAAGTGGGTCAGTAACAAATTCGGGATGATCTTCAAGTTCTAAATGATGAGGTAAAACTTGTAGCAATAAGGGATCAAAAGGATCTCCAATGCTCATTTTTCCGACGAATGCGCGTGGAACACGTAATTTGAACTGTTCAGAGGCAAGGATTGCCCCTGATAATAACTGTTCAGTGGATAACTCAAGCAGATTTAACAACTCTAAAGGATCAGTAATTAGATCACTGAGTTGTGATTGCCAGTTTTTCTCTTGATGTAAATAGTTTATCATGCCATACGTTAAAATAGTGTTAGCCTAAAGGCTATTGGCCTAGTCTAGCATTAATAGATTTGAGTTTTAAGTTGGAGTGCGCCTTTCATGGCCTATTATTCTACAAATGATTTTAAAGCTGGCCTTAAGGTCATGCTAGATGGTAACCCATGTTCTATCATGGAAAATGAATATGTAAAACCAGGTAAAGGTCAGGCGTTTAACCGCGTAAAATTACGTAACCTTCGCTCTGGTAAAGTATTAGAAAAAACATTTAAATCAGGTGATTCTTTAGAAGCTGCTGATATTGTAGAAGTAGAAATGGAATACCTCTACAACGATGGCGAAATGTGGAACTTTATGGATCCAGTAACTTTTGAGCAAATCGCTGCTGATAAAACAGCAATGGGCGACGCTGCAAAATGGTTAAAAGATGATTCAAATGAAAAATGTACAATCATGTTATTTAATGGTGTACCTTTAACTGTAAGCCCACCAAACTTTGTTGTGCTCAAAATCGTTGAGACTGATCCAGGTGTACGTGGTGACACTTCTGGCGGCGGAGGTAAGCCAGCGAAACTTGAAACAGGTGCTGTGGTACGTGTTCCATTATTCGTTCAGCAAGAAGAAAGCGTTCGTGTAGATACTCGTACTGGTGACTACCTAGAGCGTGCGTAATCGTTAAACATAAAGTATACGATTATCGAAGGGATGATAAAGAATCATCCCTTTTTTTATGCCAAAGTATTAGATAAATCTATTTTAATAAACGATAAACTCACGAAGATATTTTCTAAAGAAAATATAGGAATGGAAATCCAAATCACCAAAAGTGAAATATTTGAGAGGTTTTGAATGGAGATAACACAAGCAAAAACATCGCTTTCCTCTAAGATTCTATGGAGTTTAGTTGCCATTATCGGGGCAATTTCTTTTGGGATATTGGCGGTGAGTCGCGGTGAGCATGTAAATGCAGTTTGGTTGGTTCTCGCTGCTGTCTGTGTATATAGCATTGCATATCGGTTCTATAGTTTATTTATCGCAAACAAGGTTTTTGAATTAAACCCAAGGCGATTAACCCCAGCTCATCGTTTAAACGATGGTTTGGATTATGTTCCTACCAATAAATACGTATTATTTGGGCATCATTTTGCGGCGATTGCTGGTGCTGGTCCTTTAGTGGGACCAATTCTAGCGGCTCAGATGGGTTATTTACCAGGAACAATTTGGTTGCTCGTCGGTGTTGTGATTGCAGGTGCAGTTCAAGATTTTCTTGTGCTGTTTATCTCCACACGTCGTGATGGTCGTTCATTAGGTGAAATGGCAAAGCAGGAATTGGGTACTTTTGCTGGTGTTATCGTCATGCTAGGTACATTGGGCGTGATGGTGATTATTCTTGCAGTACTTGCACTGGTTGTGGTCAAAGCATTAGCTCATAGCCCTTGGGGTGTATTTAGTATTGCTGCAACGATTCCTATTGCATTATTTATGGGCGTGTACATGCGTTATCTTCGCCCAGGTAAAATTGCAGAAGTCTCTATCATTGGTTTCGTCTTAATGATGGCCGCGATTGTTTTTGGTGGTGATGTCGCAAAAGATCCGTATTGGGGACAGTTATTTACCTTAAGTGGAACGCAATTGACATGGGCATTAATCATTTATGGATTTATTGCATCAGTCTTACCAGTTTGGTTACTGTTAGCACCACGTGATTATTTATCAACATTTCTTAAAATTGGTGTAATTGCTGGCTTAGCAATCGGTATTGTCTTTGCAATGCCTGATTTGAAAATGCCTGCGGTTACGCATTTTGTGGATGGTACAGGACCTGTTTTCGCAGGGACATTATTTCCATTTCTATTTATTACGATTGCTTGTGGTGCCATTTCTGGTTTCCATGCGCTAGTTTCTTCTGGTACAACACCTAAGCTCGTCGATAACGAAATAAATATTCGTATGATCGGTTATGGCGGAATGTTGATGGAATCTTTTGTCGGCATTATGGCAATGATTTGTGCGACTGTACTTGATCCAGGAATCTATTTTGCGATCAATGCTCCTGCAGCAGTGCTGGGTACAACGGTTGATACGGCTGCTGAAGCTGTTCGTAATTTAGGTTTCATCGTTACACCAGAAATGTTAACTGTACTCGCACAAGAAGTGGGTGAGAGCTCTATTTTATCTCGCACAGGCGGTGCACCGACTTTTGCGATTGGTATGGCACATATCATTTCTGAAATTTTCAATAGTCGTTCAATGATGGCTTTTTGGTATCACTTCGCGATCCTGTTTGAAGCATTATTTATTTTAACCGCGGTGGATGCAGGAACACGTGCTTGCCGTTTTATGGTGCAAGATACGGTCGGGATAGTTGTACCTGCGGTTAAACAATCTAGCTCTTTTTTTGGAAACTTAGTTGGAACTTTTGTTGCGGTTGCTGGCTGGGGCTTCTTCGTATATCAAGGTGTCGTTGATCCTCTAGGTGGCATTAATTCGTTATGGCCACTCTTTGGTATTGGTAACCAAATTCTTGCATCAATGGCATTAATCTTGGGTACGGTGATTTTATTCAAGATGAAGAAAGAGAAATATGTATGGGTCACAATCGTCCCAACAGTTTTTTTATTTATCACTTCTATGACTGCAGGTTGGCAAAAAATCTTCCATGAGAATCCGAAGATTGGTTTCCTTGCTCAAGCGAACCGTTTTTCTGATGCGATTGCACGTGGGGAGCTACTCGCTCCGGCGAAAACAGTAGCAGAGATGCAAACAATTGTGATGTCCAATCAAATCAACGCGGTGTTGTGTGGATTCTTTATGATTGTTGCTATCGTAATGGTAATTGCATCTATCGGAGCAATTCGAAAAGCATTAGCAAGTTCAACGCCTACTGTGAATGAGGCACCTGCTGTTTATTCAGATGTACCGATGACTGCGAATAGCGTGAAGGGAGAATAAGCATGGATTTCAAAATTGCGAAAGAAGGTGGTTCCGTAATCGTGAAGATTATTAAATTCACGATTATGTCGCAAAAACACCTGATTTTCTCACCAAGAAATTGGTCTCGTATCGCACTTCTATGGCAAAACTTGCAAAAAAGTTTCCGTTTAATGGTTGGAGTACCAGATTACGAAAACTATCTCAGACATATGCAACAGCATCATCCAGATTTGACACCGATGGATGCGAAGACTTTTTATCGTCACTGTGTCGATGCGCGTTACCCATCGTCAGGCGGGAATATGAAAAAATGTCCTTGCTAGAAGTTATTTGATTTCTTTGAAAAAAAATCAAAACAGTGTATGTTGAGGCATACACTGTTTTATTTTGGGGATAGAATTATGTGGGGCATGGAAAAAGCTTCTGTTCAAGAAAAAAAAATACAAAATCAGCAACTAGAACAAGATATTAAAAGCTTTAGCTATAAAATAGAAAGTTTCCTTATTCAAGTTAATGAGCTGATCTTAGATAAGCCGCAACAAACTAAACTTGCACTGACTTGTTTGCTGGCTGGTGGTCATGTGCTATTTGAAGATTTACCAGGCTTGGGTAAAACAACATTAGCCAGTGCTTTAGCTCGTTTGGCGGGACTGCATTTTCAACGAATCCAATTTACCAATGATATGCTGGCGAGTGATGTGATTGGTATCAATATTTTTAATCAAAAAGAACATATTTTTGAATTTAAAAAAGGCCCTGTCTTTACTCAAATTTTACTTGCGGATGAAATTAATCGTTGTAGCCCTAAAACGCAAAGCGCGTTGCTCGAAGCAATGGAAGAAGGGGCTGTCACAGTTGATGGTATTCACTATGAATTACCTCAGCCTTTTTGGGTGCTGGCTACGCAAAACCCACTCTTTCAAAGTGGAACCTATGCTTTGCCTGAGTCTCAACTAGATCGTTTTTTAATGCGTTTGTCTTTGGGCTATCCATCTCGCCAAGCTGAAAAACTTTTACTTCAACAAAGTTCACGTCAGCTTCTTATTCATCAATTGGATTCTGTATTTAATCAAGCGGATATTTTGCATTTACGTGAACTCGCTAAACAAGTTTTTTTAAGTGATGCTGTACTTAACTATATTTTAGATTTGGCCGCTGAAACACGTAAGCAACGTCATGGTTTATCAACACGTGGAGTATTGGCATTAAAAGCTGCATCCCAAGCTTATGCATTAGTAGAAGGGCGAGCTTTTGTAACGACAGACGACGTGCAGATGGTGTTTATATCTGTAGTTTCACATCGTCTCAGTTTAGGTGAAAATGAAGTAAGAAAAATTTTAGAATCGGTAGAGGCATTCTAGTTGAGAGTGGGATATGCAAAAATTATTCAAGCATCCACTACAAAACTGGATTGCAAAACGATTCCAAATTGATGAAAAGAAGCGACTTACACAAAAAGATATTTTGATCTTTTTATATAGGCAAGGTTTTCTATATCTTGTGCTAATTTTGATTACGTTTATTGCAGGTATTAACTACGCAAATAACTTAATTCTAGGTTTTTGTTTTTTAATTAGTGCAATTTTATGGATTAGTTTTTATCTTACTTTTAAGCAGTTACATCGGCTGGATATAGAGCTTGTCTTTCCTGAAATAGGGCAAGTGGATAACTCATTTACACTAAAAATAATGTTTAAACAAAAAAGTATCTTCACCCGATATTTGAGAATAATTAGTGAAGAGAAAGAACATTTTTTCTGCTTTGAGCATACTCAACAAATTTTTGAGTTGCCATTTTATCCAAATACTCGAGGACAATACGATTTTTCACCCATAAAAATATATTCTACTTACCCATTCGGTTTAGTGCGTGCATGGACTTATTTATATCCTAAGCATAAGGTGTGGATTGCTCCCAAAGCTCACGATTGGCAAAAAGAACATAAAAGCCAACCTACCAATACTCAAGACAGCTTAGATGAGTTTAAAGAGCTAAGAGCATTTCAACATGGTGATTCCTATCAGAATGTAGCTTGGAAACAGGTTGCAAGAGGACAAGGATTTTTTATTAAAATGTTCGAAACTCAAGCCAATCATCAATATTTAGAAATAGATTATCAACAAATACCTGCACAAGGGCATGAACAAAAACTGAGTTTTATGATGGGTTTAATTGAGCAATGCGAACTATTGGGCGATGACTATGCTGTGATATTGCCTCATGCACGATTAGAAAGTGGACAAGGTCAATCACAGTTAATCAAGGCTAAACTTTTGCTGGCGCAGGCTTGATGATGAATAAACAAATTTATTTCTGTATTTTAGTTGCGCTAGTCTTAATACTAATTGGACAAATCCCGTTTATTCCATTTACTTTGAGTGGTCTATGGGCTGTCGTGTTGTTGGTTTTGGTTTGGCAATATTTAAAGAACAAAATCACAGCATTTTCGAATTGGATCCTTGTTCCATTTACGATAGTTTCTATTGCCTTGATCTTACTACAATACCGAAGCTTGTTTGGTGTGGAGGCAGGAGTTGCATTTCTTTGTACCTGTTTAATTGCAAAGACAATGGAAGTTAAAAATACTCGAGATCTATTGGTTGTATTTAACTTCGCATTATTTGTCAGTGCTAGTCTGTTATTGCACAGTCAAGCATTCTGGATGGCGCTAGTTGTATTTTCTGCATTTATCATGTGTATGGTTGGGTTATATCGCATTCAAACCGCACTTTTTCAGCAAAAAACAGCATCAAACCAGTTCAGACGTGATTTAAAGCAGATATTTAAATTTGTAGCAGTAGCGGCCCCATTTTTTATTTTATTATTTATTTTCTTCCCGCGTTTACCCCCATTGTGGGCGATTCCAATTCAACAAGATCGTGCGACGACGGGGATTAGTGATCGTATGTCTCCTGGTGATATTGCGGAGCTGTCGCAATCATCAGCTCTAGCATTTCGTATTGTGGCAAATATGAATCAGTTGCCGAGTCGAAATGATTTATATTGGAGAGCATTGGTATTGGATATGTATGATGGTTCAACTTGGACCAGTCATTATTCAAATCAAAGTTTGAAGCGAGAGGATTACGCTACTCCAAAACAAGTTACATACCAATATTTATCAGCTGATGAACAATCCAATTGGATCATGGGACTTGAATATTCAGTTCCTCAAGAACGATATTTACAGGTTTATCAGGATGATAGTATTCGCCCATCAAAATTGATAAAGCGAAATCAACCAATACAAATGTTGTGGTTAGGCAGAATAACCGCCCAATCAGAAGTGTTGAATACAAAACAAATAGAAATAAACACTCGGTATATTGAAGGATTAGATCCAAAAGCACAGAAACTCGCAGAAACATTATTGGATCAAAGCCAGCATCAACCGAACCAATATATCCGAAGTGTCTTAGCTTGGTATCGCAAAAATGGTTTTGTATACACATTAACTCCTGGAACTTTGGGTGGAAACCGCATAGACCAGTTTTTATTTTCAAGTCGTAAAGGGTTTTGTGAGCACTATGCATCTAGTTTTGTAATGTTAATGCGTTATGCAGGTATTCCTGCCCGTGTGGTAACAGGTTATCAAGGGGGGCAACTAGCACCTGATAATCAGAGTTGGGAAGTAAGACAATTAGATGCACATGCATGGAGTGAAGTTTATCTAAATGGTAAATGGCAAAGAATTGATCCAACAGCGATGATTGCGCCGCAAAGAATTGACACAGGCATGCAAAATTATTTAGCCCAAGACGAAACAGTCTGGGGTGATCAGCAATCAGAAGCTTGGCGTTTACAGCAATTTAAAATGCTAAAAAACATGCGAATTTGGAGTGATTATTTAAGTTATCAATGGCAGAGTAAAGTCGTTGGATATGATGTAGAAAAGCAAAAGAATTGGTTATCACGTTTAGGATTAAATTCAAGTTATGCCTATGTGATTATTTTAATCGGAGGATTTGGATCAATTCTAATTTTGTATGCGGCTTATTATTGGTGGGTGCAAAGATCCAAACAAACGTCTTACGACCGTGAAATACAAAAGTTTCAGAAAAAGTTGCCCATTCATTTGCGAAAAAGACATTCTGAGACATTTCAGATGTGGATTCATCGTTTATCTGAACAGGCTAATGGTCATCAATCATTTGAACAACTTATTGTATTATATCAAAAAATTATTTTTAAGGAACAAAAGGATGAAAATAATCTCATGCTATTTAAGCGTTTGCTTAAAGACTGTGCGATTACACTAAAACAGGTTCAAAAAAACTTGTGAAGCTTATAAAAAATGAATATCATGCTTTTCATTCTAGGTGTATAGCTCAGTTGGTTAGAGCGCTACGTTGACATCGTAGAGGTCTCCAGTTCGAGTCTGGATATACCTACCAATATATTAACCACTCATGATATTTCATATACTTTCATGAGTGGTTTTTTTATGTATTACAATAATTTACATTAATTTCATACACACTCATAACTACTCATAACCACCCATATAATTAGCCATCTTGTATCCATTGATGTATCCCAATAATATTTTCAATATTGGGATACAAGGTACAGAAATGAAAAGATGTAATATTAAAAGACGACCTCTAGCAGATACTGTTTTAGAAGCTTTAGAGCCAGAAGAAAAAGAATATAGGGAGAAAGATAGTAATAATTTATATTTCCGTGTTCAAACAAGTGGAAAAAAATCATGGCAACTAAGATATAAAACTAACGAAAACAAATGGACTTGGCTTGGACTAGGATCTTACCCAGAAACATCTGCTGTTAGGGCAAGGGAAAAAGCTATGGAAATTACTTTAAGAAAATCCAATGGAGAAGAAGTAAAAACAAAAAAAGAATCCTTAAAGAAGAGATTGATCTTGAAGAATTGAAATTTAAATATTTACTGCAAGACTGGATCGAAACCAGAAAAAAAAGATGGAATGAGGTGACTTTTAAGAAAGCTATAAAATCATTAGAGAAACATATTTTTCCAAATTTTGGAGAAAGAAATTTTAATGAGATTACTCCTAAAGATTGGCTTGATTTTTTCAAGGGGCTTCAGAAGAAATTCAAAATTTACAACCAAGTTGAGAAGTTAACTTCATATTGCCGTGGTGCATACGATTTGGCTAAATTTCAGAACAAAGTAACCTCAAATCCGTTGGAAGGAATAAATGAGTATTTAGATCCGTATAAAAAAGGAAACATGAACTTTGTTTCTTATGATGAATTGCCTGAATTAATTTTGAAAATTAGACAATACCCAGTCAGAGAAATAGTAATTGGTTTAGAGTTAATGATATTAATGTTTCTAAGACCATCTGAATTGAGGCTTGCTACTTGGGATCAGTTTGATTTTGATGAGGCAGTGTGGATTAGGCCTGCGTCCATAATGAAAAATAATATTCCACATGCAATTCCTTTATCAAAACAGAGCATCTGTTTATTGCAAGAGCTTAAAGAAAATTCAGGTGTATCTAACTTATTATTTCCGGGAAGAAATTCATTTTCTAAACCTATTTCCGATAATACATTCAATACGGCTTTAAAAAGATTAGGGTATGATGGAAAGCAAGATCCCCATGGTTTTAGACATATAGCGAGTTCTCAATTTAATAAAAAATTTAGCGGAGTACCACAGGTGGTGGAGTCAGCTCTTTCACATTTAAAAAAAGGGGGAAAGGGGATTTATGACAAGGAAGCACACTATGAAGAGCGTATTGGTATGATGCAGTGGTGGGCTGATGAACTTGATATGATTTGTAATTTAAAAGGCTAATAAAATTTGACTAACTACATTGATGAATAGAAGATAGGAGAATATAAAATCTTTTTTAAATAAATGGTTATAAAATGATTCAACCTAATTGGGATATATTTTCTGCAAAATTTTCTACTAATAAAGAAACCACATTTGAATGGTTTGCTTATCTGCTTTTTTGTCGAGAATTTAATTTACCAAAAGGGTGGTTTGGATTTAAGAACCAATCAGGAATTGAGAAAAACCCAATTGAGCATGAAAGCCAAGTAATTGGTTTTCAAGCTAAATTTTATTCAACATCTCTTTCTGATCATAAAGAAGATTTTATAGAAATGCTTCTAAAAGCAAAGAGAGATTATCCTAATCTTACTAAAATACTAATTTATACTAATCAATTGTGGGGACAAGCACATAACAAAAAAGAAAACAAAATGGATTCTCCACGGGCTTTAGTAGATATAGAAACAAAAGCTAAAGATGAACCGTACCGGGTTTGTCGGAGACCACTTTTCTTGAGAGAATGTCCCGATGAAAAAAGTAAAATACACCCCTGAAATCAGAGATAGAGCGGTTCAATTATTGATTGAATCTGAAAAAGATTAT
>Ga0247720_100141_pt1 | contig 34701 bp, 39 predicted proteins | sample MSEWel2015_12_15_FD_189078 | JGI IMG/M metagenome (GOLD analysis project Ga0247720, IMG submission 189078) | Subsurface sediment microbial communities from gas well in West Virginia, United States - MSEEL Well Study Marcellus 3H_2015_12_15 | ecosystem: Environmental > Terrestrial > Deep... | reverse complement strand
TTTCCCATAGCGCTTCCCGTTCGGCTTTGGTCATAAGAAAAAATCCTCCTCATCGAGCTTTTATCTGAGGAAGATTATCCCTTAAACTTGGGTATTATGCCAAGGTGGGTTGTATTTGACGCTTACACGGAGTCTACATGGCTGATGAGTTTCTGCCGGAAGAACTTGTCGACCTCTGCCCGCGCAAAGCAGGGGTCTTTGACGGAACGCGGTATTAAATGATGCCCTTGCTTTCCAGGAACTCTCTCACCACTTCCTTGGCGTCGCGCTCCTTTTCCGCCACCTGGTAATTGAGTTGCTGCATCTCCTCGTCGCTGATCTGGCCGGCCAGCAGGTTCAGTATATCTTCCAGTTCAGGGTACTTTTCCAGCGTGTCCATCCGCACTACGGCCGTACAAAAATAGGGCGGGAAAAATTTCTTGTCGTCTTCCAGAATCTTTAAATCGTAGGTGATCAATTCACCGTCGGTGCTGAAGGCGTCCGTCACGTCAATTTTGCCTTGGGCCGTGGCCTGGTACTTGAGGGCGGTTTCAAAGGATTTAGTGTTTTTAAATTTGAGCCCGTAAGTTTTGACCAGCCCGTCATAACCATCGGGCCGGTTGAAAAACTCCTGCTCGGCGCCGAAAACCATGTTCCCGGCCAGCGGCACCAGGTCCGACACCTTTTCCAGGTTATATTTTTCGGCAGTTTCCCGGGGTACCGCAATGGCATAGGTGTTGTTGAAACCGAAAGGTTTCATCCATTTAAGCTTGAATTTTTTGTTGTATTGCTCCTGCACGTAGTTGTAAACCTTATCCGGATCGGTTTCCACGGGTTGTTTCAGGATGGCCATCAATCCTGTGCCGGTGTAATCCGGGTACAGGTCCAGGTCGCCGTTTTTCAGGGCGTTGAAGCAAACCAGCGTCCCGCCCAGGTTCAGCTTGCGCTCCACCTGCAGGTCGGTTTTGGCTTCGATCAGCTGGGCCAGCATTTCACCCAGAATGATATTCTCGTTAAAGTTTTTGGAGCCCACCACAACTTTTCCACCCGCGCTTTTGGTGTTTTCCCCGGCACATCCCGCCACAATAAGCGACACAGCGGCAAGCAAGGCTACTACAAGCAACAACCCTTTCCTTTTCATCAGTCACTCCCCTTTTGCATAGTCATTAAATGTTTTTAGCCCGCAACCCCCTCGGCACCAGTGCCTTTTCCAGCCCGCCCAGCAATACGTCGGTGATGATGGCCAGCAGGGCGGCGGGAACGGCCCCCGTCATGATCATGAGAGTGTTTGCCAGCTGAATGCCCCTCCAGATGGGTTCGCCCAGCCCGCCGGCACCGATTAAAGTGCCGATGGTGGCAATGCCGATGGCGGTAACCATGGCCACCCGAAAGCCGGCTAAAATAATCGGCAGGGCGATGGGTAGCTGAACCTGGCGCAGCAATTGCCAGCCGGTCATGCCCATGCCCTTGCCCGCTTCCAACAGGTCCGGGCTGACGCCGGCCAGGCCGGTGTACGTATTTCTGAGAATGGGTAGCAGCGCGTAAACGAAAAGCGCGGCAATAAGGCTGTTATTGCCGAGGCCCAGGAAAAACATGACCAGCGCCAGCATGGCCAGGCTGGGAATGGTCTGCAACACGTCCACGAGGCTCATGACCGGACCGGCCAACGCGCGGGCCCGCACCAGTAATATGCCCAGAGGTACGCCCACCAGGCCGGCGACCAGTACTCCGGCGGTCGATAACCACAGGTGCTCCAGCGTAAGTTGCAAAATTTGGCCCATGCCATTCACCTCTTTGCCCGGCAATCTTTTATTTTATGTTGATCTCAAGCCCCGCGGCGTAACGGCTTTCTCCAGCCGTCCCAGGGTAAAGCCGGCCAACAGAGCCAGCAGGGCCGCCGGAATGGTCCCGGCTAGGATTAGCCATATGTCGTACACGTTCATGCCACCCCAGATAAGGTCGCCCAGCCCGCCGGCACCGATAAGCGCGGCGATGGTGGCCCAGCTGATGATGTAAACGGAGGAAATTCTAAGTCCTGCCATTATTACCGGCAGTGCCATAGGCAGTTTAACCATGAACAGCAGTTGCCGGTCGTTCATGCCCATTCCGCGCCCCGCTTCAATCAATTCTCCCGGGACTTCCCTGATTCCGGTATAGGTGTTGCGCAGAATCGGCAGCAAGGAATAAAGGAATAGAACCACCATGGCCGGCAGGACGCCGATGCCCAAAACGGGTAGGGTGAAGCCGAAAAAGGCCAGGCTGGGGATGGTTTGGATGGTGCCGGCTATACTCAACACCACCCGGGCGATATTTTGGCGGCTGGACAGCCAGATGCCCAGGGGGACGGCCACCAGGGCGCCGAGGGCCACCGACCCCAGGGAGAGGTATACGTGTTGCCAGGTAGCCACAAGGATGTCCGCCCAGCTCCGGGTTAACAGCTCCAGCAGCGGGTTCACGCGGTTTCCTCCTCCCAAACGAAGCTGGCCAGGGCGTTGACAATGCTGGTTTTAGTTACCAGGCCCAGCAGGCGCTTTTTTTCGTCCACCACGGGCAGGTAGTCCAGCTTGTTGGCGGTAAGCGTGTTAAAGGCTTCCCGAGCCGGGGATCCGGCTGCCACCACCGGTATGTCGGTTTCCACCAACTCCTTCACCGTACTGGCCCGCCGGCGATTTTTGTCCAGTTTTTCCACTGTCACCACGCCCACGAGGCGCTTGTCCTGTTCCACCACCAGCAGGGTATTTACCCCCTTGTGCTTCATCAAGGCCAGGGCCTCCTCCACACCCCGTTCCGGCCCGATGATCACCGGGTTGGACTTCATCACGGATTCAACTGTGGCAGGGCCACCGCCGGCCACCCGGTGCTTGCCGATGAATTCCAGCACGAATTCGTTGGCCGGTTTCCTCAGGATCATTTCGGGAGTATCCAGTTGCACGATCCGGCCGTCCTTCATGATGGCTATGCGGTCGGCCAGCTTTAAAGCTTCGTCCATATCGTGGGTGACGAACACAATGGTTTTGTGCAGTTTGTTTTGCAGGTTTTTCAGCTCATCCTGGAGATTTTCCCGGGTAATGGGGTCAAGGGCGCCAAAGGGTTCGTCCATCAAAATGACGGACGGTTCGGCGGCCAGGGCACGAAGCACGCCGATGCGCTGCTGCTGGCCGCCGCTTAATTCGTTGGGGTAGCGGTGGGCGTAAAGGTCCGGGTCCATGTCCACCAGTTCCAGCAATTCGCGGACGCGCTTGGCCCTTCTTTCCTTGTCCCATTTCAGGAGTCGGGGCACCAGGTCCACATTTTGTTCAATGGTCATGTTGGGGAACAGGCCGATTTGTTGAATTACATAACCTATTTCCCGCCTGAGCTTAACCGGATTCATGTCCATGATATCCTGGTCGCGGATTAAAATGCGCCCGGAAGTTGGCTCCACCAGCCGGTTGATCATTTTTAAGGTGGTTGTTTTGCCGCACCCGCTGGGGCCGATGAGCACCATGAATTCGCCCTCGCGAACGTGCATATTGATGTTTTTTACCACTTCCTGGTTGCCGTATTTTTTTGTAACTTCTTCAAATTTGATCAATTTTTGCCCTCCCGTGTACCGGCACCAGCCGTATGACAAAAGTTTTATCAATCAACTAATATTTTGTTACCAACAGGTTTAATAAACATGTGTTTTACTTGACATATTATAACATACATCTTCCAAAGTAACAACAAGTTGTTATTGCACCAAAGGTGAAGTTATCCACAGTCAATACGGTCAAAGTTTCATCATAACCGATAGAGGGTTAGTCTGCCCTTTTTGGCCGAAGTGCGCCGCTTTTTCTGCCGGGCGGTTCTGAAAGAAAAAACGAAAAAACCGCCCGGTTTTTTCTTTCGGAGGGATTTTTCGTGAGCCACCACTGTTTCATAGTCGGCCACGTGCTGGAAGTACTGCAAAATCTATCCGATGAGAGCGTTCACTGCGTCCTCCCGCCCGGGGAGGGCGGCGCGGCTGGCGGGCGGTCCGGCCGGGATAAAAATATCTTCCCTGCGGTCGCACGGTTCGGCCGCAGAAGGTATATCGTCCGGGCCGGGAAAACTCCCGGCCCGCAACTTTTTTACAGGAGGTGGTTTTGGTGCGATGTCTTGTTGTTGCGGAGGAAATTCGACGTACCGGGGACGGCCGCGGCGAAATCCGCACAGCTGGCCGAACTGGTGGCTTCCCGCGTGGCGCGGCGGTGGAGCGACTGCCTGGTGTTCCTGGCGGGCGGCGGCGCCACCCTGGTCCAGGGTGCCGTGTCGCGCCTGGCGAAATGCGAGGTGCTGCCCGACTCACAGTTCGCGAACGCCGCCGGGTTCCTGGCCAAGGGTCTTGTCGCCGTGCTACGGGGGAAAGCCGGTAACGGCGGGGACTAAACCCGCTTTACCGCGCGATCGTGCCACGGGCAGGGATAACCCGCGCGGGGGTGTGGCACGGAAAAGGCCGTTCCTGCCGCGCAGGGCAGGAACGGCCGGTGCTGGAGGTGTGGCACATAGTGGCCGACAAGTCCTGCCGCATAAAGTTCAGGGTGCCACCGGACGTGGCGGGAGTGCTGGACGTCCAGGCCGACCGGGCCGGCTACGTGGCCCGCGCGGTGACCTGGTACGCCCGCTTCGGGGCCCCGTGCCTTCAGAAGCTCGACGCGCTCCTGGAACTGGCGGTCCGGGGTCAGGTGAAACCCGGAGTTAGCGGGCCGGGCGGTGAGAGTTCCGGTCCCGCTGTCAGGGACGACATCGACGACGCCGTTGCGGATTTCGTGCTCTGACTTTTCCGTTCCGTTCCGCCTGTTTCCCTTCAGGCGTGCGGGCGGAACGGAACGGAATAATAGCTACGAAAAGTTTAGATATCTAAACTCCAATTAAGTTCCTCCGGAAGAGGTCTGCTTGCGGAGATCCGTTTTTGTCAACGCTCCGTGAAGCTCAGGAACTTCTGTTCCGGGAATTCGTTTGCGATCAGGTCATAATGCCTGTCGCGGTGGACGAGAGTACAGGAATGGTAGAACGCCCAGGAAGCGATGACAAGGTCGACCAGTGGAATCACCAGGCCTTGACGCCGCAAGCGGAACCCGAGGGAGGCGGCGCGTTCCCATACTTCGTGTTCCCCTTCGAGCAGTGGGAGTGCGTTCAGCATTTCGTTCAGTTCGGCAAACTGTTTTTCGTTTCTGGCACCCAGCAGGATTTCCGTCTTGACGGGAGGGGCGAGGACCACGGTTTCCAGGAGCAGCGCTTCCTTTAACCAGTTGACGATTTCCTGCTGCCCTCCGGGACGCAGGGCTTCGATCCAGACCGAGGTATCGACCAGAAACCGTTCATTCATCCCGCCGGATCTCCTCAAGAGCGGAATCGTTCAGCGCCAGATCCACCCTGCCCAGGCTCGCCGCAAGTTTTTCCAGGCGTTTGCGGCGGACGAATTCCGTAAGGGCCGCTTCGATGGTTTCGGTAATCCCTTTCAGCCCCGCCAGTTCCATGGCTTCGCGCAAAAGTTTCCGGTTGACATATAAGGTTGTTTTCATAATCAATCACCCTACAATTAATTATAACAGATAATTTGGATTCATAAAGACAGAATATTATCTTCGCTTTTTCTGTTGGGAGGTGCTTGTGTTGCAAATAATCGTCAACGGTACCATTGAACAGGAACTCGTGGACCGGCTGATAGCCGAAGAGAAAGAAACCTTTGCCCGGCAGAGAAAGAGCATTGCCAAAATTGTTTTAACCGACTGCGGGGACGAAATAGAAGTCAAGACCTACGAGGAATCCCCCATCCGCAGGATCCGGCGCATTACCGGGTATCTCGCCGAGACGAGCCACCTGGTGCTGGATTCCTTCAACCCCCAGGGGGTATGGTGGACGTGGTCTTTCGGGAGGAGGTGGTCATTGAGGGAAGTACTGCCGTGGCCGTTCACCTTCGAGACCGGCTCGCGCGTGGAAACGTGGTTCCTTCGCCCGGCCCTGTGGCTCGGGACGGTGCTTTTAATAGCGCGGTGCCTCGGAGTAGTGCCGCGTTAAATGTATAAGAGTAATAATCTTGGAAGATGGTAAAAGTAAAAATAACACTATTGTGCTTATATAAAACTTACGCTGGCCCGCCCGCGACGGTCAGTTGGGCATAAAGCCCCGGCCCGGATGGGCGGCGGGCTGGCTTTTTTCAGAAGCCTCCCCTCTTCCCATTTTTTGCCCGGTTCAGTGCCGGGCTTTTTCTTTTTCCGGGGGCGAAGCGTGATGGACTTTTTCATCAGAGAAGAGGTTGACATGGCCGAGAAGTACGGCCTGTCGATCGTCCGGGTGAGTTACGATGCGGTGAATAAACAGGTAGCGGAAATGCTGGCGTACCTAGAAGCTGGTTTTCATGGAGGTGTTCGGCTTGGATAAAGTTCGAAGAGTTAGAATTGCCGACATCAAAATTATCGACCGCGTCCGGAAAGACATGGGCAACCTTGAGGAACTGGCGGGGGATATAGCGGAAAACGGGCTTATCAACTATCCCGTAGTAACGCCTGACAACGTGCTCATAGCAGGGGAGATGAATAATTAGCTTGTTTTAGCCCCCACCTTGAATGCAAGGGGGGGGTATTTTACGCTTACGCTCTTTACTATACCATTCAGGATACCTGTAACTGTCATCTGTTTGTGAAAAATACTGCATTGGTGGATATCTGCTTTTTGACATGGACTCGACATAAAGTTGCATTATTTGCTTGACACAGGAAAATTATGCTGATTCAATAGAATTAGTTCTAAAATAAGTAGATAAACAGCAAATAAATTCACTCCCGGAGGGCAAACCCGTGCGAAAGCCGGGGACGCAAAGCCGCAGGTCTAAGGTTCCCCGCAAAACACCTGGGTGGGGAGCTATGACGGCTGGGTTGCAGGGGAGAAAAGTAGCTACAGGGCAGATGCTTTTCTCCCTGTAGCTTTTTACTTTGGACCCTGGAAGATGAACCTGAATTTATCATTAACAAATTGACGTATTACAAAGGGCTTATGGAATGGGGGCTTTGTTATGGTTGGACAAACTATAACATTACGTACATACGTTCGGGGGGGGGGGTAATCTCTGCCTTATATGCCATGTAATGGTGATATTAACAGATAACGCTATTATCCCCTCACTGCGCTCCCCTCCTTTATTTATCTCCAGTTAGTTCCTTCCTGTTTTGCCGCTGCATTCTCCTGCCCATGTTCCCATTTTGAGGTGATATCGTGGATTCATTAACGCATCTTGTCCGGGCTCTTTTCCGGATGCTGGAAGCCCGGCTGGAAGGGGTTTCGCGCCATTCGGAACGGGTAGCTTCCCTGGCTGTGATGCTGGCAAGAGAGCTTGGGATGAACGAAAATGATCAGAAAATGATATATGTGGCCGGTTTACTCCATGACCTGGGCAAGATGGCAGTTCCCGGCAGAATTCTCTTCAAGCCGGACAAGCTCACCGGGGAGGAATGGGAAGAAATAAAAAAACACCCGGTCTACAGTTTTCAGATTCTCTCTTACATACCTCAATTGAAGGATATCAACCTCCTGATGCTTTACCACCATGAGCGTTACGACGGCCGGGGTTATCCGTACGGTCTGAAAGGGGAAGACATCCCCCTGGGGGCGCGTATCCTAACGGTTGCCGACAGCTACGACGCCATGACCTCGCACCGGGTGTACAGGCCGGCCATGTCTACCCGTGAGGCACTGGAGGAAATCTACCGCTGTGCGGGCACGCAGTTTGACCCGCGGGTGGTGGAAGCGTTTTTCAACCTTGATGTTTCCGGCAGCAAGTTGGAGGTGCCGTTCCGGAAGCGGGACCGGGAGGTGCTGACGACTACCTGATGAGCGGCAGGAGAAAAAGTATCGTTCGTTTTCTGTCAAAACATTATTTCCTGCTCGGCACCTGCTGCGCGGTATTTTATGCGCTGCCGGTAATTTATGAACTCCTGCTGTGCAGGCAGGGGGTTTTCAGCAACGCCGTATGGTACGCCTACGTCATTCCGGCCATCCTGCTGGGTTATGCTTTCGGTTTCAGGGGAGGCATATTCAACGCCCTGTTTGGTACTGTTCTGGCACTAACAGTGGAATAGATTGGTACAGCGGCCGCTGTCAGTTCTGGTTCTTCACCCCGATCCGCAGGGAGAATGTCCGTTTTGTGGGCTGAGAGGCAGAAGGATGGTGAAAAATGCGACGGTGTCTTGAATGCGCTCAGAAAGAACCGGACCGTGCTTGTGTGGATTGCCAGTATTTTATTCAGCCAAGCCCCCTTCGCCGGGTGCCTTCGTCCCCTGTCAGGGTCTTGCTGGAAGATGGGTATGGGAAACAGTATCCAGCCCGCATTCTGGTATTAAGTACCACGGAGTTTGGTCTGGAAACAGAAGCCCCCGTTCCAGGACGGTATGTAATCAGGTTGCAGGAAAACTTGTGGGTAGAGGTGGCCGGGGTATCTTTTAAAGGGAAAAACAACGTCCATTTATTTGATATCCTGTGTGTCCACCGGAAGCAGGAGACTGCCCGCCGTCTCAGCAGGGAGGAGTACCAGTTATTGGCCGGCAGCACCGGCGAATTAATATATGAGGTTACCAGGCACCTGCCGGAGCACCTTCAGGATCTGGTCAGGGAAAAACTGCTGGCTGAGGTGGAAAAATCTGAACTAATAAATGCCCTCAAGGTCGGAGTGGTGATGAAATATGAAAGTGGTCGCTTCCGTTTCCTTTCGGGTCAGGCTGACCTGGGCCTGCCCATGGAAGAAACGGAAAAGCTGATGCGCCAGGCTATCCGCCAGGCTGAACACCGGCGCGAGGTGATCATTAGCGCTGACGGGAAAAAGGTATTTGACCTTCATTGCGTGCCGTTCGACTACAGGAGCGGAGGGCTGCTGGCTTTAGACATCACCGGGGTGATTGAAAAGGAAAGAAAGATGCACCGGCAGGAGATGCAGGTTTACCGGGAGGCCATAGCAGCGGTAACGGGGGGGCGTCTGTACCTGGTAGGTAGTGGAGAAATAGAAAAAGTGGTCTCAGAAGGGATGGAACTGGCCAGGGGTGAGGTCCGGCAGTCCCGCGATATTCCGGAAGCCCGCCGGGCAATGCGGGAAGCCTTGCCTGTTCTCGACAGCCGCAGGCAGCACGCGATTGCCTTGTGCTTGACAGAGGCGCTGGCCAATGCTCTCAAACATGCAGGGGGCGGTTGCTGGCAAGCCAGGCAGTCAGGGGATACCGTCAGGATTATCGTTCAGGACCGGGGTCCGGGAATTAAAACCAGTGAACTGACCCGGGCAACTTTGATGCAACATTATTCAACCAAGAATTCACTGGGATGTGGATTTACTCTGATGCTCTACTATGCGGACCGCCTCTACCTCAATACAGGATCGTCAGGTACCGTTTTGATCCTGGACTTTGGCATTATGCCTGCGGAAGGGTTGACCGGATTAAACCAGTGAAAGGGGTGATTTTTGTTGCTGAAGGTGGATGTTTATGTTGACCGGGGAGTTTGCCGGCTGGTGCTGAATGGTGAACTGGACATGGAAACGGTGGTACAAATGCAAGAAGCTGTTGGGAAAGTGAAGGAACATACATTGGAAATAGATCTGTCGGGGGTTTCCTTCGTTGATTCAACTGGTTTGAAAAGTCTGCTGGACATTAGCAACGAATGGCGGCAAAAAGGAGGCCGGATGCTGGTTTTGAGGCCGCAGCCCGACGTAGCAGAAGTGATGCGGCTGGTTGGGCTTGACGGGCTCCTGGCACAGGACACCGCTCTGGCCGGAGAAGAAAGGTAGGAGCAGGATGGTAGAAGTAATTACGGGGAACGAAAGGATACTGAGGGCTTACTGTTTGGAAGTTAGTGGGAGTTGCTTGCCTGCCGAACAGGTCGGGGGAGATTTTTTTGAGTTTATCCCCTGCGATGCAAGAACCATGTTTGCCGTTATCGGAGATGTAATGGGTAAAGGATTCCATGCTGCCCGGCTGATGGAAACAATCCGGCAGATGCTCCGGGACTGTATTACCAACAATCCCCATCCTCTGGAGGCGGTGCGCCTGTTAAACAAGGTAGCAGGGTATGAACTGCGGAAATGCGGGGCTTTTGCCACCCTGTGCCTGCTGTGTTACGATGGGATAACCGGACGACTTACCTGTGTCAATGCAGGACATCACCCTCCCCTCCTTCTATCCGACGGAAAGGTTAAAGTGGCCCGGTGCCGGGGAGTCGCCCTGGGCCTGCTGGAAGATTACCTCGGGTCAGGGGTGGAGGAATTTTTTCTTGCCGCCGGAGATGCGGTGGTGCTGTATACCGATGGACTTGTGGAGGCCTGTGGCCCGGGCGAGCAAAGGTACGGGCTGGAACGGTTAAAGAAGATAGTTTGTCTTCAAAATGGTGCTAATGCAGACAGGATGAAACGAAACATTTTATCTGACCTGCAGGCATTTACCAGCGGTTTTCCCCAAAAGGATGATGTGACACTGGCTGTTATGAAGGTGGCGGGGAGGGCAGGTGAAAAAAGTGGAGATTAGAGTTCGGCAGACAGAAAAAATGGCCATTCTGGAGGTGTCGGGTGAACTGGATTATAGCAACGTGGAGCAGTTGCAACAGGAAATTCAGCGGCGGCCGGAGGAAGTGGTAGAGATAAATCTGCGGGAACTCAAGTTCATTGACTCTTCAGGGGCAGGTATGCTCCTGAACCAGGCCAGGCATCTTTACCGGCAGGGCCGCTCCCTGAGAATTGTGTGCATTCCCGATCATATTCGGGAAGACCTGGAATTGATAGGGTTTTTCAGGGTGCTGGAAATCCTGAAGGCAGATCCCGATGCTTAACAGGAGGTGGGCTCCCAAATGAAAAAGGAGATCATCTGGAGCTCCCCCGCAGCAACAGCGAGTGCACTGGATAATACTTCTCCGGACGTAGAAACAGCGGGTCCGTATGCTTTTGTAAAACAGGGGCGCATTATTGTCCGGCACCAGCCGGAGGGACCTTACCCGGTGGTGGTACCCTGCCCGGGAGTAAGGTTGACTGTTAACGGGCGGGAGTGCACTCAACCCACCCCCGTTTCTATGGAGGATGCTATACGGGTGGAAACGGTGGAAGAGCGTAGAGAAGGAAACTGGTCTATATCCGTATCTCCCGATGGCCTGCAAGCTGTGTTGCGAATGCAACCTGTGATCATAATTCACCGGGAATTGCCAGATCTTCTGCCTTCCAGAATACTGCAGTTCAAGGTAGTGGAGTGGGAAGAACGCCTTCCCCCACTTACATGGGACGAACTGTTGCAGGAGTTAGCCCGGCTGGGGATTAACTATGGCGTAGACTGGGAAGCCTGTTTTCGCGGTGTTACATCCTGTACCGAAGAGGAGGTGGTTATTGCCCGGGGTATTCCTGTAGAACCGGGGAAAGACGGCCGGGTGGAATTGCTTTTTTCTTCAAATCCCAGGGTGCCGGTACTGGCGGGAAAAGACGAAGCGGTGGACTTCCGGGAACGGTATGTTTTTACTTCAGTGGAGGCGGGAGACATCCTGGCTATCAAACACCCGCCCGAGCCGGGCCGTCCCGGCACCAGCGTCAAGGGCGAGGTAATTGTGCCGCCGTCGCCCCGGGACTTTATCCTTTCTGCAGGTGAAGGAGTGGTGCTTACCGGGGATGGTAATCGGGCCGTAGCGGCCCGGCCTGGACGTCCAGTGGCCTCCCGCTGGCGCAACCTGGTAAAAGTAAGCGTGTTACCCGAGCTGGTGCATGAAGGTGACGTAGACCTTGCTTCGGGTAACATTACCTTTAAAGGAGATATCCTGATTGCCGGTAATGTGGCAGAAGGGATGGTGGTTGAAGTGGGCGGGAATGTCAGGGTGGGCGGGTTGGTTTCCGGTGCGAGGGTTCATGCCACGGGGTCCGTCCTGGTTGGAAGGAACATTCTCTCATCAATGGTGATTGCAGGAGGGCTTCCTTCTTTTTCGCAGGTAATATTGCCACAAATTCATGCCCTGGCGGCCGGATTGCAGGAGATGATCATGGCTATCCGGCAGTTGATGGATCAACCGGCATTCAAGCAGGGCGATCTTAAACATGGTATTGGTCCCCTGTTAGTGTTGTTGCTGGAGAGGAAGTTCCGCCATCTTCCCGCTGCCGCCAGTACCTTCAAGAAGCAGGTTGAAACTATGCCCCCGGGAATGGCCGATGAAGGCCTGGAAGAGTTTATCCGGGAAGTAGAACGGGTGCTGGTTCGTTCCCCTCTGGCTGTACGTGACCTCCAGGAGCTCGAAACACTGGCCCGGCGAGCCGGTGAATGGGAACAGGCCTTTGCCTTCCAGCAGTCTGCAGAAAGTGATGTAGTAGCATCGAGCATCCACAATTCTACCGTTATAGCTACCGGCAATGTCCGGGTGGTGGGAAGTGGCTGTTATAATTCCCGGATCCATGCCGGTAAAAAGGTGACTGTATCCGGGGTCTTTCGCGGTGGCGAGATACAGGCTGGCGGGGATGTGCATGTGGGAGAGCTGGGGTCCAGAAGTGGGGTCACCACCAGGGTGGTAACCGGTCCGAAAGCAGTGGTCACCGTGGGGCATGCCTTTGAGAACGTTACTATAGTGATAGGAGACCAGGTTTATAGATTTAAAAGAGTAGAGAAAGGTATCCGCCTCTGGCTGGATAAAGAAGGGAACCTCAGCAAAGTATAATGGACCCAGAAAACATAAAAAGTGTTCAATGGTGCTGTAGAGGGTGGCACCCAACAGACGCCAGTCCCTCAATTTCCTGGCCGCTTCCCTTGAGGCCAGAATTTCCGCGTGGGCGGTGCTGTCCACCAGGGTTTCCCGCAGGTTGTGGCCCGGGCCGGTGATTTCGCCGTTTAAGACCACCACGGCGCCGATGGGCACTTCCCCCAGATCACAGGCCTTTGGGAGCGGCAGACCTTGAACGTGCTGCTAACCACCCGGCTCACCCCCCGGCAGATCATCTGGAGCAAGCTGGTTTCTGCCTGCGCCTTTGTGGTGCTGCTGGTGGTGGCCACCCTGCCTCTTTACAGCATCGTTTTTATGTACGGCGGCATCGCCCCGGGGCAGGTGCTGGGGGTTTTTGGCTTCTACCTGGTGACCATCTTTCTCTTTGGCTGCATAGGTGTTGCCTGCTCTTCTTTCTTTAAAAGAACGGGCGTGAGCACCGTCACGGCCTACGGCCTGGCCTTCGCCCTGGCGGCGGGCACCGGTTTCCTGGCGATGTTTCTGTATGAAGTGAACCGGCTGCAGGCCCGGGGAGCCATAAGCCCGGAAACCTGGCACCCGGCCTTTCTGGCCTGGGTGGTGGAGTTTTTACAGGACATCAACCCCGTTTTTGTTTTAATGCAGATCCTGGGTGAAAATGGGATTCCCACGGGGGTAAATTTCGGCCTGCCCGGCTGGGCCGCTTACACCCTGGTCTACCTGGCCGCCGGAGGAAGCCGCCAGGCTGCTGGCCGATGCATTTGGCATTGATATGACGGGCAGGGCCGGCAGAGCTGGAGATGCAGGTGTACCCGGAGATAGAAGAAAGGGTTCCCTCCTGGGTGGACAGGAGCAAGCTGAAAGATCAGGAACGCCCCCTACCGGTAATCTCGTTTACCTTTAACCAGGTCCACCAGGGCGTGCCGATCATGGACCGGGCCTGCTCGGTGCAGGTAGACGCCCTGACCGGTAAGATCATCGCATTTTACAACGGTATAAGCGGTCCGCCCGTTCCCCTGCCGGACAACCGGAACGTGGTGCCGGTCGAAACGGCCAGAAGCCGAATTTTTAAAACAGCATCCCCTGAAACTGGTTTACATCTGGCCCGAATATTACGACCAGAAAGCCCCATCTCCCTACCTAGTCTATATCCCGGATCCCGGTTCCGACTTTTATGTGGATGCCTTTACCGGGATATAACCCTGGACAGAGAAGCCACTGATACCAGGGCTAGGGCTATCAAGCGGCTGGCGGACGAGCTTTTTGAGGACTAGGAGGTAGCCGGGATAATGAAGCGAAGCGCTATTTGGACGAAGAGGACGTTGAGCCCGCCAGGGTTGCAAATGGTTGCAAGTAGGAATAGGCAGAGCCGGAAATACAGGAGGGACAAGGGCTGTGCTGCTCATTATCAACGCCGATGACTTCGGTTATACGGCGGGTGTGAACCGGGGGATTATTAAGGCCATGGAATGCGGGGCGGTTACCAGCACCAGCCTGATGGTCAACCAGCCGGGGACGGAAGATGCTCTGGCTGTTTTGCGCCGGGGTGGGCTGAAGGCTGCCGGGGTGCACCTCTGCCTCACGGCAGGCAGGCCCGTTTGCGATCTGGCGGAAGTACCCTCAATGGTGGACGACCGGGGGTGGTTTAAGAAAAAGGACGCCCTTCTCTCCGGGCTCCTGAACGAAGAAGAAGTTAGGAAGGAATTCCTGGCCCAGGTGGAAAAGGTCAGGGCGGCGGGAGTGCGCATAAGCCACCTGGATACGCACCATCACGTCCACAGCCATCCTGTAATCCTGGAAGCCCTGCTGGACGTGGCCCGGCATTACAGGCTTCCGGTGCGCAGCCTGGATTCCTCCATGCGTAAAAGGATAAGAAGCCGGGGTATACCCACCCCCGATTATTTTTGCGGCTGCTGGTTTGATGAGCGGGTTTCCGGGGAATCTTTTCGCCGCCTGGTTGCCGCCGGGCTGCAGAATGGTGCCGGGGTGATGGAGCTGATGACCCACCCCGGCATGGTGGATGAGGAACTGGAGCGGCGGAGCAGCTACACCTGGCAGCGGGAGAGGGAGCTGGCCATTCTCTGCGACCCGGATACCAGGCAGTGGCTGCTTGACCAGGGGATCGGGCTGGCGGGTTACCTGGATCTGGCAGGTCGCTCCTCCGGTTAGAGTCTGGAAGCCACTTCATGGAGGCGGGTGCCGATTTGCTGCAGTTTTTCCACCATTTCAGCTATTTTTTCCATCGTTCCGGCCTGTTCCCGGGTTATGGTGCTGTTTTTTTCAATACCCGCCGAGACCCTTTCAATGGCATACTTGAACTGGTTTAAGGTCCTTTCAATCTCCCTTGCGGAACGGCTGCTTTCATCGGCCAGCTTGCGTACTTCCTGGGCCACCACGGCGAATCCCCGGCCCACCTGGCCGGCGCGGGCCGCTTCAATGGCAGCGTTCAACCCCAGGAGCTTGGTCTGGTCGGCCACGTTCTGGATGAAGGTCAGGATCTGGGTGGTACTCTTTACCTGCTGTGCTGCTTCCTGCGATTCCCGGACCAGTGTTTCGCTGGTGGCGGCCAGTTCCTGGGAGGAAGCGGTGAATTCATTAATGGCATGGGCCGCCTGTTGTATGGCCTCGGCCACCGCCTCGGCCTGGGCCTGTATCTGTGACTTCATTTCCTCGTCCCTGAGCATCTTGACCACCAGGGATGAGGCAATCCTGGCTATGGGCTGGACGATTTCAAGCTTGCCGGCAATTCCGAAGGTGCCGATTTTTTCCCCGTTTACCTTGATGGCCAGGTTAAAGCCCTCCTTCATGGTCCCGCCCGAGGCGGCGGCTTCCTCGCTGGTTACGCTGTACTCATCGACGGGGGAAGTGAGAATGGTCCGGGCGCCTTTATGCACCGTTCCCAAACGTGCTTCAGCCGAGTCGGCGATGATGGTCCCGGTCCGGTCGCAAACAATGGTGTGGTGACCCGTTTCCTGGTAAATGAACTCGGTAATTTGCCTGGCGACATCCAGCCGTAATTCCATTTATATCACCTCTTGAAGTAATCTTTTTTGTTGTAAACCAGCTGAAGAATAACCTTCTTAAGATTCCAGCAACCTGATGATCTGACCAATCCTAGAAAACTTTTCGGCAAAATCAGAAATTCCTTGAGGGGATTTTTAAAACGCTTCGGTTTAAAGACTCCGGTTGAACTGCCTCACCCGGTACCCGGGTGTTCGAGAGCCGAAAAAAGCGGCCCGTGACGGGCCATCTTTGGGGTTATACAAATCTGTCATTAACTTCCCTGCTTGCCGTTGACCTCCTGGGCCAGTTCCAGGATTCTGGCCAGCACCTTTTGCCTGCGGGCTTCGATGTCCTGGAAATTCATGTTCGGGATGTAGTATGCTTCCACCTCATCATGTACCTTTTTCGCCCGGTAGATAAACTCCACCGCTTCCTCCATGCAGCGCCGGTACAGCTCCCGGGCGGTATCCCTTTCAGCCTGCAGTGCCTCGCTGGTTACGGGCCGGACGCAGGTCATGGTATCTATCACCGTATCGCCGTTATGGGGCTTGTAATAATGGGGTTCCACGGAGTTGACCACCGCCAGGTCCAGCCCGGGTATCACCAGGTGCTCGATCCGGGAGGGGTCCAGGGCGCAGTGATAAGCCTCCACGTCGAACCCGCGCATGAGAGCAGCGTCCATGACCCGCCGGACCAGGGTGGTCTTGCCCGTACCATCATCACCATTGATAATATAACGTTTCTTTAAGTGACCAACGATAGTGTCCAGGTAGCTCACCGTTCCGTCGGGGGTAATGGCTGTGGCAAAAAGGTGGCGGGCTCTGGGGTTATCTGTCTGGCGCTCCCGCCCGGCAAAAATTTCATGGGTCAGATCGAGGGACAGCTTATCAAAGGCCCCCACATTGAAGGCGCCCGTTTCCCGGTAATAGCTGCGCACTTCTTCCAAAAAGATGTGGGCGGCGGCCAGGTAGCTGTAGGCCCGTTTAAAGAGCCGTCCTATTTCCTGGTTTAAGGCCAGGATTTCCTTTTTATGTGCCCGCAGGCCTTCCTCGTTCCAGTGATCCCCCAGGTGCACAATTTCATCCACCGCTCCCGGGTTTTTGGGGTCAACCACGTGCAGTGTCGTGTCTGCCGTAGAAACTATTACCCGTAGCAGCAGTTTCGAGAATGGCTACGTTTTCGGGTATAGTGTCGGGAATTTTGGCTTTGATGTCAATGCGCTTCCCGGTAACAGTAATCTCTTCAATCAAGAGATTAACCAGGCGCTTTTTCTCTTCAAGAGAAAGAGTGTCGAGAGCATCTCCGACCCGGGCAGCAAGCTCTTCTAACCGTTCCATTTCCTGCGCCGCCAGGTCGTGCCGGGAAAGTTCCCTGAAAATCCGCTCCCGGCGGCGCGACAGGTACTCCCAGCGCTCTTTTATCTCCTTCAGCCGCTGTTCCATTTCAACTTCCGGTATTAAATCTTTTTGGAACATGGTCGCTACCCGTGACCGTTCTTTGGAGGCTTGAGCCAATTCTTTTTCGATGGTGGCAAGCTCGATTTCCAAAGCTTTGGCAGTCTCGTCAGGGAAAGCGGCGTGCAGCTCTGCGCGAAGCCTTTCCGGATTTGTCAGCCAACCGGAGACTCTTTCCCAAACGATTTCTTCTAATTCCGGAGCATTAAGATATTGGGATTTACAGCGTTCCCGGCCCGGTATGCCTGGCGATTTCGCGGTGCAGACGTAATAAGCCCTCTTCTTTCCTTTTGACGTAACAAGATTCCCGTGTATAGTCGCGCCGCATTTTCCGCACCGTACAAGGCCCGAAAGAAGATAAGGGTAAGTGCTGAAGCTGCGCCAGCGCCTTCGAGAGTTCTCAAAACGCTTTTGGGCTGCCTCCCAGGTCTCTTTATCAACAATGGCGGGGACAGAAATAGGGACCCACTCTTCGCGGGGCCTTTCTTTTCGGCTTACCCTTTCTTCAGGCGGCTTATATTTATTGAACTTGACGTCCTTAGTATCATAGCGGCGGATATACAGGATGCCCGCATAAGCGCTGTTGGCTAAAATACGTTTGATCGTTTGTTTGGCCCATTGTTTGCCTTTGGGACTAGGGATGCCTATGGCATTTAATCGCCGCGCTATTTCATAAGGACTGGCGTCTTCTTCAGAAGTGAACCATTGATACATAAGTCTTATAATTTTAGCCTCTTCTTCGATAATATGAAGGGTATCTGTTTCTTTATCAAATCCATAGCCGTAAAGTCCAGGACTGTGAGTAAGTTTCCCGGTTTTTGCCTTGGCTCTTTTGCCAATTAAGGAGCGGAGCCTGGTCCTGGCCCGTTCATACTCGTCAACCGCGCTAAGTACAGTTAAGTGAAAGCGGTCTTCAGGGGTGTCGGTAAACTTGGAGTTGACAAAAATCAGCTCCGCTCCTGCTTTTTTAATCTCATCAATCAATAAAAGCTGGTGTGCCACGCTGCGTGACAAACGGCTGGTATCTAAACAAATAAACCAGCGGATGCCGCCGGCCTTAAGCTTTTCCAGTGCTGCCACCAGGGCGGGGCGCTCTAAGATTGAGCCCGAGACCCCTTCGTCTACAAATTCTGTTATTTCAGTTGCGCCTAATTCCTGGGCCTTGGCCCTGCATTCTTCCCGCTGCGCCGCAATGGAATAGCCGCGTTCGGCCTGTTCTTCGGTGGAAACCCTTAGATAAACAAGTGCAGCGCTCACGTTCCCTGTCCCTCCTTCAGCGTAACTTTACTTTGACTTGCTTGCGAGAATTTCCTGCTCTGTTCAGGAAGGCGGAACAGGAGAAAGCGAATCGCTTCCCGGTAGGCTTGTTCACGTTCATCCTGGGAGCCGCTGCGAGTTATGATCACCTCAAATTCCCGCTTTGCCATGGCCCCCCACCTCCTATTAAGGCCCGGTGGCCGGGCAAAAACCCTTCCACCTCTAAGCCTGCCGGTACCTCGAAGCAGATTCCAATTATCAAGCAAATAACTGCACTTTTTTCATTAATTCAGTTTATGCTGGAGGTGTCTATGGACGGCCCGGGGAGAAATAATTACCATTTCTAAGCCTTGGGCCTTTGAGACGGAGACAATAAAAACCCCTTCACCTTGCTGGTGAAGGGTCTGGTATAAGTTTCCGCCGTCAGTTTATTTCCTAATTTCTTCCTTAATTTTTGTTCTTACCCTTTCGCTAAAGCGGAACCCATTCTGTTCCAGGCTATCGAGGATTGGGTCAATAGCAGGCAATAACCCCTTTTTTACACCAAGCGCCACAACGCCTAAGGTACCCATAATCCTTAAGCCCGAGTTTCTGGCGATACGTCGGGCTTTTTTCTCATCAACTAAAAGATAATCCGCCTTAACTTCCTTGGCTAAAACGATGGCTTCCGCTTCTCCCCGATCAAGGTCGGTTCTAAGTAAGGAAACCGCCAGAGCGTTTTGTACTTGGAGGGTCTCGATCCAGGTAGCTTCTCTGATTTCTTTCACACCGGGAAGTTCAGTTCCCTGTAATACCACTTCATTGTATACACCTTGAAGAATAATAATTCGTCCAAATACGGCATGCAGGAGGTTTACTTGCTTAATCCGGGCTAAAGCAATAAGTGGTGTTGAGTTAGAGACCACTTTCATTTTGCAAAAACCCCTTAACGGTCGCCAAGTCTTCCTCTAGCTCGTCGAGATCATAGTTGAGAGGAATGTTATGTGCGGCCAAGAAATCGAGGAATTCCTGTTTGGAAACGTTGGCCAGTTCCGCCGCCTTGCCCAGGGATAAACTCCCATCTGCGTAAAAGGTTGCCGCCAGCCTCTTCAAGGCCTCCATTTTTATCCGTTGAGCCGATTCCCGGTCTTTGATGAACAGTTCTTTTGGCAACTCGAGTTCAATCCTTATAGTTTGGTCCGGCATTTTATCGCCTCCCGGTAATACCAACTTTGGTAAAATCATACCATAAGAGATACACGTCCTCAACTTTATATTTATTATAATCCATCTGTGATATTGTCACCTCGAAAAAATCGTATCAAAATCAATTCCCGATTTACGACTCGTATGCGGTTAAGATGCTCACATACCATTTGAATGGGAAGGGCAGGGAAGGGCTTTCGTATGAGCAGTTTGCGGCGGGCTTTTCAGCGTTGAAGGATGCCCTGGATTTTCCCGTGACCACCCGGGAACTCGACAGGTACCTATGGTTGGCAGGCCAATTGAGGGCATGGAAGGGCTTATTACCCTGGAGAAGACCTTATACTGGAATTAATTCCGAATTGCGGCGCCTCTTCGAAACCCCAGCGGGGGAAGTCCAGGAGCTTACGAGAGCTGTCCTTGGAAGGGGTGAAAATCCGTGAGAAATACTGGACGTGAAGGCCGCACTTTTCGCAGCACCGCCTCATTCGGCAAACGGCAGGAATACGTTATCATAGCTGAATTGCTCCGGCGGGGTTTTGACGTCTACCAGACGCTAGTGGACCAAGGTGGACGCCGCAAACCTTATTTAAAAACCACTACTTCGAAGGCTTGTCCGCTGTTTCTTGGATAGACACGACCCTGTGGGGGGCGGTGCCGTCCAGCAGGGCCACCCTGATGGCCGGGATAACCACCCCGTCCAGCGAGCCGTTGTCCGAAGAACAGCAGTGGAATTCCACGTCGTACCCCCGTTCCAGCATTTCTTCGCCGATTTTGCGCATAAAAGTGGATTTGCCGACGCCGGGTCCCCCTTTGATAACAAAGATGCGGGTGGCGTCGGGCTCGATGATATAATCGTAAAAGGAGTGAAATCCCCTCCAGGTGTTCCCCCCGGGGAAAACTTTTTTCAGCCTGCCTTTACTCAATATGACTACCCCCCTGCAGTGCTTTTGGGGAAATATATGCTCGCCGGCGACCAAAAATGACAATGTTCTGCTCCCCGTGCCGCAGGCTGTTCCGGGCCGTATAAATTTGAGCAGGAGCCCGTGACCATTTACGAGTCGCTGGTTTCCCGCTTTTTAGCCGTGTTATAATCTTATTCAGTGACGAAAAACTGGAGTGTGGTCCGTTTGTACAGGATCCGGGTTGTTGTTGGCGAAAGCGACAGGGATTTTCGTGCCCGGCTTAAGGAAACCCTGCGCCATGCGGGATACATGGTGATCGGGGAAACGCAGGACAGCCGGTCATTGCTGCAGCTGGTCTTTCAAACCACCCCGGAACTGGTAATCCTGGAATACCGCCTCCCCGGCAGTGAGGGCATGGATGTGGCCGGCATTATCGAGGAGCATCACGTGGCACCGGTGCTGCTGACGGCCGACCTGCACCAGTATAATGTGGCCGAGCTGGTTCGCTTGCCCGGTATTTACGGCGTACTCTCCAGGCCGCTGCAGGAAGAAATGGTGGTTCCGGCCGTTGAAACGGCCCTGGCTTCCTTTGAAAGAATTATAAGGCTGGAAAAAGAGGTAACCAGCCTGCGTAAAACCCTGGAAGAGCGCAAGCTGACGGAAAGAGCCAAGGGCCTGCTCATGGAAAGAAAAGGAATGACGGAACGGCAGGCCTATAAATACCTGCAAAAACTGAGTATGGATCGCTGCATTCCCATCTCCCGCCTGGCCCGGGAGATTATCAGGACCCTGGAGAAATAGATGATATGCTTTTTGGGGAAGCCAATTGATTGTATACAGTATTTTAATTAAGTCAACTATTGATCTCCTGCGGCATCCTGTTATAATAACACTTGTATAGGGTGTTTTCAGGGCAACGGCGTCCTGATTCAGGCCTGTGAGATTGTGCAGGGCCTGAATATAGGGCGTTTTTTTATTTGCCTGTTCCAGAACCGGGGAAGGAGGAAACACCATGCCCACCACTACCCCAGAAGATGTGCTCCAAAAAGCCCGGGAATACAATGTCAAGTTTATCCGGTTGCAGTTCACCGATATCTTCGGTGTCTTGAAAAATATAGCCATTACCGTGGAAGAGTTACCCCGGGCGCTGGAAGGCCGGGTAATGTTTGACAGTTCGGTGATCGAGGGTTTTGTCCGGAACCGCGAGTCAGACATTTACCTGCTTCCCGACCCCAGGACCTTTGTAATCTTCCCCTGGCGGCCCCGGGAAGGGGCGGTGGCCCGTTTAATTTGTGATGTGCTTACACCCCGGGGAGAGTCATACTGCGCCTGTTCCCGGGCAGCTTTGAAGCGGGTGCTGGCCAGGGCGAGGAAAATGAACCTGGAGCTCAGGGTGGGTGCGCAGATTGAGTTTTTCCTTTTCCATACCGACGCCCAGGGCAAGCCCACCGTTATCACCCATGACCAGGCCGGGTTCTGTGATCTCACACCGGTGGACCTGGGCGAGAATGCCCGCCGGGATATGGTGCTCACCCTTCAGGAGATGGGCCTGGATGTTTCTTCCTCCCATCATGAATTTGCCCCGGGGCAGCATGAAATTTTTCTGAAAGAAAGTGACGCTTTAACCGTGGCCGACAGCATTGCCACCTTCAAGTTTGTGGTGCGTACCATTGCCCAGCGCCACGGCCTGCATGCATCTTTCATGCCCCGGCCCCTGGCCTCCTGTAACGGCTCGGGGATGCATTTACACCAGTCCCTCTGGCGGGATGGCGAGAATGCCTTCTATGACCCTGCGGGGCAGTACCGGCTCAGCGAGCTGGCCTGCCGGTATATAGCCGGGTTGATTGCCCACGCGGGAGCGCTGACGGCCATTACCAATCCCCTGGTTAACAGTTACAAGCGTCTTGTACCCACCGATCTGGCTCCCGTGCTGGCTGCCTGGTCTGAAGAAAACCGCAGTACTATGATCCGGGTACCCGCCCAGCGCGGGGAAGGCACCCAGGTGGTTTTGCGCAGCCCCGATCCCACCGCCAATCCTTACCTGGCTCTGGCCGCTTCCCTGGCTGCCGGGCTGGATGGCATTGAAAAGGGGCTGACACCCGGGGCGCCCCTGTCGGAAAATAACCTGCCGGTTAAAGAACTGGTCCGCCACATCGGTCTGCCCCGTCACCTGGCGGAGGCCCTGCAGGCCCTGGCGGGCGATGCGGTGATCCAGGAGGCCCTGGGAAAAGAAATAACTGCCCGCTTCCTGGAGGCCAAGGAGGACGAGTGGGAGCGCTATCACGCCCAGGTGCACCAGTGGGAGCTGGATGAGTATTTGACCAACTTCTAAATGCCATTCTTCTCAAGGAGCCTATCCGGGGTATTCCCGGTAGAAAGATAGATGAGGAGGGGGGATGGTTTGTAGATTAATGGCAACAGATTAACTGGACAGAGAAAAACGGCAAGGTAAAAAAAACCGGCTCGTTGCTAAGCATCAAGCCGGAACTAGAGAAAACATTTTACAAAGAACCATTACCTTAATTTTACCGTGTTTTTCAGGAGGATGGAACAATGAGTTTTAGTAAAGGTGTTAATGCCACTGCAGCTACCCTGACCCGGTTGCGCACTGGTGAGAGCTATTGTCCCTTTAGCGGGATGTGTGTTACCTGTCTGGACGGCTGCCCCGGCCTTTGTGAAATAGGTAAATCTTCCGTGCGGGGCAAGGAAGTACTTTATCCCCAACCCTTTGGCAAAACCACTTCCGCTTCCCAGAAGGATTACCCGGTGGATTATTCCCACTTCAACATTCTGGGTACCGCCGTGGGCGCCCACGGTATTGAAGCTGATCCCGACAAGGCCATTTTCCCGGCAGTCAGCCTGGAAACTGCTGTAGGAGCCAACGCCGATTTAAAACTGAACCTGCCCATTGTAATTGCTGCCATGGGATCCACCAATGTGGCAGCCAATAACTGGGACCACCTGGCCGCCGGGGCAGCCATCTCCGGGGTAGGTATTGTAATCGGGGAAAACGTGTGCGCCATGGACCCCAATGCCGAGATTAAGGACGGGCGCGTGGTTCATTCACCCAACCTGGCCCGGCGGGTGAAGGACTTCCAGGAGTGGTACAACGGCAGGGGGTTTATTGCCGTACAGGCCAATGTTGAAGATACCAAACTGGGGGTCCAGGAGTACGCCATTGAGAAGCTGGGCGTAGAGGCTGTGGAACTTAAGTGGGGCCAGGGGGCCAAGGACATCGGCGGCGAGGTTAAGCTGGACAGCCTGGAGCGGGCGCTGCAGCTGAAGAGCCGCGGCTACATTGTGCTGCCCGATCCCACGGACCCCAAAGTACAGGCGGCCTACCGGGCCGGTGCTTTCAGCGAGTTTGAGCGCCATTCGCGCATTGGCATGGTGGAATACGAGTCCTTTATGGCCCGGGTGGAAGAACTGCGCAAGGCCGGAGCAAAGTACGTCTTCTTGAAGACCGGCGCCTACCGTCCGGCCGACCTGGCCCGGGCAGTCAAATACGCTTCGGACGCCAGGCTCGACCTGCTCACCGTTGACGGTGCCGGCGGTGGTACCGGTATGAGCCCCTGGCGGATGATGAATGAGTGGGGCGTACCCACCCTCTACCTGCAGGCGCTGCTGGTCAAGTACCTGGATAAACTGGCGGCGAGGGGCGCCTATGTCCCGCCGGTGGCCATTGCCGGTGGTTTCACCCTGGAGGATCACATGTTCAAGGGACTGGCCATTGGTGCTCCCTACGTGAAAGCCATCGGCATGGCCCGCTCGCCCCTGACGGCGGCCATGGTAGGTAAGACCGTGGGCGAGGCCGTAAAATCCGGCAAGGTGCCCAATGAGTACAAGAAATACGGTGAGTCCCTTGAGCAGGTCTTCATTGCTGCCAGCGAGTTGAAGGAAAAACTGGGTGCCGAAGCCTTTGAAAAACTGCCCGTGGGAGCTATCGGTGTCTACACTTACTTTGAGCGGCTGGCCCAGGGCCTGCGGCAGTTCATGTGCGGCGCCCGCAAGTTTGCCCTGTCCTACATCACCCGGGACGATGTGGCCGCCCTGACCAGGGAAGCCGCTGAAATTACCGGCATCAGGTACATTATGGATGTGGATGCCGAAGAGGTGGAGAAAATTTTAGGTTAGCATAAAAAAAAGTGTTGCTAAGGACCGGGGTAAGGATTATAATAAAGGCATGCTAAAGAATTATTTTGTGGGTACAATGATGTGCCCGGCTATGAACAGGCAATGACGCCCTCGACAGGCCATACGGCCTTGAAGAGGGCATTTTTCTTGCCGGGAAGGTGGTATTTTTCCCAGTAGTCCGGCAACGCCCGGCGGATTGGTTACCAGGAACAATTTGGGAGGAAAATCTCCATGGCGGAACAGAGGATAGTGCTGGTAGATAGCGATGCCACCTGGAGAAAGTCCATTAAAGCCGTGCTCACCAAGCTGGGATACTGGGTCGTGGGTGAGGCAGCGGATGGTCTTTCGGGCCTCAAGCTGGTGCGCAGCCGGCAGCCGGATCTGCTGATCATCGAGGCCGGGGTGCCGGGCATGGACGGGCTGGAAGTGGCACGCATTCTCCATGAGGATAGGTTGGCCCCAGTGGTCGTGCTGGTTAGCTCCATGAGTTCCGGTCTTCTAGAGAAAGCCAAAGAGGCCCGGGTATCGGCCCTCCTGACCAAGCCGGTGGATGAAAATACACTGTTGTCCGCCGTGGAACTGGCCCTGGCCAACTACCAGGAAATTATCAAGCTGGAAAGCCAGGTCCAGGAATTAAAGGAAGCCCTGGAGACCCGTAAATTAGTGGAAAAAGCCAAGGGAATCCTGATGGAAACCCTGGGACTCACGGAAGCCGAGGCATTCCGGCGCATGCAAAAAAGCAGCATGGACAAACGCATTTCCATGCGTCAGGTTGCCGAAGCCATCATCCTGGCCCACAACTTGAAAAGTTAAGGTATAATGACGTACCGAAAAATGGGCAAAGGCGCCCTGTGGGGAATTAAGTCAGTATGAACTATTACCCTGGGGCGCCTTTCCATTTTGAAAAATTTCAAGAAGGTGGTTGTTTTATGGACGAAGCAATTAAAAAAGAAGTACTGGCCAAAGCGAGGGAAATGGGTGTAAAGTTCATCCGCCTGCAGTTCACCGACATTCTCGGTGTGCTCAAGAACATGGCCATCACCGTGGAACAGCTGGAAAAGGCCCTGGACGGGGAGCTGATGTTTGACGGCTCTTCCATTCACGGATTTACCCGTATTGAAGAGTCCGATATGTACCTGCGTCCCGATCCCAGAACCTTTGCCGTATTCCCCTGGCGTCCCCGGGACGGTGCCGTGGCCCGCCTCATGTGCGATGTCTATAATCCCGACGGTACTCCTTATGCCGGCTGCCCCCGCAACACCCTCAAGCGGGTGCTGGCCCAGGCGGCGGAAATGGGCTTTACCATGAATGTGGGACCGGAGCTGGAATTTTTCCTTTTCCAGGTGGATTCCGGGGGACGTCCCACCCTGCGCACCCACGATAGGGCCGGTTACTTCGACCTCAGCCCCGTGGATCTGGGGGAAAACGCCCGCCGGGCTATGGTGCTTACCCTGGAAGAAATGGGTTTTGAAATTGAGGCCTCCCACCACGAGGTGGCTCCCGGCCAGCATGAAATTGATTTTAAATATTCTGATGCCCTGGATTGTGCCGATAAAATTGTGACCTTCAAATTTGTGGTGCGGACCATTGCCCAGCGGCACGGTTTGCATGCCACGTTCATGCCCAAGCCCGTCTATGGCATTAACGGCAGCGGCATGCACACCAACCAGTCCCTCTTCAGGGGGAACGAAAATGCTTTTTATGACCCTTCCGCCCCCGACGGGTTGAGCGATATCGCCCGCTATTACATCGGCGGTCTAATGAAGCACGCTCGGGCCCTGGCCGCGATAACCAACCCCACGGTAAACTCCTATAAACGCCTGGTGCCCGGTTATGAGGCCCCGGTTTATATTGCCTGGTCGGGGCGCAACCGCAGCCCGCTCATCCGCATACCGGCCAAGCGGGGCATGTCCACCCGCATTGAGCTGCGCAACCCCGACCCGTCCTGCAACCCCTACCTGGCCCTGGCGGCCTGCCTGGCGGCCGGTCTGGATGGGATTAAAAACCGCATTGAGCCGCCGCCTCCCTGTGACCGTAACATTTACGAGATGACCGCTGCCGAGCGGCGGGAACTGGGCATCGAGAGCCTGCCCGCCAGCCTGGAGGAAGCCCTGCAGGAACTGGCCGGGGATGAGGTAATCAGGGGGGCTCTGGGCGAAGACATTTACACCAAGTTTGTCGAGGCCAAACAAAAGGAATGGGAAAACTACCGCGTCCAGGTTCACCCCTGGGAAATTGAAGAGTACCTAACCAGGTTTTAAAAAGTTTTGTTACCATCCTCCTGATAGCCCTGCCGGGGATACCCGGTAGGGTATTTTTTTCCAGGGTAAAAAATTTGTCAAAAAGCCCTTTTCTTTTGAGGTATTTATGGTATATACTATAAACTAGCTTTAAAATAACGGTGCAACAACATAATTCGGGTACGATGTTGTATCCGGAAGGGGCAATGGGGCCCACATGCAGCAGGTGAAACCTCTATCCTGCAGGTGTGGCCTTTTTTTCGTAAATAGCCCCGGTTTTTTAGAAGGGAGAGGTTGAAGGCCCGTGGCTCAGTTGACTAACGATGATGTAAGGCATCTGGCCAAAGAACTGGGAGTGAAATTTATCCGCCTGCAGTTTACCGATATTTTCGGTGTGTTAAAAAACGTCTCCATTACCGTAGAACAGCTGGACAAGGCCTTAAATGGGGAAATGATGTTTGACGGCTCTTCCATTGAAGGTTTTGTTCGTATCGAGGAATCGGACATGTACCTGCGTCCCGATCCGGCCACCTTCGTGGTCTTTCCCTGGCGCCCCCGGGACGGGGCGGTGGCCCGGTTGATATGTGACATTTATAATGCCGACGGTACCCCCTTTATCGGCGACCCCCGTTACGTGCTCAAGCGTGTTATAGCCCAAGCCAGGGAAATGGGCTTTACCATGAACGTGGGGCCGGAGGCGGAATTTTTCCTCTTCCACGTTGACAGTGACGGCCGTCCCACCACCATCACCCACGACCGGGCGGGCTATTTTGACCTGACGCCTGTGGATTTGGGTGAAGATGCCCGGCGGGACATGGTCCTCACCCTGGAGCAGATGGGTTTTGAAATCGAAGCTTCCCACCATGAGGTGGCTCCCGGGCAGCACGAAATTGATTTTAAATATGCCGATGCCCTGGATACCGCCGACAAGGTGGTCACCTTTAAGTTTGTGGTGCGTACTATCGCCCAGAGGCACGGGCTTCATGCCACCTTCATGCCCAAACCCATATTCGGCATTGCCGGTTCGGGCATGCACCTAAACCAGTCCCTGATGAAAAACGGGGAGAATGCCTTTTACGATCCCCGGGCACCCCTGCAGTTGAGCGATACGGCCCTGTATTACATCGGCGGCCTGATCAAGCACGCCCGGGCCATTGCTGCCATAACCAACCCGACGGTAAACTCGTACAAGCGCCTGGTTTCCGGTTACGAGGCGCCGGTGTATATTGCCTGGTCTTCCCGTAACCGCAGTCCCCTGATCCGCATCCCGGCCAAGCGGGGCCAGTCCACCCGCATTGAGCTGCGCAGCCCGGATCCGTCATGCAACCCCTACCTGGCCCTGGCCGTGTGCCTGGCGGCGGGGCTGGACGGGATAAAAAATCGCATCTCACCTCCGCCGCCCTGCGACTGCAACATTTATGAAATGAGTGCCAGGGAACGGGAAGAGCGGGGCATCGGCTGCCTGCCCGAGAGTTTGAAGGAAGCCCTGGATGAGCTGGAGCGGGACGAGGTGGTCAAGGAAGCCCTTGGCCCCCACGTTTACAGCCGCTTCATGGAGGCCAAGCGCATCGAATGGGACCGTTATCGCGTGCAGGTTCATCCCTGGGAGATTGAGGAGTACCTGACCAAGTACTAGGCGTGCTCGCTGGAAGACGGCATAGTACCTTGCGGAAGGGCAGGACGGGCCGGGAAGCCGGCCGGACTTGAGCACCGGGGGAACGACCGCCCCCAAATATGCGAAAATAAATTGAACCGGTACAACGGTGTGCCGGGGTAACGAGGGCAACGAGGCCCACGTGCAGGTCACCTTTCAAGGAGGAAAATGTCCCTTTCCATCCCACAGGCCTGCCGTGGGCTTTTTTAGTCTTTTTAACCACTGAAGGAGTGACGGAAATGCCTCGAGTTGTGGTCAAGCCGGAAGTCTGTATTGGTTGCCACCTGTGTGAGGTCTGGTGCGTGGTGGCCCATTCACGCAGTAAAAACATTCTCAAAGCATTTCTCCATGAAACACCACGGCCGGTACCCCGGGTGGTGGTGGAAGAAAACCTGCCCTTTACCCTCCCCGTGCATTGCCGGCACTGCAGTGAACCGTCCTGCGTGGAGGCATGCATCAGCGGGGCACTGTACAGGGACCCCCTCACAGGCCGGGTGGAACACGATGCCGGCCGCTGTGTGGGCTGCTACAGCTGCGTTATGGCCTGTCCCTACGGGGCAGTGGTCATCGATGAAGTCAACCGCAAAGTAGCCAGATGCGATCTGTGTAAGGAAATGGGAGAACCGGCCTGCGTGAAGCAGTGTCCCAACCGGGCACTGGTTTACCAGGATTCGTTCACCAGTTAGGCAAGGGGGAAGCTTATGGAGAGGTTTGATTATCTGATCATTGGTAACTCGGTGGGTGCGGTGGGTTGCATTGAAACCCTGCGTTCATTCGATAAAAGCAATTCCATAGCTGTTATCGGGGAAGAGCCACACCATGTCTATTCCCGGGCCCTGCTGCCCTATTACCTGGATCATGAAGTGCCCGTGGAGAAAATGCTCTACCGCCCGGTGGATTTCTATGAGCGTCTGGGAGTTACCCCTGTGCTCGGCCGGCGGGCGGTGGACCTGGATACGGCCGGACACGTGGTAAAGCTGGATGACGGCCGGACCATCTCCTATGGAAAACTGCTGCTGGCCACCGGCGGGCGGCCCATTGTACCCCCCATACCGGGACTGGATACGGAGAAGGAGAACATCTGTAATTTTGTGGCGTTGCAGGACCTGCAGCGCATCAGCCGGTTGCTCCCGTCGGCCAGGCGGGTGGTGGTGCTCGGTGGGGGGATCATCGGCCTTATGGCTGCCGAGGCACTGCACAAAAAGGGTCTGGAGGTTGGCGTGGTGGAACTGGCTCCCCGGGTGCTGGCGCCGGTGGTGGATGAGTTTACCTCCCGGCTGATTGAGGAGGCCTTCCGCCGGTCCGGCGTGGCCATATATACCGGAACCACCTTTAAAGAAGTCCAGGGCGGGGAGCGGGCCACCGGAGTGGTGCTCACCGATGGTACTTCCCTCCCCTGCGACCTGCTGGTGGTGGCCGTAGGTGTGGTCCCCCGGGTGGACCTGGCCAGGGAAGCCGGGCTGGCCGTGAACCGGGGTATTCTGGTGAATCGACAGATGGAGACATCCGCTGCCGGTGTTTATGCCTGTGGAGACTGTGCCGAAGTTTACGACTTCCTGACGGGTAACCGGCGCGTGCTCCCCCTGTGGCCCAATGCCTACGCCGGCGGCCGGGTAGCCGCGTACAACATGCTGGGTATGAAGCGGGAATATGACCGGGCCACCTCCATGAATGCCATGCACTTTTTTGACCTGAACATTATCACGGCTGGTCTCAACACGGCAGGTGAAAAGGATGGCTTTGAGGTTATCAGCCGTTTTGATGCCGGCTCCCGCAGCTACCGGAGATTTGTGTTGAAGGACGATCGCATTCACGGGTTTACCCTGGTGACCGGGATTGCCCGGGCGGGTATCTTCCTTCACCTGATGCGCCGGGGTTGCGCCGTTACTTCCTTTAAAGAGAAGCTCCTGGAGGGGGAATTCGGTTACCTGACCATTCCGGAAGGCCTGAGACGGGAGCTACTGATCGATGAAGGAGTGATGAACGAACATGCGGCCGCAAATCAGTGAGCGTTACCTGCCTGAAAAAGATTCCCAGGCCTGCGGTTTGTTTGGAGTAATGAACACGGCAGGGGAAAGGTTTGGCGGGGAAATGGCCATAAACGCCATGGTCAACATGAAGGTGCGGGGTAACGGCCTGGGCGGCGGTTTTGCCATTTACGGGCTTTACCCGGAGTACAGGGATTATTACGCCCTGCACATCATGTTTGAGCGTCATCAACTGGGGGCCAAAGAAATAGTGGATGAATTTCTGGCCGACCATTTCCACGTGGTCTATGATGAAGAAATCCCCACCAATAAAAAGGCCACGGTTCTGAACCCGCCGGTGGTGTGGCGTTATTTCGTATCTCCCCGGCAGCAACTGGAAGAAGAAAATAACCTGTCAGATGATGAGTTCGTGGTGGAAAAAGTAATGTACATCAACACCCGGATCGATGGTGCTTACGTCTTTTCTTCCGGGAAGGACATGGGCGTTTTTAAAGGGGTGGGTTTCCCCGAGGAGATTGCCGATTACTTCATGCTTGACCGGCTGTACAAGGGATACATCTGGACCGCCCACAGCCGTTTCCCCACCAATACGCCCGGGTGGTGGGGCGGGGCACACCCTTTTTCCATCCTGGACTGGACGGTGGTGCATAACGGTGAGATTTCCTCCTACGGCACCAACCGCCGGTATCTGGAGATGTTTGGCTACTACTGTACCCTTTATACGGATACGGAAGTGATGGCCTATGCCGTGGACCTGCTCATGCGCCGGCAGGGCCTGCCCATAGAAGTGGTGTCCAGGATCTTCGCCGCCCCCATGTGGGACATCATTGAGCATATGGAACCGGAACGCCGGGAGCTTTATAAGACCCTGCGCATGGCCTACGCCCCCCTGTTGATGAACGGCCCCTTTACGGTTATCGTCGCCCATCATAACGAAATGTTCGGCCTGACCGACCGCATCAGGCTGCGGCCAATTACGGCTGCTGCGGCGGGGGATTTTGTCTTTCTTTCCTCTGAAGAAGCGTCCATCCGGGCCGTGGCTCCCCGGCTGGACCTGGCCTGGACGCCGCCGGGGGGCGAGCCGGTAGTGGCCAGGCTGCATACCAGGGACCATCTGGCCAGCCTGGCCCGTGCCGTGTAGCATTTACCCCGGGTGTAACCAGCAAGAATTGTTCAGTGAAGCCGCTGCCACCGGCACGGTGCCGCGTTGTCCAGAGCGAACGACTTGCGGAGTGCAGTCAGTGCGGAGCACTGGAGTGAGCGTGGACCCAGCACTCACTGGAATAGTAGGTCTTCATAAAACCAGAGGTATTAATTGAACCTGAAATATCAGGAGCAGAGCCATGTTGTGTGAGTGCTGGGCGGCACCATAGGGTCACTGAACAAATACCCAGCAAGATCACACATAATGAGGGTGAGATAGCATGTTTTCCCATCTGTTACCGGAGTTTCTGGTTGAACGCCGCAGTGACCGGTGTATAAAATGCCGGGTCTGCGAGCGGCAGTGTCCCAACGGGGTTCACCATTACGATCCAGAACTGGACCTCATGTTCAGCGATGAAAGCCCGTGTGTGGGGTGCCAGCGTTGTGTGGTATTCTGCCCCACCAATGCCCTTTCTGTATACCCGCACCCGACGACCTATCGCCCCAATGCCAGCTGGACCAGGGAGAAGCTGCAGGATTTAAAGAAACAGGCCGAGACCGGAGGGGTTATTCTGACCGGCAGCGGCAATGACAAGCCCTACCGGATTTACTGGGACCACCTGGTCCTGAATGCCTCCCAGGTAACCAACCCTTCCATCGACCCGCTGCGGGAGCCCATGGAACTGCGTACTTACCTGGGGCGCAAGCCGGATACCCTGGAAGTGGAAGTATGTGGGGACAGAGTGTCCATTACCTCCCGGCTTTCACCCAATGTACCCGTGGAAACGCCCATCCTTTTCTCGGCCATGTCCTACGGTGCCATCAGCTACCAGGCTTTTGTGTCCCTGGCCATGGCCGCTAAAGAGTTCGGCACCCTCTTCAATACGGGTGAAGGCGGTCTGCCCCGGGAAATGCGGGAAAAGTTCGGCCCAAATGCTGTCGTGCAGTGTGCCAGCGGGCGCTTTGGGGTGGACCCGGAGTATTTAAACTCGGCAGCCGTGGTGGAAATCAAGATCGGCCAGGGGGCCAAGCCGGGTATTGGCGGTCACCTGCCGGGAGAAAAGGTGGCGGCCAGCATTGCCCTGACCAGGATGATTCCCGAGGGTACCGATGCCCTCTCCCCGGCGCCGCAGCATGACATTTATTCCATTGAAGACCTGTCCATGCTCATCTATGCCCTGAAAGAGGCCACCAACTACGAAAAGCCGGTTTCCGTCAAGATTGCGGCGGTGCACAACGTGGCGGCCATTGCCTCCGGCATAGTCAGGGCCGGGGCAGATATCGTGGCCATCGACGGCCTGCGGGGCGGTACCGGTGCCGCGCCCAAAGCCATCCGGGATAACGTGGGTATTCCCATCGAGCTGGCCTTAGCGGCAGTGGACCGGCGGCTGCGGGAAGAGGGCATCAGGCACAAGTGCTCCATCATCGCGGCCAGCGGTATCCGCTGCAGTGCAGACGTGGTCAAAGCCATTGCCCTGGGGGCGGACGCGGTGTACATCGGTTCGGCGGCACTGGTGGCCATGGGCTGCACCCTGTGCCAGAAATGCTATACCGGCAAATGTGCCTGGGGTATCTGCACCCAGGATCCCTACCTCACCCGCCGCCTGAACCCGGAAATCGCCAGCCAGCGGCTGGTCAACCTGCTGCGGGGCTGGAGCCATGAGATCAAGGAAATGCTGGGCGGCATGGGCATTAACGCCATTGAAAGCCTGCGGGGCAACCGGGAACACCTGCGCGGGGTAGGCCTGGAGGGCTGGGAACTGGACGTGCTGGGAGTAAAAGGAGCGGGGGAGTGAGAACATGGCGGTAAGTTGTGCCCGATATGGGCTGCGGGAAATGTTTTTGGGTGGTGTTAGATCCCTTGAGGAACTGAGAAGCCGCCTTTCAATAGAGGGACAGGAGGCGGAAATAGACGCCCGGGATCTTGTGCACAAGGAAATAAATGATCTGATCCGGGAAGCGGCCCTTTCCGGCGCCCGCAGGATCACCCTGCTGAACGTTTGCGGCCAGCGTTACATCGGGACGCGGCTCTTCCTCCCACAGCAGGACGGCAAAATAGAAATTCATGTTTATTCCACTCCGGGCAACGACCTGGGAGCTTTCCTGGCCGGGCACCGCATTGTGGTGCACGGCAATGCCCAGGACGGGGTGGGCAATACCATGGATGACGGCGAGATCGTGGTTCACGGGCGGGCAGGGGATATCGTGGCCATGGCCATGCGCGGCGGCAGGATTTTTATCCGGGACAGCGTCGGTTACCGGGCGGCCATTCATATGAAGGAGTATACCGGCAAGGTGCCGGTACTGGTAATCGGCGGGACGGCCCAGGACTTCTTTGGCGAGTATATGGCCGGGGGTATTGTGATCCTGCTGGGCCTGAACCTCAAGCCGGGCGAGCGCCACCACGCCCACTACATCGGTACGGGCATGCACGGCGGGGTGATTTACCTGCGGGGAGAGGTTGCCCCCTACCAGCTGGGCAGGGAAGTGGGCGTGCTGGAGCTGGATGACAAGGACCGCCGGCTTTTACACCAGTACGTTGGTGAATTTGCCCGGCACTTTAACCTCAATGCAGAAAACATCCTGAATGACCGTTTTGTCAAACTGATGCCGGTATCCAAAAGACCTTACGGCAGGATTTACGCCTATTAGACCACAGAAGGTAAATGGCCGCCGTTTTGCACGAAGCGAGCGACCTTGAGCCGAGCAGGTGCCAAACTTGGCGAGACCGAGGGCGGAGGCGGGGCCGAGGGCATGGATGCCTAAAATGGAGGTTGGAGGTCGGAAGTTGGAAGTCGGAAAGAGGAATGAATTCGCGCAGCGAATTCCAACAGCAGTTCCAACCTCCGACATCTGACCTCCAACTTCCAAATTGGCCGGGAACCCCGCCGGAGCCCGAGGTCGAGCACTAGTTTGGCCTGCGAGGCGAACGGAGCGAGCGCGCGCAAACGGCGGCCATTACTATTTTCAGGGTAGAGATACCTACTGGATCTTGACACGGACTTGCGTTAATCCGATATTCAATCGTGCCTGTGTTTTGTGTTAAAATATACGTATTCCAGAAAGAACGGGGGGAGAGACATG
>Ga0247720_100140_pt1 | contig 34719 bp, 24 predicted proteins | sample MSEWel2015_12_15_FD_189078 | JGI IMG/M metagenome (GOLD analysis project Ga0247720, IMG submission 189078) | Subsurface sediment microbial communities from gas well in West Virginia, United States - MSEEL Well Study Marcellus 3H_2015_12_15 | ecosystem: Environmental > Terrestrial > Deep... | reverse complement strand
TCAAGGTTGGCGCTGTCTCCGTCCCAGACGGTTTCACCGGTAACCGGCTGGACCGACTCGAAGGGAATACCATGGCCCTGAAGCCAGAGCCCGTCGATAAACAGTTCACCTGTCAGCTTTGCCATTTCGATGCACCTCCCGGTACTTAACTCCTGAATATATGTCTGGTCTGGATGCCCGAATCTTTCAAGGGGGCAAGACGAATCGGATCACCGGACTGAACCTGCAAAGCCTCCGCAACGTCCGGCGGCAAACTGACGGTATCCGGTCCGATGCAATCCATGGGCAGGGTTGTTACCCGAAAATCCCGGAACGAGCGGTTCGATACCATCACCCGCTGATCTGTCGGAACATCCAGATTCACCGGTTTGCGGGTGACCATGGCATGCCGGTTAACGCTTTCCCGGATGGTGCGGATGTTGTGGACAAAGGCATCCACCACCGGGCCGCCGTCGAAGATGTCCACCAGCCCGTTGAAGTTGAAACCTTCGGCCTGAAGCATTCGCAGAGCCGGAGCGGTGTTGTCATGCACCCGGCTGACCACCGCCCGGGCCGAATCCGGCAACATGGGCAGGTAGATCGGATATTTTGGCATCAGCTCGGCGATAAACGACTTGTTGCCGAGCCCCGACAGCATATCCGCCTCGCTGAACTCCATATCAAAGAACTTGCTACCCAGAGCATCCCAAAGCGGGCTGCGCCCCTGGCTATCAGACACCCCGCGCATCTCCGCGAAAACTTTCTCCGAGAAGTGTTTGCGGAAGTCGTCCAGATACATGAACCGGCAACGGGACAGCAGCAGCCCGTTACCACCGCCCTTGTATTCGTCGGAGAGCAGCAGCGAGCAGATTTCACTGGTATCGGTCATGTCGTTGGACAGATGCAGCGTTGGCGTTCGCACATGCACGCCCAGTTCTTTGGAGGCATTCACGGCGACGCTCAGACGGTAGTTGTAGAACACCTCATCCAGCCCCACCCGGGCCTGGATACCGCTGATTCCAACCGTCCTTTTGCGCTGGATATCTTCCAGTGCAAACAGATAAAGACCCGCCTCGGGCGCACAACGCTGGTTGAAGGTTTCCCGGGCATGGTTAATCTTCTTTTGCAGTAACTCCCGGTCCGCCGGCAGGGTGGTGAGCCCCTTGCCGGCGTTCTGGGCCATGGTGTACAGATCGTCCAGGTCGGTTTCCTGTAGCGGGCGAATTACCAGCATGGCGTCGCCTCTCTGTTTCCCTGATTGAACTGAATTGGATTTCGGGTCCCCGTCCGGTTCGGTGTCATAGCGGTGCAATCCTTACCCGGTCACCCGCGGTCCTGTTCAGAATTTTCCAGGTGCTCACCGGCACCTTGAGGGTGTCTTCCAGCGTCTCGGCAACCGGTGCCAGGGTGCAACGGAACTGATCCCCCTCCCCGGCCGCGATCAGGCAGGTTTCGCCTACGTCATGGTTGGCGGCGTGCAAGGGTTTAGGATGGCTTGTCACCAGGGTTCTCAGGCTGTCGGTGCGCGCCTCCAGTACCGGCCCGCCATCAAAAATATCGAGATAGCTGCCTGACTGGAAGCCCTCCCGCTGCAGCAATCCGTAGTTGGCCAGGGTGACCGGGTGCGGTTGACCCAGCGCTTGCTGGGCCGCTTCGCTCAACAGGGTGACGTAGATCGGATTGGGCGGCATCAACTCGGCAATAAAGGTTTTACTGAGCTGGCCGGAATACTGATCTGCCGTCTCAAAATCCATATCAAAGAAGTGCCTTCCCAGACTGTCCCAGAACGGCACGCTGCCATCTTCCAGTTGCACCCCCTGGATTTCCACGGCAAGCCATTGGGTAAACCACTCCCGATGCTCGGCGATGAACAGAATCCGTGCCCGGGACAGCAGCTCGAAGGCATCGCTGCCCCGGAGTTCCGGCCGGATCGAGAATGAACACAGCAGGGTGTTATCGGTGAGCGCATGAGAGGGGTATAGCACCTCCACCCGCCTTGAAACCCCCAACTCATGGGACGCGTGGATCAGGGCATCGCGCCGGTAATTGTAAAACGGCTGGCCATTGCCGGCGCGGGCATCGATCCCGGCCGTGCCGGCAATCTCGCCGGTTTCGGAGTTTTCCAGCACGAACAGGAATCTGGGAGGATCATCGTCGGGCCCGATCTTGCCGGCAAACGACGCCAGGGAATGTTCGATCTTGTAGGCCAGGGCATCGCCCTGTTTGGGCAGGGTGGAGGAAAGGCGGGCACCCTGAATGCCCGCGATGGCGAGAATCTGGTCCAGATCATCCGGCTGTGCCGGACGTACCAGCCACATAAAAGCTCCTTAAGCTGTCAGTTTTTTCACCGCCGCCTCGAAACGCTCGAGGGCTTCATCGATATCCGGTTCGGGAATGATCAGTGACGGTGCCAGACGAATCACGCTGGCGCCAGCCACCAGAACCATCACCCCCTCATCCAGACCGGCGTTCAGGAAGTCCTTGGCCTTGCCCTGCCATTTTTCGGTGAGTACACAGCCGAGCAGCAAGCCGGCCCCGCGAACCTCGCGGAACACCCCATAACGTTCACCAATGTCCATCATGCCTTTGCGGAGCTTGTCGGAACGGAGTTTCACGCCCTTGAGAATCTCCGGCTGGCTGACGGTATCCACCACCTTCTGGCCAACCGCGCAGGCCAGGGCATTGCCGCCGTAGGTGCTGCCATGGGTTCCCACGCCCAGGCTGGCCGCCACTTTCGCGGTGGTCAGCATGGCCGCCACCGGGAACCCGCCGCCAAGCCCCTTGGCGCTGGAAAGTATATCGGGCACGACCTGGTACATCTGGTAGGCGTACAGGTGCCCTGTTCTGCCAACGCCGGACTGCACCTCATCAAACACCAGCAGGGCATTGTTTTCATCGCATAGCTGTCGCAGTCCCTCGAGGAATCCCTGATCCCCCGGCATGACACCGCCCTCACCCTGAATGGGCTCGACGACCACGGCACAGGTTTTCTCTTTGGAGATCAGTTTCCTGACCGATTCCAGATCGTTGAAGTCGGCGTGGTGAATACCCCCCGGTGCCGGCTCGAAACCCTCCAGGTATTTGGGCTGGCCACCAACGCTGACAGTGAACAGGGTGCGCCCGTGGAACGAGTTCCTGAACGAAATGATCTCGTTTTTCTCCGGACCGTAGTGCTCCCAGGCATACCGACGGGCCAGCTTGAAGGCGGCCTCGTTGGCCTCGGCGCCGGAGTTGGCGAAGAACACCCGTTCGGCGAAGGTGAGGTCACACAGGGTTTTGGCCAGCCGCAGGGCCGGCTCGTTGGTCATGACGTTGGACAGGTGCCAGATTTTCTCGGCCTGATCGTGCAACGCCCCCACCAGGCCCGGATGGGAATGCCCGAGGCAGGTCACTGCGATGCCACCCTGGAGATCGATAAACTCGCGGCCTTCCTGATCCCAGATCCGGGAGCCCTCGCCTCGTACCGGTACTATGGAACCGGGGGCATAATTGGGCACCATGACTTCATCGAACAGTTCGCGGCTGACGGGTTCTTTATTCATAAATCTCTCTCGGGAAAGCGGCTGGCGGCCTGCCAGGCAATTAACTGAAAATCATCAGGCGGCCCGCGCCAGATCAGCACCCGGCCGCCAGACCTCATGTACCATAATACGCCACTGAGGGCATAAGAACATCCGGTGACAACCGACTTTGCCAGCAGAACCGGCAGCCAACGGAAACCGGGCTGTTCCCGAACCGATACTTTCGGGCAAGGCGATGCCGGTCAGCAACCTCCAGATAACCGCAGATGGCTGTATCTGCTCGAAAAGCCAGCATAGACATTGGTCTAACGTTCGAAATTATTTATTTGAATTGTCACCAATTCGTAACTACCTTATCCTCCGGGTCCGACAAAAAAAATGTGTGGAGACAACAACGATGCAAAGCAACAAACTGAGATTGGCCATTCGTGCGACCGCAGCGGCAGCAGTTCTGGGAATCACTTCCCAACCCGTCCTGGCACAATCGGCAAATGAACTTCAGAAGCAAATCAACGATCTGCGCAGCCAGGTTAGTCAAATGAAGGCAGCCAGCGATTCCAAGGGCTGGCTTCTGCCGGGCACCAACACCTCGGTAACCATTGGCGGTTATGTCAAGCTGGACATGATCTATGACACCGACCAGGATCTTGGCGACCTCGGCGACGTAACCGTGCTTGACACATCAAGTGATGGGGGGGATGCATCATTCCGTGCCCATGCTCGCCAGTCCCGGATCCGTCTTGGCACCAGCACCCCGACCGAGCTTGGCGAAGCGAAAACCGTTATCGAAGCCGATTTTTACGGTGGAGGCGGCAACGAAGTGGTCTCCAACTCCCGTTCACTTCGCCTTCGCCACGCCTACGGCCAGCTCAACGGATGGCTTGCGGGCCAGACGTGGACTAACTTCATGCAGTTTACCGCCTACCCAAGCACGGTAGACTTTAATGGCCCGGTGGGTGTCAGCTTCATCCGTCAGGCACAGCTCCGTTACACCATGGGCCTCGGCGACGGCCAGCTGTCCATGTCGGCTGAGAACCCGGAGACCACCGGTTTCAAAGGCGCGCGGGATACCATGCCGGACCTGACCGCCCGGTACAAATGGGCCGGCTCTGGCGGTGGCTTCGAGGTAGGTGCCGTGGGCCGCTCGTTCACCAGCGACACCGCCACAGGTGATGATTCAGCGTTTGGCTATGGTGTAATGGCAGCCGGTCGTCTGAATGTGACTTCAGACACCACACTGATGGCAGGGGTCATTTACGGTGATGGTGTGGGTCGCTACCTGTACAGTTCATTCAGCAATAATGTCTCTGAGCAGGAGGAAGGTACGACCGACGCTAACGGCGATATAGTCCGTCGTAGCGGCATCGGTGAAGCCTACATCGGCGCAAATGGCGATCTGGAAACCATAGAAGCCTACGGCTTCAACGTGGCAGCCAGTGTAGGAGCATAATAAAGTTGGTAACAAAACGCCTCCTTAGGCGTCATTTTAAGACAACAGATCACTTACAGAAATAAATAAAGTAGGTAACTTTCGAGGGACCCTGCAGAAAATCGATCAGTTTCCGTCGTAATAAAGTTGGTAACTCTCCGAAAAGAAATAGGTAAACGTCAAAGCAAATCCCTACTAAAACATCGCGTTGTTCATGCTTAATGTACTCAAGAAAATAAGTGGCATTCATGTGTTCAAGTCAGTCAAGGCTCCTCCTTTATTTCCAGTTAGGCTCTTCACCCTGTCCCGCCCATTACGCTGGCAACGGCTGCGCCCAGGCTTGATCGACCAAGAGCCTGACTGGTAATTGACTGATCGCTCGTTGAGCAGACCCAGATGCGTCACTGTCACTGTCACTGCACTGCTGCATCATTTACCGTGGCCGTCAGATCACATGGCTTCCTCCAGTCCGTTCCTCACATATTTGCCCTTGCCATTCACAAGCAGTTAGCGTGCAATCGGGTAAAACCCATTGACCGGTGATCTTCCCACAGGGGACCTTCACCCCATTAGTTCATGCCCATGTTGGGCGTACACCAACGGCTGCACAGCGACCAGTTTTCCGCCGCTTCGCGGCTCCCTACCGGCGCGTGAGCCGGGCGTTAGCGCTGGGAAGATCTGAGCAATTCTCTATAGACTTGTTACTGTCGCTGGAATGGTTTGGCCAGTTGTGCCAAGTAGCCGTCGGGGTAGGTACTGTCTCCTCGGATGCCGATTTTGGTGCTATCACTAGGGGCATTGCCATGTACGTAGTAGAAGGTACCCATCAGATGGTCATAGAGGTTGGTGAATAGTCCAAAATTAACATTGCCCACGGGGCCGTTGGAGTGATGGAAACGGTGCACCTCGGCATTGGCGAACAGGTATTTTAGCCACCCGGTACGGATATCCGCATTACTGTGTTGCCCAAGCAAGGTAATTGCTACCAAAAAAGGCAGAGTGAGTGCTACCTCAAAAGGAATACCGAGCAGCAGTAGAGGCAGCACGCCGGTGACGGTCTCAATGCTCTGGTGGACCGGGTGTTTCATCAGGCCATTGAAGCCATACAGGCGCTTGACGCTATGGTGAACGGCATGAAAGCGCCAGAGAATGGCAAACTTGTGGCTGGCGTGATGGGCTGCGGCAATCCCGGCGTCCATTATGACGACGGCCAGAATCACCTGCAATGCAAACGGCCAGGCCTGGGGCCAGTAGGATCCGCCAAAGGCCATCCAACTGAACAAGGGAAGCAGGTATACCGCACTTCGGCTCAGCGTCAGATTTACCAGCGCGTGAGCCCAATCTCGTAGTGCATCGTTATGACTGTTGTTCCAGGCCTTCTGATAGGGAATGATTCGTTCCGTCAGAAAGGAGAACCCGATGGCTCCGAGCAAAACCCAGATCAAGGGCAGAAGACCGGCACTGTAAGCGGTCAACGCGATTACGGCGCCACCGGCTCCGAAAAACAGGACCGGCCAGGCGAGATAATGCAAAAGTGTTTGCAGCGTGAACATGTGTATAGGTCCCCTCTTGGTTGCCAGGTGCAAATGTGTATGAGGCCAGAGTGGCATCGGGAAAGCAGGAATGATTGAATAAACAGGCACGGGACTGGAATCGACCTCCCGTTAGCGGAGATAAGTGTGTCCAAGCCGTTTTTTCAGCTTTTTCTTTCCGAACAATGGATGTTATTTCTTGGCACGGCGTTTGACACCGGGTTACACCGCCATCACGCGGCCCAACTGGCGGTGGGTCTGGAAGGACCTTTGGGAATTCAGGGTCACGGAGGAGACCAATGGCGCCGGGCGCGCGCGTTTTATGTACCCCCGGATGTATCTCATCGTCTAGATTCAGGACAGACTGCGTGCGCCATTCTGTATCTGGATCCGGAAAGTGTTCAGTGTGAGCGAGCGTGTCAACGGTTTGGTGGTTGCGACATCAGTGCTGTGGAGCCTGATGGAGAGGCAATGAAACGTCTGGCAGGGCTTTTGGGAGGGGAATCTGGCCCTGAACTAATAGCTGATGTCTGCGCAGGCTTGCTGAAAGATGAGATGCGTCCAGCTTCCCGGGAACTGGATGCACGGCTACAGCGGGTACTGGACTGGGTGGACGGGAATCTCACAAAGGATATTCGGCAATCGGAAGCGGCAGCAGTGGCTGGAGTTTCTGAAAGCTGGCTGTCCCATCGGTTTGGTGTCGACATCGGCGTTCCGCTAAGGCGCTATATCCTGTGGCGTCGGCTCCGAACCGCAGTACAGGCCGCCATGGCAGGCAATACCCTGACTGAAGCCGCCCATAAGGCGGGTTTTTCCGATTCAGCACATCTGACCCGGACTTTTCGTGAGTCATTCGGGGTTGCACCGAGTTTTCTGTTCGGTCAGCGGGACCGGGTGGCGGTAACTTTTCTAGATAGGGGGTCTTTGGTTCCTTTCTCCGACCAGTAAATGAAACAGGTACCACGGGATTTTTTTATAACCTCACGTGAAGACACTTCGTTTTGGGGGGAGTAAAGGGGTAGCAAAGCCCGCATCCGGTTGAGTCTGCGCTAACCTGCGCAGGTACGGCGACACCCTTTCCATCGCGCCTTCGGCTCCATTCCAGAAGCATCCGCATATATAACGTCCAAACCCGCAAGTGAGTGGGAGTGGATGGCAATTGCTCAGCATCATAGTTTACCAACAAGGTTGCTTGATTGGACATACAAACCACCTATGGTGGCGACACCGTTGAGACCGCCCTCAAGCGGGTTCTGATGTACATCATCCAGATGCCGGAGCATCTTGTTGACTGAGCCTGAGGAAGGTTCTGAGGAAGCTCCGTGAGCTTCTTTTGCACTGGGAAAAATGGCGGCCTATTACGCTGTTTTTGGCGATTTTTTTGTCAGACCCGGCGTTGGGAGTGGAATCACAAGAGCCAAGCTACTTGCAGGCTGCCTGAAGATGGCTATTTTTCAGGGTCGACCCCTTAAACTAAAGTTTTGGTAACTTTAGCGGGGTAATTGCTCGTTTTAAAGCCTAAAGCAACCTGGATTGATGCTCGTAAGACTCCAGCTGATACCCCATCGCCTTATAACCTTTCTCGCGCTTCCGGAACATGCGTTCAAGCATTGGCAGGCTGGTATCCAGGTAGTCATAGACAGTGACTTCCTGCTTGCCGTCGGCATCCCGGTGGATCCTGCCAGCATACTGCGACAGCGTTCCTTTCCAGGCGATGGGCAGGGCTAGAAACAGAGTGTCCAGCCGAGGCAAGTCAAAGCCTTCTCCAATGTATTTCCCGGTTGCGACGATAACCTGAGCTTCGTGTAGCCGCGATTCCGCCGCCCGGCGTTCTTTGACTCGCATCCCTCCGCGCAACACAACCGACGATATAGACTCAGCTTCCAGCAATGTTGCCAGCGTTTCAGCATGCTCTCGGCGTTCCGTGAGCAGAAGGCAATTTGCCTGGTTTTGCACGCAACGTATAACGTCCTGAACAATGTCCTGATTCCTGGCATTGCTCCGGGCGAGCCAACGGTAAACCGATGCTATGTGTGGTCGTTCACCATCATTCTGACAGATGTCCGTAGGTGGCGTTTCATGACGTTCTCGAACGATGACACGCTGGACAAACTTAGACCCATGTTCAGCCCTGACTTTGTGACGAACGGGTCCCGCGACCATAAACATGATTTTTTGGTGGCCATCCTGACGGTCAGGCGTTGCGGTGAGGCCTACAACGTATCGAGCACTGACTTCGTTAAGCAGCATCTCATAACGGGGAGCTGAAATATGGTGACATTCATCGATGATGACCTGCCCGTATTCCCGGACCTTACTTGAGACCGTATTATCTTTCTTGTTGATCAGGCTTTGATAGGTGGCAACGTCGATCTGACCGGTAGGTTTCTTTTTGCCGCCGCCAATCACACCCACGGATGCACCCTCAATGAAGGTTTCCAGACGCTCCTTCCATTGATCCAGTAACTGACGACTGTGAGTGAGGATCAGCGTGTTTACCTGCCGCTTGGCCACAATGCCAATAGCGGTTACGGTTTTGCCGAAAGCGGTCGGAGCATGAAGTATTCCGGTATCGTGATCGGCAAGCGCCGTCACAGCCTTTTTCTGATCACGACGCAGCGTTGCTTTCAGGCTGACTCCCGGCAGCAACTGGCCGGGCATTCTGCGGTCATCGATTTCTACCGTTATTCCCTGTTCGCGCAACAATGCCTGAAGATCATCAAAACAGCCTCTCGGTACCGAGATATAACCTTGCTCAATCCGGGCACAGGATATGTAACGAGGGATGCCATGAGTTGAAAATCGAAGTGCCTGGGTTTTGAAAAATACTGGATTGGCAAAGCTCGCCATGCGCTTTATTCGTGCCGCCAGTGTCCCTGGTATGTCTGACAACTTCATATAAATGTGATTGGCCAGGGTAAGCGTGATGCTCTCGGGACATCCTGAAATTATCCCTGTATCGACCAGTAAAGCTTGTTCCCACGGCAACGCAACTTCTGCTATCGCATCGGAATCAGGCTCATTTCCAACCATATCTCGAAGCTCAGCCGGCGAAACGGTCTTTTGCTGACTAAGTAGCGCCCACTGATCCGGATACGGGGTTAGCTTATCGTCGACGAATACAGTACATCCACGACTTCGCGCCTCATGCTGAAGCGGAAGGGCAATCAAATTGCCAAATCCACCATCGGGCATCGTATCCTGGTTGGGGAATAGCCGGTCATAAGAATCGAAGGACAGGCCCGGGTGGCATTCCATGGCTTTATCCAGCAGCTTGAACCCCAAAGCCCTCGCGGACCAGGCTGGAACGGCGTCCGAAAAGAAGACCCATAGGTGGGCACCCGCACCGGACCGGGAGATCTCTACAAGATAAGGGACACCTTCATCACGACAAGCCTGGGCCAGCGCACGAACATCTGCTCTCCAGTCCTCCTTATCAAAATCTACAGCCAGCAGATAACAGGAACTGTCCGGCAACAAAGGGTATAACCCTGCGACATGCTTGCCGGACAGGTGGTCATACACTGCATTGAAATCCAGAGGTTTAAATTTTTTGTGCGGGCACTCGCCGCACTTGATCCGGGGTTTCTGACAGGTACCCGGAACCCATTCATTTTCGCAGGCCACGGCATAGCCGGAACGGCCACTGGAACCCGTCCAGCGGACCGCATAGACATCCTGTCTGCCGCGAAAGAGCTTCCGGAACAATTCAGCTTTTTGATCAGGTTTCAGCTGCGTTACTGTGGATTGTTGCGCAGTGCGATGAAGCTCGTTCCTCCGGGAAAGTAGGGCAGCCTTTTCCCTCTCAAGTTCGGATAACTTCAGTGCGATGGCTGCGAGCTCTTCTTCTATTCGGATACTTGCCTCCTAACAAATGAAACCCACCCACTCAGTAATAGTGGCCCGGCGACCTTGGTTCCAGGCTATCCCCAATGATACAGACCTTCTACGTACAGCACTTCAACCGCCCAATACAGTGGTCTTCGTAGCTGGGCCTCAAAGTTAGAGCGTCAATCACAATGATTCTTCAACCCCAGACGCGCTGCGTCCAATCCAAAACCCATAATACCCCTCGCTGTACTGGTGAGATATGTTTTCTCTAGCACATCTGCTTTATAATTTGAACAGTTCTGTTTCAGCTATGGAACAAAAGGTAAAAACATGTCTACCATTAAGTCGTTCACCGCCAAGGATGTTTGTACTGCTTTGGGAGGTATTAGCCGCTCAAGGCTTCACACATGGGCGCAGTTGCCACCTTTTTGCGAAAGACCGACACGTGAAAGGAGCGCACGCCGCTTTACAAAGGCTGATCTGCTTACATTTGCCGTGTTACAGACGCTTGAGGACATGCTCGGCATGAGGCGAAGGGACATCCGCAGTATATCAGCCGCTATCCATCATTATGTCCGGGCACCGCGTCAGACCCGGATGGAAGAGTGGATATTTATTCCGCAGGACGAGGATGATGAAGAAATCGTGCTTTTGATCCAGGGGCAGAATTTTGCCAGTCCAGGTTGGGTCATTGATATGGCCAGAGAGCGTGAGCGTATAGACCTCTATCTGGGACTTACTCCATCCCAGCGAGAGCTCCCCTTGATCACGGACGTCAAATCGGGACACCAATAATGGATTTGTTACAGGAATTCGGTGCACCCAGCGAGAGCTGTGTAGATCTGCACGACAAACAAGATGCTCGTTGTCTGAGATATACGGATCTTTTCCGGAATCGACAGACGCCACTGGTCGACTACGTCGTCGAACAGCAGGTCCAGGCGTTGCTCTACGTCGTCGATCAAACCCACTTGCGCGACGATATCCTACCCATTCGTGATCTGCAGAAAATTCTGGCCATGCGTGGTGAGCCAGCGTGGCTCGGTGTATTGAAACCAGGGCGGCTGGATATCTACGCCACCGATCTGCTTCCTTCGGCAGATTCTACTCCTGTCCGGTTTTCACGCGATTCCAGCGAAGCACCGGGCATTCTTCCCAGGCTTGCTCAGGGGGAAGATCTCGCACCAGCCGCCTCTCTACGCCTGCGTGATGTGCTGCTCGATCTGATGAGCGACGCAGGGGAAGCGCTGCGTAACCTTGGCGTTTCAACGCACGAGGCAATCGCCCTGACCGGGCGGGCGCTCTTCCTGCGCTACCTGATAGGGCGGAAGATCGTGCTTCATGACCACCTGTCCAATATCGCCCCCAGCGCCAAATCGCTGAACGAGTGCATGAATACCGACGTCGCACTGGCAGAAACGAACCATTGGCTGGACAACACCTTTAACGGCGATCTTCTAGCCCTGCCCACAACGGATTACGCGGCTTATTTCCGACAGTTAGTTCAACGACATGGGCAAGATGTCATTCAACCTCTGAGTGCCATAATGACGCTGGATACTCCCATTGAGCCCGGGGTGTCGCAACAAAGGCTGGATTGGGGCGATCTGGATTTCGATCACCTGCCCATTGGTTTACTGAGCGAGACGTATGAAGAGCTGATTCATCGTTTCGATAAATCAGCTCGTCACGCAACGAGTGTCTATTACACGCCTTATCACATTGCCGAATACATGGTGGAAGAGGCGTTTCACGCGAATCCTATTGGTTCAGCGGCCAGGCTGCTGGACCCCGCCTGCGGAGCCGGCGTATTTTTGGTGGCAGGACTGCGCAAACTGGTGGAGTTACGCTTTCGCGAGACCGGCAAGCGACCATCGCGCCAACAGATTCGGGACATTCTTCATCAACAACTGGTTGGCTTCGATACCAATGGCCATGCCCGTACCCTCGCGGCATTAGCCTTGTACCTCACCGCGCTCGAACTTGACCCACACCCGGCGCCGGTCGAAGCGCTGCGTTTCAGGAAATTGGAAAACAGTGTTCTGATCGATGTTGCTGATCCGGACAGCCAAGGTAACGAGTTGGTACCTATGGCGGGAAGCTTGGGTGATCACGTGTCCGATCGCTACCGCAACGCCTTTGACGTCGTCATCGGCAATCCTCCCTGGACGAGCCTAAGCAATAAATACGATGCGATCGATCGAGTCTTTACTCGACGGTGCCGGGAGGTAGCTGCTCAGCGCGGCCTGGATGAGATTGCCGGTAATTACCATAACCCGGATCGCGTTCCCGATCTGCCTTTCGTCTGGGGAGCCATGGCGTGGGCCAAGCCCGGTGGACGTATTGCCCTCGCATTGGCAGGACGCTGGCTGTTTAAACAGTCCCCAAAAGGAATCGCTGCCCGCAATGCAATGTTCAAAGCCCTGAAAGTGACGGGCATACTGAACGGCGCTACATTAAGGCAAACTCGGGTCTGGCCAAGCGTGGATCAGCCTTTCTGCCTGCTGTTTGCAGACAACGAACTTCCGCAACCGGGTGAGCAGTTTGTCTTCGTTAGTCCGAACTACGAGCCGGACCTGAATGGCAAGGGGCTGCTGAGGATCGATGCCAGTGATGCCAGTCCGATTACTTTTGATTTGATCATGAGTAATCCAGCCGCTCTGAAGACATTGTATCGCGGCACAGTTCTGGACTTGGCTATCGTGAACAAAATCAGACAGCGCGCGGAATGCACAGTCGGCGATTATTGGAAAGAAAGCGCGGGGCTTTTCAAGAGTCAGGGCTTTCAGGTGGCAAGCCGATCCCAAGACGATAACTTCCTCAAAGGAAAGCCTGATTTGCAGGCGGATTACGATCTGCAGCCTTTTTTGGTTCTCGACGAAGCGCTCGACCGCTATATTCCACAGGGACTTCACCGTACGAGATCGCCTGAAATTTATAAAGCCCCTCTGGTTTTGATAAGAAAGGCTCTACGCGAGGATCGCTCCCGGGGACGGGCCCTGTTGAGTACCAATGATGTAGCATTCTCTGAGTCTTACTATGGGTATTCAGCTTCTGGTCATCCGCTCCCAGAGTTTCTTACACACTATCTATTGGTATTGCTTCACAGCAGGCTTTTTGAGTATGTGACTTTAATGACGAGCGGAGAGTTCGGTATTGAACGAGAAGCGCAGCAGAAAATGGACGTTGACCGCCTTCCATTTGTTCCACCGGAGAGCCTGTCAGCCGATCAACGTCAGTCCATAGAAACTTGTGCCCAGCAATTGATCAACAATTGCCCCGATTGGCCAATGCTGGATCATACCGTGGGCCAACTCTATGGTTTGTCATCAGCCGATCAGCGAGCTCTGTCCGATACCCTGACGATTAATGCGCCCTACGCCTCTGCCCGCGAGAGGGGGCTGGCTAAGATTACAGAGGAACAGGCTCAGGCGTTTATCACTTGCTTGAAAAAGGAGCTGGCTGGTGCCTTTGGTGTCGGAGGATATCAGGTTCATGTGCAAGCCTTAGGCACTGTCAGCAACACCCTACCCTGGCGCTTTCTCTCTATTACATTAGAGAAGGCCACCCCACCACTTGAGCTTCCCCCTCATTGGATCGAACAGGCGGGGGGTCTTGGCGTCAGCCGAATAACCTTGCTCAGTTCAGATCAGCCCAACCTGACGGTTGGATTACTCAATCGTTACCGATACTGGACACAGACTCAGGCACGTCTACTTGCGTCGGAGCTGATCTGGGAATTTGGGGCACGTCTAGAGGAGCTCTGTCGGCAATGCGCGGATTGATGACAGGGCGGGGCGTAGCCACAGACAGGCCCTGCGCTATTCCAGTGTTCTTGATGGGCGTGGTTCAGAATGCGCTCGCGCATGCCTGGCGCCGTTTGCTTGAGGAAGTCGCCGATGGACATTTTGAAATATGTGGTGAAAAGGAAGACACGATTACTGAACGGCTCTTTATGATTCTGGATGATCTTTACAGCAATGAGCCGGAAACCATTCAAGGGTTTTCGATATTTCAGACCCCGATCCGGGAAGGTAATCTGCGTAACCGGGCGGGAAATAAGCTCGATTGCCAGCCCGATCTCACGTTCCGTCCGCTTAGAGGGAAGCTGGAGACGCGAAGCAGCGCTATGGCAGCAATATTCGTTGAGTGCAAGCCCATTGATTCTACTCACCCTATCGGCAGCACCTATTGCAAAGAGGGCATCAGCCGGTTCGTCAGAGAGGACTATGCCTGGGCCGTAGATCGCGCCATCATGCTAGGGTATGTCCGAAACATTTGCCCCTTACCCGGTGCTCTTACCTATGTATTATACAGTGACACGGGTCGAAAAAAGTACCGGGTAGAGAAGGAACTGACTTCGCTGGGCCAGACGACCCATGGTGACAAGGTGTATTGCAGCGCTCACCTTCGTGGCTGTGAAACAGCAAGTCGCGATTCACCAAACCTACCGATTACCCTGCATCATCTTTGGCTGAGGCCCGAGAAACCCTGTGAAACCACTAAGTGCAAGATTCCTACATGCGTTATCGGCACGGCTGATTAAATGTTAGAAAGTAAAAACTGGCTTGTATGTGCTCGATCATTCCTACGCATGTCCTTCCATCCCAGCTTGGCAACCAAATCAAATTGGGCTCGCTCTGCGAAGCAACCGTGAGCCTTATCCTCGCGTCTCACGGCCCGGTTCATCCTCTGGGACTCGATAGCGCCAGTAGCGCTCCGGTTTCACCCACACTACGTTGTCAGGAGTATATTTACGGAATTCACTCAGAACTGACTTAGCAAGGACCTCATTGCCATCGCAATTCTCACGAATGAGTTCCATCTCCTTGCGTTTGATCAAGAAATCAACCACATCATCCTGGTATAGACAACCTTCCTGCTGAAGTCGCAACAGCATCCATTGCGCCACCTCATTAGCTTTCATTTTTCATCTTCTTTCTTCACCAGTTCAATAGAGTCTGCCGGAAAGTTACCTCGTTCTAACTTTTTTCCCGCGAACCACTGACACCAATACTTCCCAGACCGCGCACCTGAGACAGTTGCCACCTCTTCCTGGACTGTCATCTCTGGCCCTCCAGATTTGAGCTTTACGATGTTGCCGGCCTCGAACTCATTTGATTGAGTCACCTTTTGATACTCCCTGTTTCCATTTATGATTAATGTACATCCTAACCCGCCTGCCATTGCAGAAGAATAGTGTCATTGACGCACTTCTACACCATACCCAGCAGCACATGCTTTTATTGAAAAGATTCGGCATTGGAGCAGTCACGGACTAGGTATGAACACCTTCCCTCTTCCAGTAACTGCCAACCATGCAGTTCCTACAGCATCTCTCTCCGGAATCAAAAGTCAGCGTGCAAGGTCAAACCAGCCCGCCAGTGAACCTTCTGACCCCGGATCAGGCCGCCTCAGTTCGTATTCTCAAGCTTCGTTCAGCCCCCGGCTTTTCCACAGATAATAAGCCACAGGTATCACGAGCAGCGCTAGAATTACGGCAGTGATCATGCCGCCTACCATTGGTGCTGCGATCCGTCCCATAACCTCGGAACCTGTGCCAGTACCAACCATTATGGGCACCAGTCCGCCGATAATGGCGGCCGCTGTCATCATTATAGGCCGCACGCGCAATCCGGCACCATGAAGCACGGCATGGCGCAACGTCTCGCGTCTTGGAGTCGCCCCCTTCTCCTTACAGGTTTGCAACATTTCCTCGTAAGACTGGTTCAGATACACCAGCATGATCACACCAATCTCCACGGCAACGCCGGCCAGCGCAATGAAGCCTACACCGACCGCAACCGAAAAGTTATAGCCCAGCAGATACATCAGCCAGATTGCGCCAATCATGGCAAACGGCAGCGTACCCATGATGATGCCCACTTCCGCAAAACGGCGGAAGTTCAGGAACAGCAGAATGACGATAATCGCCAGCGTCAGCGGCACCACGTAGGTGAGCTTTTCCTTGGCACGCAGCATGTACTCATACTGGCCAGACCAGGTAACCGAATAGCCCGCAGGCAGATCGAGCTCCTCGTTAACGGTAGCCATGGCCTGCTCCACATAGGTGCCGACATCAACCCCTTCAATATCCACGAAGGTCCAGCCATTGAGGCGGGCGTTTTCACTTTTGATGGCGGGAGGACCATCTTCTACCCGGATATCGGCGACATCGGCAAGCGCAATCCTTTGCCCCGTTGACGTAACGATGGGCAACTGCTCCAGCTTCTCTGGAGAATCCCGGTAGTCCTGGGGGTAACGCAGATTAATCGGGTAGCGCTCAAGCCCTTCGATCGTCCGCGATACGTTTATACCGCCAATCGCCGAAGCAACAACTTGCTGAACGTCCGCTATGTTCAGTCCATAACGGGCTGCACGTTCCCGATCGATATCCACCTTGATGTAGCGGCCCCCAGCGACTCGCTCAGAGTAAACGGAGGCTGTACCGGGGATGTCGACCATGACTTCCTCAAGGCGTTTACCGATGTTCTGGATGACGGTAAGGTCCGGACCGGCAATCTTGATGCCCACCGGCGTTTTAATACCCGTTGCCAGCATATCGATGCGCGTGATGATCGGCATAACCCAGGCATTGGTTACCCCCGGGAACCGAATCAGAGTATTGAGCTCCTGCTTCAGCTTTTCGGTGGTCATGCCTTCCCGCCATTGATCCCTCGGCTTGAGCTGGATGAACGTCTCGATCATGGTTAACGGCGCCGGATCAGTTGCGGTGTCTGCTCGTCCTACTTTACCGAATACGGTTTTAACTTCCGGGACGGTCGCAATTAACTTGTCGGTCTGCTGCAATAGTTGGCGGGCTTTACCGATTGAGATCCCGGGATAAGTGGTCGGCATGTACATCAGATCGCCTTCATCCAGCGGTGGAATGAACTCACTCCCGATCTTGGTCGCCGGCCAAAGCCCCACAGCCAGTGCCAGCAGTGCAGCCATAACAGTGGTTTTCGGGAATCGAAGGACCAACTTCAGGACCGGCATATACGCACCGACCAGCAGACGGTTCACGGGATTCTTGTGTTCCGGCAGCACTTTGCCGCGAATGAAATAGCCCATGAGCACCGGCACCAGCGTCACCGCCAGAGCCGCACTGGCTGCCATGGCGTAGGTCTTCGTGAAGGCCAGCGGTGCAAACATCCGGCCTTCCTGCGCTTCCAGAGCAAATACCGGCACAAAACTGACGGTGATGATCAGAAGCGAGAAAAACAGAGCTGGCCCGACCTCAGAGGCCGATCTGGCCACGACCTCCCATCGGTTCTCAGGAGTTAACGGGGTTCGCTCCATGTGTTTGTGCATGTTCTCGATCATGACGATGGCGCCATCGATCATCGCCCCGATCGCAATCGCAATCCCCCCGAGGGACATAATATTGGCGTTGATTCCCTGCCAGTACATGACAATAAAGGCCGCCAGAATGCCAACCGGCAGGCTGAGAATCGCCACCAACGACGAGCGAACGTGGAACAAAAAGATGATGCACACCAGGCCCACCACCAGAAACTCTTCAAGCAGCTTGAACCCGAGATTATTCACCGCCCGCTCAATCAGACCGGAGCGATCATAAACCGTTACCACCTCGACACCTTCCGGCAAACTGGATTTCAGTTCCTCCAGTTTCGCCTTCACGCCATTGATGGTTGCCTGGGCGTTTTCACCGAAGCGCATCACTACTATGCCACCGACGGTCTCGCCTTCGCCATTCAGCTCAGCCACCCCGCGCCGCATCTGCGGCCCAATCTCAACAGTGGCCACGTCTTTCAGGAGCACGGGGGTGCCGTTGTCATCAAGCCCCAACGGAATCGACAGCAGATCCTCACGGGACTGGATATAGCCGGACGTGCGCACCATGTATTCCGCCTCCGCCATCTCGATGACGGAGGCGCCCACTTCCTGGTTTCCTCTCTTGATGGCGTTCTGGATGTGAGCCAGAGGAATACCCAACGCCCTGAGTTTTTCCGGGCTGACCTTGACCTGGTACTGCTTCACCATGCCTCCAAGCGCGGCGACTTCGGACACGCCGGGCACGGTTTGCAGTTCGTATTTCAGAAACCAGTCCTGCAGGCTGCGCAGCTGGCTCAGATCATTGTTCCCGGTGCGATCCACCAGGGCATAAAGGTAAACCCAGCCAACCCCGGTTGCGTCCGGCCCCAGTTGCGGGCGGGCCGAGTCTGGAAGGCTCGGGGCCACCTGGGACAGGTACTCCAGCACCCGGGAGCGAGCCCAGTACATGTCGGTGTCTTCATCGAAGATCACATAAACGTAGGAGTCCCCAAAGAAGGAGTAACCCCGGACCGTCTTGGCACCCGGCACCGACAGCATGGCGGTGGTCAGTGGATAGGTCACCTGGTCTTCCACCACTTGTGGGGCTTGGCCCGGAAAGCTGGTTTTGATGATGACCTGCACATCCGAGAGATCCGGCAGGGCATCTACCGGTGTTTTGTTCAGTGAGTAAAGGCCCAGTCCTGTAATAAGCAACGTGGCCAGCAACACCAGAAATCGATTACGGACAGACCAGTGAATGATGGCAGCGATCATGATTCGCCTCCGCCATGATTCATGGAACTATGGTCCATCGCCTCAGGTTCGATCTTGGGCTCCGCTTTCTCCGGATCCATGACGTGCCCCGAATGATCCATCTGTAAATCCATGGCGTTGCTGCCTGATGCCGACATTCGCTGGAAATCCGAAGTCTTGCTGGACTCGGAATCGATCAGGAACTGCGCAGAGGTCACCACGGTATCGCCAGGCTTAATGCCTTCCAGTATTTCTGCGTACTTGTCGCCAATCCGCCCTACCGTGACGTTGACGGACTTGAAGGCACCCTGTTCCAGCGCCACCACCAGACGGTCGCTTTGTCCAGTGCGGATGATCGATTCACGTGGCACCAACAGGCGTCTTTGCCCTCGATCCCCCTGGACCTCCAGGCGAGTAAACATACCGGGCAGCAAAGCTCCGTCGGAGTTGTCAAAACGCATCCGAACCCGGGCCGTCCGCGTCTTCGGATTAACCTCGGGATACACATAATCCACTTTTCCGCGCCACTGGCGCCCGGGCATGTAATCCAGAGTCATCACCACCCGATTACCAGCCTCAACTGCTGAAAGCTGGCTTTCAAATACCTCGCCAATCACCCAGACTTCGTCCAGCGCAGCAATCGACAAAACCCGATCACCCGGTTTTATAAACATTCCCTCGCGAACGTTTAGATTGTCGATCACGCCGGAGCTTGGGGCGTATACGGTCATGGTTCTTTGTACGTCTCGCCTTTCCCGCAGCTGCCGTATCAGACTGACCGGCACGTTCAGCGCAACCAACCGCTCCTCAGCCGCATTGATCAGGCTCTGATTCCCCCGATTCAGAGCCAGTAGCAACTCCTCCTGAGCGTTTACCAATGTGGGCGAATACAGGGTATACAGAGGCTTGCCTTTCTCGACTGGCTCACCTTCAGCTTTCACGTAGAGCGCTTCGATCCAGCCCTCTACTCTGGGGTGTACGTGCGCCATCTCGTCTTCGTTATATTGGACGTAGCCCACGGTAGTTATGGTATTGGGCAAACGCCCCTGGATGACGGACTCGGTGCGAACTCCTAAGTTGTTTACCACTGCAGGGGAAATACGAACGGTACCGACCGGATCGTCAGCCGACCCGGCATCCTCGAACACTGGAATCAGATCCATCCCCATAGGTGATTTTCCGGGTTTGTCGCTTTTAAAGTTAGGGTCCATGGGTGCGACCCAGTAAAGCGGCTCCTTTGTCTCGCCACCGGCCGCCTCCACTGTCGGATCGGACAAAATTTCCGGTGCCAGCCAATAGGCGGCACCCACGCCAGCAATCCCGCCGAGCAATACAAAGCCCAATGGGCGAACGAAATTAGCCATGATGATCAATCCTGGTAATGAGTCATTGAAGAGGAAGAAATATTGGAGGCGTCCGTGGTCAGATAACGGAAACTTGCCAGAGTTTTGGCTCGCTCGGCCATCATCTGGATCAATTCGACCTGGGCATTGAGTTCCGAAATCCGTGCACGTACCGCCTCAGCAAAATCACCGTCGTCATTGTTATAGGCGGTCAGCGCGGCGCTGGCCTGCTCTTCCATCTGAGGTAGGAGCGTTTGCTGATACAGGTCAATTCGATCATCCAACCGCTCGATGCGGGCTAGCGCCGCGCGCGCCTTTGCCTGGAGCGACCGGATTCTCAGAACCCGATCCGTCCTTTCGGCTTCCAGCCTGGCTGAGGAAGCACTGAGCCGTCGATCTTGCCGGTTTCCTGTGAATATCGGCAGGTCAAAACCAATACCAATCGAAAACAGGTCTGCCCTGTCCTGGCCGTTCGGAGCCTTATCCCGATAACCATATTGTGCGAAGACCGACCACTCTGGTTTGTAGGCTTGCCTAGCAAGATCTACGTCAATGGCCTGCACATCAATCAGTTGATCTGTGGCGCGAATCGACGGGTGACGGATGACAGACTCCACGGTCGTCTCAGACCAGCCGCTGGAAACGTCTTCCAATAGCCGAGGAGGAATGTTTTCAGTGACCAAGAACTGGGCCTGACTGGAACCGATCCATTCACCAAGAGCTTCCCTGCTGGAAGCCAACTGGGTGTGCAAGTCGGTCAGTCTATCTTCAAGGCGAGTCAACTCCAGCGAAGCACGAATAACATCTTGTTGTCTGGAGCCCATTGTCGCGGAGGTATATCCAGCTTCAGCAACATCCGCCAATTGCTCGAATAATCCCCGATTTTCTTCAATGAGGCGGATGCTTTCCTGGGATTTCCACAGATCGAGCCATAGGTGGGTCGCCGTTTCGGTGACCTGCGCACGGCGATTTTGGCGGAGGTAAGGCTGCACACCGGCCAGTTCTTCTTTCTTTGCGCTAGCCAAGCGGCGGCTGTCTCCACGAGGAATTCGCTGTGTAATGCCAATCGTGCCCTGGGTCATGGGCTCTTGCCCGGTATCAAAAGTATCCAGAGGCAGATTTGCCGCGCCGATCGTTACCCGGGGATCGGGAAGCGCGCCCTCAGCAACAGACTCTTCCATCAGCGCATCTTGTTTGTAAGAGCTCTGGCCGAGCCAGGGATCGTTTTCAGTTGCTGCTTCGATGACACTCATGAGCTCCAGTCTGGGCTGAGCCCACGCAGAAATGCTGCTAAACAGCAACACACCCAAAATGGCTTGCTTAGTGAAAAGGGGGCGGATGAACAACGTAGGATCTCCGTAGAAGGCATGTAAGAGCGCCTATATTAGATTTAAAAACTGAAACGAAGCTGAAATTAAGGGCGCATGGATATTATTTTGACCTGACTCAATTATCTTATCACGAACAGAACTTCCCACATATTGAATAGGCTTTCTTTTTTTCAGCCAGGTTTCAGGAACTGATGATTTAACGAAGCCATCGACCACTCTCTCAATGCCAGCACTTGACGGTAGTATGCTGAAACCAAGACATGAAAGAATCCATAATGAAATGGAAAAAGATCACGTGAATAAAAACATTCTGCATGATACAAAACTGCAGCGACGCCATGAAGAAATGACACGCCTGGGAGCGTCATAAGCTGGAATGAAGGCACGCGGACAGATGTCTGGCAGAAAAGGACGAGCCCATCATCGCGCTCTAGAGAAAAATCAAACAAAATCTGGCGTCTGGAAAATGCAATCCAAAACACCGCTGGCGCGACCAGCCACAAAAATCATGACTGGCCATATAATTCATTTACCGGGATCTTGGCGCAAAATTGATCACTTAAACATGAACATAAAATAATCAGTATATATATATTTCATTTGCACCTTGACTAGAATTTTCTTGGTTAGCCAATATTAATAGCCGAGATTTCCCTTTATTTTTTACATATGAAAAATCAACGATAAAAGAGCTCAATTCATATATGGGAAACACTGTAAAACCTGAATCTAAACCACCATTATCCCAGCGAGCTCTGATTAATTTATCCGCCCCTGAAGCGGGAGCTAACCCAGAAAAACCTGACCTTCTTTGCCTGATATAGGTCAAGACAGTTCCATTATTTACAATTACTTTCCTGGGAATAGACAGATACTCCTCATTAACGGAAAAAGCGTAATCAGGTGATGTAGTGATTTCCCGCTCCTCCAAGCGTTTAATTAATCTTGGCGAGGAAACTTTGCCCAAGTCTAGCTGTGGCCAAGGCTTACGGCTGGGGCTCCGCAGTTCAAGATTTTCTTCACCCACTACTATAGAGGTTGTATTATCAACAGGGAAAACAGAGAAAATCATTTTCTCAGCATTAGACAAAACAATTGAGTCACCACGAACATCGCCGCCCTCCGCAAAAGCAAATGCTGGTTTCCCAATGTCGCCTTGCAACAACTCATATCTTTGGGTGTAAAGCTGATTGTTGATAAAGCGTAACGCAATATTCTCGGTTTTTTTGGTTTCTTCCCGCAACTCCTGCTCAGAGACTTCAAAAAGTTGAGAGTAAAGCTTCGTGTATTGCCCTTTGCCTGAGATATCTCGGTCTTGCCCCCACACCACAGCAATCTCCGGATTCGAATCTGAGTCTGACTGACCAACCGATAAGAAGATTGCTTTCGAATTTTTGAGGCTGGACGCGAGTGCATCAACTCTTTTTATCCTGTTGCCATCGAAGACGCCCAGCACCAATGAGGAATCCGACAGAAAAACCAGTTGATCCTCCTCGCGGTCCGACCATGAGAGCGCCTCAACCATTTTCGGATTGAAATCCTCTGGCAGAGGAAGAACGCTGCGAGAACTAACCTCCTCTCGCAATGCAACTTCACTTTGATCGTTCTCGTCAATCAGTACAGAAAGCAAGTACTTTTGAGAATCGGTGGACTTAATAGACACTGCAATTCTATCGCTGATTTGAAGTACCTCGAGAATCAGCCCTTCCTCGGAAGATCCTGAACCACCAAACTTAACATCGAAGCCCTTGATATTCAGACGCCCCAACAGGGCAAGGAATTCTTTGTCTGCACTCAAACCATCAATATTTGATACCACCCTGATGCTCTTCTTTCCCGTCCATTCTGACAGCGAGTCCAAGGGTAGGTCGTAGACTTGAGCTTGAGCACCTGACACTGCAAAAAAAACAAGGAAGATCAGGAAAAATGGCTTCATAACATGCCCCTCAAAAAAATTGAGGCCCCGTCCCCGGCGCCTCAATTCTAGTTCCTCCAATCGCAATAAGTATCCTGGGATCAGTAATTCCAGTTCAATTCAAGCATTGCGACATAAGCTGCATCGTCTGCACCAGTTGCGTCCTCAACGCCTTTACCTGGCAGGAAACTGGAGAGTACCAGCCTTGGAGCAAAGTACTGGTTGGCCTGGTATTTGATCGCGACATCAAGCTCGGTTCCGGCATAGCTGTCCACGGATCCACTTGCAGTACTGAGCGTTTCAAGCCCCCCCGTTTGCTGGAACCACATCGGGAAAATCTGCGCCTGATATGACAGCTTAGGCGAGATCGACGCTAAATTTCCCGAACTGCCAACAGAGAGCATAACCTGGCCTGGGTTGTTACCGGTGCCGGCATTGGAAATACCGCCATATCCGGCGCCACCAGGGCCAGCCTGGTCAAGGGCGATACCGAAAAGACCCGATGCGATCGCCTGGTTGGAGTTCGGCTGCCATCCCAAGAACTGGCCGTCAATACCAATCAGGGGCGAGTATCTACCAATGTCGGTGATGCCCAGCCAGCCCTCTACATCATTATCGGTAGGGTCGTCGTCCCCGCTGGCTACTCGCAGTGCTATGAAGGGGTTGAAGGACTCATTAAGCGGGTACTCAAGGCTCGCGTAGCCGGCAAAAGCACTGATGTCGTCACCATTGTCGAAACTCCCGGTCACACCGAGCGCTTCGGCCCGAACCTTCATAGCGCCAACATTTCCGATGTATTCGACACCGTAATAGGTTGCTTTCGCACCTTTCTGCTGGTTGTCGCTATAAGTCAGGATGGGCGAAATACGACTACCTTTCCCCAGATCGATATCAAATTTCGAAGCAAACACATCCCAGTCCAACTCACCGTTGGCGAGGTTGGCTTCAGGGGCCTGGATGTCCGAAATCAATCCATCTGTAATTGGCATCCAGTAAACATCGTAACTGCCCCACGAGGTTTTTCCCGTGGCGCCGAACAGCGGATGGTCATCACCGTAAAGCAAACCGCCGGAGGCCATGTCCAGATTCTTGAAAGTCCAGCCACCCTGAAGTGTAAAGGCCGGATCGAAGGTGTAAGTGAAGAAGGCCTGCTCCAGGCCAAATCTCTCGCCTCGGTATGCGCGATCGACAGAATTGGCGTCGAGGGCAAAGTCGTTCTCAAGAAGTATTTTGCCTGTCCAGTTATCACCGGTCGCCACTACGCCAAGCCTGACCTCAGCCCTGACATGCTCATCTCCAACCTGAACACCGCCCGCAGAAGTTCCCGTGGCACCATCATCGACGCTGCTGTCCAGATCGAAATTAGAAAAATAGGTTGGTTGAAATTTGCCTTGGGTAAGAATATCCAACTTGATTCCTGAAGCCGTAGGAACTTCCACCGCTAATGCTGCAGGCACTCCGTTCGCAGCTATCAGCACCCCCAAAACTCCCTGACCGATTCGCTTTCGTATTATTTTCATTGATCCTCCACCATCTCTGAAACGAGATTTTATTTGTTGCAGCCCAATAACCTTAGGCAGATCCGATCTATACCAGAGAAACCTGAAACGAACCTGAAAACTCCATTACAACTGGGGAAGGCTCTGAACAAGTCTCCTTAGAAAAACCACTCCACCTCCACCAGGGCCAGCGGATCCAGTTTCCCGTATTCACTGTCATCGCCTCCTCCGAACCACTGGGCTCCGGCTGTAAAATAGATCTCCTGGCTCAGTGGCAGTATCCATGTGGATCTCGGATAAAGTACCCAGCTGGCATCATCGGCATTCAGGATGGTCACCACCCGGTACTGCCAGAACGGATTGATATCCTGCCATACCAGAAGTCCGGCATAATGGCGCCCGGCATACAGGGGTTGTGCAGCCACAAGGTTGGCCAGAGCTGTCGTTCCAGGCGATAACGGCTGGCCATTATAGAAATATTCAACGGCCAGGTTGAGCCCGTTGCGAAATGCCCAGTTCAGGTCGGCCACCCCCTGCCAGTATCTATCTCCGCTATCTGTCTCACTCCAGACAAGTTCTGCACGCCAGCCGGTGCCGGCCGCGGAGCCACTGCCGCTGACACCCGCTTTAGTGACGTCGGCGAATTCGCCCATCATCACGCCGGCATCGACTCCAGCAAAAAAACGCTTGGCCCGTGCGGCCGTACTGGCATTCTGGTCCCTGTGTTGCGGCGCATGAACGACGCTGATCTGGCCCGTTGCACCCCAGGATCTGTCCCATAACAGCGCATCCACACCAATGCGCTCATCTGGCTCGAGTTGGAGTGGGCTGACAGGATTAAGAATGTCCATGGGGTTCCAGATCAGCGCCGTGGACCAATTCACCTGTTGGCGGCCAAACCGGAAATCACCGACCGGGGAGCGCCACTGAATCGTGCCCCGGTACAGTTGATGACGCGCCAGGGCATCCCCCGATTCATGCACGTTCCCCTGCAGATCCCAGTAGCGCGGATCGGCAGCATCCCTGAGCAGGGCAAACTCGGGGCTGTCCAGAAAACTGCCAGTCACCAGTTCCAGGTCGTAGGCCGCATCCACAACCCAGTCCTGATATCGGTAACGGGGCTCAATACGCAGGCGAGTAAGGTTCGAGAAGTAGCGATTGTCGTCAATCAATGAGCGCGACCCAACGCTCAGATTCTTGAGCGATCCCGAATGGCTGAAGTCCGCCTCCGCGCCTGACGCCAGCATTAGCCAGGCCATCGCGACCAGCATCAGTGGAGATCGCCTAACCATGCCGGATCGCCTCCACCGGATCCAGTCGCGAGGCCCGCCAGGCCGGATACAGTGCCACCAGCACCGAGCACAGGAACAACAACAGGCTGGGTAGCCAGACGTGATCGAAGATCATCACCGGATGGATGCGATCGGTAATACCGGGGATGGCTTCCAGTGCACCACTGATCGAGGACAGATCGATGCCGGCATTGCCAAGCCTGACGACAAGCAGTCCGCCAACCACCGTTCCAGCCACCATTCCCAGTATTGCGAGAAAGAACGCCTCGAACAGAATCGTCAGCAGCAGCTGACCACCCCGGGTGCCCAGCGCCAGCATAACGCCCAGTTCCGGGGTGCGCTCCATCACTGACATCACCATGGTGTTCATGACACCGATGGCCACCACGACGAAGACCACCGCCAGAATGAGATAGAAATCCACCTGGCTCATTTCCACCATCTGCACCACCACCGGGAGCAAGGTCTCCCAGTCCTGGGCCACCAGTCCATCGTTGGTCAATTGCGGCGACTGGTTCAGGGTTCGCGCCAGGCCGGTACTCTCTGCGCGGTCTGACAGCCTAAGCACGATCCGCGAGACTTCATCTTCCAGCAGGCCACCCAGGCGGCGGGCGGCGTTGATATCGGTGAAGACATACTCGGTGTCGAACAGGTCACTGCCGGTGCGGTAGATACCGCGAATGGCCTGGGCACTGGAGGCAAGATCTCCCCCAGCCTGCTGGACCGTAATGACCAGCTTGTCCCCCAATCGGGCACCCAGCTCCTCGGCCAGTTTCTGGCCAATCACGATTCCCGTCTCCCCGGATTGAACGTAGGTGCCCTGCTCCATGTAGCCGGCGAGTTTGGTAACCGCCCGTTCCTGTTCAGGAGCGATACCCACCAGTTCTACCGGCAGACTCTTCCCGGGGTTGGCCACCATGGCACGCAGCAATACCCGGGGTGCGGCCGCCTCAACCTCAGGACGCTCCTGCAACTGCCGCTGAAGTGCCCGACTGTCGGCAATACGTAAATCTGGCGACAGATCCACGTCGTGACCCTTTGCCATCACCTGCACGTGCCCGCTGAGCTGCTGGGTCGAGTTCTGGATCATCTGCTCGAAGAAACCATCGGCGAAGGCGTACAGAAACAGATAGGCCGCCAGCCCGAATGCAGTGGCCGAGGCGGTAATCATCGACCGTCGCGGGTTTCGGAATACCGAACGGAGTGCCATTTGTGCGAAAATCAGCAGCCGGTGATCCGACGTCACCTGCCAGTGAATCCGGCGGATGCGATTGACCACCGCGCGCCGTGCCCCCATCGCCTCCAGCGGGCTGTTGCGACCCGCGTTCCAGGCCGGGAGGGCGGCCGCCAGCAGGGCTACCGACACCACCACAATGCCAATCACAACCAGGCGCTGAGCTTCGATGGTGGGATAAACGATGCCACTGAGCCCCGGCATGGTATCCATGGCCTTGATGTAGGCGCTGAAATCCAGCCCATTGCTACTGAAATAGCCGGTCACCGACAACCCAAGTACCAACCCCAACAGGTAGCCGAGACCGGCCAGAACCGTTGTTTCGAGAAGCACCAGCCAGACGATGCGACTGCTGGGTGTGCCCAGCGCCATCATCACCCCAAACTCCCGGCTGCGCTCCAGCACCGACATCAGGATGGTGTTGACGATGCCGGCGGCCACGACCACGAACACCACCAAAATCACGATGTAGGCGACGGCGTCGTGAAAGGCAACCATCTGCACCAGCGATGGCATCAGCGCCGGCCAGCCCAGCACTTCCACCTTTCGATCGCGCAGCTGATTCCCGACAGTGCCGACCACCTCGTCGAGCCGGTCAGCATCCTGCACGCGGGCCGCGATCTCGGTAAACCGCCCCTGAAAGGCATACAGCGACTGAGCGGCCGCCAGGGGCATCTGGGCCACGAAGCCATCAATACGCTTGATACCGGTCTCGAATACGCCCACCACTTCGAACCGGTCGGCGCCAATAGAGCCGTCCGACGCCTGCACCACCAGTACCAGCTCGTCGCCCGGGGAGACATCCAGGGCACCGGCGGCATCGACGCCAACAAGAATTTCATTGCCGCGCTCCAGGTAGCGACCACGGACAATCGACCGGTCAAGCCGGGTGACCCGTGGCTCCGTCGCGCTGTCGACGCCCATCACCTGTAATGCCCGTGACTGGTCCTCACGGCTGGCCAGGGCATGGCCCGTCACCCGGGGGGTGGTTGCCGCCACACCGGCTACGGCCGATACCTCCTCTGTGAGATTCCAGCGCTCGGCCAGGGCAATGTTCATCTCCCGGTCATCGTGAAAGCCCCGCTGATGTACCTTCAGGTCGCCGGTCACATAGCCAGTCATGTTGTTGATCATCTGGGCGTTGATGCCATCAATGAATGCCCAGAGAAACACTAGCCCACCGACACCGACGGCCACCGACAACAGTGTGATGGCCGTACGCCGACGATTGACCTGAAGATTGCCAAAAGCCAGACGTAGCCACGCCATCACGACCGTATTTCCTCACGCTCGACGCGGCCATCGCGGAGATGGATTACCCGCCGCGCGCGTTCCATCACCATCGGGTCATGGGTGGAGAAGACAAAGGTAATGCCATGCTCGGCATTGAGCTTACGCATCAAGTCCAGTAGCGCCGCGCCGGTCGTGGAATCGAGATTGGCCGTGGGCTCGTCGGCCAGGACAATCGCGGGCTTGCTGACAATCGCCCGGGCCACCGCAACACGCTGTTGCTGGCCGCCAGACAGTTCATGGGGCAGGCGCCGCTCCAGCCCTTGCAGGCCGACCTCCACCAGAATACGCCGGGCCTCGGCACGGCGCTCCCGAAACGGCACTCCGCGCAGCATCAGCACATACTCGACGTTCTCCTGAGCCGACAGCACGCCAATCAGGTTGTATTCCTGAAATACAAAGCCAACCTTCCACAGCCGCAGAAGGGTCCGCTTCTTTCGGCTAAGCCCGGTGATTTCCTCACCCGCCACCTGAATGCGCCCGCTATCCGGCTCGTCCAGGGCTCCAATCTGATTCAATAGCGTGGTTTTACCCGATCCAGACGGGCCCACCAAGGTTGTGAACTCCCCGGCCTCGATCGCGACCGACACCTCATCCAGGGCCTTGACGGCGATGGAATCCTGACGGTAAATTCGCGAGACTTTCTCCACATTGACGATGCTCATGCCGGGCCCTCACTGTGGGTTGCGCAGCCGGCGCAATGAAAACACCTCTTCATCGATCGACAGGTCGAATTCAATAGAGTCAATCGTGATCACCGTGCGGGACTCGGGGTTATCGGCGTCCACCATCGTCCAGCGGGTGGGTATCCGCCGCCCATCCATGGTTTTGATCTGCTCATAGGTCATGCGCTTGACGATCTGATCGCGCTCGTCGTAGTAGGCAAGCGAAACCGGGATCGAGTCCTCCCGAACATTGAATTCAAGACGGCTCCACACTACCGGGGCATCAGGTCGGGGCGTCGAGACAACCCGATACACAGCCACCTCACCGGAATCGTCGGTTTCGACCAATTCGTGGGTGTAGTCCTCGACGAACGAGCTTTCCCTGACCAGGTCGTCGTTGCTGAAGTTGGAGCCCATCCATGGCTGGAGCATCATCGACGGTGGGATCTTGATGGTGCGATCAACTTTGGGCAAGTAATTCCACATGGCATCGCCGATGCGCAGCGAGCCGATGCCGGCCTCTTTTTTGGGCGCGTGAATGCGAATCAACGTATGCTCCGGACGATTCATCCAGGCTTCCAGTTCCAGTGTGCGAGTCCAGTACTCAGACTCGATCCACATAGTGAAACGGCCGTGATTGCTGTCGGACCACAGAGTCTGTTCCATGCCTTCAATCAAGGAAACTGCCGAGGGAGGGCCCGCGACAAGACGGCCTGATGCGGCAAACAAAAGGATAACGCTGATCCAGACTCTCATTGACTACTCCCTTTTCTACTATGAGCTACGGATCACCTTTGCCTCTTCCCCGACAGCGGAACCGCCATCTGTTTTCCCAGGCGCTTTAACAACGATCACCAAGCCAACAATTGTGATTCCTATCCCGGTCATCTCCAGTGATGTGAAAGTTTCGCCGAACAAAAGCATTCCGATAGCGAGACCGAAAACAGGCGTTAAAAAGGTAAACGAATTGAGGCTGTTCAAGGGCGCGCTGGCGAGCAAGGCATACCAGAGCACAACCATCATTGCCGTTGCCGGAATGGCCAGAACGAACATGGCCGTCGTAAATGACCAGGTCCAATCAATCTCGAAGCCCTCGCCCAGGCTCACGGATGCTATTCCCAGAAACACTGAGCCTATGACAAGCTGGATGCCCATTGACCAATAGATATCATCGCTGCCGGCCTGGTATTTAAGCAGCACATTTCCAATGGCGGTTCCGATGGCTCCACCAAGAACATAGACGGCCCCTGAAAATCTGGCGTTACCAAACTCCATCTCTGGCATCGCTAGCACCACAACACCAATAAAACCAATCAAAAGGCCCACAAACACACGCCCGGTCACCACCTCTCGAACGATAAAAAACGAAAGAACCGCCGCAAACAGTGGTTGCGCATTGGCCAGAACCGTTGCAAGCCCCGGTCCCAGCTTGCCAGCACCGAGAAACATCCCTCCAAGCCCCATACCCGTGTAACTGAGGCCAATTACGGCCAGCATTAGAAGCTGGCGAAGCGAATAACTGGGCCGACCATCTTTTGTAAAAGCGATCAGAATCAGACACAACCCTGCCAACAATGCGCGTAAAGCGGCAAAAAGCAAAGGTGGCGCATCCGGCAACCCCACCACAATAAATGGAAAGCAAATCGCCCAAAGAAAGGCGACAAGAACCATTCCAGCGACTGCTCGTATCGAAAGTGACTGGTTCACCAACGGCCCCTTTATCTACCCGGCAGATGAGTAGAGCTTTTGTTCAAGCTTGCCGCCCCAATACGCTCAACCGCGGCAAAAACCTGGGAGTCTTGTCGGCATAGTGCCTCCAAGCTTCCCCGAACGTTTTCTCTGCCTCTCGTTCCTCACTGATCGATAACCGGGCATACATCCAGAGCAAAACCGGAAACATCGCCAGAGTTATAAGTGTTGGCCACTGCATAAGGAAGCCAAACATAATCAAGACAAAGCCGACATACTGAGGATGCCGAACATACGAATAGAGCCCCGTCGTAGCCAGCTTTCGCTCTTTTTGCGCCGCGTACAAGGTTCGCCACCCGGCGGCAATCAAGTAAAAACCTCCACCAATAAACACCGTACTCAACAAGTGGAAGGGGCCGAAATGGGGAGAGCCCTGCCAACCAAAGAGCATTTCAAGCAAGTGCCCGCTATCGTGGGCAAGCCAATTCACATCGGGGTATTGGGTCTGAAGCCAACCGGATAAGAAATAGAGTGTCAGCGGGAACCCATACATCTCAGTGAATAATGCTACGAGAAACGCGCTGAACGCGCCGAAGGATCGCCAGTCTCGCTGGGTCTGTGGCTTAAAAAAACTGAAAGCGAAGAAAATAAAGATCACCGAATTTAGAACCACCAGTCCCCAAAGACCGTAATCGGACGAAGCATCAGTCATCGCGTTGGCCTCCACTTTTGCCTTCTGATTGATCGTGGTGATTATGGCCACCGTGATTCCCGTGCCCTCCATGCATAAACATATGAATAAGCGGGCATGCCAGAAGGATTAACCACGGCAAAGCACCCAGAAGGTGAACCTTATGTTCGCCCCAGAGTAAAACCAAAGCGATGACCGCAAAAATTGCCAACGTAATCTTGAAACGCTTATCCATATGGATTCCCTTTGGGAAAAGCTTGTCAGTGGGGCTTACTGGCTAGTATGCCTCTAGCGATATTTGGTGACCTATCCCGTCCAAAGAAACGTCATCGATAATCTCCAGAGAGCCCGGATCAAGCACCCAGAGCTTGGCTTCGGCCCGACTGGTGATCAAAAGGCTGCCATCGACGGGAGAGATCGCCGCCCATGGGATGGGTGGAGACAGCGAATCGACAGCTCCCATCGGGACAAACGCTCGACGGCTATCTGCAGTTGCAATCGTCGATAAACCTATCAAAGCGATGATCGCGAATCCGGTAAACCACCCTTTTTTCGATCTATTTTTCGTAGTTCCGGCGCCTGAATCATCGTGTAGTACTAGCTTGCCACCCATTGTGAGAGTCGAAGATAGATAGCAAGCACCAATTTACCTAGCAATAGTTCAACACGCGGAACTGAAACAGACCTGAAAAGAGACACAAGATGTGGATCTATTTGACGCAAATCACAAATGCAAGATAGATTCTTCGAGCATTAAGTAAGCCGTTTCAACCATTGCAAACCTCGAATGACGGACTCCAGATGCCGGAACCTATTTATGAGAACAGACGAATAGCAAACAGCCGGGCCAACGAACTCAACCGCCAATGCTACTGCATCACTCTTGACCGAATAGCCCTCAACAAGAGCCTCCACAACCAGCTTTCAGATGCTGGAAGCGAACTGTCAACGCTCCCGGAGTTCGATCACCTTTTTTCAAACACACCGGTTTTCGTACCCCGAGCCGACATAGCGGAGATGGAGAGGATCGTTCAGTCGATTGAAGCGGCCTCAGAGCTTCCCTCGTACCGAGAACGAGTACTTTCCTGGGCACCGGCAATCGCACAGTTCAATCCAGGGCCCATCGGGGCGTTCATGGGCTATGATTTTCACATGGGTCCCGACGGCCCCCGGCTGATCGAAATCAACACCAACGCCGGTGGCGCCTTCCTGAACCTTGTCTTGTCGAGAGCCCAGCGCAATTGCTGCGACCCATCTCAACAACCCACAACACCCCAGCAGCCGCTCGACGGATTCGAGGACGCGGTGTTCTCAATGTTCAAACAGGAGTGGCAAAGCCAGCACGACAATTTCGGGCCCAGTTGCCTGGCCATAGTAGACGATGCCCCAAAGACACAATTTATGTTCCCCGAATTCCAGTTGGCCCAACAGATTCTCCGAGCCAAAGGAATTGATACATTGATACTCGATCCACAGGAGCTTGAGTATGCCGGCGGTACGCTGACAGCCCGCGGCAAGCCCATTGATATGGTCTACAACCGTCTGGTGGACTTCGCATTGGACGCCGCGCCCCATGCGGCATTAAGGCATGCCTATCTGGATGGCGCCGTGGTGGTAACGCCTAATCCCCATGTGCACGCTGTGCTGGCTGACAAGCGAAACCTGGCCCTGCTATCCGCACCCCACTCCCTTCGAGACTGGGGGCTCAATGAGGCCGATGCAGGCTACCTGGAGAGAGCCGTGCCGAAAACCAGGCAGGTTTCGAGGAACGACGCGGCTGAGTTGTGGAGTGCGCGACGTCATCTGTTCTTCAAGCCGGTTGCCGGCCATGGCAGCAAAGGCGTCTACCGGGGCGACAAACTAACCCGGCGCGTTTTCGAGAACATCCTGAATGGTGGCTACATCGCCCAGGACCTTGTCCCCGCTGGAGAACGAACCCTGAGAATTGACGATGCAGTGGTCACCCGAAAAGTCGACATTCGGCTGTATACCTACGCCGGCAAAAGTCTGCTGGTTGCGGCGAGAATATATCAGGGCCAGACAACCAATTTTCGTACCCCCGGAGGTGGATTCGCTCCGGTTTTTCAGGTGTGACGGTTTACCTTTCAGTCAGCCCCGGCCAGACCTCGCTCATACCTGGTCTGCCCCTGTCCATGGCTCGGCAGGCCGATGTTCTTTACACCCTTCCCTGGGCGCTGCCAATGGCTCATTGCGTAATGCCTTCAGCAGGCCAGCGGTCATAACCACAATAACCAGCGAAAATGGCAGAGCCGCGAGTATGACCGCATCCTGAAGGACGGCAATACCCCCCGCCACCAGCAATACCGCGGTCAATACCCCGTTGGCAATGGCCCAACCGGCTCTTGACGCTTTCGGAGGCTCAAGTTTTCCTCCCGACAAAATGATATTGACGACCAATGCGCCCGAGTCAGCAGACGTTATAAAGTAGATGCTGATAAGGAGCGTTGCCACCAGACCCATCAAAAATTTAATTGAGTCAGTCGTCTGCAGGTGCTCAATGGTCGCGAAAAGTGCATAGGCGATGTCTTTATTGACCGCCTCAACAATTCCGCCACCCCCGAATAGCTCGCTGTGGAGTGCAGCGCCCCCCATCACCGAGATCCATACAAAAGTCACCAGCGTTGGTAAGAGAAGAACCCCGAAAACAAACTCTCTCAGGGTGCGGCCGCGGGATATCCGGGCGATAAACAACCCGACAAAAGGTGACCAGGCCAGCCACCAGCCCCAGAAAAACACCGTCCAGGTCGATTGCCAATTTCCCGGTTCATTGGCGCCAACATAGAATGTCATGATCAATAGACTATCCAGGTAACCGCCAATTTCCTGCACCAACAACCCTGCCATGTAATCAAAGGGGCCAATAATCATAAAGGCGGCGAGTAAAATCAGCGTTAGCCAAAGATTTACCTCACTCAATATTTTCAC
>Ga0247720_100138_pt1 | contig 34868 bp, 31 predicted proteins | sample MSEWel2015_12_15_FD_189078 | JGI IMG/M metagenome (GOLD analysis project Ga0247720, IMG submission 189078) | Subsurface sediment microbial communities from gas well in West Virginia, United States - MSEEL Well Study Marcellus 3H_2015_12_15 | ecosystem: Environmental > Terrestrial > Deep... | reverse complement strand
CCCCGCCTGACCTGGAACACCCTCGACCTGGTTGAAGCCGCCGGCGGCGAAGCCATCGAAAGCAAAACCGGCCACGCCTTCATCAAACAGAGAATGCGCGACGAAGACGCGGTCTACGGCGGCGAAATGAGCGCCCACCACTACTTCCGAGACTTCGCCTACTGCGACAGTGGCATGATCCCCTGGCTGCTGGTCGCCGAACGCCTGTGCCAGTCCGGCCAGCCCCTGTCCTCGCTGATCGACGCCCGAATCGAAGCCTACCCCGCCAGCGGCGAAATCAACCGCACCATCGATGATCCCCCCAAGGTCATCGCCGCGATTGAAGCCACATACAGCGTCGGCGCCAAAAACGTCAGCCACGTGGACGGCGTCAGCATCGAATTCGACGACTGGCGCTTCAACCTCCGGATGTCCAACACCGAGCCGGTTGTGCGTTTGAACGTGGAATCAAGGGCGGATATTCCGTTGATGGAAGAAAAGACGGAAGAATTGCTGGCAGAAATGCAGAGGTTGAACGAAGAGGGTTAGCACTGCAGCCTGGGGCCGCTCGGCGCGGTTCCCCTTCCTGAAACTGTGCGGAGCCATGGATGGCGTAGCCCAAGCGCCACATGGATGTGCCGCAAGGAGCGTGTTTCAGGAAGGGGAACCGTGACGAGCGGTCTTGCACCGAAGCGTCAAGGCAAAATCAGAGCCAGTCGTTCAGCATAATCCCGATACCAAACCGCTGAATCCTGTGGTTATAGTCAATCAGACTCTCCCCATACCCGTTGTAGTACTGGAAAAACCCCTTAATCGTATCGCCCATAGGAAAACTGTAGCCAAACTCCACCGACGTCTTGTTATCGTCCGAACGCAGATTGTTCATCAGCCGCAGTGAAAATGTCCGGTCTTCCGTCAGCTTGTAGACCACATGGTAGTTGGCGTGGCCCAGATACCGCTCAATGTCCGGATTATCATCGTTGCTGCCCTCCGGAATCCGGTACCAGGGCTGAAGCATGAACAGCCAGCGGTTGTAGCTGTAGGCCGCAGTGGCAATGATGCGATTCCAGCTTCGTGACCGTGGCTCGGACTGGCCATTGGACTGGTGGTTGAAGCCCAGCGTCATTCCGTTCAGCGTGCCGGGGCCGATATCCCAGTCATTCTGGTAGCGCAGAAAGATCTCCGGTTCGAAATTGGTTTCCCGGAAGGGTGCCGAATCGTCCTGATTGTAAACCTGCCAGTAGGACTGCTGGGTGTAGCCAAACCACAGGGTGGTGCGGTCATTCAGGAGACCGGTCAGCAACGGCACCTTGAAACTGATCTGGTACTTGGCTTCTTCCCGCTCAAGCTCGTAATCGTAGCCAGTCCTCCCAAGCCGGGGGCTGGACGGATTCTGGTTCGGATTCTTTACCCAGGTGGCCGGCAGGATGTAGGTGGGTCGGTACGCGACAAAACTGCCAGAGAATGAAAATACCGCCTTCTCGGCAGCCATATACCGGTCCAGCAGATCCGACATCACCCCGGTGTCCGACTTTTCCTGCATGGCATTGCCTGCAGCGTCCTTCAGGGTTTTGTCATCCGGAGCAAGGCCGTCAACCCTGTTCTGTACTTTTTCTTTCTGCGCCTCGGTGGCCTGGGCCTGGCGTTTCTGAGGCTGGTACAGGCTGTCGTAGCATGCCAGTCTCTGGATTCCGTCCTCAATCAACGCGCAGTCCTGTGGCGCATCGACCGGCGTTTGGGGAACCGGTTGGGCGTGCACGGCGGTGGCCAGGGTGCCGCACAGAAACAGCGGCGGTGAGGCAAGCAGAGTAGAGTAGCGTACGCGGGAGGCTGTCATCTGCGGTTGTTCTCCTAGCTGGCGTTCAGGCTGAACCAGGTATTGGCGATGCCATAGATCCATACACCGATCAGTGTAACCGCCAGGAGCGAGAAAATGACCTTGTGGCGGAAACGATTGGTGCTATCGGCGGAGGCGACCCAGCGCAGATACATCAGTCCGATGAAACTCAGGAAAACGCCCAGGCTTGCCAGGGCAGGAATCAGCAGCCAGGCTGCGCTGATGGGCTCATTGCTGGTGCGGCTGGAGAACCATCCCATGGAGGCCAGCAAAACCGCCAGTGCTGTAAACTCGGTAATCAGCAGCGGCTTGCGCAGAGGGTGTGGTGAAGTTGGTTCCGTATTACTCATGGAAACGGGTCCTGAATGGTTAAACATCGGCGAACGCCATGGTAACCGGATTGGTCCGGAAACACTCCCTCACTTACGAAACCGCAATAAAAATGGTTGAAATCAATTTATGATTTTGCGGTTTGGTTTTTTTGCCAGGTTTCAGTCGCTATAATGCCGCAACCGAATATTATAACGCTCAAATGCGAGGTGCATTGTGAAGATGAAGAGAGTCCTGGTTGCTGTACTGGTCGGATTCGGCCTGACAGCCGGCGCCGTAATGGCGAGTGTTGAAGATGAAATCCGCGCGCGTATCGAGCCGGTTGGTGAAGTATGCCTGCAAGGTGAAGACTGCGGTGCCGCAGCCGCGCCGACCGAGACCGCCAGCTCTGGCCCTCGCTCCGGCAGTGAAGTCTACGATGCCGTGTGTATGGCCTGCCACAGCACCGGTGCCGCCGGAGCACCCAAGATGGGCGACACTGCCGCCTGGGCTCCCCGTATCGACAAGGGCATGGAAACCCTCATCAGCCATGCGCTCAACGGCTTTAACGCCATGCCCGCCAAGGGAGGCTGTGCCAACTGCCCTGACGAAGAAATTAAGGCGGCGGTCAAGTATATGGTGGAACAAAGCAAGTAACCGGGATTCGTTACCTGTTACGTTTAAAGCCCCCTTGCGGGGCTTTTTGCGTTTTGGGGGCGATCAGAGCCCCAGATCACCCAGCAGGGCGCTCAGGGTGGCCTTGCCTTTTTTCTGATTGGCTTCCACATCAAGATCGCCCAACCCCTCCCACCTCAGATCGTCCTCGGGAAGTTCATCAAGAAACCGGCTCGGGATGGTTTCCAGTTTTTCGCCATACTGTTTACGGGCGGCCGCGTAGGTCAGGGTCAGCGTTTCCCGGGCCCGGGTTATGCCCACGTACATCAGCCTCCGTTCTTCCTCAATGTTGCCTTCCTCGATGCTGCTGCGATGCGGCAGGATCTCTTCCTCCAGGCCCATGATGAAGACATGGGGAAATTCCAGGCCCTTGGAGGCGTGGAGTGTCAGTAGCTGGACCTTGTCGCTGTCGTCCTCTTCCTCCCGCTGCTCCATCATGTCCCTGAGAATCAGTTTGGTGATGGCATCTTCAATGCCGAGCTCATCCGCTGTGCCCTTGCCGTCATCCAGCATGCGCTGAATCGACTCCACCAGATACCAGATGTTCTCCATCCGCCGCTCGGCCTGCCTGGGTGTGCCTGAATGCTGGTGCAGCCACTCCTCGTATTCAATGTCGGTGAACAGTTGCTTGATGACCGGGACCGGATTTTCGCTGTGCAGCCGCTCGCAGGTGGCGTCCACCCAGTGGGCGAAACGCCGGAGCCGGTCCAGCCCTTTCTCGGTAACGTGGGTTTCCGCCCCCATGTCCCCCAGGGCCCGGAACAGGCTGACATTGCGGGAGCGGGCGTAGTGGCTGAGCTGCTCCAGGGTGCGTGGACCGATTTCCCGGCGGGGCACGTTCACCACCCGCAGGAAGGCTGCGTCATCATCGGGGTTGATCAGCAGACGGAGGTACGACATGGCATCCTTGATCTCGTTCTTGGAGAAAAAGGACTGCCCCCCCGAGATCCGATAGGGAATCTGGTAGCCCTGGAGCTTCATCTCCAGCAGGCGGGCCTGGTGATTGCCCCGGTAAAGCACGGCAAAATCCCGGAAATCCAGGCCTTTCTTCAGCTTCTGGTCGAGAATCTCGGTGGCCACCCGCTCGGTTTCGGCATCCTCGTTGCGGCACCGGACAATCCGGATTTCCTCGCCGATGGTGTGCTCGCTCCACAGGGCCTTCTCGAAAACGTGGGGGTTATTGGCGATCACGGTGTTGGCACTGCGCAGGATCCGGACCGTGGAGCGGTAGTTCTGCTCCAGCTTGACGATTTTAAGGCTCGGGAAATCCTCCTTGAGTTGGGCGAGGTTCTCCGGCCTGGCGCCGCGCCAGGCGTAGATGGACTGGTCGTCATCCCCGACCACCGTGAAGGCGGCTCTTTCGGCCACCAGCAGCTTGACCAGTTCGTACTGGCAGATGTTGGTGTCCTGGTACTCATCCACCAGCATGTAGCGGATCTTGCGGCGCCATTTGGCGAGCACGTCCGGATGCGAACGTAAAAGCATCACCGGCAGCAGGATCAGGTCGTCGAAATCCACCGCATTGTAGGCTTTGAGGTACTCGTTGTACTTCTTGTAGATGATGGCGATTCGCTGTTCCCGCTCGTCCGCTGCCTTGCTCAGGGCCTCCGCTGGCCCGCGCATGGCATTTTTCCAGGAGGAGATGGTCATCTGGATATCGCTGAGCTCGTCGCCGGCCTCGGCACTGGCTTCCCGAAGCATCAGATCCTGTAACAGGGCCTTGGCATCCTCGGCGTCGAAAATGGAGAAGCCGGGGTGGTAGCCGAGATGGCTCTGTTCTTCCCGGATCATATTGAGGCCAAGGTTATGAAAAGTGGATACAATCAGGCCCCGGGTCAGCTTCCGGTCAACGATTCGGCCAACCCGCTCCTTCATTTCCCGGGCGGCCTTGTTGGTAAAGGTCACTGCGGCGATATGACGTCCCGGGATGCCAAGTTGCTCTATCAGGTAGGCAATCTTGCGGGTGATCACACTGGTCTTGCCGCTACCGGCGCCAGCCAGGACCAGTAGGGGGCCGTCAGCATAGCGGACTGCTTCGCTTTGTCTCGGGTTGAGCTTGTTCACAAATAAGTGGCCAGAATGGAACGAAATGGGGAAAGCAAACGTGGGTGTATTCTACACCAGCCGGAGTTTCTGTACCTTGACGATCTATCGACTATGATTGATAGAACGGACTCGGTTGTTCACGCATAAATGGATCTTGCTTGATGACATTGCCACTGGAAACCATGAGGGCCGGCCAGTTGCGCCTGTTGGTTCTGACTCCCGACCACGCCGATTTTCTATGGCTGAATTCCATGCTGGCGGGAGACGTCGAAATCAGCGCCGATGCCACCTGGTGCCCGGACCTGGTGGATTGTGACGATCTTATCCGTAACGCCAGCTTTGATGTCATCATCTGGGATTGCGTTTTCCATGGCGGGTCCGAGGCCTCCTTCCTGCAGTACCTGGCGGTTGCCAGCAATGAAAAGCCGGTTCTTGCCCTCAGCGCCGAGTCGCCGGAGCGCCGGGCTCCGGAATTGCTGGCCTCGGGTGCTGCCGATTATCTCTGCCGTCAGAACCTCGATCACTGGAACTTCCGCCGGGCGGTGAAATGCCTCTGGTACCGGGAGCAGCTGTCCGAATCCGCGCACGGGCAGCTGGGCCGGGAGGTCGCCACCGGTTTTATCAACCGCGACCTGTTTTTTGACCGTCTCCAGCAGGCGCTGCTGCGGGCAGAGCGGGCGGGGCAGCGGCTGGCACTTCTGCATCTCAACATCGATGACTTCCGCAGTATCAATGAATCATTCGGCTACCAGAAAAGTGACCAGCTGATGATGAAGCTGGCCGAGCGGCTGCGACGCTCCCTCCGGCGGGTGGACTCACTGATGCGCATTGGTGGTGATGAACTGGCGATCATAGTCGAGAAGGTTGAGGATTCCCTCGACATTACCCAGATCATCCGCAAGGTGGTGAGCGCGCTGGATGAGCCGGTGACCATGGATGGTCAGAGTGTCGTGGTCAGTGTCAGCCTGGGCGTGGCAACCTACCCGGAGGCCGGCGACAGCGCCGAAAACCTGTTGCGCCGGGCCAATCGTGCGATGTTTGAGGCCAAACGGGATCCCGGTACCAGCTATCGGTTTTACGACCGGCAGCTGCACATTTCCGCCGGCTACCAGCTGCGACTTGAGGCCGACCTGCGCAACGCCCTGAGGGGCAAGGAACTGGAACTCTACTATCAGCCGCGGATTGATCTGGCCACCGAAGAGGTCCGGGGTGTTGAGTGCCTGTTACGCTGGAACCATCCGCAGCGGGGGCTGGTTGGGCCGGACGAGTTCATCCCGATGGCCGAACGCAGCGGGCTGATCGTGCCCATCGGCTACTGGGTCATTGAACAGGCCTGCAAACGCCTGCAGGAGTCCGCCGAACTCGGATTCCCGGGGCTGGTCTTCGCCGTGAACCTGTCGTTCCGCCAGTTCCATGATCGGAAGATGACCGAGACCATTTTCCGCATCATTTTCAACGCCAATGTGGATACCAGCCTGCTGGAGCTGGAGTTGACAGAAAGCGCCATGATGCACGATCCGGAGTACGCCCAGCGTTGTCTGCGGGAGCTGAACCAGCTGGGAATCAGTTTTGCCCTCGATGATTTCGGTACCGGTTTCTCGTCCCTGAGCAATCTGCAGCACCTGCCGATCTCGCTGGTGAAAATCGACAAGTCCTTCGTGCAGGAGCTGGGCCATTCGGCGGATGCCGAACATATCATCCGCGCCATTATCAGCCTGGCCCACAGCCTGCAGATCAGCGTCGTCGCCGAGGGTGTCGAAACCGAAGGCCAGCTGGAGTTTTTGCGACAGCAGCATTGCGATGAAATCCAGGGCTATTATTACGCCCGCCCCATGCCCTGGGCCGATCTTGTGCAATTCCTGAACAAGCGGGGCCAGGCCGCTTGCCTGCAGCGGTAAGCCGCTGTACCTTTGCTGGTTTATTGGCAAAGCATCAGACAGAGGTTGCATGAACAGTATCTCCAGGCGTATCGCCGACGAGCTCGGTGTCCGCGAGCAACAGGTTAATGCCACCGTCGCCCTGCTCGACGAGGGCGCGACCGTTCCGTTTATCGCCCGTTACCGGAAAGAGGTCACAGGCTCGCTTGACGACAGCCAGCTGAGGAACCTGGAAGAACGTCTGCGCTATTTGCGGGAACTGGAGGACCGTCGCGCCACCATCCTCAAGAGTATCGAGGAGCAGGGCAAGCTGACCGACGAGCTGAAGGCGAGTATCAACGACGCCGACACCAAGAACCGTCTGGAAGATCTTTACCTGCCCTACAAGCCCAAGCGCCGGACCAAGGCCCAGATTGCCCGGGAAGCGGGTCTGGAGCCGCTGGCTGACGCCCTCTACGACGATCCGGCCCTGGACCCTGAAACCACTGCCCAGGGCTATCTGAACAAAGACGCAGGCGTGGACGATACCAAAGCTGCCCTGGATGGCGCCCGCTACATACTGATGGAGCGCTTTGCCGAGGATGCCGAACTGCTGGGCAGCCTGCGGGACTTCATCTGGCACGAAGGCCAGCTGAAAGTCACCGTGGTGGAAGGCAAGGAAAACGAAGGCGCCAAGTTCCGCGACTACTTCGACCATGTCGAGCCCCTGAAAAAGGTGCCGTCCCACCGCGCCCTCGCCATTCTGCGGGGCCGGAATGAAGGCATCCTGGCCTACAGTATCGCGGTTGGCGATGCCGATCGCCGCGCTCCCCATCCGGCCGAGCAGCGCATTGCTGCCCGCTGGAACATCCGGGATAACGGCCGCGCCGCCGACAAGTGGCTGTCGGAAGTGGTGCGCTGGACCTGGCGGGTCAAGCTGTCTACCCAGATTGAAACCGATCTCATGGCTCAGGTCCGCGAAGCTGCCGAGATGGAGGCGATCAACGTCTTTGCCGCCAATCTCAAGGATCTTCTGCTGCTGGCACCGGCAGGTCCGCGCCCGACCCTGGGACTGGATCCGGGGCTGCGCACCGGCGTGAAGGTCGCTGTTATTGATGGTACCGGCCAGGTGGTTGGCCATGGCGCCATTTATCCCCACGCCCCCAAGAACCAGTGGGACCGATCCATCGAGCAGCTCGCGGCCTGGTGCCGGGAGTATAAAATCGAGCTGGTGGCCATCGGTAACGGTACAGCGTCCCGGGAAACCGAGAAACTGGTGGCGGACCTTTGCAAGCGGTTTCCGGAACTCAAGCTGGCCCGGATCGTGGTCAGTGAGTCCGGCGCTTCGATCTACTCTGCCTCTGAGTTTGCCTCCAAAGAGCTGCCCGATCTGGATGTCACCATTCGCGGCGCGGTCTCCATTGCCCGCCGCCTCCAGGACCCGCTGGCGGAGCTGGTAAAGATCGAGCCGAAATCCATTGGGGTGGGGCAGTACCAGCACGATGTCTCCCAGGTTCAGCTGTCACGCAGCCTGGATGCGGTGGTGGAAGACTGTGTAAACGGCGTAGGCGTGGATCTGAATACGGCCTCGGCGCCTTTGCTGGCCCGGGTTTCCGGCCTGAACCAGACCATTGCCCAGAACATCATCGAGTTCCGAAACCAGAACGGTATGTTCCGTAACCGGAAGCAGCTGCTCAAGGTCACCCGGCTTGGTGACCGGACCTTCGAGCAGGCAGCGGGCTTTCTGCGAATTGCCGGTGGTGAAAATCCGCTGGACCGCTCTTCCGTTCACCCGGAAGCCTATGGCGTGGTCGAGGCCATTGCCAGGCGCAACAACCGCAAGGTCGAGGATATTGTCGGGGATTCCGCCTTTTTACGTGGTCTGAATCCCAAGGATTACGTAACAGAACAGTTCGGTTTGCCAACCATCAAGGACATTATCTCGGAACTGGAGAAGCCGGGCCGGGATCCGCGACCGGAATTCCGCTTTGCCAGCTTCGAGGAGGGTGTGGAGACCCTCAGCGATCTGGAGCCCGGCATGGTACTGGAAGGTTCGGTCACCAACGTCACCAACTTCGGGGCGTTTGTCGACATCGGCGTCCATCAGGATGGTCTGGTGCATATCTCGGCGCTGTCTCATACCTTCGTCAAGGATCCCCGGGAAGTGGTCAAGGCCGGTGATATCGTCAAGGTCAAGGTCCTCGATGTGGACATTCCCCGTAAACGGATTGCCCTCAGCATGCGTATGGACGATCAGCCCGGCGAGAAGAATGATGGCAAGCCGGCGGCTGGAAACCGTGCCGGTGCCGGCCAGAAAGCGGGTAACAGGAACAACCGTAGCTCCGGCTCCGGCGAGAAATCCGGGCAGGGTGGTGCCATGGCCGGCGCTCTGGCCCAGGCATTGGCCTCCGCCCGCAAGGACAGCCGTTAACAGGTTTTCAATCTTTTCACCGGCCGGTTGCCCACACGATGAGGCCGGCCGCAGCAGGAGTCGACCATGGCTGAATCCCGCCATTCCGTATTTCGCCAGTTCGCCGCCAGTGACTGGGATGGTTTTCTCAAGGGGGTGGAAAAAGAAGGGCTGCGGGTGGATCGCAATGGCTTCATCGCCCAGACCCCGCATCCCGAAGCCCTGGGGTCGGCACTGACCCACCCGAGGATCACCACCGACTATTCAGAGGCCTTGCTGGAGCTGATCACGCCGGTGTTCAACAGCACCGGTGGCATGCTGAAATCGCTGCGGGATATCCACACCTACGTGCAGCAGAACCTTGGCGATGAAGTCTTCTGGGCGGCGAGCATGCCCTGTGAACTGGATGGCGATCCGAGCATCCCCATCGCCGAATACGGCAGTTCCAACATCGGTCAGCTCAAGCACGTCTACCGGCAGGGGCTGGCGGTGCGTTACGGGCGTATGATGCAGAGCATCGCAGGCGCCCACTATAACCTCTCGCTCCCCGACAGCTTCTGGCAGAAGTGGCAGGAACTGCTGGGCAATGAGCAAAGCCTGAAAGACTTCAAATCGGACCAGTATTTCTGGCTGATTCGCAATTTCCGCCGCCGTAGCTGGCTGCTGATGTTGCTGTTCGGCGCCTCGCCGGCGCTGGATGCCAGCTTCGTTGCCGGTGTCAGTCACGAGCTCAGCCAGTTTGACGAACGCACCTGGTACGGGGAGTACGCCACCTCCCTTCGGATGGGCGATCTGGGTTACCACAACAACGCCCAGGCCTCCCTGAACATCTGTTTCAACGAGCTCAGCACCTACACCCAGACTCTCGACCGTGCCATCCACACCACCTGGCCGGCCTATGAGGACATCGGCATCCGCCGGGGCGACCAGTTCATCCAGATCAATACCAGCGTCCTGCAGATCGAAAACGAGTATTACAGCGCCGTTCGCCCCAAACGAACGACACAGCGGGAAGAAAAACCCATCCAGGCGCTCGAGGCCCGGGGGGTGGAATACATCGAGGTACGGTGCCTGGATCTTGATCCCTTCTCACCGGTGGGCGTGAATGAGGCCCAGATCGATTTCCTGGATCTGTTCCTGCTCGACTGCCTGTTGTCGGACTCGCCCCGTATCGGCGATGAAGAGTGCGAGCGCCTGGATGATAACTACAAGGATGTGGTGGCCAACGGACGTTACCGTGAACTGAAGCTTTGCCGTGGTGGCGAGCGTACCCCGGTGTCGGAGGCCGCCACCGATATCCTGTCGCAGCTGGAACCGCTGGCCGAGTTGCTGGATGGCTGGCGGGGGGATGACACCTACCGCCGCGCTCTGGCTGCCCAGCGTGACGTGTTGACCGGTGAATGGACGGTGCCCTCCGCCCGGGTTCTGGGCGCCATGCGCGCTTCGGGGCTGGGGCATCGGGAATGGGGCATGGAAATGGCGCAGCAGCATCAGCAAACCCTCAGAAAGGAAGGTCTCGATCCGAGTGTGCGCCAGGCGTTCGATGCCATGACGGCCGAATCCCTGGCCGAGCAGGCACAGATGGAACACGCCGATACCCTGCCGTTCAGCGAGTTTCTGGGGCAGTACCTGCGCTCCTGAGCCGTGAGTCGGGCCGCCGTCGCAGACGTCTGCGGACCTGACGCACAGAAACCGAACAAAGATTTGTCTCCCTCCGGTCTGGCTGTTAATTTTTGTAACATCAGGATCGGGAGAGACGACTATGGCAAGGGATATCAAACTCGGCTGGGATGTGGAAGCGCTCAACAAGGCTTACCGGCAGGGCTATATGGCTGCCACCATGGGTATCGACAAAACCCGCTGTCCCTATCGGGGGGAGGTCGTTATCGCCGCCTGGGAAGCCGGCTGGGATGATGCTGATCAGGTTGCCCGGGAGGATTGCGGCCGGGACGATGACCTGTTTTCGCAGATCGCCTGAACCCGGCCGGTGATCCGGGCTATTTCTGCACGACGAATTCGGTAAATAGCACGCCAGCGATGCTCTCGCCGGTCTGCTGCTCCTCAAGCACCGCATTTATCCGCTGTTTTGCTTCCTCCCGCAGTGCCTGCTGGCCTTCCATCGAGGTCAGGCGCTCGGTATCTGTCTGCTCGCCAAACAGCATGACCAGCTCGTGGCGGAGCCGTGGCATATGGGCTTCCAGTGCCGGCCGGGTGCTGGCGCTTGAAGCCCGGAGAGTGACCGCGGCCTTCAGGTAAGTCGGTTTGTTGTCTGCCGGCCCGACATGGGTGACAAACGCCGGATCCATGCTGATGTAGTCGGTAAAACCACTTTCTTCCTGGCTCACCTCCTCCTCTTGTTCCGGCTTTTTCTCCTCCTGGGAAACCGCCGGCAGGGAGGCCAGTGAAAAAAACAGCAGGAAGATCAGTGTCAGAACGGGTTTTGGCTGGTGTGTCATAGGCTTGAAGTTGATCGTGGTTTAGGGTTTAGTGACGAGTCGGAGGCGATATCGCCGTTAGCACCGAGAATAACAGGCCCGGTGCGAGGTTGCAGTTTCAATTCACAATTCGAGGTGTTCTTTTGACCAGCAGATGGGTTTTCGGGCTGATTTTCCTTGTATGTGCCGCACTTCTGGGCGTGGCGTTTTATATGGAGCATGTGATGGGGCTGGAGCCCTGCCCGTTATGCTGGTTGCAGCGCTTCGGCTTCATGGGCGCCGGCTTGGTGAGTCTGCTGGCCCTGTTACAGGGGCCCACCGGATTCGGGGTCCGTATCTATGGCTTTCTTCTGGTGCTGACCGCTGGCGCCGGCCTCGGTGTGGCCGGTCGGCAGTTGTGGCTGCAGAGTCTGCCCGCGGATCAGGTGCCGGCCTGTGGTCCCTCGGTCGATTACATGCTGGAGGTCCTGCCCTGGTTCGAGGTGCTGGCCACCGCCTTGAAGGGCACCGGAGACTGTGCCCAAGTGGTATGGCGGTTCCTCGGGCTGAGTATCCCCGGCTGGACCGCCGTATTTTTCTCTCTGCTGGTTATCACCGGCCTGGTTCTGGTGTTTCGCCGGCAAAAATCCCGGGAGTGGATTCGCAGCTGAAACGGTTGCGGGGAGCTGCAGCCATGGGGTAAGTTGAGTCAAACCTGAGAAAAATCAGGATCGAAACAGAAGCAGCAGATTACCAAGCGGAGAACAGGCGTCATGTTGGAAAATTGCAGAAATGCCAGGGAGCGTTGGGGTGGCGTCAGCGAACTGATTGATCGCTGGCTCAAGGAACGCCAGGAGCTGCTGGTACATTACTGCGACCTGTCCGGGGAGAGCGATTTCTCGCAGACAGAAGCGCTGAGAGAAAAATTCGTGCGCCTTTGCGAAGTGCTTGTGGATTACGTCTCGACCGGGCATTTCGAGATCTACGAACAGCTGATGAGCGAGGCCCGGGAGTTCGATGATGGCGGGCTGGAGCTGGCGTCGAAAGTTTACCCCCGGATCGAGGAGACCACGGAGGTGGCCCTCAACTTCAATGACCGTCTGGACGGGCGGGCGTTGTCGGAAGCCGACGTGAAAGAGCTGTTCGCCGAGCTCTCCAGGCTCGGCGAAACGCTTGAGAGCCGGTTTGAGATGGAGGATTTCCTGATTGAGCATCTGCACAATGCCCATGCCGGCAAAGTAGCCTCAGCCTGATTAACGCCTGTACACAAAAAAGCCCCAGCCGGTCTTCGCCGGTTGGGGCTTTTTTGTGGTCGCAGCCTGGTGCGCTGCGACCGGATCGGAGCGCTTACTGCCCGGATTCCGGGTTGACTTCCAGCAGCTCAACATCGAATACCAGAGTCTCGTTCGGACCGATGGCGCGGTTGCCGCCCGGGCCGTAGGCCAGATCTGACGGAATGTAGAGCTTGTACCGGGCGCCCTCGCTCATCAGCTGCAGACCCTCTGTCCAGCCCGGAATGACCTGGTTCAGGGCAAAGGTCACCGGCTCGCCACGCTCGCGGGAACTGTCAAAGACTTCACCGGAAAGCAGCTCGCCGGTATAGTGCACTTTGACGGTGTCGGTTTTGCCTGGTTTTTCGCCTTCGCCTTTCTCCAGGACCTCGTACTGCAGTCCGGATTCGGTGGTCTTCACCCCTTCCCGCTTGGCGTTCTCTGCCAGGAATTCCTTGCCGGCCTCAAGGTTCTTGTTGGCCAGTTCTTCCGTCTTTTTGGACTGTTCTTCCTGAAGCTTCTGCTGATAGGCCATCAGGGCCTGCTGGATTTCCTCGCGGCTCATGCGCTTGGCGTCTTCATCGCCTGCGTGGCCGTGCTGGATGCCCTGGAGGAACTGGTCCATCTGAAGGTTCGGCAGGTCGTTACTCATGCGCTCACCGAGAACCAGGCCCATGCCATAGCTGACCTTCTGGTCCGTTGATTCCAGCTTGGGTTGTACCGGCGCCTCGGGTGGTGTTGAGCAGCCAGCGACGAGACCGGTTACTGCCAGTGCTAGGAGCGTCTTTTTCATTGCTTCATCCTTTAACGTCTGTGCATGGGGCAGGGCCCCGCGTTGTGTTGGTCAGAACGGAGACGGTAACGGGTTCCGGCGCCGGATGCCACTGAACATGTGTTAAGAATCCGGACGTGTCAGATCAGCTGCCGTTGTTGCCGGCTGCCGGAGGAGCCAGGGAAAATGGCGCGGTATAGGGCGACTGCCAATCGTTCTCCGGTTCCGGATTCCGGTTCAGTGGCGACTGCTTTCCCTGCCGCTCAATGGCCAGCGTATACCAGGGGCCCTGTTTCGGGGGCTGGTCGGCATAGTGCCAGTTGCCATCGGTGTCCTGCCATTTGAAAACGACCTCCGGGCCCTCGGTCGGGATTGGTGAAGGCACAAGGCCTTCAAAGGCCGGAATTTCCGGTTGGTCCTCGCTCGCAACCGGCGCGGAAACCTGCTCCGGATCGTTCAGCCCGAAGAAAATCAGCAATAACAGCAGGCCGAGGGCTGGAAACGAGAGCCTAATGAGCCATTTCATCATCATGGCTGGTGGTCTCCCTGGGGGAAGTTGGCCAGAGTTGTGGCCAGTGTGTTCAGCAGGGGGCCGGCACTGTCATCGATTCGCGGTGTCGGTGCGGCCTCAGCAAGATTGGTTCTGATCAGCGATTCGCGTCCGTGCATCTGGGCTTGTTCCGGGTTGTTGGTCATCAATGTCCGCCAGGCCAGGGCCAGTTCAATCTGTTCGGCTTCCAGCTCCAGGCCGGCAAGGCCGGCGCGAAGCTGCTGGTATCTGCCGGGTGTGGCCGGCAGTGATTTTCTCGCGCCGCGCAGCGCACCGGTTACACGGTCGCGCCACTCTGTTACCGTAGCGTCCTCGACCCCGGTGAAGGCCCTGCCAGACAGCGCAAGCCACGCCGCGCAGAGAATCCGCGTCACGCTCCAGCCCTGCTTCTGCAGAGCCAGGCAGCTGTCCTGAGCCTCGGGCAGTTTCCAGAACGCCAGAGCAAAACGCCAGAGCGGGCTTTCCGGTTCCAGATCTGCCGGTAAATCCAGCGGCGATGTCGATAAATCCGGGACGGTAGCCGAGCTGATCGACATATGCGCTTTGCCTTCCCTGAACTTTCTACGTTGATAGAATGAAAACATGTTAACGATAACGGATCTCAGTTTACAACGGGGCGGTGTCTGGTTGCTAGATTCCGTCAGCCTGACGGTACAGCCCGGCCAGCGCGTCGCCATCGTTGGTGCCAATGGTGCCGGTAAATCCAGTCTTTTCCAGCTCTTGCTGGGCCAGCTGGCTCCCGAGCAGGGTAGTGTCTCGCTGCCCGGTGGCTGCCGAATTGCCCACATGGCCCAGGAAGTCGAAGCCTCTAACCGCAGTGCCCGGGATTTTGTGCTCGATGGCGATCTGGATCTGCGTCGCCTGGAAGCCGAGCTCGCCAGGGCAGAGAGGGCCGGTGATGATAACGCCATTGCCCGCATACACGGTGAGCTGGATGTCCACGAGGCCTGGTCTGCGGCCCGTCGCGCCGAGGCGCTGCTGCGGGGGCTGGGGTTCTCTGACGAAGACGCGGATCGGCCGGTGTCGGCGTTTTCCGGTGGCTGGCGTATCCGCCTGAACCTGGCTCAGGCCCTGATGCGGCCTTCCGATCTGCTGCTTCTGGATGAGCCCACCAACCACCTGGATCTGGACGCCTGTCTGTGGCTGGAAAACTGGCTGCGCCGCTACCCGGGCACCCTGCTGTTTATCTCCCATGACCGTGATTTCATGGATCGGGTCGCCACTCACGTGGTGCATTTCGACCGGCGCAAGCTGGAGCTCTATACGGGTAATTACTCAGCCTTTGAGGCCCAGCGCAGTGAGCGGCTGGCCCAGCAGCAGGCCGGTTTCGAGCGCCAGCAGGCGAGAATTGCTGAAATCCAGCGCTTCATTGACCGCTTCAAGGCCAAGGCCACGAAGGCCCGCCAGGCCCAGAGCCGGGTCAAGGCCCTGGAGCGGATGGAGCGTATCGCCCCGGCCCATATCGACTCGCCCTTCAGTTTCGAGTTTCCGGTGGCGGAAAAGGTCTCCAACCCCCTGCTGTCGATCCGCAACGGCAAGGCCGGGCATGGTCATACTCCCATCCTGAACGGTATCAATCTGACTCTGTTACCCGGCAGCCGGATTGGCCTGCTGGGCCCCAATGGTGCCGGCAAGTCCACCCTGATGGATGCACTCCGGGGCGAGGGCACCTTGTTGTCCGGAGATCGTACCTGTGGCGAGCATCTGGCCATCGGCTCTTTCGCCCAGCATCAGCTGGAATCACTGGATCTGGATGCCAGCCCGTTTCTGCATTTGCAGAGGCTGGCACCGAAAGCGTCAGAGCAGAGTATCCGGAACTTCCTCGGTGGGTTTGATTTTCACGGCGATGAGGCGCTGAGCGCCGTCCGGTCATTCTCCGGTGGTGAGAAGGCCCGGGTGGCGCTTGCCGTTATTGCCTGGCAGAAACCGAACCTGCTCCTGCTGGACGAGCCCACCAACCACCTGGATCTGGAAATGCGCCAGGCCCTGACCATGGCGCTGCAGAACTTTGAAGGCGCCATTGTCGTGGTCTCCCACGACCGGCACCTGTTGAGAAATACGGTGGACGAGTTCTGGCTGGTCAATGATGGCCGGGTGACGGAATACCAGGGCGATCTGGAGGACTACGAGCGCTGGCTGGCGGACCGCCGGAAAGATGACACGGAAGCACCGAAACGAATGCCAGCCGGGCAGCTCGCCGAAGAGATTGCCGAGGCGGTGGGTGAGAGTGCCGAAGATCGTAAGGCCCGCAAGCGTGCGGAGGCAGCCCTTCGTCAGAAACTCAGCCCCTATCGCAAGAAGCAGGCCGTGCTGGAAAAGGAGATGGAGCAGCTTCAGCAGAGGCTGTTGACTCTGGAAGAGCAGCTGTCCGATCCCGGTCTTTATGACGACAGTGGCAAAGCACGCCTGAAAGAGCTGCTGGGCGAGCAGGCCACTGCAACCGCCCGCCTGGAAGAGGTTGAGGCGCAGTGGCTTGAAATCAGTGAAGAGGTGGAGTCCCTGGAGGCAGAGCTGGCCGGCTGATTGCCCTCAGCCGCCGTTCAGCTCCAGGACAAAATCCTGTTTGGCCAGATAGTCCCGCTCGTTTTCCAGGTCGGCCAGGGTCAGTGGTCTGTCATCCAGCCAGCCCGACGGAAACTCCAGCACCAGCTTGTCCTTGTGGGCGGTCAGGGTGAAGGCCGGAGGTGGTTCCATGTTGCGCGGGTGTTGAATCAGAACGGCCAGGCGGACCAGCACACAGAGATAGCGGAGCCTGGCGATGTCTTCCGGGGCCAGGCCCTCGAAGATGGCGGAGGCAAATTTGCGCCGGTGGCCGCGCACCAGAGTGGCAAGGTCCCGCTGGAACTGCTGGGTAAAACCGGGCAGGTCCGAGTACCGCAACAGGTAGGCGCCGTGTTTGTGATACTGACTGTGGGAAATGGTCAGGCCGATCTCGTGCAGCCGGCAGGCCCAGCGCAAGACCTCCTCGTCCGTGGCCGTGTTCAGTCCCCAGGCATTGGCGACCTGCTGCCAGGCGGCCACGGCCGTTTGCTCCACGGCTGCGCCATGTTCCTGGTCAACGTGGTAGCGCTCCTGCAGGGCGGAAATGGTTCGCTCCCGCACGTCCTCGTGCTGGATACGCCCGACAATGTCATACAGCAAACCTTCCCGCAGTGCGCCGTCGGCAAACGCCATGTCCCGTATACCGAGGGACTGGAAGGCTCCCATCAAAATGGCAAAGCCGGCGGGAAAAATGCTCTGACGATCCGAGCGCACCCCCAGATCTCCGAGTTTTTCTGTCTTGCCCATATCCACCAGACGCCTGCGCAGTTCCTCCATGGCCGGGAGGGTGATGGTGCCGTCGGTGATTTTCAGGGTCGCCAGTACGCTGGCGATGGCCTTGATCGAGCCGGATGAGCCCACCGCGCTCTGCCAGCCGACAGAGCGATAATGCTGGCGGATATTCAGGAGTTCCTGCTCGGCATGGGTTACCGCCTTGTCCATTTGCCGCCGGGTGATCTTGCCGTCGGGGAAGTACCGGTTCCGGAACGACACGCAGCCCATGTGCAGGCTTTCAAGCTCCTGGGGTTCGAACCGCTGGCCGATGACGAACTCGGTGCTGCCACCGCCAATATCGATCACCAGGCGGCGCCCGATGTCGTCGGACAGGGTGTGGGAAACCCCCAGGTAGATCAGGCGGGCTTCTTCACGGCCGGCAATGATCTCGACAGGGTAGCCCAGAACCTCTTCGGCTCTGGCCATGAACTGATGGGCATTGCGGGCGATGCGGAGCGCATTGGTGCCGACAATCTGCACCGCTTCCTGGGGCATCCCCCTGAGCCGCTGGGCGAACCGGCCCAGGCAGGCCAGAGCCCGCTCCTGGGCATCTTCGGTGAGTCGGTTATACTGATCCAGCCCGGCACCGAGCTGTACCTTTTCTCCCATCTTTTCGAGGGTCCGGATTTCCCCATGTACTAGTCGGGCAACCACCATGTGGAAGCTGTTCGAGCCCATGTCGATGGCTGCGAGCATCTCGGGTGAGGAGGCAGCGTTTTCGGCGGTGGATGCGGCCGTCACGTGGTCGGAATCCTTTTGGTATGAAGGTGTCGGGTACTATAAGCGAAATCCCTCAGGCCTGTCAGTAACCGGCAATACCCGGTTCTTGACCGGGGCAGACGCGGATCGATCCACGGTAGTGGATCTACCGCTTCACATCCGAGTGATCAATCGCGTAAAGTATTGCGTATCACGAATTGGGTGAAGGGTTGCCGTGCAGACCATGGTAACCTTCAGCGACAGTCAACAGCACCTGTGCCCGGTATTGGAACTCTCGCAGGTCCGGCCGCCGGCGTGGTGCAGGAATCAGGAAAAAGTAATGAGCGGAAATATCGTAAATGTAACCGACGCTTCTTTCGAACAGGATGTACTGCAGTCCGACGTCCCCGTGCTGGTGGACTACTGGGCCGAGTGGTGCGGTCCGTGCAAGATGATTGCGCCGGTGCTTGAAGAGATTGCCGATGAATACGACGGCAAACTGAAAGTCTGCAAGCTCAACATTGACGAAAACGAGCAGACCCCGCCGAAGTTCAATATCCGGGGTATTCCCACTCTGATGCTGTTCAAGAACGGCAACGTGGACGCCACCAAAGTTGGCGCACTTTCCAAGTCCCAACTGGCAGCGTTCCTGGACAGCAATCTCTGATTGCAGTCCGGCTGCCCGAAACCGCCCCTGAACCCAGGTTCACGGGCGGTTTTTTTGTGGTTTGTCATGTCCAGCCGTCAGACCGCTCCCGGTCCGAAGCTTTCTGTTCTACCCAGTGCTCTCCCTCGCGGTTAATCTCCTTCTTCCAGAACGGCGCCGACGTCTTCAGGGCGTCCATAATGAACTCGCAAGCCGAAAATGCATCGCCCCGGTGGGCACTGCATACGCCGACGAACACGATCTGATCCTGCAGTGCCAACCCGCCGACCCGGTGAATGACCCGGGCCTTGCGGACGTTCCAGCGCCGTGAAGCCTCATCAATCAACCCCTGAATGACCTGCTCCGTCATCCCGGGATAGTGTTCCAGGTAGAGACCGGTGACACCCTGGGTATCCCCGCTGTCCCGTACCAGGCCGGTAAAGGTTGCAATAGCCCCCGTGCCGGCGCCACTGTCCCGTAACTCGGCATACTCGGCGGCGGGGTCAAAATCGCCGGTCTGAATGGATATCATCTCAACCTCCGGTCACCGGCGGGAAAAACGCCAGCTCGTCGCCGGCCTGAACGGCAGAATCGGGCTTGGCCATAGCCTGGTTGATGGCAACCATAACCGGCTGCTCACCCTGCAGCTGCTTCCAGGCACCGCCCCGGCTGGCCAGATCGGCCAGGACATCGCCGGCGGTCAGCCGGGGCTTCGCTTCAACTGTCAGCTCGTCCGTCCCCAGCTCCTCCCGAAGACGGGCAAAGAAACGGACTGTAATTGTGTGATCACTCATGCTTAGCTCACCAGTTCCGTGTAGGAATAATAGGTTAGCAGGTCGCCCGGGCTCACCGTGGTATTTTCCGGCACCACCGCCAGCCCATCGGCCCAGCAGGCAGCGCTCAGGACGCCGGAGCTCTGGTTGGAAGAAGCGGCTACCACCATCCCGGAGCCCCGGGGTTCTTTTCTCGCTCTGACAAATTCCCGGCGAACCGAAGCCGAAGTCACGGAAAAATCCGCTGGTACCTGTTCGCCCTTCGGGTGGACCTGGTTCCGCCCCTGGCGCTTTCGGATGTAGGGCATGCCCACCACCAGAAAAGTGACCAGCACCGACGCCGGATTGCCAGGCAATCCGAGAACCGGCGTGCCGCCGATGGTGCCAAAGGCCAGAGGTTTTCCCGGTTTGATCGCCATGCGCCAGAGCGAAAGCTGGCCGGATTCCTCAAGCACGGCCCGCACATGGTCCTCTTCACCTACCGAAACACCGCCGCTGGTAATGATCAGGTCCGACGATTGAGCCGCGCGTAGCAGTGTTTCCCGGGTTGCTTCCCGCTGGTCCCGCAGTGTCTCGCACAGGGCTACTTCGCAGCCCGCCTGGGCAAGCAGGCCAAGCAGGGTGAAGCGATTGCTGTTGTAAATCTGCCCCGGGGCGAGGGGTTTGCCCGGGTCAACCAGCTCGTCGCCGGTTGAGAGAATGGCGACCTTAGGGCGCGCCAGAACGGCAACACGGCCAAACCCCATGGACGCCAGCAGACCCATTTCCTGCGGGCGTATCTGTGTGCCTTTCGCCAGGGCCAGGTCGCCTCTTGCCAGATCCTGGCCCCGGCGACGGATATTCTGGCCCTCGGCCACCTCGGCCAGGACAACAATGCCGTCCTCCGTGACCTCGACACGCTCCTGCATCACCACCGAGTCCGCACCCTCGGGAATCTCCGAACCGGTGAAGATGCGGGCGGCGGTGCCGGGAGCCAGGGTCTTGGGCGCCTGACCGGCGGGAATACGGGCAGAGACCGGTACAGGCTGCTCGCCATGGAGATCCTGCTTGCGCAGGGCATACCCGTCGACGGCACTGTTGTCCGCTGGTGGAACGTCGGCCGGGACATAATGGTTCTCGGCAAGGACCCGGCCAAGAGAGTCGGCCAGATCCACCGTTTCAACCCGGTTGACAGCAGGGGCTTCTGACAACAGGCGAGACACGGCGTCTTCCAGCGATGTCAGGTTTGGATTAGCCATCAGTTCTGAACTCCGATCCGGACTGGTGTTCGCTTCAGCGCTTGGCGCGCTGACCAATTACTTCGTTGATTCGCTGCATCGGCTTGTCGGGCTTGCGCAAGACCAGGGCCGAGAAGTTGCATGGGCCGTGACGGCTGTCCAGCTGGCTGCTCAGAATGCCGTTCCAGCCGGTGCGACAGGCCCCGGTAGAGCCCGGCAGACAGAAAATGACCGTGTGGTTGGCCATGCCTCCGAACGCGCGTGACTGGACTGTTGAAGAGCCGATTTCTGCGGCGGAAAGGCGGCGGAACTCTTCACCAAACCCCTCGACGGTTTTGTCCAGCAGAGGAGCCACTGCTTCAGGCGTGCTGTCCCGCTCCAGAAGACCGGTTCCACCGGTAATGATCACCACATGCACCTCCGGGTCGGCAATCCAGCCGGACATCAGCGCCCGGACCAGATATACATCATCCGGCAGGATACGGCGCGCGACCAGGTGGTGACCGGCTTCAACCACGCTGTCCTCCAGAAACTGGCCTGAGGTATCCTGATCGGGGCCGCGGCTGTCGGAAACGGTAAGAATAGCGATGTTCAGGGGGGTCAGTTCTGTACTGGGTACACTGCTCATGGACGGGGCTCCGCAAATCGGTGAAAAGTGCTTATACGCCAGTATCGCGATCACAGGCCTACAATGGAAGGGAGTAACCCATCAGGGGGAGGGCGAGAGTGGCGTTGTGGGCCGTTTCACCGCAAAATTGCCGTTAATTTGTGCGGTGCACTTGACATTCGCCAGTCAGGTGGTCGATGATCCGTCTTGCCCGGCGAACGATTGTTCCCACTCTCTGGCTCCAGTACTTTAATCCCGGATTTCATCTGCACCGGTTGCTCCATCTGGCCAGCATTCAGTTTCAGCGTTTACTTTATCAACACGTTCAGGGGCGCCCCTGTCATTCCAATATCCGTTTACTTCCATTCCTGAAAATCCAATAAACTATGAATCTTACTGAACTCAAGCAGAATTCCATGCCCGAATTGCTCGAAATTGCGCAAGAGATGGGCCTCGATAACCTGGCTCGTTCGCGCAAACAGGATGTTATCTTCACCATCCTGAAGAAGCATGCGAAGAGCGGCGAAGACATCTACGGCGACGGCGTGCTGGAAATTCTGCAGGACGGTTTCGGTTTCCTCCGTTCTGCTGATGCCTCCTACCTGGCCGGTCCTGACGATATCTACGTGTCCCCCAGCCAGATCCGCCGGTTCAATCTTCGCACTGGCGACACCGTTGCCGGCAAGATCCGCCCACCAAAAGACGGTGAGCGCTATTTTGCCCTGTTGAAAGTCAGCGAGATCAACTTCGACAAGCCGGACAATGCCCGGAACAAGATTCTGTTCGAGAACCTGACGCCGTTGTTCCCGGACGAACGCCTGAAACTCGAAGCCGGTAATGGCAGCACCGAGGATCTCTCCTCTCGCGTTCTTGACCTGGTGGCACCCATTGGTAAAGGTCAGCGCGGCCTGATCGTGTCTCCGCCCAAGGCCGGTAAAACCCTGCTGATGCAGAGCATTGCCCAGTCCATCACCCGTAACAATCCAGAGTGCCATGTCATGGTGCTGCTGATTGACGAGCGGCCAGAGGAAGTGACCGAGATGCAGCGCACCGTGCGCGGCGAAGTCATTGCCTCCACCTTCGATGAACCGCCCGCCCGTCACGTACAGGTAGCGGAAATGGTAATCGAGAAGGCCAAGCGCCTGGTCGAGCACAAAAAAGACGTGGTGATCCTGCTGGATTCCATTACCCGTCTGGCTCGCGCCTACAACACGGTGATCCCGTCCTCAGGCAAGGTGCTGACCGGTGGTGTTGATGCCCACGCCCTGGAAAAGCCCAAGCGTTTCTTCGGTGCCGCCCGTAACGTGGAAGAAGGCGGAAGCCTGACCATCCTCGCCACAGCGCTGGTAAACACCGGCTCCAAGATGGACGAGGTGATCTACGAGGAGTTCAAGGGCACCGGCAACATGGAAATCCACCTGGATCGAAAGATCGCCGAGAAGCGGACCTATCCGGCCATCAACATCCGCAGCTCCGGCACGCGTCGTGAAGATCTGCTGATGAGTGAGGCGGATATCCAGCGGATCTGGATCCTGCGCAAGCTCCTGCACTCCATGGACGACGACACCGCCGCCATCGAGTTCCTGCTGGACAAGCTCAAGGACACCAAGACCAACGACGAGTTCTTCCAGTCCATGAAGCGTCGTTGATGCCCAGTCTGTAACCGTTTAACTCTTGCGCCTCCGTTTTGGGGGCTGCAGCGCCGGGTGATCCCTCCCCGGACACGCCGTGAATACGTCCCTGTAGGCTTGGTCTTGCCATCCCTGGCAAGACACAGTCCGGGGAGGGATCACCCGGCACTGCTGATCTGATTCTCTGCGCGCATCGTTAATACCGACTCAGGGTTCAAGCTGCACAGCGCTAGTGTCATTGCCATACTGTTTTGGCGGCAAAGAACAACGCTTGGCGAACGGGGTGGTGGGTGTCTTTCCCAGACCGTGCATTGCCAGGGATGGCAATGCCGAGCCCCCAGGGATGGGTTTACGGCGTGTCTGGGAAAGACACCCACCACCCCGTTCCTGCACCCAAGCCTGAAGCATAGTAATTGCACTTCGAAACGGTACGGGATCTAACCGGAGCAATCGATGAAATACAACGACCTGCGTGACTTCATTGACCAGTTGGAGAAGCTGGGCGAGCTGAAGCGGATCAGCGTTGAAGTCGATCCCCATCTGGAAATGACCGAAATCTGCGACCGGACTCTGCGGGCAGGTGGTCCGGCGTTGTTGTTCGAGAATCCCAGGGGCTACGACATGCCGGTACTGGCCAACCTGTTCGGGACACCGAAACGGGTGGCGCTGGGCATGGGGCAGGATAACGTCACGGCGCTTCGGGACATCGGCAAGTTGCTGGCGTTTCTCAAGGAACCGGATCCCCCCAAGGGCTTCCGGGATGCCATCGAAAAGCTGCCGCTGTTCCGGCAGGTGATGCGCATGAGTCCCAAGGTACTTCGTTCTGCGCCCTGCCAGGACGTGGTGATCGAGAAAGATCAGGTGGATCTGTACCAGATTCCGGTGCAGCACTGCTGGCCCGGCGATGCCGGGCCGCTGGTAACCTGGCCGCTGGTGATTACCCGTGGGCCCCATAAAGAGCGCCAGAATCTGGGGATTTACCGGCAGCAGGTGATTGGCCGGAATCGGCTGATCATGCGCTGGTTGAGCCATCGCGGTGGTGCCCTGGATTTTCAGGAGTTCCAGAAGGCCAATCCCGGTAAGCCATACCCGGTGGCGGTGGCACTTGGCGCCGATCCGGCGACCATTCTCGGGGCGGTAACGCCGGTGCCCGATACCCTGTCGGAATATGCCTTTGCCGGATTGCTTCGTGGCAGCCGGACCGAGCTGGTCAAAGCAGGTCTGAGTGACCTGCAGGTGCCGGCCAGTGCCGAGATCGTGCTTGAGGGCTTCATCTATCCGGACGATATGGCGCCGGAAGGGCCATTTGGCGATCACACCGGTTATTACAACGAAGTGGACCAGTTTCCGGTGTTCACCGTAGAAAGAATCACCCATCGCAGGGATCCGATCTACCACAGCACCTACACCGGTCGTCCGCCCGATGAGCCGGCGATTCTCGGGGTGGCCCTGAACGAGGTCTTTATCCCGATTCTGCAGAAGCAGTTTCCGGAGATCGTGGATTTTTACCTGCCGCCGGAGGGCTGTTCTTACCGTCTGGCAGTGGTGACCATGAAGAAACAGTACCCCGGCCATGCGAAACGGGTGATGATGGGGGTATGGTCGTTCCTGCGGCAGTTCATGTACACCAAGTTTGTGATTGTCACGGATGACGATGTGGATGCCAGGAACTGGGAAGACGTGATCTGGGCGATCACCACCCGGATGGATCCGGTGCGGGATACCACGCTAGTGGAGAATACGCCCATCGATTACCTGGATTTTGCCTCCCCGGTTTCCGGCCTGGGTTCCAAGATGGGGATGGATGCCACCAACAAATGGCCGGGCGAGACCACCCGGGAATGGGGCGAGCCCATCGCCATGACGGACGACGTTAAACAGCGGGTGGATGAGATGTGGGATTCGCTGGGCATTGAAAGTCCGGCCTCTCACCCCGACTGATATGGCCAGCGAACATCGGCACGTCGCACTTTTACCGTCCGGTCTTGTGTTTGGCGTGGCTGCGCAGCGGGATTTACTCAGCGCCGCCGCCAGCGCAGGTATCAACGTCCCTGCGGCCTGTCGAAATGGGGTGTGCGAACTCTGTGAGGCCCGGTTGCGGGCCGGCAGAGCGCTTAACACCCGAAACCAACAGACTATTGAGGTCGGTGAGCGGTTGATGATGTGCCGAAGCATCGCGCTCACCGATCTGGAACTGGAGATATCCGCCGTTATGGCAGCTGGAAACAATCAGCCTGGCAAGTTTCAGGCAAAGGTCGTGGAGGTACGTTCCATCAGTCACGATGTGTACCGTGTGGAGTTGCAGCTACCGCGGCGCCGGGAGCTGTCGTTCCATGCCGGACAGTATCTCTCGGTCAATCTGCCGGACGCGGAGCCCTGCTATTTTTCCATTGCCAGCAGTCCCTCGGCCCGGAACATCGAGCTGCACATCCAGGCAACGCCGGAATGGGTCTCGGCCCAGAAGGTCATTGATGCCCTGACTTCCGGCGGTGAGGTGACCCTTGAGTTGCCCCACGGCAAGGCGTGTCTGGCATCGGCACCGGCGAAGCCCTTGTTGCTGGTGGCTGCGGGCACCGGCTTCGCCCAGATGAAAAGCCTGGTGGATTACCTCCGGGAAACCTCCTATGACCAGCCGGTGAAACTCTACTGGGGTGTGCGTCGGCATGAGGACATGTACCTGCGGGCCCTTGCCCAGCAGTGGCAGGAGGAATGGCCGCGCTTCACTTTCCTGCCAGTGGTGGGGGATGACGAGGACAATGACTGGGCCGGCCATCACGACCAGCTGGTGCGTGCTGTCCTGGCTTCGGGTATGGACTGGAGCAGCGTGGAAGTGCATGCCAGTGGTTCACCCACCATGGTGTATACCCTGATGGATGCACTGGTGGAAGCGGGCTTGCCGGAGAGCGCTTTCTTCTCGGATGTGCTGGAGTATGCACCAAGAGCGTGAACAGAAAATGGGGTCAGAAGAAAGCTTTCTTCTGACCCCTTCTTGTGAAATCGGGGTCAGATGAAAATTTCATCTGACCCCATGTTCCGGCCCCGGGTTCAGGCTTTCGGCATCGGCAGATTGGGTAGCGCGTTATCCTTTTCCAACCCCTGCATCAGCAGTCTGATGCTGGCCTCTTCCTCGCCCATGTGGGCATTCAGCCGGCTCAGCTCGGCCAGAGCCTCCCGGCTGCGCTTCAGCCTCAGGCTGGTTTCGAAGTATTCCCGGGCTTTGCCCCAGAGTTCATTGCGCAGGCTGAGGCGGCCCAGGGCCAGCAGAAGTTCGGCGTTGTTTGGCCGGTCTTTCAGCCACTGTTCTGCCAGTAGCAACTGCTCATCGGGTTTCTGGCCCTCCACCCGGCCGTAGAGGTTGATCAGCTCGTCGCTCCAGTGGTTGCGCAACACCTTGCGCAACAGGGTTTCAGTCTGCACTTCGTCACCAAGGCCGGCCAGCAGTCGGGCATAATCCCGGATGGTGAATTCGTCGCGACGCAGGAAGCCGGGCAGTTCGTCCCAGAGCCGGGTCAGTGGCTCCAGGGAGGCATCCGGATCCTGTTTTTGCTGGCGCCGGCAGTCCTCTGCCGCACGCTCCAGCAGGTTGTGCCATACCTGACGCTCGAGGTCGTTCAGTTCCGCTTCCGGCAGTACACTGCGCTTGCGCAGCTCCGGTAGCAGCTTTGACAGCTCCCGCCAGTCCTCGAGCCTGAGATAGGTGTTTTTCAGCAATTTCAGCACGAAGGGGTGGTGGGGCGATTGCTTGCGCAGCCGGATCAGGGTGGCGAGGGCCTGTTCAAGCCGGTTGCCCGCCAGCTGCAGCTGGGCCTGGGTGATGCCAACGGCCATGTCGGAACCGGGGGTGCTGTCAAAGGCCTTGCGCAGGAGTTCGTCCACCGCCTCGTGGTCCCCGGACTCGAATGCCGCCTGAGCGGCCGCCAGATAATTGATCAGTGGCGTGTCGGCATGGTTTGCCGAAGCGGTCAGCAGTTTGCGGGCCCGGGGCCAGTTACCCTCGGCCAGTGCCAGCAGCCCCTGGGTGGTCCGGCGACGGGCCCGGCGCTCATTACCGCGTGCAATCCATCCGGCCACCATCCCGGTGCTTTTCCCGAGTCTGCGAATCAGATTGATGAGCAGAACCGTCAGGACAACGACAGCGATGAGAAGTCCCAGGCCGACCCAGAAATTGGTTTCAACCAGGTAATGGCCCAGGCTGATCCGGATATAGCCCAGGTCATACTGCAATCCGAGCGAGAGTCCGGTGCCAATCAGCAGTGCCAGCAGGATGATCAGGAGCAGGCGAATCATGAATCACCGCCCCCGTTGCCCTGGCTGCCATTGGCCTCGCTGGCCTTGTCCCCGGCATCCGCATCGGTGGTGCCGGCCTCCAGACGGCCCGCCAGCCGATCCTTGAGCAGATCCAGGGACTGGCTGATATCCGGGAGCTCCGGATCGACATTCTTCCCGGCCAGCTCGGCAAGCGTCTCGGAGAGTGCCTTGACCCGCGGGTTGCTGGCGTCATACCAGTCGTTGATGGTGGTGCGGGCTTTGGTGAGAGCCCGTTCATACAGAGCCTGATTACCCCGGAGCACGGCCATTTCCGCTTCTTCCAGCATCAGCTGTAGATTGAGGCGGGCATAAGCGCTCTGGTCCGGTGAAAGCAGCGGTTTGACGGGTTCGTCCAGCCGTCGAACCACCACGACCTGCATCAGGGTTGATTTCAGCTTGTTCCAGGCTTGTACCAGAGGGCCGGGCTCGCCGGCGGTCTTATCCCCGGATGTCGCGTCGGATCCGGCAAGGAAGCCGGGGGCGTTGTCATTGATCAGGGCCTGATCGGTCAGCTGGTGGACGCTGTCGATGGCCGCTTCGAGCTTCAGGTAAAGGCCGGTCCGGTCGACATCTGTCAGGCTCTTGAGTGCCAGGATTCCCCGGGCCAGCTGCTGACGGACCGGGTAGACGCCAATGTCGTCGGATTCGGCCAGCACCTCGTCGGCGGCCTTTAGTGCAGACAGGGCGCCGCGGATGTCTTTTTCAATCATCAGCCGCTGGTTGGCAATTCGCAGCAGATACTCGGCCTCGGCCAGCAGCCAGTCGGTGCGTGTGCGGTTGCCGGCTTCCAGCAGTTCCCGGGCGTTATGATCGATCTGGCGCTGCTGGGTGGCAATCAGCTCCCGCTGGCTCGCCAGTTTTTCCTCCAGGGTTTGCAGGCGCTGGCTCTGCTGGCTGCCACGGTCGCCGTACAGGTTTTCGAGCTGGGCAGTGTCCTGCTGCAGGCTCTGGAGTTTCTGCATCATGGCCTGATGGTTGTTCCATTGCTGCCAGCTCCACAACGCCAGGGCAATGGTGAGGATCAGGGCAAGGATGGCAATGAGCCAGACCGGCCAGAGTTTCTGGCGGGCTGGTGGTTCCTTGGAAACGGTTGCGGGCAGTTGATTCGTAGTGTCTGTCACGGGCGTCCTTACTTGGCTTTTCCGGAGCCACCGTCCCGGCCGGCAAGTTGCGCTGCAACGGCCGCCACGATGTCGTTATCGGCAAGGCTTCCTGGTATACACGAATTTCGGAATCCCGCTGCCCGGGCCTGTTCGGCAACCCGATCTGCGGGAACAATCAATAACCTATCGTATAGATTATGGCCGCTATTCGCACATAGTGCGATGAGATTGTTCAAGGTTTCGCCGGACAGGGCAACGATGGCTTCCGGAGCGAAGGTGTCGAGGGTTGCCCGGACAAGCTCCGGGGGGTAGTAGGGGCGGAAGCGTCGATACAGTGGCAGGACGGTAACCCGGGCGCCGCGCGCTTCCAGGGTCTCCCGGATCAGCTCGCGGCCGTTTTGCCCGCGGGCGAGCAGAACCCGTTCGCCCTGAAGCTTCTGCAATGACGGCAGCGCCAGGAGCGCTTCGCTGGTCCAGCCCTCCGGTGGCCGGCGCGGGCTGAGGCCGTGTTCGGCAAGCACCGCCGCGGTGCCGGCGCCAACGCCATACCAGCGGATACCCATGGGTATCTGGGGCCACCAGGTGTCCACCTCTTCCAGCAGCAGCCTGGCGGCAAACGGACTGACAGCAATCACGTGGGAAAACTCATCCAGACTCAGGATGAGTGTGCGGCGCTCGGGCGTTTCCGGCAGAGGTTCCCGGTCAATCAGTGGCAGGATGTGGACATCGGCACCGGCTGAACGAAACCGGCTGGCCAACCGGGAGGCCTCGGGTTCGGGCCGGCAGATCAGGATCCGCCGACCGCTCAGGTCAGGCTCAGGTTGGTGTATGGCCATAGATTTCAGCCAGCACCTTGTCAGCACCCAGGGCCAGCAGGTCCTCGGCCAGTTCCCGGCCCAGGCGTTCGCCTTCGGCCCTTGGTCCACGACCCTCCACCCGGAAGACCTGGGTGCCATCCACGGCGCCCACAAGGCCCCGAAGCCAGATTGTATCGTCGTCCTCAAGAAGCGCGTACGCCGCGATTGGCACCTGACAACCGCCCTCCAGGCGACGGTTCAGAGCCCGTTCGGCGGTGACGCGATCCCAGGTGTCTTTGTGCTTCAGGGATTCGAGCATGGTCAGCAGATCCTGGTCATCCACCCGACATTCAATGCCCAGGGCGCCCTGGCCGACAGCCGGCAGCGAAATTGTGTCTGGCAGGCAGTAGCGGATGCGCTCGTGAAAGCCCAGACGCTTCAGGCCCGAACTGGCAAGCACGATGGCGTCATATTCGCCGGCATCAAGCTTGGCCAGCCGGGTGTTGACGTTGCCGCGCAGCACGCGAATCTCCAGGTCCGGGCGATAGGCCCGAAGCTGGGCCTCCCGGCGCAGGCTCGCAGTGCCAACCACGGCGCCCTGGGGTAGGGCGTCAACGTTGTCGTAGTGATTGCTGACGAAGGCGTCGGTGGGATCTTCCCGCTCGCAGATGGCCACCAGGCCCAGCCCTTCCGGGAATTCCATGGGCACGTCTTTCATGGAGTGCACGGCCAGATCGGCCCGGCCATCGAGCATGGCTTCTTCCAGCTCTTTGACGAACAGGCCCTTGCCGCCAATTTTGGCCAGCGGCACGTCCAGAATCTTGTCGCCCTGGGTCTTGATCTTGACCAGTTCCACGGTGATGTTGTCGTGCAGCCTTTCCAGTTCGGCCTTGATGAATTCCGCCTGCCACAGCGCCAGTGCGCTGCTGCGGGTTGCAATGCGAAGGGTACGTTTGGACATGATACTCACTGTCGGTTCGGAAAATGTCCGCCAAGGTTACCCTGTGACGGCAGAAAAGTCCCGCGGCTACCACTTCAGGAGGTGGTAGAGGGTGGCAGGCGCTGGTGACGGTTCAGCCCGGCTGGTGCTCCTGGAGCCACTGGCGCACGTTACCGGCATGGCGGCGGCTGACCGGGAGCTCGCCCTGGCCATCCCGGAGCAATACCAGATTGTGACCATCGGGGGTCCGTTTCAGGCCCTGGATAAAGCTCACACCCACCAGGGTGTTTCGGTGGATCCTGAGCAGGATGCCCGGGTAACCGTTTTCCAGCTCCTTCAGGGTATAGTCACACACCGTTTCACCCCGGGTATGGTGAAGAGTGACGTATTTCTGGTCCGCCTCGCAGTAGAGGATTTCCGACAGATCGATCAGCTCGGTGCCGCGGTGGGTGCGCACGGCCAGCTGTTCCTGGCTCTGGCGGGCCTGTCCGTTCAAAGCTTGAAGCTGCACCCGGTTGACTCTGCCGGCCCGGGCCAGGGCATCCGCCAATGCCTCCTTGCGAACCGGTTTGAGCAGGTAGGCGATGGCCTGAACGTCGAACGCCTGGATGGCGTAATGGTCGTAGGCGGTGCAGAAAATCAGGGCGGGCGGATTGGCCAGCCGGCTCAGGCGGCTGGCAGCCTCCATGCCGTCCATGCCCGGCATGCGGATGTCCAGCAGCAGAATGTCCGGTTCCAGTTCCGCCACCTGTTTCAAGGAGCTGTCACCGTCTGCAGCCTCGCCACACACCCGATACCCCGGGATCGCCTCCACCAAACGGCGGACGCGTTCCCGGGCCAGGGGTTCGTCATCGGCAATCAGGACACTGCGGGTCTCAGTCATGACTGGCCTCAATTCCTTTGTTTATGGATTCATTGCTTGCGGGCTTTTTGTTCGCCGGTTTTTTGCCGGGGCAATCTCAGGGTAACGGTATACACATCATTTTGATGGCTGTGCTTCAACACCGCCGGCTCGCCGAACAGGGCCCGGAGCCGGGACTGGATGTTGGCCAGCGCCATACGATTGCCGTTGTGTTGCTGGCTATTCTGGTCCGGCTTCGGGTTCTGTACCAGCAGGTAGACAAAGGTGCCCCTGGACTGGGCCTCAATCCGTACGGTGCCACCGTCCGGGCGGGGCTGAATGCCGTGGTAGATGGCGTTTTCCACCAGGGGCTGCAGTGTGAGCGGGGGGATTGCCTGCTGCTCGAGGCCTTCCTCAATCTGCCATTCCAGCTTCAGCCGGTCGCCCAGACGCAGCGCCTCGATGGCCAGGTAGCGCTGGCACAGTTCCAGCTCCCTGGCCAGCGGGATCAGCTGATCGCCGGTGCGCAGGCTGGCGCGAAACAGTTCCGACAGGTCCAGCACCGCCTCTTCGGCCCGTTCCGGGTTGATGGCGATCAGGCTGGCGATGGTGTTCATGCTGTTGAACAGGAAGTGGGGCTGTATCCGGGCCTGAAGCGATGCCAGGTGTGCCTGCATTTCCGCTTCCCGCTGCTGTTGCCACTGGTGCTGCAGGTAGAAATAGCGCAGCACCATGAGCACAATCAGCAGGGCCAGCAGCATTTTCTTGGCCACGCCCTGCCAGACCGCCACGCCGGCCTGGGGATGCATTACGCTGTCGGCAAACAGGCTGAAGGCCAGCACATCCAGCAGCACAATGGCGACAATGGTGGCCGTCGCACCGGAGACCGACATCCGCGCAAGCCTGTCGCGCAGGAGACAGATCAGGGCGGCACTGGTGAGGGTGGTCCACTGCACGAACAGTGACAGCAGTCCGAAGTAATTCCAGTCGATCCAGCCCCGATCCGCCTGCACGATGGCAAGCACCAGAACCAGCAATTCACTGGTGACCAGCAACAGGAATACGGCCCTCACCCGGCAAAGATCCGGAACGAAGAACTCGCTCGTTGTCACACCTTTGTCCCCGTTACGGGGTGTCTCCTTTACCCGGGTCAGAATGGTATACTCCCGCCACGTTCAATGTACCCAGTTCCCGCCAGATGATGCCGGGCTGTCAGCAGGAAAGATAGACCATGACGGATCAGAAAAAGTCTGACCAGACCACAAGCTCTGAAAAACCCTGGGGCGGGCGCTTCAGTGAACCCACCGATGCCTTTGTTGAAAAATTCACCGCATCCGTGGGATTTGACCAGCGCCTGTACCACCACGACATCACCGGTTCCATTGCCCATGCCACCATGCTGGCCGAGGTTGGCGTGCTCACCACCGAGGAGCGCGATCAGATCATCGAAGGCCTGAAAGGGGTCAAGGCGGATATCGAGGCCGGCCATTTCCAGTGGTCGGTCAGCCTGGAAGACGTGCACATGAACATCGAGGCGCGACTGACCGACCGTATCGGTATCACCGGCAAGAAACTGCACACCGGCCGTAGCCGCAACGATCAGGTGGCCACCGATATCCGTCTGTATCTGCGGGACGAAATCGATGTCATTGCCGAGGAACTGAAGCGCCTGCAAGCCGGTCTGCTGGACCTGGCCGAGCGCGAGGCGGAGACCATCATGCCCGGCTTCACCCATCTGCAGACCGCCCAGCCGGTCACCTTCGGGCACCACCTGCTGGCCTGGTACGAGATGCTGGTACGGGATGCCGACCGCCTGCAGGATTGCCGCAAACGGGTCAACGTGATGCCCCTGGGCGCAGCGGCGCTCGCTGGCACCACCTACCCCATCGATCGGGCGATGACCGCCCGGCTGCTGGGTTTTGACCGGGCCAGCGAGAACAGCCTGGATTCCGTCAGCGACCGGGACTTTGCCATCGAGTTCTGTAGCTTTGGGGCGCTGCTGATGACACATCTGTCACGGTTCAGCGAGGAGCTGGTGCTCTGGACCTCCGCCCAGTTCGATTTTATTGATCTGCCGGACCGTTTCTGCACCGGCTCCTCCATCATGCCCCAGAAGAAGAATCCGGATGTGCCGGAGCTGGTGCGGGGCAAGACCGGTCGCGTCAACGGCCACCTGATCAGCCTGCTGACCCTGATGAAGAGCCAGCCGCTGGCCTACAACAAGGACAACCAGGAAGACAAGGAGCCCCTGTTTGACACCGTGGATACCCTCAAGGGCTGCCTGAAGGCCTACGCCGACATGATCCCGGCCATTCGCGCCAAGGCCGACAACATGCGGGTGGCGGCCAAGCGTGGTTTCTCCACCGCCACCGATCTGGCGGATTACCTGGTGAAGAAAGGGGTGCCCTTCCGGGATGCCCATGAAATCGTTGGCAAGTCCGTGGCTTTCGGTGTCGCTGAAGGCCGGGATCTGTCCGACATGACCCTGGAAGAGCTGCAGCAGTTCTCCGACCACATCGGCCCCGATGTCTTTGATGTGCTGACCCTGGAAGGCTCGGTTCAGGCTCGCGACCACCTGGGTGGCACCGCGCCGGACCAGGTGCGCGCGGCGGTCGGCCGGGCCCGCAGCCAACTGGGCTGACCCCGCTACTTGCCACGGGGCGGGCCGGTTAGCCGCCGATCCGCCCCGTGGTCAGATCAACTACCGCCGGTGTCAGCTGTTCCAGGGGTTGTGGCCGGAACAGCCGGTAACCCTGGCCGTAGTGGATGCCAAGCGTCCGGATCTTGCGCAGGGCATTATCGCTCTCGATAAACGTGGCCACGGTGACCTTGCCGGCGGCTTCGGCAATCCGGTGCAGGGCTTCGAGCATCACCTGCTGTACCGGATCCTCTTCCAGACGCTGCATCAGCCGTCGATCCAGTTTGATGATGTCGACCGGCAGCTTCGCCGCCAGGCTGTAACTTTCCACCGAGGCTCCGGCACCGTCGAGGGCGACCCGGCAGCCGGCCCGGTGCAGGGCGTCACAGAGCACCGCAACCTCATCGGGGTACTGGGTGGCGTGGCTCTCCCGGATTTCCAGGCAGAAGCAGCCGGGGTCAAACGGTGATTGCCTCAGGGCCTGCACCATGAAGTCCGGGAAGGTGTCATCCAGCACGCTCGCCAGGGACAGGTTAAAGCCACAGTACTTGAGGCGGGGTTCCAGCAAAGGCTGACTGCCCAGCCAGACCAGTGTCTGCATGATCACCTGGCGGTCCAGGCGCTTGGCCAGATCGAAGCGCTCGGCAACAGGCAGGAAGTCATCGGGTTGCAGCACCGTCTCGCCATCCGGTGTTGCCGGAATCCGACACAGGATTTCGATGTGATCGCCCCAGGTCGGGCTGGCAACCGGGCGCATGGCCTGGTACTCGAGAATCAGCTGCTGACCGTCCAGTGCCCTGCGGATCTGTTCCACCCGTGCGCTGGCCGTTGAATCGTCAGTCTGATGGGCGATGGCTCTGGCGGTATGGATACGGTTGCGGCCGGAGGTCTTGGCGGTGTGGCAAAGATCCGCAGCCTGGCTGAGCAGTTGTTCCGGATCGCCGGGCAGGTCATTGTCCATCACCAGCAGGCCGCCGGAGGCCGTGGTCTGCAGTTTGTGCCCCTGCCACTCGAAGACAAACTCTCCGATCTGGGCCAGGATTTCCTGGGCAATTTTCCGGGCCCGGGCTTCCGGGCAATTCTCGATCAGCAGGGCAAAGGTGTCTCCGGCCAGGCGGGCAAGTGCGTCCCGCTGACGGATTCGAACCCCAAGGTTGCCGGCCAGGTCCCGCAGGTATCGATCACCGGTACCGCTGCCCGCCAGATTGTTGAACGCCTCGAAATCATCCAGATC
>Ga0247720_100137_pt1 | contig 34930 bp, 30 predicted proteins | sample MSEWel2015_12_15_FD_189078 | JGI IMG/M metagenome (GOLD analysis project Ga0247720, IMG submission 189078) | Subsurface sediment microbial communities from gas well in West Virginia, United States - MSEEL Well Study Marcellus 3H_2015_12_15 | ecosystem: Environmental > Terrestrial > Deep... | reverse complement strand
GTCCATAGGCGCGGCATCTCCACAGCCCCGGCGACGATGGTCACCCCTTTGTTTACGCTTTGGGGAAAGCCAACGGTTTCATGTACCCTGCTGCAGCCATCCGTCCGCCGCTTCAAATGGCGTAGCAGGGTCAGCAGGCAAGAACGAATTGGTTTCTTGTCAGGGATGGGGAAGTTAGCGGTTGTAGAAGCTTCGTTTTTTAAAATAGTAGCACGGGTAGTGCTACTATTTTAAAACCCTTGACTTGGAGTTAACTCCAAGTATCAAGTATAATATTGGACATCGGAGGTGAAACCACATGACGATTGCGGAAGTAAGCAAAAAAATTGGCCTTTCACCGGATACACTCCGCTACTATGAGCGTATTGGACTGATCCCCAGGGTAAATCGCAACGGAAGCGGTATCCGGAATTATACGGAGGAAGACTGTAAGTGGATTGAATTCATTAAATGTATGCGCAGCGCAGGTGTCCAAGTTGAAGCGCTAGTCGAGTATGTTACGCTGCTCCAGCAAGGCGACGAAACTATAGAGGCCAGAAAACAAATCCTTATCGAGCAACGGGAGAAACTTCTTTCCCGCATTGAAGAGATGGAGAGAGCGCTGGAAAGGTTAAGTTTTAAAATTAAAGAATATGAAACTAAGCTTATTCCTGCAGAAAACAAGTTAAAAAGATTGGCACACAACCTCTAGTCTATGAAAAGACGAGCTGTTGTGTGATGAGTTCAAGCAGGCCCAAAGGTAGCGCCAAGGTTTGGGCCAACGTTGGTCCAAATTTTGGCCTTCGGGAACAGAAAAGTAGGCCCATAGCCCCAAAGGTATATAAATACCTTGGGCCTTTGGACCTACTTTGTGCCTACTCTACTTGGGGTTTGGACTTTAGGCGGTTTTGGTTATAGCGCTATTATTCGCCTGCTTTCCAACCCAGCGGTGAACTTTGGGTTTTTGTCCCTTACCGCCTTCCTCGGTTATCGGCAATATTCCTTTCCTGAAGCTCGCGGATATATCGCCGGACGGTTTCATCGCTAACACCCATTTCTTGGACAATTTCTTTGAAAGCTATGCCGCCCTCACCCGCAGACCGGCCGGAACCCTGGAAGGCATCCCAACCGTTATCAACACCCTGACGGTTTCCAAAGTGCGGTCCTCTACCTTAGTGTGGAGCCTCTGCAACGGGTCGAGAATAATAAAATCCGGCTGGCATTCCTCGCAGAGGGGTTTGTCCTCGCTCCAGAAACTTAGAAAAACGAGTTTTGCAGGGAAGGGGTGAGGAGCACGGTAAAAGGGAGGGTATCCGTGCGATCGGCCCATACCCTGGTGAGCACGGTACAGGAAGACCGTCGGATTCCTTTAACATCAATTGGTGAGGTAATATAACCCTCGTATGTAAGGATAGTTTACAGAAAGTATTGAAAACTCCTCTCTCGCGGGGTAGAATAAGGCCATAAAAAAGAGGGGAGGCTGATCGCATGAGTTACCTGTGGCGTTGGCTTATGGCTTATTGGCGTTGCTTTGGAGTTCGCCTGTAGGTAGACGTGGCGTGGCAAAGAAGGCAGGTGGCGCCATGGGACGAAAGCAGAGGAGCCAAACTTTGGGCAGCCGCCATGCGGTTGCCCAAAGTATTTAAGAAAACGCAATTGCGACTATTTCCTAAGGCATTGACTTTCCTGCAGGTATTGTATACAATAATACACGGATACAAGAATTCAACGAGGGGAGAAACTAAGGGGAGGTGTCCGGAGGTGGGCGTGAGTAAGGCGGTTGAGATATCGGGACTTTTGCGGGCGCATCTTACGGTGCCGAAGCATGAGTTGCAAGGAGAAGCTAAGGTCCAAGCGCCAACGGACACGGCGATATCCCTGGTGAAGAACCTGTTTCTGAGTGATTATCTTCTTACGCGTCCCTTAGAGGACTAAGGGTATACGCACACTGTTGTCAGCAAGGTAGGCTTCCTTACAAGGCTAGGCACCTGCTCTAAAAGCGGGTGCCCTTTTTTGCCTTGCGCTAGCTATCAAGACGGCATACAATAGTAGCAAGTATACTTACATGTAATCTTGCGGGCAGTTAGGAAATACGGCTGGGCGGACGGATGGCGCGCTGCGACACTGGGAAGAACGGTATAGAGAGGAGAGAATGGCGGTGCCGCGACGTGGCGAGATTCCGGCTACAGGAAGAGAAATGCTGCGCAACAGCATTTTTTGTCAACTAAGGGACGATATCCTGAAGGGGCGCCTGGCGCCGGGGGAGAGCTTGGTGGAGCTGCGCCTGGCGGCGCAGTACGGAGTCAGCCGTACGCCTATCCGTGAGGCTTTGCGCCAACTGGAGCTCGAGGGGCTGGTACGCTACCTGCCAAATCGTGGGGTGGTGGTTGAGGGCATTACCACCGAGGACGTGGAGGACATCTTTATTATCCGTGAGCACCTGGAGGGCTTGGTGGCGAACTGGGCGGCGCAGCGCGTTACCGAAGAGGAACTTAAAAAGCTCAATGAAGTTGTGGAGCTACAGGAGTTCTACGTAGCTAAGGAAGATATAGAGCAGATCACGGTACTCGACACCGAATTTCACCGCCTCCTGCTGGAGGCTTCGAAAAGCAAAGCCCTGCGTTATGCTCTCGGCAGCATGTTGGACTACGTGGAGCAGGCGCGCCTGCGTTCGCTGAGCGTACCCGGGCGCATTCACTTCTCGGTAAAGGAGCACCGGAGCATCCTTGAGGCGATTGCTCACCACGATAGCGAGCTGGCTGCCCGCCGTATGGCCGAGCACATGGCCAACGCGCGCGCAAATTTGCTTCGCTATGTAAAAGAAGCAGGCGGTGCGACTCAAGATGAGTCTCGAGAAGGTTCCTGAGCCGGAAGGTTCGGCTCCAGAGGCAGCTGGACCTTTTTGCTTGCCATTTTACCGAACCGGGAATTCTAGGGGAAGGATATCCGAACACGATGTCAAATTTATGTGACAAGTAACTGCTCTCGCGTAGGAGGGGTTTATCTGGATATCCAGGAACTACGCCAGCGTGAGGACCTGTTTCAACGCACACTAGAGGCTGCTTTAGAGCAGATCAAAGGTGTCGGCCCCGTAGACGTGGTTGTAGGCGTTCCTTTTTACAATGAACAAGATACCTTGCCCAAGGTGCTCTCAACTGCAGTGCAAGGCCTTAAGCCATTTCTGAATATCAAGCCACTTTTTATCTGCGCCGGCGATCCGGCCGGCAATAAAGCGCTGACCGCGGTCCAGAGCCTTGAGCTCGACGTTCCTCACCACGAGTTCTTACTACCGCCAGGTGCCAACGGCCGTGGGTTTAGTATTCGGGCCATTTTGGAAGTAGCTCGAAAGTTCGGAGCAGATGTGATTCTCCTCGAGGCCGACCTCAAGGAACGGGGTGAGTGGGGGTTTAAGCCGACATGGCTCGAACGCCTGCTTTTCCCGCTTCTTCAGGACTACGATCTAGTAGTTTCCAGCTTCCGGCGCCACTACTTCGAGGACCCTACCGGCAGCTTGTTTGTAGCGCCTTTACTTGAGGCTTTCTTCGGCCTGCGCGTTACCGACCCCTTAAGCGGTATCTACGGCATTTCTCGCAGCCTGGTGGAGGATTATTGTACGAACTTGGACTGGTGGTACGGCGGCATCGGCGAATTCGGCGTGGACCCTTGGCTGCTCGCTCAAGCCGTGGTCTGGGACAAGAAAATCTGTGAAGTTAGCCTGGGGGCCAAACTCAGCCCGCCATCAGCGAGTAAACGGACGCACGTCTTCAAACAAGTCGCGCGGGCCCTTTTCGACTGTATCAAGAGCCATGAGGAATACTGGCTGAAATCCCAACTCATCCTGAAACAGCCCGACATCTACGGGCTGGAGCTCCGGGACCGCCCCTTGGAGGTGCACTGCCATCTTTCAGACCTAATTGCCAGCTTCACCACCGGGTTTAACCATTTTAGCACTCTTTTTGCCCGCGTGTTGCCGGAAAAAGAATATAAAGGCCTTGAACGATTGGCCGGCCGGCGCGAGGCGGAGTTTCGCTTTAGCGAGGAACTCTGGACCCATGCGGTGTACCATCTCCTTCAGGCTTACGCCTTCGACTCAACCCTGCAGGCGGACGACATCATAGAAGCACTTCGGGTGCTTTACGACGGGCGCTTGGCCGGGTTTGTCGCCACCATCCAGAGCTTCCGCGCCTTGGTCGGCGAGGTAAAGAACCTGGACCTGGAGGACCTGACTTTCGAACAGGTTGCCCGCCTCAAAGAGAACCAGGTGAAGGAGTTTTGCCGCTTTAAGGACGGTTTTGTGAAAACCTGGGTGGAGAAGGCGGCCGAGGTGCGCCCGGTTATAACCCCTCTCGACTACCTGGAGTTTATCCCCGGTGTACCTCTCACACTTCCCAAGGAGCTGAAGGGCTTAGGCGGAATTCCGGTGCGGACGAATACCGTTTTTCGCCGGCTGCAGGAGCGCTACGGGGAAGCCTTTCACCGTTTTGTGCATGAGGACTTGAAGCTGGCGCAAGGATTGCCTTCGGCAGAAATCGGAGCCGGCCTGGAGCGCTTTATGCTGGACCTGGAACGGGCTGCAGATCGCCTATTTCCGGGAGATCTTTCCACTCCGGAAGGAACGCGAGCCGTTGTGGAAAAAGTCTTTGACCTGGTGCCGCACCAAAGCATTCTGGCAGTGAAGAGCGAAATCCTGCGCCGGCTCCTTACGGAGTTTCCTCCTCCGAACCTCTTGATTCGGCTCGGGTACCACAGCACCTCAGAGCTCCTGGATAACCTGGACGTGCGCGATGCCCTGACGCTGGCCGGAATTTGCGAGGAACGTGAGTACACCGACCGGGTGCTGTGGTGGCTGGAGGACAACCTACGTCCCGACGGCCTGGAGGAGGTGGAGATAAAGCCCCTTATTTTTACCTCGGAAACCTTTCCCGGTGTGGGAGAGCTGCGCGACATATCCCATCTAAATCGGCTGGCAGCACGCATTACGGTGGGGAGCCTCCCTAAAGGGATGGGCGGAGCCTTTCCGAAGATCCGCTACTTCACCCGCATTGTCAAGAGCCTGGTGGAGGCCGAGCATTATTCCTTTATCTGGCAAATCTATGCCCGCGAGCGCAAGGAATTTGGGACCAAGCTGGTTAACTCCATCATTAAGCACCGGGGTCGCGAAATTTTTTCGGCCGCCAACATCTTTGAGAACTGGCACCAGCGCGACCTTACTGCCCGTACTCACCTTCTGGCGAAAGAGCTCGCCAAGGCCGGCTGGCAAGAAGAAGCCCGCCTGCTGGAGCTTATGGTCAAGGGCTATGGCCTGAGTCTCACCCTGGACGACGGCACCTTTATCCCTTGTTCTGCCTGGACCTGGGCAAGTTACAGTTTCCGCGGAGGCAAAGGGGTGCCGACGCCGCTTTCGCTGCACGTAGAACGCGACTGGTTCCACCATGACCTCCTGGAAGAGATGTACAAGGAGATGGGCTTTCGCCCCCAGGATATCATGACGGAGGTTATCGAGCGCATTGGCGAAGGACGCGGGGCCAGCAACCTTCTTGACGCGCTCCTGGGGACGCGCCAGGTAGAAGAGGCAGTCCTGGTGCAGGACGTTGGAGCCTTTCCGCCGGCAGGGCAGCTCCGACGGGAGGAGAATAACCCGCTTCTTCGCCCCATCGCTGAGCATCCGTGGGAGAGCCGTTACGTGCTCAACGCTGCGGCGGTTCGCCTGAACGGCAAGGTATATCTCCTATACCGGGCCTTCGGCGAGGATGAGATTTCCCGCATCGGTCTGGCCGTCTTTGAGCGCAATAAGCTTATCGAGCGGTTGCCGGAACCCATTTTTGCGCCGGCCATACCTGAGGAAAAACGCGGGTGTGAGGACCCGCGCGTGGTGGTGATCGACGGCCGCCTGTACATGGTGTATACGGCCTACGACGGCGTGGTGGCGCAGGTGGCCGGAGCTAGCATCAGCGTGGAAGACTTCTTGGCCCACCGCTTCGACCGTTGGGAAAGGATGGGTATGGCCTTCCCGGGGTTGTGGGACAAGGACGCCATACTCTTTCCGGAAAAGATCGACGGAAAATGGGTGATGTACCACCGGGTGGAGCCCAGCATCTGGGTATCCTACTCGGATACTTTGAGCTTCCCCTGGCCCAAACAAAGCCACAAGATCATCATTGGCCCCCGCTCAGGCCTTATGTGGGACTCTCTCAAAATCGGTTCCGGTTCCCAGCCCATCAAAACGAAATACGGCTGGCTCCTCATTTACCACGGGGTGAGCAACACCATGGTCTATCGCCTGGGCGTGATTCTCGTGGATCTTCAGGACCCCAGCCGGTTGCTCTACCGCTCTCCCAACCCCATCCTATCGCCGGAGACGGAGCTCGAAGTCGGTGAACGGGAGCGCTCTTGGGTGCCGAATGTGGTGTTTACCTGCGGTGCGGTACCTGGAACGGACAAGGAGATCCTCGAGGATGAGGACGAGGTGCTGGTGTATTACGGCGCTTCGGATACCTACATTTGCCTGGCCAGTGCCCGGGTAGCAGACCTGATTCCGGCGGCGATTCGGCATCGGGTAGCCGCACGGGTGAGGGCGGCCAGCGGCCGCATGGAGGGGGCGTCCGCGGGGCATCCTGAAACTGGAGGTGGTGAAGCGGGTGCCTAAGAAGAACCTCACCTGGAACGAACGGGATCGCGGGCTGGAGGAGCTCGTAGCCGCGCAGAACGATCCGCCGCATCGCCCGGCGCCGCGCGAGTCGCGCGGGCAGGACGCAGGTATCACAGAGCGGAAGGCCCGTGAGCGAGGGCAAAAGATAAAGGGCCATCACTAGGGCGGTTTGGGAAAGGGGAAGAGGAGAATGCCGAAAGCAGACTTGGTCTCTCGGTTCCTTGCCGCACTCATCGACAGTCTCGTCGCCGGCCTACTGTCCTTGGTACCGTTCGTGGGTTTTTTGGCCGGCGGTGTTTACACCCTAACTAAAGACGGGATTATGTACGAGCTTACCAAGAACCCAGAGTATAAGGACCGAAGCCTGGGAAAGAAGCTCTTAAGGCTTAAAGTGATGCGCCTGGACGGCGGGCCGGTAGACATGGCGGTTTCAGCCAAGCGCAACTTGCCCTTAGCCATCGGGGGCATCATCGGCATTGTGCCGGTGCTGGGTTGGATCTTCGGCCCCATTCTGGGCCTAGTAATGGTATTGTTGGAACTGCTGTTGGTGCTCACCGATCCCGCCGGGCGCCGGCTGGGCGACAGGTGGGCCGGTACCCAGGTGGTGCCCGAGACGGCAGGAGTGCCGGAACGGGTGTATCCGTCGGTACGACCGCCAGAAGGGGAGTAGCCGGAAAAAGAGCCGGCGCCGTTCGAGAAACTCAAGCCTCCGGCTTCCTTTGAGGTTCGGCTCGTGGAGCGACAAAGAAAAGAGCCTGGGTGCAAGTTTCTGCGCCCAGGCTTCTCTCTTAGGCTTTCAGGGCCGGGCTTTGGCTGGTTGGGTAACTACGGCAACGGCGCCCAGCCAGGCGCTTACGCGCTTATAAAGAAGAAAAGTTGCGGTGGAGGAAAGCACGCCTTTGATGAGGTTGAAGGGAATAATGGCGCTTACGGCCATAGGAAGTATCTGTTCCACAGGCACGTTCCAGAGCGGGAGGAAGATGTAAATATCGGCGACGGTAATGGTGGCCGTCATGACGATGGTGCCGACAAAAAGGGCGAGGATAGCGCCCTTAAGGGTGCGCACCCGTTGATAGACCAAAGCGGCGGCGACGACGAGGCTGGCCCCGGTGACGAAGTTGGCGCTAACGCCGATAATTCCGGCCTCTGAGCGGCCGGAGAGAAGAAAGAGGGCACACTTGATCGCCTCGGCCAGAATGCCGGCCAGCGGGCCGAAGGCGAAGCCGGCAATGAGGGCCGGTACGTCGCCAAAATCGAACTTAAGGAACGACGGCATGAAGGGGAGCGGGAACTCCAGGTACATCAGGAGGAAACCGAGGGCGCCGAGAAGGGCCACTTTGACCAGATACCGCGTATCGCGAAGACGGGCCATGATGCAACCTCCTTCGAAAATACCATTTTCATCCCTTCGTGGTGCCGCTATTTAGCGGCATGGATGACTCCTTAAAAATTAATCCCCGGAAGAAAAGCCTTCCGGGGAAAATGCCGAACGGAAACACCACCTTCTCCCATCCGGACTATACCGTCGGCTCTGGCTTCTCACCAGATCAGCCACCTTAGTGGCTCGCGGGCTAGTCTTCCGCCTTTCGGCGGAAGCATCACCGCCGGTCAGGAATTGGGGGCCTGCCCCCTCACCTTGCCCCGAAGGCCTTCTTCCTATGTTTTTATCATAACGAACTATACCATAGGTGCGGGGAGAAAACAAAGAGGAACAGGACGGAAGGAAAACCGTTCTGTCCCCTTTATGGCCGCTTAAGTTCTGCAGGCCCGCCCTGACGCTCTGAGGGCCGCTTTTTCGTCAGGCGAAGAGCTGCGGATTTAAAGTAGGAAGCGGGGCACTGCGTACCAAATATGGCCGCAGCCTCCTGTTGACCTCTTCCCAATCGATGTTGGCAAAGAAGGCGTCCAGATAGCCGGAGCGGTTGGTACCGTAGTCGATGAAGTAGGCGTGCTCGTAGACATCGAGAACGAGGAGGGGCGCCGTACGCTGGATGCCGCCGAGGTTATGGGCGTCGAGTAGGAAGTTGTGCAAGGTGCCGAGCTCCAGGTCGAGGGCCAGAATGGCCCAGCCGCGGGCGGCAAGGCCTAGGGCGTGAAAATCCCTGATCCAGGCATCAACGGAACCAAAATCGCGCTGAAGGAAGAAACTTACTTCGCCGCTCGGCGGTCCATCTGTTCCGCCCAAGTTGCCGAAGTAAAGTTCATGAAGTTTAACGCCGTTTAGGGCGTAGGTTTCCTCGAGCTTTAACTCGCGATAAGGGCTGTACGTGGCGTTGGCGCTCTCACGGTCAGCGGTGGAGATGAGGTTCCAGATTTCATTGGTCTTATTTACATAACCGAGGTACAGCTTGTAGTGTTCCGCCAGCTGCCTGGCGGAGAGGCCGGGAAGGGAGGCATAAGGAAGAGGCTGCGGCGTAAGTTGCGGCATACGGAATTCCTCCTCTGGGCCAATATCCTCTTAAAGTCTATGCCGCGCGTTTAGCGTTGGTTACCCGTTACTTTTCTGATTTACCTTTAGGAGGGAAGTAAGGGCACAGCCGCGAATATATTTGGTTAGATTTAGCACTTCAGACAATTGCAGCTATCCTGGGGTGCCGGGGGGATGAAGAAAGATGCCAGCGGGGGTCCACATAGCGCGCACGGTAAGGAGTGAAATCCTGGCCTGGGCGCGGCAAGCGGAAGGCCGGGAGATCGGCGGCCTCCTCCTGGGACGGGTGCGCGGCGAAGGTGAAAGGGCATTGGTGCGGGTAGAGGCGGCCCTCCTCGCGCAAGGGGCGGATTCTGTGGGGAGCAGTATCCGCTTTACCCCCGAGCTTTTGGCCGAGCTCGGCACCCGGGCCAAGAAAGAGTACCCTGCGTTCCGGGTGGTGGGCTGGTTTCACACCCATAGCGGTTTAGGGGCTTTTCTGTCGGGATACGACGCGGCCGTTCACAAGGAACACTTCCCCGAGCCGTGGCAGGTGGCGTTGGTCTTGGATACGGAGCTGGAGCGCGAGGCGCTCTATATACGCGAAGGCGCGGAGATGGTGCCCGTGGGCTCTTACGCCTCAAGCGGCGCCGGCTCAGAGACTTCTTCCGGCATGCCTACCTTGCCCCACGCCCGCTACCGGCTGGCCCGCCCGGGCCGGCTCCTCGGGGTGTTACTGCTGGCTGCTCTCGTTCTGATGTTCGCTTTGACGGGCCGGGCCTGGTGGAACCGCCGCCATTCGACCGGCGCCGGGGTACAAACACCGGTACCGGCTGGATCGGTTGCCCCTGAGCCGGTGCCCGCTGCGGAGGAAAAGGTTGCCGAGGCGCCTTCAGACAGTAATGCCCCTCTGGGGAAGGGCCAGGGGGCGCCAGCCGGACAAAAGTACATCATCCGTCCCGGCGATACTCTTTGGGGCATTAGCGAACGCTTCTACGGGAAGGGGAGCTTTTACCAGGAAATATCACGCCTCAACCGGTTAACCAACCCGCGGCTTGTCTATCCGGGGGAAGAAATCATTTTGCCGGAAAAGAAGACGGGAACGGGGCCGAGTGGTACGGCGGTTCCTCCTCCACAGACGCCCCCTGGCGCCTAGCGGAGCCCACCCTAACGTGGATATACGCCGGCCGTTAAAGGAACTTGTCATCTAAAGCTTTCGGCCTGCCCGCACAGGAGGTTGGCGATGGCCTGCGCTGCCTGCTCGGCGGCCTGCGGGCGGGCGATGCGGGCCGCGGCCCGGCGCATGGCGGCGAGCCTGCTGGGGCTCGTCAAGATTTCCTCTACGGCATGGGCGGCTTCATGGATTTCTTCCACGCGTACGGCTGCCCCGGCGTGCACGAGAAAGCGCGTATTGTCTTCCTCTTGACCGGGAATAGGATGGACGATGACCAGGGGAAGTCCCCGCGCCAGGGCTTCGGCGGTGGTAAGTCCGCCTGCTTTGCCCACCAAGATGTCGCTGGCCGCCATCCACTCTTCGATGTTGGTGACGAAGCCAAGGACGTGGACGGGTTGCCTGCTACCTAAAGCCAATTGCTGCACCTGGGCGCGCAGGCGCTCGTCGTGACCGGCCACAAAAACCACCTGGAGGGGAAGCGGCAAGGCGGCTAGCGCCGCGCAAAGGTCGGCGGCGTCGGGGACGAGGCCCTGCGCACCGACCATGATGAGAACCACCGGTAGGTCCGGATTAAGGCCTAAAGCTTTTCGCGTGGCGGTGCGGTCACGCGGCAAGGCGAAACTGGGTGAAATGGGTATGCCGGTTACGGCGATGCGCTCTGCCGGTACTCCGCGCCGGATGAGGCGTGCGCGGACGTAGTTGGAGCCGGCGAGGTAAAGATCGGTACACGGATGGAGCCACTGGCTATGTAAGCTTTGGTCGGTAAGAACGGTGGCGAGCGGCAGGGTTACCAGGCCGCGCCGTTTCATTTCTCCTAAAATACGGGAAACCATAGGGTGCGTGCTTACCAGAAGGCGGGGATTGTAGGCGGCGAGGAGAGAGCGGGTGCGACGGAAGAAGAGGCGGCTTAAGCGCCGCTCCAGGCGCGACCCCGATCCGGAGCGATCGGTCAGACGATAAAGGCCTTTCCAAAGGAGGGGCGCCCGAAGAACGGCCTGGCGGTAGGAAATCTCCAGCAGGCGGTTAGCCGTCGGGCTGAGCTCGCGAAAAAAGTTAACCGTGGTACACCGAAGTTCCGGCCGGATGAGCTGGAATCCTTCTACCAGAGCGCGTGCTGCCTGCAGATGCCCGCCCCCGTAGGAAGCGGCGAAGATGAGCACGTCCACCTTGTCGGGCAACTTCAATCCCCTTTCGTCGACCTTGCCCATACCCTTTTTACTTTGTTTATTATACTATGAGAGGGAAGAACTTGTCCGCTTTCGGCAAGCGTTACGAAAGAAAAAAAGGAGGATGCGCCCAATGGACTGGCTGGCTCTGTTTGCCCGTCACCCGGTGATACCCTCTCTCTGGCACGGCCAAGAAATCGAAAAGCTACCGCCCCAGGCGGCGGTGGTGCTGATTTCCCGGGCCTCGCTCTTCGATCTGCCCGACCTGGTGGCGCGGCTTAAGCGGTCGGGAAGGCGTATCCTCGTTCAGGTGGACCTCCTGGAGGGGTATGGGAAGGACAAAACGGTTGTTGAGTATCTCGCCCGGGTGCTAAAAATCGATGGGATCATTACGCCTAATACGGCTCTCATCGATGCGGCCTGCCGGGAAAAGATTCTGGCTGTCCAACGCATGTTCCTCCATGACAGCGTTGCCCTGGAAAAGGGCCTGAAAGTGGTAAAAGGCAGCCGCGCAGACTTTCTGGAGCTTTTACCCGGTCCGCTGGTTCCCGAGGTGTTGCCGCTGGTCCGTCAGGAAGTGTCCCTGCCGGTTATGGCGGCCGGTTTCATCCGGACTGTGCCTCAGGCACGCGCCATCCTGGCAGCGGGTGCGGTGGCAGTGGATACCAGCTGCCGGGCGCTTTGGGGGCTGACGCCCGCCGAGCTGAACCGGGGAGACGACCTGGATAAAAGGTAATTTCCTAGTTATGAAGGAATTCGGGACAACACGGCGAATATTAGAAGCAAAAAGACATTTGGCCCGAGTAGAGCTGGAATAAAGCGAGACGAAGGGTAGTATATACTTGTGGGGCCAGAGTTTTAAGAGAGGGCCCTGTAAGCGAGCTGACGCTGCTTACAGAGGTCCTCTTGCGTTTTTTGAAAGGAGGGATGTTGCCGCACCAAAGCGAGAGATAGGGTTGCCCGTCCGGCCGAAAGAGAGAAGCGGAGAGCTTAGCGGCGTCCTTAAAAGAAGGAGGGTGGGAAAAGATGGCTCAGTACCTACTTGGCTTTGATGTGGGCACTTCTGGTAGCAAAGGCGTGATCGTTACTTTAGACGGTAGAGTGGTAGCTACGGCTTCGGCCGAGCACGGCGTGGACGTGCCGCGTCCGGCCTGGGCGGAGCAGGACCCGGAGGCCGTTTATTGGGGTGACTTTAAAAAGATAGTAAAGAAGATGCTCGCCGACTCCCGGGTGAATCCTCAGGAGATTGCCGGCATCGGGGTAAGCGGCCTTACGCCGGATATGGCCCCGGTCGACCGGGAAGGGAAGGCGGTACGGCCGTGTATCATCTATATGGACCGGCGCGCTACCGCCGAGTGCGATTGGGCGAAGGAGCACCTGGGCGAAGGGAAGATCTTTGAGGTGAGCGGCAATGCCGTCGACCCGTATTTCGCCGGCTACAAAATGATGTGGTATGCGCGCCATGAGCGGGAAAACTACGAACGCACCTGGAAGATGCTCAACTCCCACGCCTACATCATCTTCAAGCTCACCGGCGAAGCGGTGATCGACTACGGCGTGGCCGGCCTTACGGCACCGCTTTTCGACATCAAAAACCTCAAGTGGTCGGAGGAGATGTGCGCCGCCTGCGGGATCGACATGGAGAAATTGCCGAAGCCTTACCCGGCCCACGAGGTCGTCGGAACGGTCAGCGATGTGGCGGCGAAAGAAACGGGCCTGGCCATGGGGACCCCGGTCATCGCCGGCGGCGGCGTGGATGCTTCCTGCTCGGCCTTCAGCGTGGGTATGATTGAGCCGGGCACCTCCGCCTGCATGTACGGTACCACCCACTGCTGGCAGATTGCGCTCTCGGAACCCAAGTTTGACCCGCGCTTTATCAACTTCCCGCACGTCTACCCGGGAGCCTACGTTGCCCTGGCCGGCCTCGGAACAACGGGGGCAATCATCCGCTGGTTCCGCGACCAGTTCGGCCAAGTGGAGAAGGAAACCGAGGCTAAATTAGGAGTATCCGCTTATAAGATACTAGACATGGAAGCGCAGCAGATTCCGCCGGGTTCAGACGGCTTGGTCCTTCTTCCGTACTTTATGGGAGAGCGCACCCCCATCTGGGACCCGTATGCCCGCGGCGTGTTTTTCGGCCTGAGCCTCTATCACACCCGGGCTCACCTCTACCGCGCCATTATGGAAGGCATCGGCTACGGCTTGGCGCACCACGCAGAGGTGGCGCGCGAGCTCGGAATTATGCCGGAGCGCGTGGTCGCGGTGGACGGCGGCGCCTCGAGCCCGCTGTTTAGGCAGATAGTCACCGATATCATGAACGTCCCCCAGGACTACATGGCCAAGGTGGCCGGAGCGCCGGTGGCGGACGCCTTCCTGGCCGGCGTGGGTGTGGGCATCTATAAAGATTTCCGCGAGATTAAGAAGTGGATCACCTTTACGGAGAGCAACGAACCCAACCCAGCGGCGACGGCCGTCTATCGCAAGCTTTACGGTGTGTACCGGCGCCTCTACGAGAAGACGGCCGACGAGATGCACTTCATCGCCCGCCTGGAGGAGAAATAAAGTCAAGGAGTTGACCAGCATTGGCTACCATGAAAGCCGTCCGACTTTACGGCGCAAACGACCTGCGCTACGAGGAGGTGGAAAAGCCTTCAGCTCCGCCCGGGGGGCTCCTGGTGAAGGTAAAAGCCTGCGCCATCTGCGGGAGCGACGTGCGCAATGTGGCCGCCGGCGGTTCGGCGCACGGTTTCACTTTGCCGCGTACCATCGGCCATGAAATTGCCGGCGTAATTGAAGAGGTGGGCCAAGGCGTTAAGGGGTACGAGGTGGGCCAGCGGGTGATCCTGGGCGTAGTCATCTTCTGTGGCCACTGCCCGTACTGCCTAAGCGGCCGCCAGAACCAGTGCGAGGAAAAAGAGGCCATCTCCTACCAGTACGACGGCGGTTTTGCCGACTACGTGGTGGCGCCAGAAATTCTGGTGCGCCAGGGCGGAGTTCTCACCATTCCGGAGGGGATCGACTTCTGCGAGGCGGCCATTACCGAACCCTTCTCCTGCGCTTTAAACGGGCAGGAACTCTCCCAGGTAGGCCTGGGCGATGCCGTGGTTGTAATCGGTGCCGGGCCGGTGGGCAACATGCACGCCATGTTGGCGCGCGCCAGGGGCGCGGCCCGGATCATCATGGCCGAGCTTATGCCCGAGCGCCTGGCGAAGGCTAAGGAAATCGGTGCCGCCGACATCTTTGTAGATTCCGGCAAAGAGGACTTGAAAGAGGTGGTTATGCGGGCCACAAACGGCCGCGGGGCCGATGTGGTAATCGTGGCAGCGCCCTCCGGGCAGGCTCAACTCCAGGCCATCGATATTGCGGCGAAGCGCGGCCGGGTGAACTTCTTCGGCGGGTTGCCCAAGGGGCGTTCGGAAATCACCCTGGACAGCAACGTCATCCACTACCGCGAGCTCTTTGTCCACGGCACTTCCGATTCTACTCCCGTCCACATGCACAAGATCCTCGATCTTATGGCGGCGGGGCGCCTCGATGCCAAACGCCTGATCACCAAGGTGTTGCCGCTTTCCCGGTACCGGGAAGGCTTCGAGCTGGCCCGCAGCGGGGCGGCCCTAAAGGTGATCCTCAGCCCTGACGAGGGCTGCGCCTAAGTTGGGCTAAAAAGGAAGAGGGAAGGAAGTGGTGGGCATGGATTTAGGGCTCAGGGATAAAGTGGCCGTGGTCGTCGGGGGTTCGCGCGGAATGGGGCGGGCAGTGGCTCTAGCCCTAGGCCGCGAAGGGGCCAAGGTGGCCGTAAATTATGCCCAAGCCGCGCGGGCGGCAGAGGAAGTGGTCCGCGAAATCGAAAGAGGAGGCGGCACGGCTTTGGCCGTACGGGCCGACGTGTCTTGCGCGGCCGATGTGGACGCCATGTTCCGTACGGCGGTGGAAAAACTGGGACCGGTGGACATCCTGGTGCACGCCGCCGGCATTTGGCCTACGGCCACGGTGGTGGAGATGAAAGAAGAGGACTGGCGCCGCACCTTGGACGTGAACCTCACGGGGGTCTTTCTTACCAACCAGTGGTTGGTGCGCCACCTCCTGGAGCGCAAGGCACCGGGTAAAATCGTTAACTTTACGTCGCAGGCAGCCTTTCGCGGTTCCACCACCGGCCACGCCCACTACGCCGCTTCTAAGGCCGGGGTGGTGGCCTTCACCGTCTCGCTGGCCCGGGAGGTGGCCAAGTACGGCATCCAGGTAAACGCCGTGGCCCCGGGCATGGTGTACACCGACATGACGGCCCCGGTGCTGAAAGACCCGAGCTATTACCTGTCCCGTATTCCCATCGGCCGTATTGCCACGCCGGAAGAGGTAGCCGACCTGGTGCTGTTCCTCGTTTCCGAGCGCAATAGCTACATGGTCGGGGCAACGGTTGACATCTCCGGCGGAATGCTCATGCGGTGATTTTAGCGGGCTTTAAAATTAGTTAGGAGGCAGTATCATGGCTCTTGTATCTATCAAAGAACTCTTGGAGAAGGCCCGGGCGGGCAAATACGCCGTGCCGGCCTTCGACGTGAGCAACCTTGAATTTGTGCGGGCGGCGGTGGAGGTGGCCGAGGAGAAGCGCTCGCCGGTAATCCTGATGGTAGTGCCGCCGGATGCCGAGGCGGCCATGCCTTACCTGGTGAGCCTCGCCCGCACGGCTTCCGAGCAGGTTTCCGTTCCCGTAGCCCTTCACCTCGATCATAGCCCCAGTTTTGAGCTTTGCCAAAGGGCAGTGGATGCTGGCTTTACTTCGGTTATGATCGACGGTTCTTCTCTTCCCTATGCCGAAAACGTGGCGCTCACCAAGAAGGTGGTCGCCTATGCCCGGTCGAGAGGCGTCTCCGTCGAGGCCGAGTTGGGCCACGTAGGGAAGGCGGAGGTTTACGCCGGCGAAGGTGAAGATGAAGGGCGCCTTACCGACCCGGCCGACGTTGAGCGGTTTGTGGCCGAAACGGAAGTCGACGCCCTGGCCGTGGCCATCGGCACGGCCCACGGCATCTACACCGCCGAGCCCAAGCTCGACATCCCGCGCCTTCAGGCGATAAACGCCGTATCCAAGGTACCGCTGGTGCTGCACGGCGGCTCCGGTACGCCGGACGATCAGGTAAGGGAAGCCATTTTAAACGGCATTGCTAAACTCAACATCTTCTCCGAGCTTTGTGTGGCCTTGGTCGACGGGCTGAAGGACTTCCTGGCCACCAACAAGCGCCGTGCGCCCTGGCCCATGTACATTTATGAAAAACCCTTAGAGCTCATGAAAGACGTGGTGCGCCGCAAGATCGACCTCTGTGGTTCGGCCGGTAAGGCATAGGGCCGCCCTCCGGAAGGGCGCCCTGGCGCCCTCCCGGCTCGGCATTGGCCCACAACGTGAGCAGGCCGACAAAAAGCCGGAAAGTTCTAAGAGGTGGCAAAGAAAAGATGAAAGTTCTTTTAGTAGGCGACGATTACATCGGTTCTAATCTACTGCTCGACGGCTTTGCCGCCTGGCGCGATAAGGGATGTGAGCTAATTACCTACGATTGGGTCCAGGGCAGCATGGAAAAGCTGCAGCACCTCAACCGCAGGTTGGAAGAGGAAGGGCCGGAGGCGGTACCGCCGCCGGAGGACCTCTTCCCGTTAATCGCCGACGCTGACGTGCTCATCCTGCAGTTTCTTCCCCTTGGACGGCGCCTGATCGATGCCGGCCGGAGGCTTAAAGCTGTGGGCATTTTGCGCGCCGGTTATGAGAACGTAGACGTCGACTACCTTACCGAGAAGGGCATTATGTTTTTCAACAACCCCGGGCGCAACGCCGACGCCGTCTCCGACTATGCCATCGGCATGATGTTGGCCGAGGCGCGCAACATCGCCCGGAGCCACATGGCCTTAAAGCAGGGCGAGTGGCGCCGCGATTTCATTAACCTGGATTACTCGCCGGACCTGCCGGGCCGAACGGTGGGCATTATTGGCTTCGGGCAGATCGGCCGGTTGGTGGCAAAAAAACTTTCGGGCTTCGATGTGCGCCTTTTGGCTTACGACCCATACGCCGACCCGGAGGCGGCTGCGGCGCTCAACGTCACCCTTACCGATCTCGATACGCTCCTTAAAGAATCGGATTTCGTTACCATCCATGCCCGCCTTACCCCAGAAAACGAGCACATGATCGGGGCGCGCGAGCTCGCGCTCATGAAGCCCACCGCCTTTCTTATTAACACCGCCCGGTCGGGGCTTGTTGATGAAGAGGCCCTATATGAAGCCCTGCGCGACCGAAAAATCGGCGGGGCGGCGCTGGACGTCTTCGACAAAGAGCCGCCGGGGAAGGATTATCCCCTGCTCACCCTGGACAACTGCACGGTCACTACCCACATGGCCGGCACCACCCGGGATGCGCTGAGTAAAGCGCCACACCGCCTGGCCCAAGAACTGGCCAAGCTCTTTCGCGGTGAAGAGCCTGGGCCGTGGGTCAACCGGGGGAAAGTGCCGCTACGGAGTTTCACTGCGTGATTTGCCAATGCTTGGTAAGGAGGGGAGAGGGATGGCGAAGTATCTTCTGGGCATCGATGACGGCCTTACCAACTCCAAGGCGGCCCTCTTCGACCTCGCCGGCCGCGAGGTGGCCGTTGCCGCGCGCCGCTACGAGGTGGTAAATCCCGAACCGACTTGGGTAGAGGGCGACGCCGAGCGGCTCTGGCAGAACACCGCTGACTGCATCCAAGAGGTAATCGCCAAATCCGGCGTAAATCCCGGGGACATTGCGGCCATCGGCTTTACCGGCCACGGCAACGGGCTCTACTTGGTAGATGAAAAAGGGGATTTAGTGCGGCCCGGCATCGGCTCGCAGGACGCGCGCGCCGTGGACATCATCGAGGACTACAAAAAAAGCGGGCGTTATAGTGAAATTAGCGCCATTACCTTGGGCCAGCCCTACCCGGGCCAGCCGGGGCCGCTCCTTCGGTGGATTAAAGAAAACGAACCGGTAGCCTACGGGCGCATCGCCGGCGTTCTCATGTGTAAAGACCTCATCCGCTTTAAACTTACCGGCGAACTTGTCTCCGACCTCAACGACATGAGCGGCAACGGGCTCCTTGATTTTCGGGCCAGGACGTATTCCCCGCGCCTTATGGAGCTTTACGGTGTGCCGGAGATGTACGACAAGCTCCCCCGGCTGGCGGCGGCCAGCCATGACATCGTGGGGCAGGTGCTTCCTGCGGCCGCCAAGCGGACCGGTTTGGCGCCCGGTACGCCCTGCTCGGCGGGAATGATGGATGTGGCCGCCTGTGCCGTCGGTTCAGGGGCGATCGATCCGGGGGTGGCCGCGGTGGTGGCCGGCACCTGGTCTATTAACGAGGTGGTCACCGACGAGCCGGTTCCCAACGTGATCATGAACATGCACTTTGCCCTGCCCGGAAAGGTTTTGGTGCTGGAAGGAAGTGCCACTTCAGCCATTAATCTAGAATGGTTTACCAACCAGCTGGGCGGTACGGCCGTGCTCGAGGCCCAGAAGCGAGGCGTTTCCAAGTTCGACATCATCAACGAGGCCGTGGCCTCGCTGCCTCCCGGCGGTACCGACGTAATCTACCATCCCTTCCTGGGGAGCCCAAACGTGCACCCGCGCGGCCGCGCCGGTTTCTTCAACCTCGCCCAGGGGCATACCTTTGCCGACCTGGCGCGCGCCGTCTACGAGGGCATAACTTTCATCCATAAGTGGCACGTGGACCGCCTGCGCGCCGCCGGCTGCGAAATCAACAAGGTGCGCCTCTCCGGCGGCGGCGCGAAGAGCGATGTTTGGAGCCAGATGTTTGCCGACGTGCTTGAGGTGCCGGTGGAGGTGGTGGCCGCCAGCGAGATCGGCGCCCTGGGCGCAGCTCTGGCGGCCGGCGTCGGCGCCGGAATCTTCCCGGACTACGCCGCGGCTTTTGCGGAAGCGGTGAAGATCCGGGCTACTTTCCAACCCAACCCCGCCGCTTCTTCTGCTTACCGCCGCCGCTACGAGGAATGGCTTAGCCTGATCGACCTCATGAAGCAACATTGGGAAAAGTAAGGCTGGCGCTGAGCCGGGTGTTACAGGAAACACCCGGTCTTTTTTTGTCGGCGCTTGAAGGAAAATGACGCATCGCGGCGAATAGTAAAGTTATCGTCTCTATTAGCAGCACTTATAATGGATGCAATAACTAAAACCGTCAGAATAAGCGAAGGATGGTGTCCAAATGAAGTATGATATCGTGTTACAGAAAGGAAGGGTAGTAGATCCGGCCAATGGCGTGGATTCGGTGCTGGATATCGGCATAAAAGGGGGAAAGATTGTAGAGGTTGGGGCAGATCTCCCGGCGACGGAAGCCGCTGAGTGTTTCGACCTAGCCGGTTACATTGTTATACCGGGAATCATCGACCCCCATGTCCATGTTTCAAGTTGGGTGGGCGGACGGTTTGGCCATCGGATGATGGCCCTCGCCGGGGTAACTACGGCCGTAGACTTTTCCGGTCCTATTGCCAGCGTGCTGGAGCTGGCCCGGGATTACGGCGCCGGATTAAACATTGCGTGCCTCAACTATGTGCGCCCAGGGCATACGGTGGCCACGAACGACCCTAGCCGGGAAGAATTGGAAAAGCTGCTGTTGGACTCCCTGGCCCAAGGCGCAATCGGCTATAAAATCCTTGGCGGTCACTATCCGTTGACGCCCGAGGCTACGGCCAGGGCCATAGAGGTGGCCAATGAACACCGGGCCTATGTTGCCTTCCATGCTGGGACTTTGGCCAACGGTTCGAACTTCAACGGATTTAAGGAAGCGGTGGAACTGGCCGGGAAAAACCGGCTGCACCTGGCGCACATTAACAGTTACTGCCGCGGGCGGGTTAAGCCTGTGGTAGAGGAAGCGCAGGAAGCCATCCGGATCCTTGAGGAGCATCGCCACATCGTCTCCGAGTCGTACCTTTCTCCCTTTAACGGCACCAGCTCAAAAGTAAGCGGGGGCGTGCCCGAAAGCGAAGTCACCCGTACCTGCCTGGAGGTGGGCGGCTTTCCTCCAACGGAGGAGGGGTTGGCCCAGGCTATCCGCGCCGGGTGGGCACAAATCAACGTGGAAGCCGGCGGGCTCAATAAATTGGCTTCGGGCGAGGAAGCGGTGGAATACTGGCGGGCGCAGGGGACAGACGGCACGGCGAGTTTCCCTGTAAACCCGGGAGAGAGCCGTTACCTTTTGGCTACGGCACGACGGCAGGACGGCACGTTTGTAGTGGATGCCCTCAGCACTGACGGCGGAGGTATCCCGCGGAATGCCACGGTAGAACTTGGTTTATCCTTGGTGAAGTGGGGAGCATTTACGCTGGCGGACTTTGTAAGGAAGACATCTACCAATGCAGCGGCCATTTTCGGGCTGCACGGAAAAGGTCATTTGGGACCTGGGGCAGATGCAGATGTCACTGTCTTAGATTGGGAACGGAATAAGCCCTACCTGGCCATTGCTTCTGGGAAGCTCATTATGTACCGGGGAGCAGTAGTAGGGCAGGGAGCGACGTTTATTACCACGGCCGCCGGGCGCAAGAATGTTGAGGCCTACGGGTTGAAACCCCTGGTGATCGACCTGAGCACCAGTGGTTTCTATAAAACGAGGTAGCCGGCAGGGAGGGATGGGCGAACGAAGGCTTAAACGGAGCGCTCTCTCAGCAAAAACCCGAAAAAACAAATCTTGCGAGGAGGAGAATACGTGGTCTTTATCGGCGCTCTCATCGTCGTTCTTACCTTTGTGGCCATCATCAAGCGGTACGAAACACGACTTGTGCTCTTTCTTTCCGGACTCCTTATGGCACTGATTTCTCTAAACCCCTTGGCAGCCTTTGATGCCTTTGCCAAGACCATGGCTCACCCCACGCTGGTTCCTATTATTTGCTCGGTCATGGGCTTTGCCTATGTGGCTAAAGCTACTAAGTGTGATCAACACCTGGTGCGCCTTCTTACTAGACCTCTCAGCAAGGTACGTCCAATCATTATTCCGGGTACAGTAATTGTCACTTTCTTCATCAACATCGCCCTTACCAGCGCGGCCGGCGTTTCGGCGGCCGTAGGGACAATCCTTATTCCTATCCTTATCAGAGCGGGCGTCAAGCCCGAAATGGCTGCGGCAGCTGTATTTGCCGGCACTTTTGGCAGCGTGCTCAGCCCGGGTAATCCCCACAACGTTTATGTAGCAGAAATGGCGAAGCAGGACGTTATGAGCATTATCGCCGTACATGCTCCAACCTCTATAATCGCCGGTTTGATCAGCGCAGCTAGCCTGGCTGTGGTGGCATATGTCTTAAAAGAAGACCGTGGTTACGAACCGAAGCTGGCGGGCGGCCCGGCTTCCGGCGTTGCGGCCGCCGAGGCTGAGGGGGAGCCTGTAAGCCTAATCAAGGCCTTGGTACCGGTCTTGCCCCTTGTCCTAATTATCCTGGCTACACCGCAGATCGGTGTGCTGCCTAAGAGTTTTTCCATCCCGGCGGCCATGCTCACCGGCGCCATGGTAGCTTGGGCTGTGACCCGTGTTAACCCCCAGGAGATTGCGAAGTCTTTCTTTGATGGAATTGGTTACGCGTACGCCAATGTCATCGGCATCATCGTGGCGGCTTCCGTGTTTACCGCAGGTATGAAAGCCATCGGACTTACAGGGGCGCTGATCGAGGCCATGAAACACTCAACCACTGCCGTGAACTTGGGCGCTACCTTTGGCCCCTTCCTGATCGCCGTACTGGGTGGCTCGGGTGATGCCGCTACTTTGGCTTTTAACGGTGCCGTCACCCCGCACGCGGCGGAATTCGGGCTCACTATAGCCCGCTTGGGGTCGATAGCCAACCTGGCCGGCGCTTTGGGCCGTACCATGTCACCGGTTGCTGGGGCGGCGATCGTGTGCGCTGGTTTGGCCGGAGTGAACCCCATGGAGCTGGCCAAGCGGACAGCACCGGGCATGATCATTGCGGCTATCGTGGCTATGCTGCTCCTTCTCTAAGCATAATCCTTTTGACAAAATAACGCCGGCAGAAACGAATACTATGCGAGGAGCCGGGCGCTTCAAAAGCGAAGCGGGGCTCCTCGCCTTGCCGGCCCGGACCGGATGGCCGGGAGGTTAGAGGCAAACCCAAGAGGAGGTTCAAGTATGCATCCTAAAATCGCCAACCTGGCCGATGGACTTAAAGAGACGTTAGTCGCCCTACGGCGCGACCTGCACTGCTACCCAGAACCGGGTTGGACGGAGTTTCGAACGGCCAGCCTGGTGGTGAAGAAGCTTAAGGAACTAGGCTACGAGGTACACTACGGCAGCGAAGTGATCAAAGAAGAGGCAATGATGGGCGTACCGACGCCGGAAGAGCTGGCCCGGCGGCAAAAACAGGCGCTGGAGCAGGGAGCCGACCCGGAAATTGTGGCCCGCATGGAGGGCGGTAAGACCGGCGTCATGGCCATCCTGGATACTGGCCGGCCGGGGCCGACCCTGGGGTTCCGCTTTGACATGGATGCCAACGATGTGGAGGAGGCGCGTGATCCGGATCACCGGCCGTTTGCGCAAGGGTTCGCCTCGAAGAACCCGGGCGCCATGCATGCCTGTGGCCATGATGCTCATACCGCTATTGGGCTGGGACTGGCCGAGGTGCTCGTGGGCATTAAAGATGAGCTTAAAGGCCGGATCAAGCTTGTGTTTCAGCCGGCCGAAGAAGGAGTACGCGGTGCCCGGGCCATGGTCGAAGCCGGCGTGGTCGACGACGTTGACTACATGCTGGGCATCCACGTCGGCATCTCGAACCGGCGGGTGGGGCAGGTGGTGTGCGGCGGCCAGGGCTTCCTCGCCACCACGAAACTGGATGTGACCTTCACCGGCGTGCCGGCCCATGCCGGCGGTGAACCGGAAGCCGGGCACAACGCCCTCCTGGCCGCGGCCACAGCGGCTTTGAACCTGCACGCCATTTCCCGCCACAGCGGGGGCGCCACGCGCATCAACGTGGGTACCCTCGTGGCCGGCAGCGGTCGCAACGTAATTCCCAGCCGCGCGGAGATGAAGATTGAGACCCGAGGCGCCACTACCGAACTCAACGATTTCGTGCGCGAACGCGCCTATAAGATCCTACAGGGAGCGGCGCTGATGCACGAGGTGGAGGTGGAGATCAAAGAGACGGGCGCCGCGCTCGGCGGCGAGGTCAGTGCTTCCCTTGCCCAGAAGCTGGCCGACATCGCCAAGACCGTCCCCGGGGTGACTGAAGTCACCGAATTCGGCCCGGCCGGCGGGAGCGAAGATTACAGCTACTTCATGGCCCGGGTTCAAGAGCTCGGAGGTCAGGCAACCTACGTTATTCTGGGTACGGAAATTGCCGCCGGCCACCACAATGCCCGTTTCGATATCAACGAAGACGTACTCCCGCTGGGCGTGAAGTTTTTGGGCGAAGTCGCCTACCGGCTATCCACCACTCTCCCTCCTACCCGGTGACCTACCCGGCTTTGGCGCGAGCATCGCAACCGACACAAACGCCTATCAACTGGAGGTTCCAAGACCATATGCGCCTTTACGAATACATGGGAAAAGACCTGTTCCGGACGTACGGCATTCCCGTGCCGCAGGGCGTGGTGGCAACCTCGCCTGCGGCCGCTGAACTCGCAAATATGAAACCCCCAGTAGTTCTCAAAGCGCAAATCTTGTCCGGCAAACGCGGAAAAGGAGGAGGTATCCTCTTTGCCTCTACGCCGCAAGAGATTAAGGCGGCGGCTGAACGGCTCCTTAGCGCGCCCATCAACGGCTATCGCGTAAACAAGGTCCTCATCGAAGAACGCCTGGACATCGCGCGCGAACTTTACCTGGCGATAACGGTGAACAGGTCACTACAGGCTCCAGTGATTCTGGCTTCGGCTCAGGGCGGAATGGACATCGAGGAAGTTCCCGCTGAAGCCATTCTTACCCGGCCGTTGGAAGTGGCTATCGGCCTTCCGTCCTATGCGGCCAGGGAGGTGGCAAGTTTTCTCGCCCTCCCTTCGGAGCTGAAGCCGGAATTTGCCGCACTTCTTCAGAATTTGTACCGCCTTTTCCGCGAGAAGGATGCGGAACTCGTGGAAATCAACCCGCTCGTCATAACGACCAATGGACAACTGGTGGCCGCCGACGCCAAGGTCATCATTGATGACGACGCCCTCTTTCGGCATCCTGAACTGGTCCGCGTGGAGGAGGTCAGCGAAGCGGAGGCCAAAGCCCGCCAGTACGACCTGGCCTACGTGGAGTTGGACGGCGACATCGGGGTTTTAGCCAACGGGGCAGGGATCACTATGGCTACCCTTGATACCCTCCAGTACTACGGCGGCCGGGCCCGCAACTTTCTCGATATTGGCGGCGGTGCCAGCGTAGAAAAGGTGGCCGCTGCACTGGAGATCATCTTCGCCAGCCGGCCTAAGGCCCTCTTCGTCAACATTTTCGGCGGCATCACCCGCTGCGATGATGTTGCGACGGCGCTAGTGGAGGTGAAGAAGCGCCACGGCCTGCCGGTACCGGTGGTGATTCGCATGGTGGGTACCAACGAAGAAGAAGGGGTGCGCATCCTGCGGGCCAACGGGCTGGACGCCTATACGCGAATGGAGGAAGCCGCCCAGAAAGTAGTGGAAATAGCCGAAAACGCTGCCTGAGCAAACGAACCCTAACCTGAGGTGACTATTATGGCCATAATCATCGACAGCGACACGACCGTGCTCGTCCAAGGCATAACCGGTTACCAAGGCCGGTTTCACACGGAGCAAATGCTGAAGTACGGAACACGAGTAGTGGCTGGAACTTCGCCGGGTAAAGGCGGCCAGAAAGTTGCCGGTGTTCCGGTTTACGACACCGTCCGTGAGGCCGTTGAGCAGCACCACCCGGTGGCCAGTATTCTCTTTGTCCCCGCTCAACTCGGAAAGGAGGCGGCCTTCGAAGCACTAGAGGCCGGGATTAAGCTGCTCGTCATCATCAGCGAGCATATACCTCTGCACGATTCGTTGGAAATAATGAGTTTTGCCCGCGCCAAGGGGGCCAAGGTGCTTGGCCCGAATACATTTGGCGTTATTTCGTCCGGTCGGAGTAAGATTGGAATCATGCCCAACCAGTTCTTTCAGCCCGGCCCTGTGGGGGTAGTTTCCCGGAGCGGCACGCTGGGTTATGAAATCGTCGGCGCCTTGCGGGCTGCCGGCCTGGGAACGAGCACCGTGGTCGGGATGGGCGGCGACCGCGTTGTGGGACTAAACTTTATGGACGTCCTCAGGGAGTTCGAGCAGGACCCGGAAACGGAAGCAATAGTCCTTATAGGGGAGATTGGGGGTACGGCAGAGGAAGAGGCGGCGGCATTCATTAAAGAGAAGGTCGGTAAGCCGGTGGTTGCCTATATCGCCGGCGCCAGCGCGCCTCCCGGCAAGCGCATGGGGCATGCCGGAGCCATCATCGAGCGCGGGCGCGGTACGTACGCGGCCAAGGTGGCGGCCCTGCGGGCGGCGGGGGTGAAGGTTGCCGAACTGCCGCAGGAAGTGCCCTCGCTTCTGAAAAAGCTACTCAGATAAGGGAGTGTTTATTAATCCCCCAAAGACGGAGTGCTTTTGGCAAATACGGATACGTGGATGGCGGTGCTTACCCCGGACATCACCTTTTGTCAGGTTTGGGGACGGGGACGGCTAAGGTAGACGAAGGGAAGCCGGTGGTTTGAGGTACTTTCTGCTGAAGTAGGCGATGAATTAAGTGGTTCAAGCATTGCCGCTGCTCTTTTGTCGGCTGGCGAAAAGCCGCCAAGTGCTGAGGCTTAGAGCGATGCCGCCGGCCAAGAGGTTGAGGTAGAAGGTAAGAAGGCGCCACCAGAGAATATATTCCTTTACCACGGGGAGCGGCAGCGCCCGGCGAAAGATGTAAAGGATGCCGAACTCGCTGGCTCCGCTTCCTCCGGGGGTAGGGGCGAATGCCGCCACCAAATAAGCCGCATTTTGGAAGGCGGCCAGGGCCAGCCAGTTTAAAACGGGGCCTTCAGGGGCCAGAAGCGCCGGTGCAATGCCGAAGAAGAGAAGAAAGTACAGTGAGGCACACCCGAAGGAGCGGAAGAGCCAGCGCGGGCTCGAGGTGAAAAGCTGTTCCATGTGGTCTTGAAAGCGCTTCAGCCCCTGCCGCACCCGAGGGCGCAGGCGTCCGGGCACAAGAGAGAGCGCGAGTTTTGCGAGCTCGGGCCGAAGAACGATGAACCAGGCTATAATAGTGAGGCCGAGAACGTAGACGCTAATGCCGGCCACAAAAAGACCCGGCAGCGGCAAAGGGAGACGCATAAGGCGCAGGGCAAATACGGCCAAAAGCGAAAGTACGGCCAGCGTCCCCTGCGCCACCCAACCGCCGGCAACCACCACCGCGCTCGCCTCCGTCCAAGAGAGACCGGCCTGGGTTAAGATGTACACCACGGCCGGAGCCCCGCCGAAAAGGAAGGGCGTCACCAAGGTGACGAAATTCCCGGCCAGAATGGCCCTGAGTCCGGTGGTAAGCGGTAACCTTTTATTTAAAGCCCGGGCCAGAAATTTAAGGCGCAGCGCGTCGCTCAGCCAGGCCGAAACCAGAAGAAAAAGAGCGAGTAATACTCTTGCCGGGCGGACGAACCCTGGGGTTAAGGGAAAGGTATCGCCCGGCAGGCGAAAGAAGATATAGGCGAGGGAGCCGGCGCTGAGCGCCACGGAAATAACCCCGCCGAGCAGCATTTTAGTTCTCGTCGTCACATCGCTCACTCCGGAAAACAAATTCTCGACTTACTTCGCCACTTACTGTAGCATTCCCTTTTTGGCCGGTGCCTCGGTGCATTTCGGCCATCCCCAATCGTCCCCCCAAAGCTCTGCCCTTTACAAGATTCGTACCAACCGGCGGCTTCCCGGTAACGGCGGGCGGCCGGGGGTTTTGATAAGACCAAAAGGCCTTCGGTGACCCGGAGGCCTTTTTTTGTGCCCTCTACGTGATAAATTAGGCAAACAATGGGCTGGGTGCATTTACTGAAGACCAGCCGTTTCGCTCTGTTCGCGAGAATTCATATTAACCCGTTCCGGAAAAAACCCGTCAACACCCTATTTGACAATAAAATACATGAAATGATACAATAAGACCATAAAGCAAAGCAAAGAGGAGGACGACCCTGAAATGGCCGAAAGGCTTTTGACCCCAGAAGAAGTAGCTGAAAGACTGGCAGTAACGCCGAGGAGCGTGCGCATATGGCTGAGACAGGGGAAGCTCAAAGGCGTTAAGGCAGGTAGGCTCTGGCGGATCAGAGAACGCGACCTGGAGGCCTTCTTGGACCCTACGCTTCACGCCCTAGACACAGCGCCGGAAGACGATGAACCGTTGACCGAAGGAGATGAAAGGGACATCGCCGAAGCGGAAAAGGCCATAGCCCAAGGGAAAACCCGGCCCTGGGAGCAGGTTAAAAGGGACATGGGGCTATGAAACTCGAGTTAACCGAGCCGGCCGAGAAAGACCTGGCCGAGTTGGATAAGAAAACCCAAAGGCGCATTAAGGTGGCTCTAGACAAGCTACTGACCTGTCCGCAGGCCGTAGACTTGAGAAAACTCAAAAGCACCCCTGAGAGGTGGCGGCTGAGGGTGGGCGACTGGCGGGTTATCCTGCGGCTTGACCGGGAGCAAGAGGTTCTTTACGTTTTGCGGATAAGACACAGGCGGGAAGCCTACCGGGGATGAGCCCGGGAAGCTTGATCTCATGGCCGTGGCTGCGGTGCCGACCGTGGCTGCGGCCATAACCGTGTCCGCCAAATGCTGAGGGCAAGGGGAAGGGAAGATAATGACAGCAGATCGAGCCCGAAGAATTAAGCTAATACAATATAACCAAGATAAAGGAAAGTTACGCTTTAAGACCAATCAAGGGAGGGGCCGGGTATGAAGAAACTCATCAACCGGGTCGAGGATGTGGTAACCGAAACGCTCGAAGGGGTCGCCCGTTTGCATCCCGAGCGGGTGCGCAAGCTACCGGGCTACCACGTCCTCGTGCGGCGCGACGCTCCCGTGCCCGGGAAGGTAGGGCTCATTGCCGGCGGCGGGAGCGGCCACGAGCCCGCCTTTTGGGGGTGCGTCGGCCCGGGCATGATGGATGCCGGTGTCCAGGGCGACGTCTTCACCTCACCGACGCCTGATCACATCTTGGCCGCCCTCAAAGCGGTGGACGGCGGCGCCGGAGTGATCCAGATTTACAACAACTACACGGGCGACGTCATGAACTTCGACATGGCCCAGGAGATGGCCAGAGCTGAAGGGATGAAGGTCGATACCATCGTGGTCAACGACGACGTAGCCGTAGAGAACAGCACATACACGGTAGGGCGCAGGGGCATCGCCGGGAACTTCTTCGTGCAGAAGATCGCCGGGGCGGCCGCCGCGCGAATGATGCCCTTTGAGCGGGTGCTGGCAGTCGGAAAAAAGGCGAACGAGAATCTTAGGAGCATGGGCATGGCGCTCACTTCCTGCATTGTGCCGGCCAAGGGCTCCCCGACCTTTAGCCTGGGCGAAGATGAAATGGAAATTGGCATGGGCCTCCACGGCGAACCAGGTATCGAGCGCACCAAGCTGCGCCCGGCGAACGAAGTGGCCGAGCTCCTGGTGAGCAAGGCGGCTGACGACTTCCCTCTAAAAGGAGGAGAAACGGTGGCCGTTTTGGTGAACGGCCTGGGTGCCACGCCCCTTATGGAGCTTTACATCATCGGACGGGCCGTAGCCGGGTACCTCGCCGAACGCGGCATTAAAATATACCGTAGCTACGTTGGCGAGTTTGCCACCTCCATGGAGATGGCCGGCTGCTCGGTTTCTCTCTTGCGCCTGGACGATGAGCTTATCTCCCTCCTCGATTATCCGGCCGATACCCTGACCTTTAAGCAAGTTTGAGAAAACGTAAAGATGGCCTTGAACTACCAACAGTTCGGCGGTTTTGCCGAGCTTTTTCTTTTGCCCACCGTATAGCCGGGCGGCGTCCTCGGACCAGCTGAAAACTTATGAACGAAGATGAATGATAATGACCGTTGTAAGAAATATCAATGAATGAAATTAAAGCAATATGAAGGAAATTGCACGCCAGCATCGAATAAAAACTCATGACCTGGACAAAAGGTCCAAAAAAGAAGAAGGGGGTTTCAGCAAATGGCGAAGCGGATTCTAGTGCTTGTCCTGGTGTTCTTCGTGTTGGCTGGGTGCAGCAAGCCCACGCCCACAAGCGAGGGTGGCTCTAACGGACAGACAGCGAAGAAAGTCGTAATGAATCTGGCCACACCTGATCCTGACAGTTCCTCCATCACAGTGGCGGCAAAGGAGTTTGCAAAGGTTGTTGGGGAAAAGAGCAACGGCAGTATTGAGATCAAAGTCTCACCTAATGGAAGCCTTTACGGGGGCGATCCGGCTGCGGCTGTAAAACAGCTGGGGGCTGGCTCGCTCGATATGTTGGTTCTCTCAACCTCGCTCTATGCCAACTTCGAGCCGAGATTTGCGGCCATCAGCGTGCCATACCTCTTTAACGACACCAAGCAGCTTGAAGATTACTTAAATAGCGATCTGGGCAAAACCCTGCTGCAAAGCCTGGAGCCACTTGGCATCAAGGGACTGGGATTCTGGACGCGCTCTTTCCGGCAGATGACCAACTCAAAAAGACCGATCACCGGTCCGCAAGACCTGAAAGGGCTTCGCTTCCGGGTGCCGAACAACCCGTTATGGGTTGAGTTCTTCAAAGCGGCGGGTGCGGCACCTACCCCCATGGCCTTCGGCGAAGTGTATAACGCCCTGCAACTTAAGACAATTGACGGGCAGGAAAACCCGATCGACATCCCAATGAGCGCCAAGTTCTACGAGGTGCAAAAGTACCTGACAATATCCAACCACATGGCAGATGCCTGGGTAGTGGGCATCAATGCTAAGAAGTTTGCAGGGCTTACTTCCGAACAACAGCAGGCCTTGACTGAGGCTGCTAAGGAGATCCAGGCCTGGAAGGCAAAATACGATGCTGATCAGGATGCTAAAGCGGTCGAGTTCCTCAAAAGCAAAGGCATGCAGATCAACACCCTAACGGCAGAGCAGCAAAAAGCCTTTGCGGATGTTGCCAAGCCCCTCTATCCTAAGTTCGCCGAACTGGTGAAGGACAAGGACTTCTTTGGCAAGACCTTGCAGTTTGTCGGCAAAGCAAACTAAAAAAGCGGAGGGGCGAGAGGTAATGCCTCTGCCCCTCTTCCTTCTGGGTCGCGCAAGGAAGGAGGCAGCCGTATGAGTGAAGCCGCCCCAGGCTTACGGAAAGAAACTCTGCCAAGGCTAGAGGCCATCTTCCGCATGGTGAACAAAATCCCGGATTACCTGGCGGGGGTCGGCGTTGGTGCGGTAATCGTCACCGTTTCCATTCAAATCCTCGGCCGCTGGTTAGGACGACCGGCTCCCTGGACGGAAGAAGCCACGCGCTTTTTATTCATCTGGCTGGTGTTCCTGGGCATCGGCTCCGGATTTCGGCGGGCCGAATCAGCACGCGTCACCGTTTTCCTTAACTACCTCCCCGGTTTTTTAAAAAGATTGGCTCCTTGGATTTACGTTGTCAGCACAGTCGGTTTCTTCATCTTTATGTTTGTTACCGGGGTTCAGCTGGTTAGCCAGCAGGTGCGCATGCGCGAGTTAGGTTCCGCCCTGATGATTCCGATGTGGTTAGTAGGGCTCTGCGTACCGCTTTCAGCAGTCCTCGGGATCCTGGGTGTCATGGAGTCCATCTTTCTGCGGCCGGAGCTAATCGGGCTGAGGAGGGCGGAAAAATGAGTATCACTCTCCTGTTGCTTTTTCTCCTTTTAGCGATACTCGGAGTGCCGCTGGCCGTGGCGCTCGGGATAGCATCCGCTCTTACCTTGGTGCTTTTCACGGACATTCCGTTGAACCTCGTGGCCCAGTCCATGTTCAGCTCTATGAACAACTTTATCATGGTGGCAGTGCCGCTTTTTGTGCTGGCAGGCATGCTTATGGATGAGGGGGGTGTGGCAGAAAAAATCTTCGATTTCGCCAATGCTCTGGTAGGCTGGGCACCGGGCGGCTTAGGGCAGGTCACCATAGTTTCGAGTGTAATCTTTGCCGGTATGTCTGGCTCTTCAGTGGCCGACGTCGCCAGTGTCGGGGCCATCAGCATCGGCGCCATGCGCAGGAACGGCTATCCCCTCACCTACGCTACTGGGTTAGCGTTAGTCACTTCCTCTCTGGCGACTATTGTTCCACCCAGCATTCTGATGGTTGTAGCGGGGTCGGTGGCCAATGAATCCATTGGCCGTCTACTCATGGGCGGTGTCGTGCCAGGCCTTATCATTGCTCTAAGCTTCATGCTTTACAACCACTTATACTGTAGCCGGCACAGCATCGGTAAGCGTGTTTCCTTTAGTTGGCGCAACCTTATAAAAAGCAGCCTGCGCGCAATACCTGCCCTCTTTGTACCTGTCATTCTGATGGGTGGTATAGTGCTGGGCTACTTCACGCCCACGGAGGCAGCCGGCGTGGCGGTTCTCTATACGATTGCCATTGCCCTCCTGGTCTACCGTAGCATTAGCCTGGCCAAGCTTCCGGGACTTTTCTTCCGCACGGCTAGACTCACCGGCACAATTCTCTTCATAGCGGTGACGGCCAAGGTAGCCGGGTGGATTTTCGAGTACGATGGCCTGCCTGTACGGGTGGCGACTTTGTTAAGCAGCGTTACAACCAGCCCACTCATAACCATGCTTCTCATTTTCGGCTTCCTGATCCTGGTGGGGATGTTCATGGACGCGACGGCGGCCATATTCATCTTGGTGCCTATTCTCCTGCCTACTGTAAAGGCCGTAGGCATCGATCCCGTGTACTTTTTGGTGATAATGGTGATCACCTTAGCCCTGGGACTCATTACACCCCCGGTAGGTGTTTGCTTGTACGCGGCCAGCAACTTAACGGGTCTCTCCTTGGAAGAAGTTACGCGGCACACTTTGGTCTGGATGACCATCATGGTTCTGGCTATCTTGCTCTTGATGGTTTTTCCTGCCTTGGTGATTACGCCTCTTAGCTGGTTTGGCATGTAGCGGGCGAATGGGGTGATGTAGTTGCTTGCACCACAGAGACGCGAGGAAATACGCAATGCTTTAAAGCAAAGAGGATGGCTATCCGTTACCGAGCTAGCCCAAATAGTGGGAGCATCTGTGTCGACCATCCGACGGGATCTTATTGAGCTTGAACAGGCAGGGGTCTTGGTAAGGACACGAGGCGGCACCTGCTTGGCCGGCCGGCTCCCGGAAGAAATGAGCCAGCACGTGCGGGCCCAGAAACACGCTGCCGAGAAGAAAAAAATCGGCCAAGTGGCGGCCAAGCTTGTGGAGAACGCAGGTAGCATTATCATCGACGCGGGGACGACCACGTTAGAGGTGGCGCGCGCCTTGAACCCGACCCAGCCCCTGCGCGTCATTACCGACAGCGTGGAAATTGCTTATGAGCTACGGGACAAAGAAAATATCGTGGTCATCGTCACAGGTGGTATCATGCGCCCGCACGCCTACAACTTGTTCGGCGGTATGGGGGAACAGATGTTGGCCGGGATGCATGCCCAGGTCTGCGTAATGGGCGGTAGTGCCCTAAGTTTGGAGGAAGGGCTGACCAAACATGATATTGAATCCATGCCCATCCGCCGCAAGATGGTCGAGATCAGCCGGCAATTGATTGCCGTCGTGGACTCAAGCAAATTTGGGAAGACGGGACTGGCAAGCGTCTGCCCTGTGGGGCGGATCAATGTGCTGGTCACCGACAGCGGGATCGATGCTGCTTTCCGGAGTGCCTTGGAAAAAGCTGGCGTTCAAGTGATTATCGCCGACTAAACACACTCGAAAAAGGAGCTGAGCATGATGTTACTTGGTAAAGAAGTACGCCTCAATCGCCTACTCGATCCTGAATCAGGGCGCTTCGTTGGCATTACCGTGGACCACGCCATGGCCCGCGGAGTCTTACCTGGTTTGACTAATATCCGTGAGACGGTGGCCAAGGTGGCCGCCGGCAGGCCGAACGCCATTACCATGCACAAAGGAATTGCCGAAATGGTCTTCCCACCGTATGCCGGGCGAATTCCTCTCATCTTAAAGGCAACCACCTTTGCCCCTTACCACACAAACTATGATACGCCCGTAGCCGATGTCGAGGAGGCAATACGCCTGGGTGCCGATGCTATTTCGGTAGGCGTTATCGTAGGCGGGCCTGAACAGGCCCAGCAGCTGAGCTACCTGGCGCGCATAAGTAAAGAAGCTGCAGCAGCTGGTTTGCCGCTGGTGACCCACATTTATCCACGCGGTTCGCAGGTGCCGGACCCCAAAGATGCCAATGCGGTGGCCTACGCGGTGCGCGCAGGAGCAGAGCTCGGCGCCGACATCATAAAGACAAATTGGACCGGCTCGGCCGATTCTTTCGCCAAAGTCATCGCCGCCTGCCCTGCCCGGGTGGTTATCGCCGGCGGCTCACCTGGTAACGACTTAGAGTCATACCTGCGCATGACCTGGGAAGGCATACAGGCCGGAATGGCGGGGGTGACTTATGGTCGCTTCGTTTGGCAGGATGCCAATCCGGCTGCCGTAATCGCGGCCTTAAAGGCCATTGTACACCATGGGGCATCAGTAAAAGAAGCGCTCCAGGTTTACCGCGAGGCGGCTGAGAAAAGATAGGAGGGACCTCTTTCATGCGCGCGCTGGTATTTCATGGCCCTAACCGGATGGAGCTGGAGGAGGTCCCAGTTCCCGAGCCGGGCCCAGAAGAGATTCTGGTTAAGGTTGGTGCCTGCCTCATTTGCGGAACTGACCTCAGAATTCTTCGCGGCAAAAAGACGAAAGGTGTGCGGGTGCCCTCGATTCTCGGGCATGAATTCGCCGGCACGGTGGTGGCCGCCGGGCCAAATGTAGGCGAATTCCGAACTGGCGACCGCGTAGGGGTGGCTCCTGTAATTCCCTGCCATACCTGCGCCTATTGCAAAAATGGCCGCGAGAACGTCTGCGCCAACCGGACGGCACTCGGTTATGAATACGACGGAGCTTTTGCTGAGTATGTGCGGATTCCCGCTGCCGCCGTACGCGGCGGGAATGTCTACCGACTTCCGGCAGACCTCCCATTTGAAGCCGCTGCTTTAGCCGAACCGTTGGCCTGTTGTGTGAATGGGCAGAGAAATTCCCGCATAGGCCTGGGCGATGTGGTTGTTGTCTTGGGTGCTGGGCCAATTGGCCTGATGCATATTGCCCTGGCCAAAGCTGCTGGCGCCAGCCTGGTGATAGTTAGCGAGCCAAACGATCAGCGGCGAAGTGCGGCGCTGGAGCTCGGAGCAGACCTTGCCGTAAATCCAAAGACGGAAAACCTCGGCGACTTGGTCAAAGAGGCAACCGGCGGGCTTGGGGCGGATGCGGTCATTCTCGCCATTGGCATCCCGACCTTGGCGGAGCAGGCGCTCACGCTGGCGCGCAAGGGTGGATCGGTTAACTTCTTTGCCGGTTTCTCGGTGGGGGACGTAGCTTCCCTCGACGTAAATTTGATTCATTACAACGAGCTAAAGATTACGGGC
>Ga0247720_100136_pt1 | contig 35248 bp, 32 predicted proteins | sample MSEWel2015_12_15_FD_189078 | JGI IMG/M metagenome (GOLD analysis project Ga0247720, IMG submission 189078) | Subsurface sediment microbial communities from gas well in West Virginia, United States - MSEEL Well Study Marcellus 3H_2015_12_15 | ecosystem: Environmental > Terrestrial > Deep... | reverse complement strand
AAATAGCCTTCGTCCACATAATCAACTTTAGACCCAATTCAATGTATCAGCAGATGTTAAATATAACTGCTAATACCATTTACTGTTAGTGCGAGTTCTACCCAGTTGTTATTATCACGGATTCAGGATTAATATATTGAATAAAAATCGATCCACCAATCGTCATATAATAATTGTCCGTTTACATACAGGTCAGAGCCCACTCTGGTGCCCCACGCTCCTGGAGGATCCTTTTGGGTAAAAGGGAAGTCCCAGGTATTATTTGAATAAACTGCAGTTTTGGTACCGTAAGTATTCCAAATTGGCTCGCCTATATCATACTGATCACTGTCAGAGAAAAAAGTTCCATCTATTTTTTGTCCTTCTTGGCTAGTGTATACAAATGCATTTCTTACGTCATAGGAAAAATTATTTCGTTCCCACCATCCTTCCGTCCAATGAAATCTAATGTAGTATAAACCTCCATTAGCAGTAGTCGTTTCATATTCTGTTAACATACACTCTTTTATTTTACCATCATATGATCTAGAACTTTGATATGTTTCTACACTGGCAAGGGTAATATATTCTGTAGTTATTGTACCATCAGAAGCAACTTTTTGGCTTAATTTTTTTGTTGCTATTTTAACCGGGAGTTCGTGGAGTTTGCCATCTTTATCTTTAGCTGAAGCCATAGCCTTTATTGGTGAGGAATCTTGATTATAACTAAGCGATTTCATTAACTCGTCTACTATTTCCTGATTAACTTTGCTTTTTAGCTGGGTTTTCTCGGGCACAGAAGCTATAGCAACTGAACAGAATAATATGCTTACGGCCAGAGTAATTATCGCTATACAAATTTTCCTCATTCTCATAAACACTCCTTTCTTTAATTTGAATAAAGATATCTAAAACGACAGGAACGATCCATTGGAATCTCTCCCCCTTTTCATTTCCTGCTTCCATTTTATCACCATTTTACCCAATCCGATCTTTTTTTGGGATATAATGCGGTTTTTAGCGGATATAATGCGGTTTTTGCCAGACGAAATCAGCAGTGCCGGTTCAGGGGGCTTTGACAAATTTTTAAGGGGGCAGGTTTCTTTCCTGTCCCCTTTTAGTAATTTACTTCAACAATTCTCGGAGAGCTTCCGGTTGGTACCAGGCCAGCCAGCTGGTCGGCCGGACCCCCAGCAGGGCGACAAATATCGCTAAGTTAGCCACCAGGGTAAATAAAAAGCGCCTCTTCATCCGGATCACCTCCCCCCTTTGGTAATAGAGCCGGCAATTTTTATTAACAACATGTCATAATGGTGCATCAATTTATAACCTGCCGGCAGTAGCGTGAATAGCTGCAGCAGTAGCCCTAAGGAAGCCGCGAAAATCAAGTCGTTCGTAAGTGGCAGGACGTTTGCCATCAAAACGTACGAAAACAAAATTCCTAAGGCCCATTTCTGCATATGTGCCCTTTCTTCCGGTTTTTTAACCGGTCTGGAGGGATTATCTACGGGTACCCGGGATAGGGTTAACAGGATGGCCAGCCCGAGGACAATATAAAATATTGTTAATATCCAGTTGCCCAATTCCCCGATAAACCTGGCAAGGATCCCAATTGCTGTAAAAGCAACGATGCTTCCAAATAAACAACGAGCGAAGCCCGTACAATGGGCGCCCCCGGCCGGGAGGCGGAAAAGGGCTGAAGCCATAAAGGCTGCCAGGGTTTGGGGCAAAACGCCCAGTACAGCAGGAATGGCTAAAAAACAAAATGTTTTAACTACAATTCCCAGGATTATTTCCAGGCCATAGGCAATAACAGGTATCCGGGAGGGATCAAGGCCGCCGTTAAAGGCCAAAGACTTTGCCAGGCGCAGCGATAGGTTATGAAGCATTCAATCAGTCCTTTGCTGGAATAAATTCTAAGCAAGATTAAGATGCTTTTTGACCAATTCAATATTGTTCCTGCTAATGAGGGCATCCTTTTTATAGCCGGCAAACCTGACAATAAAGGAGTTATCGGCAAAAGGGCTGATCCTTTCCACCATATTTAAATTTATCAGGTATGACTTATGAACCCTCTGAAAGCAGTCATGTCCCTCCAGTTGCTCTACCAGTTCTCCAATGGTTTGACTCGTGGTATAGTCCCTTTTGACGGTATGGACTATTGTTGTGTTCTTGCCGCTCTTTTCGATAAATACTATCTCGTTAAGGTCGATAAGGATTATTTCTCCCCTGCTTTTTAAAGCCAGTTTGTTTAACTTTTGACTTCTTTTATTAACTTGCCTGAGGGCCAGCTTTTCTTCAATTCTAGCCAGGGCCTTCCTTACGCGGAAGGCGTCAAAGGGTTTGAGAAGATAATCGACGCTGTTTATTTCAAAGGCATTGGCGGCATACCCCGCATGAGCCGTAAAAAAGACGATTAAAATTGAGGGAGCTATTGCCATGATTTCCCTGGCTACTTCAAGACCGTTCGGCCCGGGCATTTCGATATCTAAAAAAGCAATGTCCGGCCGCAGTTGGGAGGCTAAATCCAGGGCTACCAGGCCATCAGCGGCTTCGCCTACTACCTTTACTTTTTTCGTTTCCCGGAGTAATTTGCAAAAATAAGTCCTTTCAGCCTCGTTATCATCGGCAATTATAGCTGTCAGCATATAATCACCTCATCTTCCACTTATGTACTTTGACAGGGAAACTTAACCCGGAAAGAAACCGGATCAGCCTCGACTTCAATTGTCCCTCCGTGGTTCTCAACCACTTCCTTTACCGTAGCCAAGCCCAATCCCCGATCAGGCCCTTTGGTAGAGACGCCCGGCTGGAAGATAACATCTTTAATTGCGGAGTCTAAGGGAGGGCCGGAATTGCTAACAATAAATAGATAATACAGGTTGGCCCTGGATATCTCCAATTCTATCTGGCGTTGCCCGGGCGGTAAGGTCTCTACCGCCTCCATGGCGTTTTCCAGGAGGTTCCCCAGTATGGTAACAAGAGCATACGGCTTTACAGGCAAATCCTTTAAATCCGTACTTACGTCAATATACATAGTTATTTCCTTGGCTATAGCCTGATTGAGTTTATTTTGTAAGAAGGCGGCAATCACCGGTTGTTCCAACCGCATCAGGTGGCTGGTATTGCCCGCAATTTGCACTAAATGCGAGGCGTACTCCCGGGCCGGGACTTCTTTTCCCAACGAAAGCAGGGCATAGACAGTATCAAGATGGTTAATGATATCGTGCCTTTGGGCGCGTACGGTGCGCAGGAGGCTCTGAACGCTGTCCAGCTCCGTTTCTTTTCGCTCCAGGAGTTGCTGTTGCCGCCTTAGTTCCGATATTTTTTTAATCAATAAGAGAACCATAAGGTAAAATGACAGGCTAACAAGGTTCGCTCCTATGACTATCGGTTTATAGTAGGTATATTGGGAAAGCTGCAGGCTCTGGACAGCAATGTTTATTAGAAAAGACTGACCTAGCAAGGCCGCGATTAACCAGTAACTATGATTTGCGGTAGCCATTCACAAATCTCCTTTAAAACAGCGGTTATCCCTATATAGTAAATATGTTATTAATAATAGAATTATCAATTCCGGTATGGCCATAAGCAGGCGTAATTTGGGATCAGGCCAGGCGTCACTAAACCGGCTTAATCCTAATAAATGACTCTCCACTGGCAGTAAAATTATTTCAATAGCGCCAAGGGTGGCCAGGGTTGCCAGCGATGCTACCAAACTTTGATTGAAATCCAAATTGAATATTAGCCAAAATATTAGAGTTAAAACGGCAACCCCTATCAGGGCATGAACGCCATAAGGAAAAGGCAATCTCCTGATAAAATAGGAAATTATGGAGGAAAGGGCCGCCCCAATTAGTAGCCTGTAAATATTGGGATAGCGTTTAAATATACCCGATCCAAAAAGTAATAACAGGATACTTTCCGGGAATGACTGTAAGGCCAAATTTATTAATGGCATCTTATCCATTTTTTACCTCCTATAATATTCTTGGACCGGCTTCTCTTTCCTCCCGAATTAGGGCAAAATGCGGTTTTAGAAGGATATGATGCGGTATTTGGCGGATGAAATGCGAAGCTTTGTGTCCCAGCCTTTCGGACCGGTTTGCCCTATACTGTATTTTATGTCATTATTCGCCATAAACCTAAATTTTCCTGTCGTAGGATGGCACTCCGCGGCTAGTTTTATATAGCCAGGAAGGGTAATAAAAAACCGCCTGGCAGCAACGCGCCGGGCGGTAGCAATAAAGAACGTGTTTTAGCTAACATTTAACTTATGCTTGAAATGCTTTTCCGGAGCAGCCATCAGGCTATCAGATCATATGCCCTCCTCCAGGCTGCTATGCAGGATACTACCCTAACCCCGGGTTAGGGGGAGTTCACTACAGGGAGTTTTTACATCGAGAAAAACCAACAATAAGGATTATAAAGGCTGTAAATAAGATTAAGCTATTAAAAATTTGAATCCCTGATATCACCATACCAATATTAGTATAAGACATACCTACCCCTCTAAGAAATAAATTTAATGGGATAAAGTGTATAGTTATCTTAATAAGGTAATAAAATACAACCAGAGCAAAAAACCATATTCCATAACAAAAAATCAAGTCCTTTTTAATCTGCGCATAGCAAACATACATTCCTGTAATGGCTATAATAGAGATTATAATATATACTAATAATATCATGATTTATCGCCTCTATTGTTTTTATAGCACCAGAAACCCAAAACAAGCATTAAATAGGCAATAATAATTAAAATATAGCCTGAGTAACGAAAAACATTCATAATAAATAAAGTAGTTTTCAGTGAAAGCTCAGTTGAATATAGGAGACTTGGAGCTAAAATAAATATTTGCGAAACGGCAAGTAAAATAAAAAACCTTGTGGCATAACGATAAAGGTTATTGTATTTATATTTATGGCAGATTAAAATCCCTATAAACACAAGTGGCATGCTAAAAATATCCACTAAATTCACCTCTTATATCTTAAATTTTTACATTAGTTCTTGGTAATTTCCAAGCGTTGACACTCCAAGCCTTCGTGAAGCTATAGTACGAATGAGTAAGTTTATAGATGAAACTGAGAAACTGAGGTCCTTTGTTAACTGCTCTTTAAAAGTGGTTAGAGGTAACCCCTTCTTTCAGGTTGAATAGTAAAACAGCTTGCTTCATTGGACTTCTGGCTCATCATTTTTGCTCATCATCTATCTTTAATAATTATCCATCCTCATCATGATTCGATCTCCCGATTACAGGTTCCTTCCAGTTTGGTAATAGACCTAATATGTTTTCTTTAAAAAATTAGGGGGATAAATACCCCCTCCTTCATAAGTTAATTTTTTAAGCTAAACATTAAAAGTCTATCTGTATGCGATACCAATCACTATATTTATTAGTAGAAAGATCATAAGAGGTAAATATACCATTTATAACAGTATAACCTTGAGTTATTAAATAAGCTCGATAGTAATGACCTGCTTTAAGTTCAACCTGAAAAACATTTGGCCGGGAATAATTTTCTGTAAAAGTTTGACCACTACCATCAAATGGAGGGATAAAAGTTGCTATGCTTTTAGATGCAACTTCTCTGTCTTCAGTTAGATCATATAATTTAAAATCTACCCCTCCAATACTAACAGCCCCAGTGTCCGGTGCAAAATTAAGATATGCAGAGTAATATCCTTCTATAGAAAAGCTAGCAATTTGTGAGCCTGTCCCGTTTACTTTGAAAACTTTACCGGTCCATGCCCAACCTGATGAATTGTTAATCACCGACCACACCTTTACCAGATTGCGATTATTATTCAAATCAAAATCTACACTATATAATCCGCTACCACCACGGCCTCCTCCTTCAGCAGCATAAAAATCACAGTCACTACCAAGATAAACATCTACATCATCTGCTTGTAATTCCGAGGGTTCGGTTTTTTTAACGCTTCTTCTTATTTGTTCTTCTGTAACTTTCTGCATCTCCAGTATCATTTCTAGAGATTTTTTCTGTTTAGCATTATTACTTAGGGATATTTGTTGCTCTAAATATTGCCTAAAATCACGAGGCTCTTTTAAAGATTTTTCTGTGGCATGGGCTGAACATATTGCAGTAAAAAGTAATGCCAAAACCGTGAACAAGCTAAACATTAATTTACGTTTTAGCATAAAACAACCTCCTTGCTATATTAATATTACGGTATCCTAATGTGCTTGGATGCGCTAATGAGAATTCCTTAACTACAAAATATTGTGGGATTTTTCATATTAAACTTCAATACCCAAAGGAATCACCCCCTTTTTTATCTAAATTTTATCACCAACATACTGAATCCGATCCATTCTCAGGATATAATGCGGGATTTGGTGGATATAATACGGTTTTTGCCAGACGAATTACAGGAAGCGTTGAGAGATGGGGGTAACACCTTTATTACATTTTAAAGGGATAGGGTTACAGCTAGTTCATATCGCCAGGAAGGTAATAAAAAACTGCCTGGCAACAACGCGCCGGGCGGTAGAAAAAAAGCTAAAAGGGATATGGTTAGACCTATCCCTTAGGATTTACCATCTCAATATGAATTTTTCTACTGCTAGAGTTCACATGAACCCAATATATCCCCTCAAGTTGCTGTCAAAAGTATAAGTGGGATATCCATAGTCATTTGTTCGTGATAGGTATCCTAGAATAACGATGCCTGGTTCTGATCATCTCTTTGTTTCAACCGGAAACCGAGCATGTTTGTCATATCAAACCATAAAAATTAGCTACAGGAGTTCATATAATCGTTAAGATACAAATAAAATGTCTGCAGTATTTTTTCCTTTGTATTCCTCTCGTTTTCTTAGTCAATCTACCCTGTAGCCTTTCCAAAATAATATCAGAAGGATATACCTCTTAGTCAGGGTGGAGAAAAAACTCGACGACCTGACGGCGGCCATTCACGACCTGGCCCAAACCCTGGGCAGAACCGCGCCCGGCTATGGATCTACCGGGGAAATAACCTGCGCAACGCTGCTATCCGAGCGATGTTAAAAATCGTACCCATCGTGGCTAGTCAATATAACATTTTGTATCTTTCTTTTACCCCGGGCTTTACGTAGATCAGGCGGCCGACGATAAAAGATCGTTAAAGTACCGCCGGCGATTAAACGGTCCGGCAGGACGATGATACCGTCCTGCAAGGAAAAGTCTCTGGCCGTCGTCATGCTGGACAGCGCCTCCGGCCTTTTCCCGGTCTAAAAACCTGCCGGCGACACCGAGCCGTGATTGGCAGCGCGGATGGCTACCACCCGGCCCAGCTTACCGGCCTGGATTTCCTGGCGCAGCCGTCGCGCCGCCAGGTGAAAGCGGCAGGGAAAGGCAATGCCCACCTTGTTTTCCCGGCAGGCAGCGATCATGCGGGTGGCATCTTCGACGGTGGTAGCAATGGGTTTGTCGCATAGGATATGCTTGCCATGGGCTGCTTCGTCCAGGGTCAGGCGGGCGTGTTCGGCATTGGCGGAACAGATGATAACCCCGTCGATATCTGTTTCTAGGAGGGTGTCAATCGTAGGGAAGTAACGAGTGCCAAACTGCCCGGCGGCAGCGCGGCCCCGCCCGGCGTCGTCGTCCGCTAGGCCAGCGAACTCCACCCAGGCAGGCGGGTAAGGGCGCCGGCGTAACTGTAGGCATGCATATGGGCAAAACTAAAGATCCTTATCTTCATCCCTTCATCTCCTTGACTACGCTAAAGTAAAAACTTATGTAATTCTCTTATATCTGTTATTAAGTTTTAGCAGCACCCCGCTAGTTTAACACCTTCTTACATAGTCAAGAATAATATACCTGTATGAGGTAAATTATACCAGGTGATTTTATATGACTGATGATATAAACAAAATTCTCGGCTCTCTTTCTTACCTCTTAGGGACTATAGTTGTAATCGAATGTTTCGCGAAATTATTAAGTGGCCGTTCCCGGATACCGCTATATATTGCCCTGGCAATAATTATCGTCGGCCCCGTCGAGGACCTGATAAACGCCTTTATCGAAAAAAATAAAATATGGCGCCAGGAGCGTAAGTTTTATAAGGAATTGGTTAACCAGATCACCAGTATCGCCTTTTTGATTTTAATGGAGCTTTCAATAAGTGAAGCTTAATCTTTTATTTCACTAGCTAAATAGTTGTCCTGGGCTCATATACCCTTTTTCATTTTCATGTTTTATTAACCATCCTTAGCGCCCGGTATAAGCCCTTTTCGGCAAAAAACACCCCCCTCAATGCAGGGGGGTGATTACCTTTGTGCTTCTTTTTTAACGGTAAAGGCGTACTTCATAGTCATTAAGTATTAAATGGTAATCAGTTGACTGAGCTATCATGGGAACCGGCATATAGAGGATGCTATCTCGCAACAAGCCCTCACTCGTTGCTTTAATAACTATATCTTTATCTTTTAATTTAACCCAAGCTAAGCGTTGTTCATTATCCCAAGCGACTGTTCCGCCCATTCTGGTGAAAACTTCTCTGACAGGCAGGTATACAACGTCATTAATGGCAAAGGGAGTATGTTTTAAATTAACCTCAGAACCGTCAATGAAAACTTTGAAGTTAGGTGTTAAATCCTGCAAATTCTTTGTTTTTGCTATGGCTTTAATCACTTGCAAGACATATTCCTGGCAATAGGCCCCTGCCTTGGGATCCCAGTTTTCATTTTGGGGTTCGCTATTGGATAAGATGCGAATACCAAGAAAAGGTATATTGTATGCCCGGGCAACTTGAGCCGCCGATGCTGTTTCCATTTCTTCTACTGAAGTACCAAGTCGTTCATGCGCCCATTTTATACGATCTAGTTCCCGGTTCCATTCATCTGCAGTGCCAATTACTCCCCTGACAACCCGACCGTATTGATAGCTACTGGCTACACTTTCGGCTATCTTCAATAATTCCTGGTCGCCCTCAAAACCGTGAAAACTTATCCTCTTGCCATCCAAATTCAATTTTACATCTTCTGGTATCCACTCCAGAGGATTAGTGCCCTGCCCATAATCCCGGTGGTTAGACTTGAACTTTCCGTAATTAATGGCCTTTTCTCCTAAGACAATATCAAAACGGTGTAAAGAAGGGTCGTGGCCCCCTGATGTTCCCTGGTTGATTATAGCCCAAGGATGAAATTTCTCAATAGCCAAGAGCGTAGCGGCGGCAGCGTTAGTAATACCTACTTCAGTACGGGAAACAACAACTGGGAGATTGTCAATCGTTCCTTGCCAAAAAGTCCAGCTGCCAAAGGTTATTTCTTTGGGGTTATCCAATGCTTTCACCAGTTCTTGTATCTCCAGATCCATCGCTCCCTGGACTACAAGCGGTCTGGCATCGATGTCTGCCGCTACCGCATTTGCCCCACCCAGGGCTATAAAGAAGAACAACGCAAACACGAGGAAAAAATACTTTTTGATCATAAAAAACCTCCTTTAAGAGATTTATTTAAAATATTCTTTCCTCATTTGGAAAATCCTTCTGTTAAAATTTCGATTTTTGCCCTCCAGCGCCGCCGGGAAACCTTTTGTAAACTTTCCGCCCGCGGTACTGTCTGCCGTGAAAAAAACAGCTGCTACCTGCTGGTAGAGCCAGGCGGCAGTACTGTCGCCGCACAGCTCATCGATCGCAAGGGTGACGTCATAATCCTCCGCCGGGAAGATAAATTGAGCCCCCTGTGACTGCAGGGGGCTTTTTAAGTCTACTCGTACCGCAGGGCTTCGATGGGGTTGGAAGTTGCGGCTTTGCGGGCCGGGTAGTAGCCGAAGAATATCCCCACCAGGGCCGAAAAACCGATGGCCAGCAGGATGGAGGCTGGGGCGATGACTGCCGGCCAGCCGGCCAGAACGGCTACCAGGCGGCTGCCGGCGAGGCCGGCCAGCATCCCGATCACGCCGCCGGCCAGGCTCAATACCAGGGCTTCGATGAGAAACTGGGTGAGGATGGCCCCGCTGGTGGCACCGACGGCCATGCGGATGCCGATCTCCCGGGTGCGCTCGGTGACGGACACCAGCATGATGTTCATGATGCCGATGCCGCCCACCAGCAGGGATACCGCCGCCACGCCGGCCAGCAGCAGGGTCATGGTTTTGGTGGTGTCGGCTACCGTCTCCATGATGGCCGTCATGTTCTGGATGTTGAAGTCGTCTTCCTGCTGGCTGCTGAGGCGGTGCCGCTGCCGCAGCAGGGCGGCGATTTCTTCCTGCACCGTATTGAGGCTTGCGGCATCCCGGGCCTGGACGTTGATGACCTGGACGTTCTGCCTGCCGGTGAAGCGCTGCTGGGCGGTGGTGATGGGAATGTAGATCATGTCGTCCTGATCCTGGCCTCCCATGCCGCCGCCCTGCTCCGCCAGCACACCGATTACGGTAAATCTTAGATTATTGAGGGTGATGGTCCGGCCGACGGCGCTGCTGCCGTCTGGAAAGAGGTTTGCCTCTACCGTCGGCCCTAACACGGCTACCAGGGCGGCTCGTTCGGTGTCTTCGGGGGTGAAAAAGGAGCCGACTGCTGTCTCCAGGTTTCTTATTTCCGGGTAAGAAGCGCTGGTGCCTTTGACGGTGGTGCTCCAGGTCTGGCTGCCGGCGGCGGCCGTCACCTGCTGGTTGAGTTCCGGGGCGACGTTCCGCACCAGGGGCAGCGCGGCTATGGCCGTGGCGTCGTCCAGGGTAAGGCTTTCGATCCCGGCGGCGCCGCGCACCGGTCCAAACCCCGCCCCCGGCCGCACCATCAATATGTTGGAACCCATGCGGGCTATCCTTTCTGTTACCTGGGCCGTTGCCCCCTGGCCGATGCTGACCATGACGATTACTGCCGCTACGCCGATGATGATGCCCAGCATGGTCAGTAAGGAGCGCATCTTGTTGGCCAGCAGCCCGCGCCAGGCTACGGCCAGCGCCGCCCTGAGATTCATCCTTTCCCCTCCCCTGCCGGCACTGCCGCCAGCTCTTTTTCCGCCTGCCGCGGCTGTTCTATGACCTCATCGGCGACGATCAGGCCGTCCCGTACTCGTACCAGCCGCCGGCAGTAGGCGGCGATGTCGGGCTCATGGGTGACGATGACGACCGTCAGGCCGCGCTCGCGGTGCAGGCGTTGGAAAATGGCCATCACCTCGACGCTCGTCCGGGTATCTAGCGCGCCGGTGGGCTCGTCGGCCAGGATGATGGCCGGATCGTTCACCAGGGCGCGGGCGATGGCTACCCGCTGCTGCTGGCCTCCGGACAGCTGGGACGGCAGGTGGTTTTCTCTCCCTTCCAGCCCTACCTGCCGCAGGGCGGTAAGTGCCCTGGCCTGCATTTCTCGCCGGGGGACGCCGGCGTAGATTAGGGGCAGGGCGACGTTTTCCCAGGCCGTCATGTTGCCGATGAGGTTGAAGCTCTGGAAGACGAAACCAATCTGCCGATTGCGGATGTAGGCCAGCTGGTCCGGTGCCAGCCTGGTGACGTCCTGGCCGTGGAGCAGGTAGCGGCCGCTGGTGGGTTTGTCCAGGCAGCCCAGGATGTGCATGAGGGTGGATTTGCCTGACCCGGAGGCGCCCATGACGGCTACCATCTCCCCGGCGGCGATTTCTAAATCGATCCCCCGCAGGGCGTGCACGCGGTTTTCACCGCTGGCGTAGATCCTGGTTACCCCCTGCAGCTGGATTACTGGCGCGCCCACGCCGGTTACCTCCCCTGGGTCGTCCGGGCCGGCTGCCGGTTCTGCATGGGTGCGGGGCCGAAGAACGACCTGGTCTGGGTGCCGGTGGACGATCTGGCGGATGTGCTGGTGCCGATGATTACCGCCTCGCCGGGCTGCAGCCCGCTCACGACTTCCACGCTGCTCTCGTCGCTTAGGCCGGTGACGATCTGGCGGGGTACCGGGCGGCCGTTTTCCAGGACCAGCACAAGGGCCCGGCTGGCGCCGGGTTCTTCAGCGCTTACCTCGCTCTTCCCCGTACCGGTACCGCCGCCGGAAGAAGTGCCACCCTGCCCGCCGCGCTGGCCTGCCGCGCTGCCAAAGCTACCCGCCGCTGTGCTGTTGGCAGGGCTGCCGTTTTTACTGCTGCTGTTCTGGTAGCTGCTGGCAAAGGATAGGGCCGCCCTGGGCACGGTGAGGACGTTGTCCTTGCGGGCGATGATGATATCGACGCTGGCCGTCATGCCGGCCTTCAGGGGCAGACCCTCGTCTATGGATATAACCACGTCATAGAGTTGGACGTTGGATACGGTCTCGGCCTGGGGGGCGATCCAGGCCACCTGCCCGGACATCTCCCGGCCGGGCACGGCGTTGACGGTGAAGGTTACCTTCTGGCCGATCTTTACTTTGTTGATGTCGGCCTCGTTCACCTGGGCCCGCAGCTGCAGGGCCGGGGTAATCATGGTAATAAAACTGGAGCTGGTGTTGTCCGTGCTGCTGCCCACGCGGTAGCCCACCTCGCCGTTGACGGCACTGACGATGCCGTCCCAGGGGGCGCGGAGCTGGGCGCTGTCAAGGTTACTCTGGGCCAGGGTCACCTGCACCCGGGCGGCCTCCACCTGCGCCCGCGCCGCGGCGATGTCTTCCGGCCGGCTGCCGTTCTTCAAAGCTTCCAGGGCCGCCTCAGCCTGGCGCAGCTTGGCGGCGGCGGAATCGCGGTTGGTGATGGCGCTGTCCAGCTCTGCTTTGGACAGCGCCCCGGCCTCGTACAGGGCCTGATTGCGCTCTACCGTGGCCTGGGCGTTGTTATATGCCGCCCGGGCGGCTTCCACGTTGGCCTCCGCCTGGGCGATGTCCGTGGGCAGGGGGCCGGCTTCGAGTTCCTGCAGGTTGGCCAGGGCGCTATTGAGATTGGCCCGGGCCTGGGCCAGCTGCGCCTCCAGGTCGGTGGTGTCCTGGCTGGCCAGGACCTGGCCCGCTTTCACGACGTCTCCGGGCTTGACGTAGATGGCTTTGATGATGCCGCTGTTTTTAAAGCCCAGGTTCACGCTCTTGACCGGCTCGATGGTGCCGGTGGCGTTGATGGTGTTGACGATGCTGCCCTGACTGGCGGGCAATGTTATGTATGTCACCTGCACCCGGCGCCCGTGCTGCCACCACAGAAAGGCGCCGCCCAGAAGCAAAAATAAACAAACCCCCAGCAGCCACTTGAACTTTTTGGGACGGGGGGGCGCTACAGGGACTGCACCTGCTGTCATGTCAATCTCCTCTCCTGCTGCCGCGCTGCAGGTATATCTAATTTCCAATTATAGCAGGAAGCTGGTGGTCAAACCTTAAAAATTTCTAAGAATTGTTAGGGGCGATCTCCATTTAATAAACGAACCCTACTTTTCCCCAGCCTCATCATTGGTCCAAGGAAATGTCTTGTTGTTATCGCGGATTCAGGGTATAGTTAGAGCTGAGGAGTATGGAATATAATCCAAGGTGGTGAGGGCAACATGGAGCCCATTGATTTTATGGCTATGCGCCGGATGGTTATGGCCGAGGATCAGTTATTGGCCAGTCAGCGGCAGGCGGAAGCCCAGGCCAGGGCCCGGGCCGTGGCTAAATGGCTTAAGGAAAAGTATGGTGTTGACGAGGTATATTTATTCGGCTCTCTTGCCTGGGGCGGCTTTAACAGCCATTCCGATATTGACATGCTGATACGGGGTTTTAAAGATAAGGAACACTACTGGCAAATGCAGGTTCAGGCTGAAAACATAGCCGGTCCTTTCGAGTTGAACCTGCTCTGCGAGGAAGAGGCACCGGAATCCCTGCGCCGGAAAGTTGCTGAAAAGGGGGTGAAATTGGCATGAAATTGCGGGATCTGCTCATCCTGGAGGCAAGGCTTAATGAAGAAAAAGAAAACCTGGAGCGGCTAAAGAAAACCTTACAGGCCAGGGGATTCTGGGCCACACCACAGCAGGAGATAAGCCTACGGCAGGCGGATGAGTTTACTTTGCGAGCCCTGGCTTCGGTCCTACTTGACTACTATACCGGTATTGAAAATATGTTTGAGGAAATCGCTAAGGCGGTAGACGGCAGCCTGCCCTCCGGTCAGGAATGGCATAAGGATTTGCTCCGGCAGATGAAGCTGGATATAAACGGTATCAGGCCGGCCGTAATCACCCGGACGACTTTTGCTTTACTTGATGAATACCGTAAATTCCGGCACCTGGTTCGCAATATCTATGGTTTTAATTTAATACCGGAAAGGCTGGAACCGCTGCTCAACAGGTTGCCCGAAGTGGACCAGCGTTTGAAGAACGAGGTTGACGGTTTTATCAAGCAGATGTACGAGATTATCCGGCGAAGCGTTAATTAAGGATGCCTGTGGCCGGCAAGGGGATAAGACGGCGTAAAAGAAAGGCTGTCGACCTGTTGCCTGGCCAACAGCCTGAAACCCGCTTGGGCCCTTACACCGCGTTTAAGGTTCGCCGCAAGCGAAAACTTAAGAAGCCTCCTGCCGGATGCCGGCCATAAGGAGCCCTAATGAGCGTTCGTCGGCGTCTCCCGCGTCCATGACCCTCATGAGCTGTCCCTCATATATTACGGCAATGCGGTCGGATAAGGTCATAATTTCTTCCAGGTCCTCAGAAATGAGGAGTACCCCCATTCCCTTGTCCCTGGCTTCCATGAGCTTCAGGCGGACGTATTCGGTAGCTCCTATATCCAGCCCCCGGGCGGGATAGGCCGCCACCAGTACGGAAGGATTACGCGTAATCTCTCGCGCCAAGATTACCCGCTGGATATTACCCCCGGAAAGGCGGCCGGTCGGGGTATCCAGGCCGGGGGTTTTGACGCCAAAGCTCTCCACCAGCGCAGCGGCCCGCGATCTTATACCCTGGTTATGCAGGAAAATCCCTTTGGCATAAGGCGGCCGGCAGTGGTCTTTAAGGATCAGGTTTTCCCACACGGCAAAGGAAGGTATGGTACCTACATGCATTCTATCCTCAGGGATATATCCCAGCCCCTGCTTGATAATCTTCTCCGGAGGCCAATTGGTGATATCCTTCCCGTCCAAAAGGATCCGGCCTTTAGTTGCTTTTCTCAGGCCGCTTATAACTTCCGCCAGTTCCTTTTGCCCGTTGCCGGAGACCCCCGCCAGGCCCAGGATTTCTCCCTGCCTGACTTCTAAAAATATCCCCCGCAGGGCCGGAGTCCCTTTATCGCCGTTGGCCCAGACTTCCTTAAGCTCCAGGACGGTTTTCCCCGGAGGACGCCGCTTCCTGGCTGCCGGAGGAGTCATATCCCGTCCTACCATGAGCCGGGCCAGCTCCTGGGGCGAGGTTGCACAAGTCTTCCGCACGGCTGCTACCCTGCCGTCCCGCAGCACCGTTACTCTATCGCTGACGGCCATGACTTCATTTAACTTATGGCTGATAAATACTACCGGCCGCCCCTGCCTGGCCATATTTTTCAGCAGCGCGATTAATTCGCCGGCTTCTTGCGGGGTAAGGACAGCAGTGGGTTCGTCCAATATGAGCAGGCTGGCCCCGCGGTAAAGCACCTTGACTATCTCCACCCGCTGCTGTTCGCCTACACTCAGCTGCCAGACGTAAGCGTCCGGGTTGACGGCCAGGCCGTAGGTGTTGGAAATTTCCTTGATCTTTCGGCTGACCGCCTTGAGATCCAGGAAAGCCCCTTTAGGAGACGGCAGGCCCAGGGCCACGTTTTCGGCCACCGTAAGGGTGGGCACCAGCATAAAATGCTGGTGCACCATCCCGATGCCGAGCTCCAGGGCCACCCGGGGAGAAGTTATCTTTACCGGCCGGCCGTTGACCAGGATTTCGCCCTCATCCGGCTGGTAAAGGCCGTAAAGGATGCTCATCAAGGTGCTCTTGCCGGCCCCATTCTCCCCTAAAAGGGCCAGTACCTCCCCGGCTCGTATTTCCAGGTCGACATGATCGTTGGCCAGTACGCCGGGAAACCTTTTGGTAATCCCGCGCATTGCCAGATGCCTGATTTCTCCTGCCATCCGGTTTCCCCTTTACTTTTTCTGCTGTTCTTCCTTCTTGGGCTGTTCCTTGGGAAGCTCTATTTTCAGGCTGCCGCTGGCAATGGCCTGCCGGGCTTTTTCCACGGCGTCTTTGGCTTCCTGCGGTATCTTATCGGCCAGCTTGGGGTTATATTTAAGCTCTAAAGTGCCGTCAGCGATGGACAGCACCAGGTGCTGGCCGCCCAGAACCCCCTGCTGCCTTAAATCTATCATTTTGGTGACTACCTTTTCCCATTGATAAACCTGGGCGGCCAGGACCGTATCAGGGGCTATGCTGGATTGATCCATATCGGTGGACAGCCAGTACTTGCCGCTGCGCCCGGCCACCGCCCGGATGGCGCCCACGGCCTGCTGGGAAGAACCCGTCAGAATATCCGCGCCGGCATCCATATGCACCTTGGCCAGTTCTCCCGCGCCTACGATATCGTTAAAGGAACCGGTGTAGGCGATGCGGACTTTGACTTCAGGTTTGGCGGCCGCCACGCCCTGCTGGAAACCGTAGTTGTACTTGATGGCATCCCCGGATTCTACCGGGCCGACAATTCCCGTAATCCCGGATTTGGTCATCTTGGCCGCCAGTATCCCCAGCAGATACCCGCCTTCCTGGGCCTGGGGATCGTAGGCAAAGATGTTGGGTGCCGTCTGGTATCCGGTGCCGTAGGCAAAGGTGGTCTTGGGAAAATCGGCCGCGATCTCCTGCAGCACGCTCTGGTACTGGGCGCCGTGGGCGATCACAATGTCATACCCCTGGCTGGCATACTGGCGTATGGCCGCCCCGGCGTCGACGGCGTTGCCCAGCCTTTCGCTCACGGCAATCTCCACCTTATCTTTACCCATTTTTTCCTGCACAGCTTTCAGGCCTTCATACATAGACTGGCTCCAGGCCATATCGTCCACCGTGCTGGGCAGGACCAGGGCGATGCGCACCTTCTCCGGATTCTTTTCCTGCCCTTCTTTCGCCGTGTCGACTGCCGATTTGTTGCCGCAGGCGGACAGCGCGGCCAGCAGCACGACAGCCGCCAGGATAGTTAAGATTCGCTTCCATTTCTTCATGCCATAAATCCCCCTTCTTATTACCAAGCTAAAATAATGCTTTTACCCCCGGGTCCCGCGTTCGTAGGGCCTGCCCAAGGCCGCAGGCGCCCAGACGCGGCCGAAGGATACAGCCAGGGCCATTATTGTGATTACATACGGCAGGATTACCGCCAGCTCGTAGGGCACGCTGATGCCCAGCACCTGCACCCACTGCTGGAAGGAATCCGCCATGCTGAAAAGCAGCGAGCCGGCCAGGATGCCAAAGGGACTCCAGCGGCCGAAGTAAACCAGGGCTACGGCAATAAACCCCCTGCCGGCAGTTATATAGTCGGCATACATGTTGGCCTGGCCCACCGTGAGATAGGCTCCTGCCAGGCCCGCCAGCATGCTCCCCAGGATCAGGCACTGGTAACGGATGCCGTCTACGCTGACACCCAGGGTATCGGCCGCTTCCGGGGTGGTACCTACTGCCCTGACTTTCAGCCCCCAGGTGGTTTTATAGAGTACAATCCAGGATATGGGGACCAGAATATAAGCCAGGTACACAAGCCAGTTGTGGTTGAAAAATATGGTCCCAATATAGGGGATATCTCCCAACCCGGGAATTTTGACAGGCCGCAAACCCTCAATGGTGGTTATGGCCCCTACGTACAGCCGGAAGAGCAGCCCGGATAGCCCCCAGCCGAACATGTATAAGCCGATGCCGCTTATACCCTGTTCAGCCTTGAAAGTTATGCTTACTATACCCATGAGCAGGCCCATCAGGGCGCCGACGATTAAGCTGATCAGGATGCCGAGATAAATATTGCCGGTGCGCCAGGTTACGAAAAATCCCATAAAGGCTCCCATGAGCATAATGCCTTCAATACCGAGGTTGTACACTCCTGAGCGCTGGGTAAACATTTCACCCAGGGCTGCCAGTAAAAAGGGGGTAGCCAGGCGAATCCCCGTAGCCAGTATGCCAACTATTAGTCCTTGACTGATGACGTCTTCCATTATAATCCGGTGCCTGCCTCCTCCTTTGCCTGTTTGGAACTGGGAAAAATATGGCGGGTAAATATACGTGCCAGCAGTTCGGGTTTCCGCAGCAGGAGGTCGCTGGATACGACAAACAGGATGACGAGGCCCTGGATGGCCATAACTATGGCTGCCGGCACGTGAACGGCCCGCTGCATCATGTCGGCCCCTAAAATAAGGGCGCCTATCAGGATGGCGGCCGGTATTGTGCCCAGGGGATGGAGGCGTCCGAAAAGGGCTGCTACGATCCCGCTGAACCCGTACCCGGCCGAAAGGGACTCCAGGGCGCGATGGTGGACTCCCAGCACTTCCACCGCCCCTGCCAGGCCGGCCAGGGCGCCGGCCAGGGCGATAGCCAAAATAAGGTAAAATTCTACCCTGATGCCGCCGTAACGCGCGGCCTCCGGCCCCGCGCCGACGGCCCGCATGCGGTAGCCGATGGTTGTGCGCCAGAGAAAAATATACACCAGGACGGCCAGGACAAGCGCCAGGATAAAGCCCGTATGCAAGCGCATACCCGGTATTAAACGGGCCAGCCAAACCTGCCTGGGCACCAGGCCTGTCTGCGGCACGCCGGTACCATAGGCCACCTCCTGGGGATCGATCAACGGTCCCCTTATCAGGTAAAGGTAGAGCTGCAGGGCGATTTGGTTTAGCATGACGGTGCTCAAAATCTCGTTTACCGCCAGGCGGGCTTTTAACCAGCCGGCGATGCCGCCCCAGATGCCGCCGGCCACACAGCCGGCCAGCAAAACAAGGGGTAAAAGGATAACCTTAGGCCAGTCGGGGAGGGCCAGGGCTACGGCGGCGGCCGTTACAGCTCCAACGAGTATTTGCCCCTCCCCGCCGATGTTGAGGATACCGCTGCGGAAAGATATGACTATACCCAGCCCCACTAAAAGCAAGGGAGTAGCGCGTACCAGGGTTTCCGTGATGCCGAATTGGCTGCCGATGGGGCCGGCGAACATAACGCTGTAAGCCTTTATGGGGTCCGACCCGGCTATAATCAGAAGCACAGCGCCCACCAGCAGGGCGCCTGCTAAAGCACCTAGCAGGATTAATGTTTGTATAAGCCACGATTTAGATGTTTGATTATTCACACGTCCACTCCCCATTAATAATGGTTAAAATTTTAATGTTAGTGTTAATGTATTCTACTTACTTATCTTTATTCCTGCTAAACCAGGGTGGGGTTTAAAATAATTTTTCAGCTGCGCCTTTATCGCAGGCAGCCCGTTCCAATTTTGAAGGAGGGGTGCCGGGAAACCGCCTTCACTTTCCTTAGTAACGGCAAAAATAAAGCCATCTATCTTGGAATAGATGGCCCCTTTGCCTGTAAGCTTCTTTGCTTACCCCTCAGGTGCGGTTTTATTATAACTTCCCGCGATTCTTATGTCAATAGACGGAAAACCGTAGTTAAATGGCTACTTATGAGCGACCAACACCCTTCAAAGACTGCTGCGAGCACCCAGAGAACTTTCACGGTGAAAGGGTCATCCACCGGACGGCGTTCCTTCCAAAGGCGAATCTCCTCTCCGGGCAGGGTTGAGGTCTGGTACTGGAAGCGGATAGGAGATAGACCTTGCCCAGGCAAGGGAGGGAAAAATATTGCCATTACTCCAGTAAAGTTTTATACTGAAAACAAATTTTATCCAAAAAGAGGAGATGAATACGGTGTTCTCTTCCCGGCGTCCCCTTGCTGAAGTTACCCGGGAACTGGTGGCTGCAGCTACCGGGAAAATCCCGGCCGATACCGTCATTAAAAACGGTAAAGTCGTCAATGTCTTTACGGGCGAGATCCTGCCCTGGGATATTGCCATTAAGGATGGCCGGATAGCCAGCGTCGGCGATGTCAGCCGCAGCATCGGCCCGGCAACGGCAATAATCGATGCCTCCGGTTACTACCTCTGTCCCGGTTTTATGGACGGCCATGTTCATGTGGAAAGCAGTATGGTGACGGTAACCCAGTTTGCCCGCGCCGTCCTTCCCGGCGGCACAACGGCGATATTCATGGATCCCCATGAGATCGCCAATGTCCTGGGGCTGGAAGGGGTAAAGTTAATGGTGGACGAAGGCCGGGACCTCCCTTTAAAGGTTTTCGCCACCATGCCCTCCTGTGTCCCCGCTGCCCCGGGCTTCGAGGACGCCGGTGCCGCCTTCGGCCCGGCGGAAGTAGCCAGCGCCATGGGGTGGCCCGGCGTCTGCGGCCTGGGGGAAATGATGAACTTCCCCGGCGTCCTGGCCGGCGATCCCGGTGTGCACGGCGAGCTGGAGGCCACCTTAAAGGCCGGCAAACCCGTTACCGGCCACTTCGCGCTGCCGGGTGATTTCCAGGCCCTGGCCGCCTATACTGCCGCCGGCATCTCTTCCTGCCACGAATCTACCTCTAGTGAAGACGCCCTGAACCGGCTGCGCCTGGGCATGTACGCCATGATGCGGGAAGGTTCGGCCTGGCACGATATTAAGGCCACGATTAAAAGCCTGACGGAAACCAGAATCGACAGCCGCCGTGCCGTCCTGGTCAGCGATGATACCCACCCGGAAACCCTGCTTTCGGCAGGGCACTTAAACCATGTGGTGCGGCGGGCTGTAGAGGAGGGGCTTGATCCCGTCCGGGCCATCCAGGCAGTAACTATTAATACCGCCGAATGCTTTGGTGTGGCCCAGGACCTGGGGGCCATTGCTCCCGGCCGCTGTGCCGATATCCTCTTCCTGAAGGACCTGGCCGGCGTGGAGGTGGATAAAGTCATGGTCGACGGCCGGATAGTTGCCGCAGGCGGCCGGTTGTTAATCGAGCTCCCCGCCGTCACTTATCCCGACCGGGTGCGTCATTCGGTCCACTTAAAGGAACCCCTGGCAGCCGCCCACTTCCGCCTGCCGGCCCCGGCAGGCAAGAGCCAGGTCCGCGTCCGGGTGATAGAAATTATCGAGGCTAATGTCACTACCCGCCACCTCACCACCACCGTACCGGTTGCTGACGGACAGCTCCAGGCCTCCCCTACCGGGGACCTGGCTAAAGTAGCCGTTGTTGAGCGCCACGGCGGTAACGGCAGCATTGGCCTGGGCTTTGTCCGGGGCTTCGGCTTTCAAGGCGGGGCCGTCGCTTCCACGGTCGCCCACGACAGTCACAATCTCCTCATTGTCGGCATGAACGATGCCGACATGGCCCTGGCCGGTAATACCCTGGCCCAGTGCGGCGGCGGTATGGTAGCCGTTCGGGACGGCAAAATCCTGGCCCTCCTGCCTCTGCCCATCGCCGGGCTCATGTCAGACCGGCCGGTGGAAGAAGTAGCCGGAGAGCTTACCGCCGTCCAGCGGGCCTGGCAGGAGCTGGGCTGCCGCCTGGTATCGCCTTTTATGACCATGGCCCTCCTCTCTCTGCCGGTCCTCCCGGAACTGCGCCTGACCAACCGCGGCCTGGTGGACACCCTGGAGTTTAAATTTGTGGACCTGATTATTGACTAAATGGACTTTGGTTCTCACCATAAAGCTCTTTCATGAGGCGCTCGCGTACTGTGGCTATTTGTTGTAGGCTGCGAACGAGATATAGCAGCGAGCAGATATATACTGCTGTAGAGGGTTTCAATTCCTCATAGGTAGGCTGCGAACCAATAAGTGTGTTAGCTTGATAGCGCGAATGGCACGTTTCAATTCCTCATAGGTAGGCTGCGAACGCTAAGGATGAGGTGGTGGTCAAAGAGTTAGTGGACAGTTTCAATTCCTCATAGGTAGGCTGCGAACAAGAATACACTACCCGCGACCCGGAGCGCATTGCGGTTTCAATTCCTCATAGGTAGGCTGCGAACTGATAGCCCCGGCCTGCCCGGCATTCACCCTGGTTACTAGTTTCAATTCCTCATAGGTAGGCTGCGAACTATAGAGGTCCTTCTCTTTAGCCTCAAACTTCTCCCGGTTTCAATTCCTCATAGGTAGGCTGCGAACCCAGCCCCCCAGCAGTGCGGTTATTGTGCCACCCGCGTTTCAATTCCTCATAGGTAGGCTGCGAACGTAATTGGCTCTTTGGTAGACTGGACCAACTTCAGAAGTTTCAATTCCTCATAGGTAGGCTGCGAACTTTCGTGGGCTAATTTTCTTTTTATGCACCGTTGTAGTTTCAATTCCTCATAGGTAGGCTGCGAACGTAAGTGTTTTTCTCCAGGTCTGGCCGGGCGATGGTATGTTTCAATTCCTCATAGGTAGGCTGCGAACTGCGCCCCGCACTCCTCGCAAAGTGCTGGTTCGGCGGTTTCAATTCCTCATAGGTAGGCTGCGAACACGCCGGGCCATCATTACTGCTTCAGGAACGTTGGGTTTCAATTCCTCATAGGTAGGCTGCGAACGGTCCTGCACCTGCATCAATTCGCCGGTTTCGGGGTGTTTCAATTCCTCATAGGTAGGCTGCGAACTCATTGTGAGAAACGGCGGGACGGCCGCGATAACCGGTTTCAATTCCTCATAGGTAGGCTGCGAACTCAAATCGCTATAAGGCGGACCGCTATAGACTCGTTGTTTCAATTCCTCATAGGTAGGCTGCGAACAAAATTGCCTTCGGGGAGATGGCGTAAAGATTTTACGTTTCAATTCCTCATAGGTAGGCTGCGAACCTATTTCAGTTGTTTGCTCCGGCGTCAGGTCGTCGGGGTTTCAATTCCTCATAGGTAGGCTGCGAACCTGGATGAATTGATCAGCGCCTTGCAGGCCCTATTAAGTTTCAATTCCTCATAGGTAGGCTGCGAACGGTTTATCGGCTTATGTTGCCGACCTGGAAAGACGGGGTTTCAATTCCTCATAGGTAGGCTGCGAACTTATGACCATGTAGCAGTAACAGGTTATCAATTAGAGTTTCAATTCCTCATAGGTAGGCTGCGAACGCGATGGGTCAGTTCCTTCCAGAAGGCCATAAGCGTTTCAATTCCTCATAGGTAGGCTGCGAACATAACCGATCCTGTCATCTTGCGTACCTCCTATCATAGTTTCAATTCCTCATAGGTAGGCTGCGAACTCACGCCGAGGAGTGCGGCCAGTGCCATCTTGCACTAGTTTCAATTCCTCATAGGTAGGCTGCGAACGACGTTACCGGCTTAAACGTCGGTGAGTCTATCTCCTGGGTTTCAATTCCTCATAGGTAGGCTGCGAACTGGGATGAGTGGAGAAAGATCTATACCGATCTGTCTTGTTTCAATTCCTCATAGGTAGGCTGCGAACCTCACTACAAGCAAGAAAAGCAATGGTGGCAGCAGCAGGTTTCAATTCCTCATAGGTAGGCTGCGAACAATTCTCTGGCTTCACTGTCTTCCTTTGGCTTGTGGAGTTTCAATTCCTCATAGGTAGGCTGCGAACCAGCTACTATATCTCCTTCCCCGATGCCGAAGTACTGTTTCAATTCCTCATAGGTAGGCTGCGAACTTGAAAAAACAGGGCTATCTCGTGTGTGAACAACCTGGTTTCAATTCCTCATAGGTAGGCTGCGAACGTTATTTTACAATTGCTTTATCGTTGCGGACTTCGGTTTCAATTCCTCATAGGTAGGCTGCGAACCCCGTAGGTAGGCAGGAGCTGCTGCAAATGAGACAGGTTTCAATTCCTCATAGGTAGGCTGCGAACTGGAAAGCGTGGGCAGGGTATGTTACCCTGCTCGCAGTTTCAATTCCTCATAGGTAGGCTGCGAACTCAGAGTCCGGCGGGTAATGGAGATCCGGCTTACGTGTTTCAATTCCTCATAGGTAGGCTGCGAACAGGAAAAAGAGCTGATTGGTTAACTTCTCAGGTTATGTTTCAATTCCTCATAGGTAGGCTGCGAACTGACGACCGACTGATCCTGGATTACGAAAGCCCGATGTTTCAATTCCTCATAGGTAGGCTGCGAACTTGCCACAAGAACCACTTGGTCCGCGGGGTCATAATCGTTTCAATTCCTCATAGGTAGGCTGCGAACCTCCAGTCCCACCTTTGTGGTGTTGAAATTCGCGATGTTTCAATTCCTCATAGGTAGGCTGCGAACGTGATAACGATACTCTCAATCCAGACGGATGGAAACGTTTCAATTCCTCATAGGTAGGCTGCGAACGTAAACGGCACTTCTGCTGTTACACGTCCCACCGCGGGTTTCAATTCCTCATAGGTAGGCTGCGAACCCGAAAGGAGGCGAAGTGCCTTGAAAATCAAGACCAGGTTTCAATTCCTCATAGGTAGGCTGCGAACAGGCCCGGCCATGGATACAAGCATCTTAACGCGCATGTTTCAATTCCTCATAGGTAGGCTGCGAACTGCTGGTGCATCATGGCGAAAAGTCATGGATGCACGTTTCAATTCCTCATAGGTAGGCTGCGAACCTGACGGCCGAACTGGCCAGGCTGGGGAAGAAAAGGAGTTTCAATTCCTCATAGGTAGGCTGCGAACCCCCGTTATCCAGCCAGTCCTGCCGCCGTACCAGCAGTTTCAATTCCTCATAGGTAGGCTGCGAACGCGGGCCTCATCAGGTTATAACTCACCGCGAAGCGGTTTCAATTCCTCATAGGTAGGCTGCGAACAATTACGGATGCACCAGCAACTTGACCGCTTCGGGGTTTCAATTCCTCATAGGTAGGCTGCGAACGGGCAGATCCAAAGAAAAGAGAGGTGCTGTACTGGCTGTTTCAATTCCTCATAGGTAGGCTGCGAACTTTTTCGTCCTGTTCCGGTGCTCATAAGTGCCGTCATGTTTCAATTCCTCATAGGTAGGCTGCGAACGCTGTAGCGGCCGGTGGAGATTTCGTCCTTCGTAAAGGTTTCAATTCCTCATAGGTAGGCTGCGAACGCTGTAGCGGCCGGTGGAGATTTCGTCCTTCGTAAAGGTTTCAATTCCTCATAGGTAGGCTGCGAACGAAGAAGGCCAGCTAAGGCTTTGTCATGCGACGCAAAGGTTTCAATTCCTCATAGGTAGGCTGCGAACAACGTCAAGAGGGTCTACCACATATTCAGTAGTATGTTTCAATTCCTCATAGGTAGGCTGCGAACCCAGCGCGTACAGTACTGGAAACATGTTGGATTCGAGTTTCAATTCCTCATAGGTAGGCTGCGAACGAGTCCGTCGTCCACGGCAAATACCTGCGCGGCGAGCGTTTCAATTCCTCATAGGTAGGCTGCGAACGTGGAAGGAGAGGAGAAACATGCCGCTACAAGTTGAGTTTCAATTCCTCATAGGTAGGCTGCGAACCCCATTCCGCCCCTTATCGCCTTAAACCCTTGTGTCCGTTTCAATTCCTCATAGGTAGGCTGCGAACTGTACAAAGAGGCACGAAAACAGGCTGGTCTTAGCAGTTTCAATTCCTCATAGGTAGGCTGCGAACGGTTTCCGGCCTGCGACCGAGCTGCAAACGAGAATGGGTTTCAATTCCTCATAGGTAGGCTGCGAACTAATTTCAATTGCCCGTATCCCTTATTACTTTTGCGAGTTTCAATTCCTCATAGGTAGGCTGCGAACTGCAGCACCGCCTGGGCCTCGGCCATCTCGCCTACGTTTCAATTCCTCATAGGTAGGCTGCGAACCCCGTCGGCGAGCTTTAAGGCCACACTTTGGTATCGTTTCAATTCCTCATAGGTAGGCTGCGAACTCGATGACTTCCAATGCCAAAGGGTCCTGAACCTCTTGTTTCAATTCCTCATAGGTAGGCTGCGAACAGACGCAAACGGTACCTATTGATCGCTCGAAACCAGGTTTCAATTCCTCATAGGTAGGCTGCGAACTCAAAAAAGAAGTTTACGAGGCCCTAATGGAACTATGTTTCAATTCCTCATAGGTAGGCTGCGAACGTGGTGGTCATGCCATCCTTCTTGATGGCTGGGACGAGTTTCAATTCCTCATAGGTAGGCTGCGAACCTGGCCAGTCCGCACTCCTGGATGCGGTGCTGGCTAGTTTCAATTCCTCATAGGTAGGCTGCGAACTTAAGTTCATTTATGGCCGCAACTATATTATTCTTTGGTTTCAATTCCTCATAGGTAGGCTGCGAACGGAACCGCGGCAAGGGTTTGGAATTGATTATTGAAGTTTCAATTCCTCATAGGTAGGCTGCGAACCGCCAATGGTCGCGTCGCTCTTTGTGGCGAAAAAGAGTTTCAATTCCTCATAGGTAGGCTGCGAACGCGGATAACGATATTGAACCAACCGGATTTCTGATTGTTTCAATTCCTCATAGGTAGGCTGCGAACTTCCTTGGTCATATGCCAACCTCCTTAAACTTACTAAGTTTCAATTCCTCATAGGTAGGCTGCGAACCTCACATACCTCACGTCATTGTCGCTGGTGAAGGCGTTTCAATTCCTCATAGGTAGGCTGCGAACTGACCTTGGCAGTTCCGGCGCCGCAACCATCTGCGAGGTTTCAATTCCTCATAGGTAGGCTGCGAACTGGTCGAACCGGGAGCCCACCTCCCGGTATGTCTAGTTTCAATTCCTCATAGGTAGGCTGCGAACCCATTTATATACTAGTTTGGCTGCTTTTTTATTATAGCATATTTCCAGCAAAAACTTAATCTAAAGTAAAGGATACAGTAAATTCAAGGATTTTTTGATATCTTCACTGTCGTCGATCCCCAGGGATTTTTACATTATTCAAGGTCGACGACATTTTTCCTGCTTAAATTACAGGTTCCAGCATACCAAAACCCTGGGAATTTTTGGCGCCGATACCCACACTAAAGACCAGGCGAATTAACTGCAGATCACCTGTTAACATATATTTACCCAACCAGCCTTTGATTACTGTATCCTTATAATAAACTACTTTCATGTCGCTCCCCTTTACGTTATGTAATTCTAGGGGTATATCCGGCGGCAAGTTTATTCCCAGGACTGCAGCCTTCTTGAGAAGATTATTTTTTATCTGCTGGCGGAATTTTTTTCTATAGGATGATAGTAATATGTCTTCTTTTTTCCATCAGGTACCTGCAGGGTGGAATGTCTGAAACTCTGCCTCCTGTTTGCCGTATGAATAGTTAAGCTTGTTTTTGCCCCACCTTAGATAATAGGTGGGGGGTATTTTACGCTTACAAAACCTTTGTCAGATAACCATACCCTTTTCCCCTATAGAACTATAAATTTAATTATAATATACCCAGAATAACCCATACGTATTATTTTGGCCGAAAAATTGATTAATCCGCTCCACTGATAATAGTTACAGCCAGATAGAAGGCTCTTGCTCCTTTAAACCGGCTTTGGCTTTAGAATGCGTTCCTGTTATTATGATTATCTGAGGGAGTTTTTTATTACAGCCCGTTAAAAAAGATTATCACCTCTTCCTGGGTCTAAAAATGTGACCCCTAAGAAGAGGTGATAACCCATAAGTCCAGTAAAAGGTCTTTTGAGTAAACCTGTAAGCCGAGTTCTGTCTTGGATGGTCATCTATCTAGGACGCCAGTTGCCTGGCGCCTCCAGCGACCTTACCCGGGGACGGGGCGGGCCACCCCTTTTGTCCCCCTATTCGGTCTTGCTCCAGGTGGGGTTTACCGAGCCGGTTAGTCGCCTAACCGCTGGTGAGCTCTTACCTCACCTTTCCACCCTTGCCCAGCACTCAACTCGACAGATGAAAACTTTTATATACAAACCTGAATTTAAAACATCAGGTTCGCTTATAGTGAAAGAGGTCCAACTGTCGAGTTGAGTGCTGGGCGGTCTGTTTCTGTGGCACTTTCCTTGGAGTCGCCTCCACTGGACGTTATCCAGCACCCTGCCCTGCGGAGCTCGGACTTTCCTCAGGCGATAGGCGCGCCAGGCGCTTATCGCCCGCGACCATCCGGTTTACTCAAAAGCACTTATCCACTTTTCTTCAGCGGATTTAAATATAACACCCTTTATACTATCCTGTCAGGGACGAACGTGGCAACGTGGCCGTGGCTTTATAATAAAGAGAACACGAGGAACCTTCCTAATGATAGCTCCCAAACTCTTTTGCGGATTCTATTAAGGCGTGCAGATTTTCCGGCTTAATATTGTCGATTGCGGCCCCGTTACTAAGAATAAATCCGCCATCTTTACCCGCAGTTTTTATAAGCTTTCTGCAATAATCTTTTATTTCTTCCGGTTGACCAAAAGTCAATAAAGTAATGGGCACATTGCCGGCTATGCAGGCTACATCTCCCAGTATATCCTTGGCTTTTGCCATGTCGGTCTGATCAAAAAGCCATATCGTCTTACCCTTCGGTATATCACGGATGACTTCTAAGCGAGAATTATAGCCCCCTTCGGCAAATAAGTAGGGCACCAATCCTTCTTCAACCAAACCCAAAATGACTTTTCTCAAGGTTGGCCAGTAAAAAGTCCGGAACTGATTGTCTGAAAGGAAACCATCAGCTCCTTTATGCAAAGCAATGAAGACGATGGGGTGGCCGGAAACCCTGGCGGAATATATACCCATCCTTATAGCCAGGTGGGTCATCACCTCCAGGGCCGCCAACAATTTTTCAGGCTGCCTGTACATGTCAACCATAATTCCAATGGTACCCCTGAGGCTATCGCCGATCATATCAAAGGGGGCAAGACTTATTCCTCCAAAAAAGCTAGGATATCCCTTCGCTTGAAGCTCCTGTCCCGCAGCACCAATCACACTCGCCCATTGTAAAAGCTCTTCTCCCGCCTTTAAAAGGTTTTTCATGGCCGCCTGTACCTCCGGTAAACCAAAGGGCACTAAAAAAGGTATGGCAATAGGATCAGTGAGAGGGGCTAGTTTTTGAAAAGGCTTAAGTGCCCCGAAGATCCGTGGAAAATACACCCTAAACCAGAAATCAGTGGGATCCTGGATTAGAGCATCGTACTCATTGGCTTTCATATACTCCCCTTCGACAAATTGGTAAGGAGTATCTGCAGAAAGATTATAGCCAGGCCATTTCAACAATTTATATCTAAGAATTTCCAGGACTTTGCCAGGCCAAACAAAACCCGGGCTCGATGAAACGTCCGGTTCAAAATCCAGAACGTATTTTTTCCAAGCAGCCACCGCTTTTTCATATTCGTACATGGCTTCTTGCATAGTTATCCCCGTATAGTAAATTGGGAAAAATCCAATACCTGGACAGACTGGTACCCGGTCCGGTGTTTTTTGCAATTGAATGGCATCTATTAGTCGGGTTATTCTTTCTTTATATGACTTTTCCGCTTCCTCGTTTTCAAATTTTACCTCTTGCCCTGAAAGCCATTTAGCAAACATTTCTTCTTGTTTTTCGTCCATCGTCATTGTTAAACCTCCTTGTTTCCGAAAGACAATCTCCGTATAACCGCCTCCATCGTCCAAGATGGTAATTGCACCCATAGCTTTTCACACGTCTGTCCCGTATTCTTTGGTAGCGTCCACCCACACTTTGACAAGCTCAGGATCGCACTCGTCCATTACGGTGCTGGTGGACATGATGAAACCGCCGTTCTTGCCGAGAACCTTGCACATCTTTCTGGTGTGCTCACGGACTTCTTCGGGGGTTCCACCCTCAAGGAGCGACACCGGGAACCCACCTATTATCGTCATCACGTCGCCCAGTACTTCCTTTACCTTGAACATGTTGCTGTTCTGGAACATGCCTGCGGTCTTGCCCATGGGCAGTTCGCGCAGGTACTCAAGGCGCTGATCCCAGACGCCTTCGTAGAACGGACATGGCTTCAGTCCTGCATCAATGATTTCCAACATCATCGCCTTGAGTTGCGGCCAGTAGAAGGTCTCGAACTGCTCGAGGGACATGAACCCATCAGACCCGCGGTGTAACGGGATAAAGACAAATTTTAACCCCGTCATCCGGGCGGTCTGGAGAACATCTTTAACTGTGAAACGCCGGATTTTTTCTTCCGCCGCCAGCAACTTGTCCGGGCAGCGGTACATATCGAAAAATATCCCCCGCATGCCGCGCAAGGTGTCGCCCAGAAGGTCAAAAGGTGCGAGAGCAGTCACCCCGAACATAAGCACATCCGATGGAAAGCCCAATGTTTCCATCCGGCGAGCATACTCGGCCATCTTGGGCATTATCCGGGAGTACCATTCCGCTGTTTTAAATAAAGCGTCCAATGCCGAACGAACCGGCGGTGCGTTGAGAACAGTAAGGTTTCCAAGAGCCACATATCCTCCCAACATAGACGTAAGCGCCGGTAGTGAAGTGAACCCTTCCAGGGCGCCGTAAATACGGGGTAAAAATTTCCGCAGGGTGAAGTCGGTCGGGTCTTCGATGAACTCGTCGTATTCTTCGACTTTCATGTGCTCGTCTTCAACAAACTGAAACGGCTCGTTCGGCCCCAGGCCATAGCCTGGCCACTTGTTCTGCCGGTCATTAAGGATCCGGCTGGGTTCCGGGCCACCAAATCCCACCAAGCCAAAGGCCGCGTCCGGCTGATAGTAAAGGGCCCATTTCTCAAGAAGTTCCTGCGCCTTATCAGGGTTTTCGTGCAGTTCCTGCTTGGTGACGCCACCAAGACGAGCCAGCATGTAACTAAAATTCAACATAATAGGAACCCTATCTGGCACCTGCATTGCGTATGCGTCCAGGAAACGCTTACGGCGTTCTTCAAGAAGTTTTTCAGGAGATCCGGACATCCTATTTCACCCCCGTCCATTGCCTTGCCAACGAGACAGCCGCCATGGCATCGGGTCCATACGCATCGGCACCCGCGAAAACCCGCACATGCTCGTCTATCGAGCCGCCGCCTACCATGATCTTGACCCTCTCCCTTAACCCGGCAGCTTTAATAGCCTCCACCGTCTCCTTCATAGTAGTATGGGCCACCGTCAGGAGACCGCTCAAGGCCACAATATCGGGTTCAAAGGACCTTATATGCTCTACAAAGGTCTCCGGTGGTACATCCACCCCTATATCCCTGACGTCGAAACCGTTTACATCCAACATAAAAGTTACGATGTTCTTACCGATGTCGTGAATATCCCCTTTTACAGTCCCTATCAGGATTTTGCCGCCTTTCTTGCCTTCCGCTTCGGCCGTGTTTATGTAGGGCTTGACTTCGGCCGAAACCTGCCTCATTATTTCACCTGCGTAAATCAGGTCAGGTAAAAAGTACACACCCTTCTTGAACCGTTCTCCTACCATTTCCATAGCATCCCGGCATCCCTCCAAGAGTACCATCGGGTCGGTACCGGTTGCCAGCATCTCTTTGACCAGCGCCAGCGCTTCCCCCTCACGTAGATTGGCAATGTTATCTACTAGTTTATTCGTCATTCTGCTCCCTCCACTAGCTTAGTCTTTTATTTCATAATAAACCGTCAATTTCTGCATTGCCCGTCCACCATATCTCCCCCAACAAACTTAAGATATCACCAGTGACAGCCCCTTGTACCTTTAAAGGGCTGCTGGTGCACTAGCACCAGGAACAGTTAGAGGGACTGTGAAGGACCTGAAGGCTTAACAATAGCTTTCCTACCTAATTCAGGAAGGAATAAAGATACTATTCCCAGCAAAAAGATGCTCATGCCGGCCAATCCGAACATCATGTAGTAGTTGTGGCCGGCCAGTGGCGCAATGATAAAGGTAGGAATGGCTACAGCGCCGATTAATTGCAGCGTAGCCATGAGGCCGCCAGCGCTCCCGGCATAAACGGGGCCTATTTCCGGAAGCAGCATGGGGAAGGACATAAGTATCGGTCCGGCAGCCCCTGCCAGCACTCCGCTCAAGATAAGCATCATCCATATCCATGCTCCCAGAGGCGCCTGCCAGGAATAGAAGATAGTGACTGCTCCCAAAGCTCCTGCAGAGAACAAGAATCGCCTCATGTAACCAATACGGTCGCAAATAATCGGGCCCAAAATGCTGCCTAAAAGGGTCCCAATGGTTCCCATGGATGCCAGGAAACCCGCGGTAACCGGGTCTATTCCTCTTACTGAGTGGAGGGCATCGGGGAGAAAACCGGAAAAAGCCATTGCACCGCCCATCATGAACAAGAGAGCCAAGCCGACTAACCAGACGTTTTTGCTTCTAGCAGCTACGCCCAGGTACTGAGCGACCGGCATGGCCGGCAGCTCCGGCGCGCCTTCGGGTTTGTCTTTGGCAAGTGCCACCCATATGACAGCTGTGAGTATGCAGCCTATTCCCGCTGTGATGAAGGCCGCCTTAATAGAGGAAAACATCGCAGTAGTAGCCATGCCAACGCTCATGGCAAACGTAGGTGAAGTAATGTAAATCCCCATAGCCTTGCTGAGCTGTTCCGGGGGAAACCACGCACCTAGAATTTTCGCGATATTAGCATTTAAGAATGCCGAGCTGGTCCCCGCCAGGGCCATCAAAATCAACATCTGCCAGTAGTTTGTGGCGACATAGCGGAAAAAAATTCCCACCGTCGCAAAGATGAAACCCACCGTAACGACCCTCTTTACCCCAAAGCGGTCCGCCAGGGTCCCTGCCACGATGCTGAAGAAAACAGCCGGGAGCATCGGAGCAGTCAGGATACTCGCGTACTGGCTAGGCGTTAAATTTAGTTCAGGCATAAGCTTATACGCCAGCGGGGGTAGTTGAAACTGGGCATAACTTCCTATAAACGCGCCGAGCCACACAACAACTAGAATTATCCAGCGGTACGGCAAAAGAGAAGGTTTGAAGTTGTTATCCATTAGATATTGCCCTCCCGAATTATTTATGGTCATGCTCCAAAGATTTCCGCTGCCACCTTCAGTCCATCAGTAGCCGCAGTGGCAAAATAGTCTGCTCCTGCAAAATTCTTGATGGTTTTATCAATATAATTGCCGCCAATGATAACCTTTGTATCCAAACCTGCTCCCCGGATAGCATCGATGGCCTCTTTAAGTGCTCCCTGGCAGCTGGTTAGAAGCACGCTCATACCCACTAAAGGCGCATTTGTTTCCTTAATAGCTTCGACAAACCTTTCTTTGGGCACATCCACTCCCAGGTCGACAACTTTATAGCCGGCGCCCTTCAACAGCATAATAACGATATTCTTGCCCAGGTCATGGATGTCCCCCTTGACAGTGCCGATAACAACGGTTCCTTTATGTTCACCGCTTTCCCCGCTTAGCAGAGGCTCTAGTATATCCATAGCACCTCTCATGATTTCACCGGCCATAATTAATTCGCTTAAGAAATAATCGCCGCGCTCAAACCGATTGCCGACTTCCAGCATACCTTCCTGTAATAACTTGACAATCTCTAACGGGGCAACTCCACTTCCCAACAATTCCTTTACTTGTGCAAGAACCTGATCCTCTTCTAGTTCAGCCATGGCTTTTGATAATGTAACTGTTGACATTAAAATTTCTCCTCTCTCTATATTCTAATTAGACAGAAATTAGCGCTGTACCCAGAACCAAATAAACGCATATGCAAAAGTATCAAGCTTTTCCCATTCGCCTTTAACGATTTCCTCATTGCCGAGCAGATCACCGAATTCTTCCTTTTTAATCCTCCATGGAACACAAGTTCCCGGGGCTGGAACAAGCGCCTTTACCTTACTCCCGCCCATCAATCTTCGCCCCCTTATTGTTAATAAACTCCATATTTTCTCCCTGCTTCGATCATGGCAAAGAGATTTTCCTTTTTAGCGTCTCCCATAACAACCCCGCCAGGAGCGAGGATATAACCTCCATCGCAGGCCAACTCACCTATCAGGCGCTTGACACACTCTTTTACTTGTTCCGGTGTGCCATAGGTCAAGAGCGTCGTGGAAACACCGCCATACAGACAGAACCTGCCGCCAAGGACTTCCTTGGCCTTCTTGGCATCAGTGGTATCAATGATAAAAACGATACTCTTGTCAGGCAGTTCGGCTATCTTTTCCAGATAAGGTGTCCAATCACCTTCGGCAAAGAAGGTCATCCTCTTGCCTTGAGCCCAGAGACCTTCGATAACTGCTTTCAGGGACGGCCAGTAGAATTTTTCCCATTGCTGCAAGCTCAGGAATGGGTAAGCACCGCGGTGGAGAGGCGCAATACAGGGTAATGTGGTATCGCCACGGGCACCTATCATAGCGTACGCAATATTGTGAGGAACAATGGCGTCACACGCTGCCAAAACCTTATCAGGCCGTCGCCGGAGGTCTAGGAGTATTCCCTTCATCCCCCGCAGGGCATCACCAAGGGTGTCAAAAGGTGCCTTGGTAAAACCACTTGAGCTAGGGACAAAGCCATACTCTTTTGTCCACTTTTCCCAGGCCTTGCCCATCATATCACCGGACATGGCATAAGCAGCCGCACTCTTGATTAATGCTACAGTTGCTCTATACGACTCCGGTTCGGCAAACTCCTCATTGATAGTAGGTAAGTATTTGGTAGCCAACCATTCCGTGGGATTGGCAATAAAAGCGTCATAGTCTTCCGGTTTCATGTATTCTTCTTCTACGTACTGAAAAGTAGACGTTTCTTCTAAATAAATACCGGGAAACTTGTATAACTTAGAACCCATGGCATCAAACATGGGGGGCCACCACAAACCCGGACCGCCACCGAAAATATCGAAATCGAGATCAGGCAAAATCTCATCCAGGACTTGATTTGTTAACCTGGTAGACGTTTCCTGGTTGTAGTATACTTCTTGCAATGTATTGACGGTGTAATTAACAGCCCACTCACCAACTGAAAAGGATATGGGAACCTTATCCGGTTTGCCGCAGTCTAGTGCTGTTAGGTAACGGTTTAATCGTTCCTGAAAAAGCTTTTCCTTGTCACCCATTCGTCCATCTCCCCCGTCTTTTTCTTATAAATTACCAATTCCCTGAGATGTGTATAATCTTCACGCGTGCTTGCTATGCTCACCACCTTCCTTTATTTTTGATCACTCTAATCCTACAGCTCACCCCTCCTAAATGCCTTTAACATGGTGGCATTGTTATGGCTTACAGTCAGAGGGAGTACTAACAATCTTGTATAGTTATATATTCTATTTTTGTTGAAATATTCCTTCTTCTATTATAAAAAATTTGGTTATCGCTAAATGGCTATATCCATCCTTTTTCTCCCCTTTAGCCGTTCGCCAAACATTCCGGGTGTCTGTTTTATCCAAGCCCTCATCACCCAGCCCGGCAGCAAACAGTAGTCGATGGCAAAGGCATTCCAGCCCCAGGAATTAGTTTTAATCGAAGTAGAATATGAAATAAATAGCAAAAGCCGGTACAAACGTGGCTTTGCCCCGGCCAGGCAAAAGGTAAAATTATTGCTATTACCCTACCTCAGGGGACCTGGCTAAAGTAGCCGTTGTTGAGCGCCACGGCGGTAACGGCAGCATTGGCCTGGGCTTTGTCCGGGGCTTCGGCTTTCAAGGCGGGGCCGTCGCTTCCACGGTCGCCCACGACAGTCACA